>SKED01000277.1_pt1 | contig 61721 bp, 48 predicted proteins | sample 4826651 | NCBI WGS metagenome assembly SKED01 (sample SAMN11008818, study PRJNA524170) | human gut metagenome | biome: Human fecal sample; material: Feces; isolation source: fecal sample from pouch patient p19 | host: Homo sapiens | place: Israel: Tel-Aviv | collected 2016-06-28 | reverse complement strand
TCATGAAAAGCATCCGAATAGATGACTCACAAAACAAAAATTGACGAGCACGTCCTTAAGGAAGGACGCCCTCAAAAAACCTCACCCCTCATCAAACCCTCCCGGGTACCCAACCACCACGACAGGCAATCAGGCGAGGAATGAACTGGCAATCATTGACTATAAAGAAGTAGTACAAACACGCTCTTGAGTTCTCAAACCACCACCACACCAGCCAGACGAGAAACCAACCAGAGGAAGGAACCCGCCGCGCTGAGCGGCAACAGGTGAATAACTTACACGCATGTCCGGATTCACGCAAATCAAGGCGCACGAAGATAAGCCCAAATCGTTGAAACGACAGGCTTCGCCCGGCGTGTCGCAAACAGCCTATTTGCGCTGTTCTGATATCAGAATAATCCGTTTTGCATTGCCGATGCGTAACAAATTCATGTGTTCACCGGCGTGTTGCAAGAATTCGATTGCGTGACCATCCAGGTTCACCTTCTCGCAACCGGTCATCGCATATGCAAAAAGGGACTTCCCTTTACGGGAAGTCCCTTTCAGTAGCTATTGAAGCTCGCTAGCCTCAGGCCAGGGTGTTCGGGTCAACCGGAACGCCCGGGTTCATCGTGGAGGTGATGGTTGCCTTGGTCAGGTAACGGCCCTTCACGGTGGACGGCTTCAGACGCTTGACTTCGTCGGCCACAGCCTTGAAGTTCTCGTCCAGAGCGGACTCATCGAAGCTCATCTTGCCGATGAGGAAGCTCAGGTTGCCGTTCTTGTCGACACGGAACTCGATCTTGCCGCCCTTGATGTCCTTGACAGCCTTGGTGACATCCATGGTCACGGTGCCGGTCTTGGGGTTCGGCATCAGGCCACGCGGACCGAGCACACGGCCCAGACGGCCGACCTTGCCCATCATGTCCGGAGTAGCAACCACGGCGTCGAAGTCGAGGAAGCCGCCCTGAACCTTTGCGATCAGGTCGTCATCACCGACGATGTCGGCGCCAGCCTCGGTAGCCTCGGTAGCCTTCGGGCCACGGGCGAACACGAGGCCCTTGGCGGTCTTACCAGTGCCGTGAGGCAGGTTGACGGTACCACGCACGAGCTGGTCGGCCTTACGCGGGTCAACGCTCAGACGGAACACAGCCTCGACGGTCTGGTCGAAGTTGTAGGAGGGCATGCTCTTGAGCAGAGCGATGGCCTCGTTGGCGGTGTAGAGGTTGTTGCGATCGACGCGCTCAGCGGCTTCGCGGTACTTCTTGGAACGCTTTACCATCTGTCCTTCTCCTTATCAGTCCGTAACCGTGATGCCCATCGAGCGAGCGGTGCCCTCGATGATCTTCATGCCGGCCTCGATATCGCGAGCAGACAGATCTTCCATCTTGATCTCGGCGATTTCGCGAACCTGCGCCTTGGTGACAGAGCCGACCTTGTGGGTCAGCGGGTTCTCGGTGCCCTTCTCAACGCCAGCGGCCTTCTTCAGCAGAGCTGCAGCCGGCGGGGTCTTGAGCACGAAGGTGAAGGAACGATCTTCGTAAACGGTGATCTCGACAGGGATGACCTGACCCATCTTGTCCTGCGTCTGGGCATTGTATGCCTTGCAGAAGTCCATGATGTTCACGCCATGCGAACCCAGAGCCGGGCCCAGCGGCGGGGCCGGGTTGGCCTTGCCAGCCTGGATCTGGAGCTTGATCAGCGCCGAGACTTTCTTCTTGGGAGCCATATTATGGTTCTTCTTTCTATAACGCGGTTCGAATGGTCGCCGTCCTCAGGTTCGGCTGTCTGCCATCATGCTCGGTCTTGACTCATTATTTATCCGTGCATGCTGCAGGCAATCGGCCTGTGGTCGGTCTCCTCCCGCAACTTATATTGCTGTGCTGTGCTAGCGAGTCTCCTCTCCAGACACAAGCTTTCCTATTATGCAAATCCACCCGGACAACACAAAAAGCCCGACCACGATGGTCGGGCTCTGCAAAGTTTGGGAGTTAATCTAGCTTCTGAACCTGGTGGAAGCCAAGCTCCACCGGCGTATCACGGCCGAAGATGGACACGAGCACGGTGAGCTTCTGAGTGGTGGGCTCCACGTCGGAAACAACGGCGGCCATGGTGGCGAAAGGCCCATCGGTGACGGTGACCTGATCGCCAACGGCGTAGGAGACCTCGACCCTGCGCTTCTTGGCGGCGGCGGGCTTGTCGCCGGCGGCCTTGAGTGCCTCGGAAGCAATCATCGGAGCCATCATCGCCACGACTTCCTTGCGGGAGAGCGGCGCCGGATCCTTGGTCGGGCCAACGAAGCCGGTCACGCCTTCGGTCTCACGAACGATACGGCGGGCGTTCTCATCCGGCCACATACGAATCAGCACGTAGCCAGGAACACGCACGCGGGTGATGACCTTCTTGCCCTTCTCGGTGTGCTTCTCGACTTCTTCCATCGGCACCTCGACCTGGAAGATCTGGTCTTCCATGCCGAAGGAGGCGACGCGGGACTCGATGTTGGTCTTCACGCGCTTCTCGTAGCCGGAGTAGGTGTGCAGCACGTACCACTTGCCATCAAGGGAACGCAGGGACTTGGAGAATTCGTCAACGGCCTGCTGACCGGCATCGGTCTCCTCGGCCTGCTCGGATTCGTTGACTTCTTCCTCGTCCTCATCCAGAGAAACGGTCTCGGTCTGAGTGGAAGCAACGGGAGCGGATTCAGTCGCCGCCGGAGCGTCGGACTCAACATCTGCATTGTCGACGGATGCGTCAGATTCTGCGGAAAGGTCAGCGACCGGTTCGACCGGGGCAGCTGCCTCATCGGCAGCAGCTTCGGAAGCCTCGACAACAGGCTCCTCAGCCGGGACGGCGTCGAGGTTCTCGAGATTCAGTTCATCACTCATGCGTTGTTATTCACCTTAGGTTGTGCGGATCAGCCGAACACCCACAGCGTGGCCTTGCCTAGACCGAAGTCCATGCCAGTCACGAGGGCCATCAGCAGCAGCACGAAGATGAATACGGCCAGAGACCAGAAGAACAGTTCCTTGGCGGTAGGGGTCACGACCTTGCGAAGCTCGTCGATGATCTGCTTGATGAACAGACCGATACGCATGAAGACATTCGGCTTGACTGCCTTTTCACTCTTGCTCGTCTTAGCCATTCCGTACCTCGCGTCAGCTGCTTGATTATTAGAAACTTGGCAGGGAAGGCGGGACTCGAACCCACAACCTACGGTTTTGGAGACCGTTGCGCTACCAATTGCGCCACTTCCCTAGGTGAAAATCCACCTCGGCGTGCGTTCCGTAGAGAACGCTTCGCCACGGCGAAACCGCCAAGTCGTTATAGTAACGGCTCCGGTGGATTATCGCAAATCGCGTGTCGCGCGCGTAGCACGCGACTCTTCTCAGTTAGCCCATTCCTTGAATCGACGCATGCCTTCGGCTAGGTCTTCGTCGGCCAGTGCGTAGGAGAAACGCAGGTAACCGGGAGCACCAAAGGCCTCGCCGGGGACGGCGGCCACGTGGGCCTCATCCAACAGTGCAGCGGCAAAGTCAGCGGACGTATCGGACACTGTGCCCTTGGGACCCAGCGGCTTGCCAAGCAAAGCGGTGATGTCCGCAAAAACGTAGAACGCGCCGGTCGGAGTCGGGCAGTTGACGCCCTCGATATCGTTCAAGGCGGTCACAATCGCACGGCGGCGCGCGTCGAAGGCCTTACGCATCTCGTGCACCTCATCCAGCGGGCCGGCCACAGCAGCCAAAGCAGCACGCTGGGAGATGTTGGCCACATTGGAGGTCATATGACCCTGCAGCTTGGCGGCGGCCTTGGCCACCTCAAGCGGAGCGACCATCCAGCCGACACGCCAGCCCGGCATCGCATAGGTCTTGGCCACGCCGTTCAGCACCAGCAACTGCCCGCGGCATTCCGGCACGGCGGCACCGATGTAGGTGGTGTGCGCATCGTCATAGTTCAGGTGCTCGTAGATCTCGTCGGAGATAACCCAAATGTGGTGCTCGACGGCCCAACGACCGATCGCTTCCACGGTTTCCGGCTTCCAGACGGCTCCGGTCGGGTTGTTCGGGGAGTTGACGATGATTGCCTTCGTATGCTCGGTACGGGCCGCTTCCAGCGCCTCAAGCGAGGGCTCGAAGTTCACGTCGGCACCGGCGAATACTTCGACCGGCACACCACCGGCAAGCTTCACAGCCTCGGGGTAGCTGGTCCAGTACGGAGCGGGAATGATGACCTCATCGCCATCGTTGAGCAAGATCTGGAAGGATTCATACACGGCCTGCTTGCCGCCGTTGGTCACCACGACCTGATCGGCATTGACCTCATAGCCGGAATCGCGCAGCATCTTAGCCGCAATCGCTTCGCGCAGCTCGGGCAGGCCCGGCGTAGGCGTGTACTTGTAATTCTTCGGGTCAAGGCAGGCATCTGCCGCAGCCTTGACCACGTTTGCGGGGGTCGGGAAATTCGGTTCACCTGCGCCGAAGCCGACAACGTCAAGTCCGGCGGCCTTCATGGCCTTGGCCTTGGAATCGACGGCGAGCGTAGCGCTCGGTGCCACAGTGTTGATACGGTCGGAAAGAGTCTGCCATTGCGCCATAGTCATGGCTCCCATGCTAAACCTACAGCACGAAAAATCGCCAGAGCCGCACTATGGTGATGGAATCTGTCGTGTGACAGATTCCATCAGTCACACGAGCACGAGATTGTCGCGATGAACCAGTGGGTGGGCGTACTGGGGGCCGAGGAAACGCTTGAGTTGGGCGGTGTTACGCCCGAGCATCTGCGGAATTTCTTCGGAATCGAAGCCGGCGAGGCCTCGGGCCAGGTGTTCACCGCTTTCGGCATCGATCCAGACCGGATCGCCGGCGGAAAAATCGCCATGTACTTCGAGCGCGCCGGCCGCCAGCAGCGAGGCACGCCCGCCGCGAATCGCCTGGCCGGCACCCGCATCGACCACAATCGTGCCGCGCGGGTCGGCGGCGAAGCCGATCCACAGACGGCGTGAGGAGCCGCGGGCCTTAACCGGTGCGAACACGGTGCCCACCGGATCGCCCATCATCGCAGGGCCCGCGTTCGAGGCGCAGGTGAGTACCGTGGGGATGCCCGAGACGGCCGCCACGCGCGCGGCCTCGAGTTTGGTGACCATGCCGCCGGTGCCGACCTTGGAGCCGGAGCCGGAGACTTGGATGTCGCCCAGCGCATCAATCACGTTGGGCACATATTCCACACGGCGGGAGCCGGGCTGCGAGGGCGGCGCAGTGTACAGCGCGTCCACGTCGGTCAGTAGCACCAAGGCTTCGGCCCGCACCAGGTTGGCCACCAACGCGGAGAGTCGATCGTTGTCGCCGAAGCGAATCTCGTTCGAGGCCAACGAATCGTTTTCGTTGATGATCGGCACCACGCCGAGGTCAAGCAGACGGTCCAGCGTGCGTTCCACATTGCGGTACTGGGTGGCACGAATCGTATCTTCGGCAGTGATCAGAATCTGGCCGACGCGAATACCGAATCGACCGAACGCAGTCTCGTAGCGGGCCATCAGTAGCCCTTGGCCGACGGCTGCGGTGGCCTGCTGAGTGGCCACGTCCACCGGCCGCGAGTCAAAGCCCAGAGGCCCGAAACCGGCGGCGATAGCACCGGACGAGACCAGCACCACACGTCCGCCCATCAATCGGACCTGAGCCAAGGCCGCGGCCAACGCGTCGAGCTTGTCCGGGTCGAGGTGACCGCTCGGCTGGGTCAGCGAGCTGGAGCCGACTTTCACGACAATGGTTCCGGCTGCGGCGATCATGCGCCGCACCTCGGCCTGACTCGGAGTGCTCATTTATTCCTCGGTTTCACCATCTTCGCTGGACTCACCGTGGCCGAACAGGCTGGTTTCGTCATGGCGATCGTCGTCAACGGTCGGGTCGGCCCAGTGGCCGGCCTTGCGTTCGGCCATCATCGCGTCGCGCACGGCGGCACGGGCGTCCATCATCTCGTGGTATTGGGCACGACGTTCGGCGTTGGAGCGGCGGTGCGTGCGCGGGTCCAGCTCTTCGAGACGCAGATCCTTGCCTCGGGCACCGAGGTTGGAGCCGTCGAGCATTTCGGCACCAGCGGAGATGGTCGGATCCCAATCGAATTCGACCATACGGGCACCACGACCGATGCGCACTTCGTCGCCGGGGTGAGCACCCTTGCGGCGCAGCTCGTCCTCCACGCCCAGCTTGGCCAAGCGGTCAGCCAGGTAGCCCACGGCCTCGTCGTTGTCGAAGTTGGTCTGCATGACCCAGCGTTCCGGCTTGACGCCACGCACCTCGAAGAACACTTCGCCATTGCCGAGTTCGCGGCGCTCGACCGTGAACTCAAGCGCACTGCCACCCTCGTCAGCACGACGCGGACGGCGGCCCTTGGTCTCCAATGGCTTGATGACCACGCGAGCCTCCTCTTCGGCCTGCTCGCGGTTGGACACTTCCTCACGCATCTCGTGCACCAGCGCAGACAACGCGAAGTTGAGCTCCTTTAGACCCTCGTGCGAGGCAGTGGAGATCTCAAAGACCTTCAGCCCGAGTTTCTCGAACTCCGGACGCACGAACTCAGCCAATTCCTTGGCCTCGGGCACATCGATCTTGTTCAGAATCACGATGCGCGGGCGTTCGGGAATCGGGATGGCACCCAACGGCAGCTCGAGCTTGTCGGCGTAGAGCGCCAACTCGTTTTCCAGCGCGTGGTAGTCGGACATCGGGTCGCGGTCCGGTTCAAGCGTGGCGCAATCGATCACATGGGCGATGATTTCGGTACGTTCGATGTGGCGCAGGAACTCCAGTCCCAGGCCCTTGCCTTCGGAGGCGCCCGGAATCAGGCCCGGCACGTCGGCGATGGTGTATCGAGAGTCGCCGGCGATAACGACGCCGAGATTCGGCACCAGCGTGGTGAACGGGTAGTCGGCGATCTTCGGCTTGGCGGAACTCATCGCCGCAATCAGGGACGACTTTCCGGCCGAGGGGAAACCGACCAACGCCACGTCGGCGATGGACTTCAATTCCAAAATCACGTCGCGCTCTTCACCGAGTTCGCCGAGCAGGGCGAAGCCGGGGGCGCGGCGGGTCTTGTTAGCCAGGGCGATGTTGCCGAGGCCGCCGGCACCGCCTTGGGCGACGACGCAGCGGTCGCCCTCGTGGCGCAGGTCGGCGAGCTGCGCGCCGGGATGCTTGGCTTTGCCCTGTTCGCCGCGCGCCTCAAAGACGACGGTGCCGCAGGGCACGGGCAGAATCAGGTCCTCGCCCTTGGAGCCGTCCTTATTGTCGCCCAAACCCATGGTGCCGCTGCCGGCGACACGATGCGGCATGAAACGATAGTCGAGCAGGCTGGTGGCGTTACGGTCGGCCACGAACACCACGGAACCACCGTCGCCGCCATTGCCACCGTTCGGGCCGGCCAACGGCTTGTATTTCTCACGACGGATGCCGGCCGAACCGTTGCCCCCATCGCCGCCCTTGACATGGACGGTTACTCGATCCACAAAATCACTCATATTGATTACCTTACAAAAAAGCCGCGTCCTTACGGGCGCGGCTTGAAAAAAGCTTGACGCTATATCGCTCAGGCGATGACGTCGACAACCTTGCGGTCGCGACGCACACCGAACTTCACGGAGCCATCGGTGAGGGCGAACAGCGTGTGATCCTTGCCCATGCCGACGTTGTGGCCCGGGTGGAAGTTGGTGCCACGCTGGCGAACGATGATGTTGCCGGCCACGACGGCTTCGCCGCCGAACTTCTTCACGCCGAGGTATTGCGGGTTAGAATCGCGACCGTTGCGAGAGCTGGACGCACCCTTCTTATGTGCCATGATTCATGGTCCTTTCTATAACTCAGGCAATCGCCGTGATCTTGACGATAGTCAGCTTCTGGCGATGCCCCTTACGGCGAGCAACACCAGTCTTGTTCTTGTACTTCTGGATGCTAATCTTCGGGCCCTTGGCTTCGTCGTTCACAACCTCAGCCTTGACGGACACCTTGGCCAGATCGGCGGCGGCAAGGGTGACCTTGTCACCATCGACAACGAGGGAGACCGGGAATTCCACGGTATCGCCCTTCTTAGCGTCGAGACGGTTCACGAGGATGACGTCGCCAACCTCGACCTTTTCCTGATGGCCACCGGCCTTCACAATCGCGTACATTATCGTTCCTTTTATGTTTTGGAAAGCTACCTTGCCTAACACGCACCGAGCTTGCGGTCAGACACCGAGTTTCGAATCTACACCACCATGCGGACTAAATCAAATGATTTTTGCCCGCGTGTCAAGCACGACACACCTGTTACTCTTCCGCTTACTCTTCCGCCGTGTTGTTGGCAGCGACGGCAGCGGCGGCAATCTGAGCCAGTTTGGCTTTGACGTCGGCGCTGGAACCAGCCGGTTCGGGAGCGGGAGCGGTGCCGCGACCGTGCTTGTTGGTTTTGACGAACGGGTCGCCACCGCGAAGCGCGTAGGGATCGTCGTAGTCGGCCGAAACGGTCGGCTGATCATGCAGGATGAAACCACGGCCCTTGCAGGTCGGGCATTCCTCGGAGAACGCCTCGACCAGACCCTGGCCGATGCGCTTGCGGGTCATCTGCACCAAACCGAGCGAGGTGACTTCGGCCACCTGATGCTTGGTGCGGTCGCGTGCCAAGCATTCGACCAAGCGGCGCAGCACCAGATCGCGGTTGGCGGGCATGACCATATCCACATAGTCGATCATCACCATGCCACCGATATCGCGCAGGCGCAGCTGGCGGGCGATCTCTTCAGACGCCTCCAGGTTGCAACGCGTCACCGTTTCTTCCAAGGACTTGCCCTTGCCGATAAAGCGGCCGGTGTTCACGTCAATGGTGGTCATGGCTTCGGTGCGATCGATGACAATCGAGCCGCCGGACGGCAGGTAGACCTGACGCTCCATGCCCTTACGCAGCTGGGAGTCGATGGACCACTTGTCGAACACGTCCTTGCCTTCATGCTCGGCCGGGTCCCACTTCTCCAGCTTGTCCTTCAAGTCGGGGGCCATGGTGTCAAGGTATTCCTCGATACGGTCGTAGACCTTGTCACCTTCCACGATGAGCTTGCTGAAGTCGTCGTTGAAGATGTCGCGCACCACGCGGATGGCCACGTCGGGCTCGCCCTGCAGGAGCTTCGGGCGCTTGCCGTGCCAGAATTCCTCGCGCTTGGCGTTGATGCGCTCCCACTGGCGGACCAGTGATTCGAGATCCTTGACGATGGCGTCTTCGGATGCGCCCTCGGCTGCGGTACGGATGATCACGCCCATGTCTTTCGGGGCGATCTTGGAGACGATGTTCTTCAGACGGCTGCGTTCGCGCTCCGAAAGCTTGCGGCTCACGCCGGTCATGCCGCCGGATGGCACGAGCACCAGGAAGCGGCCGGCGAGCGTGACCTGAGAGGTCAGGCGGGCACCCTTGTGGCCGATCGGGTCCTTAGTGACCTGCACGAGCACCGGGTCGCCGGACTTGAACGCCAGCTCGATGCGGCGCGGCTGGCCTTCGAGACGAGCGGCATCCCAGTTGACCTCGCCGGCGTAGAGCACGCCGTTGCGGGCCTGGCCGATGTCCACAAATGCGGCCTCCATGCTGGGCAGCACGTTCTGCACGCGGCCAAGGTAGATGTTGCCGACGGTCTGTACTTCCTGAATGTCGGAGACGTAATGCTCGACCAGAACATTGTCTTCCACCACGGAAATCTGGGTGTGATGTTCCTTCTCACGCACCACCATCAGGCGGTCCACGTTCTCGCGGCGTGCGAGGAAGTCCTGTTCCATGAGCTGGCTCTGGCGGCTGCGCTCACGGCGGTTGTCACGGCGGCGCTGCTTCTTGGCCTCGAGACGAGTGGAGCCCTCCACATCAGTGATCTCGTCGATGTACTGCTGCTTGCGGGAGCGTCGGACCAGCGGCTGTTCGCTGTTCTGACTCTGGTCGTCGGTGCCCTCGCCGTTCTTGCCGCCACGACGGCGACGGCGACGGCGAGTAACGGTCTGCTCCTCATCGTCCTCATCGCGATCGTCACGACGGCGGGAACGCGTATCTTCGGCATCGTTCTCGGCGGTATCGTGCTCGCCGTTGGCACCGGTTTCGCCGCGTGAGCCGCGACGGCGGCGACGGCGCGAACGGGTGCGGGTGGCGTCGGATTCTTCGTCGCCCTCCTCTTCGGCAATCGGCGAGTAGGCGATATCGTCCAGCTCGAGGTCTTCCTCAATCTGCTCGACTTCGGCGGCTGCACGGCGCTCCTGGGCGTTCAGACGGCGGGAGCGGCGCGAACGGCGGGAGTCCGAGGTGTCGTCGGCGTCGAAATCGTCGTGATCGGCGTTGGTATCGCCGGACGCGGCGTCACGGGAAGCGTCACGGTCGGCGGAGGCGCGGCCGCGATCGTCACGGCGGCGGCTGCGCGGCTGCGCGTCGTCATCATCGTGGCTGCGCGAGCGGCGGGAGCGACGCGACGGACGTTCGTCGTCGTCAACATCGTCATCACGAGTGTCAGCGGTATCGTGCGCATCCACGGCGGCGGGCAGTACCGGTTCCTGGAAGAGCAGGGACGTCATCGGCTTGCCGCGACGCACGGCCTCGTGGCCAGAGGGCAGGGATTCGACCGCGTCGAACAGGCGCTCATCCGGGGTGTCCTCGTGCGTATCCGCAACTGCACGGCGAGAACGACGGCGAACCGGACGGTCCTCGTCATCATCATCCATATCCATAGACGCACGGCGAGAGCGGGAGCGAACCGGCCGATCCTCGTAGTCATCATCGTCGGACTGGCGGGAGCGAGAGCGGCGGCGAACCGGGCGGTCCTCGTCGTAATCGTCATCGTCCACAACCGAACGGCGGCGGGAACGTGGGGCGTCATCGTCATCGAAATCATCGGCACTGACAGTGCGGCGCGAACGACGAGGACGATCATCCTCGCTATCCGAGTCGGCCACTGCGGAAGCGGCGCGGCGCGAACGGCGGCGGGTTGGACGTTCGGCGGAATCCTGGGAATCGCTGGAATCGGCTGACTTGGAATCGGCCGCAGTGCCGGCATCGGGAAGCGCGGGGGCTTCGAACAGCGGGGCGCGTTCCTGCACTTGCAGTTCCAGAGAAGCGCCGGCAGCACCGGTGCCGCGGACCACGCGGCGGCCGCCACGACGACGGCGAACAGGTTCGGCGGGCTGGGAGGCGGCGGCAGGCGCAGCGTTCACGGCTGCAGCCGAATCGGCATTGGATACGGTTGAATTATCGGTTCCGTCGTTGACGAAACCTTCACGGTTGTCAGTGGGCACAATGCTCCTCGCGGCGCGCTGCATCACGACGCCTATTTCCAGGCCTATACGCTTGTCTCACACCACGCTCTCACCGTGGCCGCACGAAAACGCGCCGCGTAAAGGCAACTTCGTCTCAAGTCTGTCCTGCGGGTGGCGGACACCGGCGCTTGCGTTGTCTCATTCTCAAGAGCCGCAAGGGGATCGACGCCATCTCGCACGCTGATGGTTATGCAGAACCACCATCCTTTAGTATGCCACATATTTTGTGCGGGCGTGGCCCGGCGAGGCTGACGTTCTCTCGGCTCCCCTCCCCCGCGGTGACAGCTCCCCTCAGGGAGGGGAGCTAGAGAGGTGTCAGACCAGCCAGTCGGTAAGGATTGCGGCCATGGCGGTCAGGTCGGATTCAGGCACCTGCTCGTCGTGCTTGTGAGCCAGCAGCGGATCGCCGGCACCGAGGTTGACGGCCGGGATACCGAGCTGAGAGAAGCGTGCCACGTCGGTCCAGCCGAGCTTGGCCAGCGGGTCGCGGCCAGTGCGCTCCTTAACCAGTCGGACCAGATCCTGGGCGAGCGGGGCGTTCAGGCCCGGGCGCGCGGAGGGGCTTTCGTCCTTCATTTCGATGCCGTAGCCCTCGAACACGCCGCCGGTAGCCACATGCTCGCCATTGCCGAGTTCGGCACCGGCGTCCGCGCCCATCATCAGAGCCTTGGCCTCGGCCAACGACTTGTCCGGGGCGAAGCGGTAGTTGACGTGTACGCGGCATTCATCCGGAATGACGTTCGTGCCTTTGCCGCCGGAGATCAGCGTGGCGTTGAGGCCCTCGCGATAATCGAGCCCGTCCACGTTCACGGTGGCCGGCTCGTAGGCGTTGAGTCGGTTCAGAATGTCGGCCGCCTTGTGGATGGCGTTCTCCCCCATCCATGCACGGGCGGAGTGCGCGGCCACGCCGTGGGTTACGACGTCGAAGCGAATCGTACCGTTGCAACCGCCCTCGATGCCGCTGTTGGTGGGCTCGCCGATGATGGCGAAATCGCCGGTGATCCAATCGGGATGGGCCTCGACGACTTTGCGTAGGCCATTCTTTTCGGCGACGACTTCCTCATGGTCGTAGAAGACGTAGGTGAGGTCGACTTTCGGGGTGGTTTCCGGCGTGCGGCCGTCGAGCGTGGCGGCGAGGTAGAGCATCACCGCGTCGGAGGCCTTCATATCGGTGGCACCGCGGCCCCACAGCACGCGGTCTTCGGGATGAGCGTGGGCGATTTCTTCGCGAATCAGCGAATCGCCGGGCTCCAGCCACTTTGGTGGGAAATTGTCGATGACCGGCACAGTATCGAGGTGCCCGGCCAAGATCACACGGCTCGGCTTGCCGAAGTCGGTGCTGGCCACCACTGTGTCGCCGTGACGGCGGACGGTCAGGTGCTCTTGCTCGTTAAGGAAGGCCTCGACCTCGTCGGTGAGGGGGCCCTCGTGGTCGGACACGGAGAAGTTCTCCATGATCTGGGTGAGCAGGCTGTTCAGCTGCTCGGCAGTGGATGCGGTGCGGTTCAATTCAAGCGTCATGTGAACAGCGTACCGCGTGGGCGGCGGGCCCAGCACACTCACTACATGAGATTTTGCGGCCGAATACATTTTTATGTGCCACACTGGGGTGGCGAAAGGGAGGATTATGCCAGGTCTAATCAGCGCCATGCAAGGCTTCTGCGTTATCGGCATCGTAATCGCGGTGGGATATGTTGCCGCACGAATGCGAATCGGCGGGCCGTCCGCTCAGATGGTGCTCAACCGGTTCTCCTTCTTCGTATCGAGCCCGTGCCTGATGTTCGCGATTCTCTCCAAGGAGCCGATTTTCGACATCTTCCACCCCTCGATTATCGTGGCGTTCTTCTCCGCCGTGCTGGTAGGCGTGGTGTTTTTGGTGCTCAACCGTATGTTCTTCCACCTGAATGCCCCGGACGCCACCATCGGTGCCCTGAATTCGCTGTACCTCAATTCCAATAACATCGGCCTGCCAATCGCCACCTACATTCTGGGCAATCCGGCTCTTGTGGCACCGATTCTGGTCATGCAGCAGGCCATCTTCACACCGGTGGGCCTGACAGTGCTGGACGTGACCACCAAGGGCAAGGTCTCCATCAAGGAAATCGCCAAGCAGCCACTGCATCAGCCGCTGCTTATCGGCTCGCTGCTGGGCATTGTGGTCTCTGCGATTTCCGCTAAAAGCGGCTGGTTCCCAGTGCCGAAATTCATTTTCGACCCGATCGACATGATCGGCGATTCGGCTGTGCCAATGATCCTGATGGCGTTCGGCATGTCCCTGCACGGCACCAAGCCGCTACAGCAGAAGGGCGATCGCCCGGCCATCTTCACGGTCGCGGTCCTCAAGAACATCATCATGCCAATTATCGCGTTCCTGCTCGCCTACTTCGTGATGGGCTTCCGCGGCTCCGAGCTGTACGCCTGCGTGGTACTCGCCGCTCTGCCCACCGGCCAGAACGTATACAACTACGCGGCCCGCTACAACGTGGGTCTCACCTTCGCGCGCGACGGCATTCTGATGAGCACCATGACCAGCCCGGTGTTTATCGCGATCATCGCGGCGCTGCTGTCGTGATGGGTGCGCAGAGAAGCGTTCTCAATAGTATCCGTGCGCGCAAATGCACAGATATCGCACAAACGAACATTTGCTCATCCGCATATTTGCGGTGATTTCAGCGTTTCTACGTTCGATTTGCGTATACGAAAGTACGCACAGTTGTTATTGAGAACGATTCGCTGCGCAGCTCGGCTCAGTCATCAGCCCGATAATCGGTCAGATTCAAGCTGGCCGCCACATGATTGGACGCGAACGCGCCGATGGAAACCAGCGCATAGCACAACACAAGCCCGCCGAAGAAGCTGGCCAGCGTGGCCGGTTCGGTCATCGAAGCGGCGAACAGAGGGGCCATAAGCAGCATGGAACAGCCGCCGGCCACGATCACCACGATGTTGAGCGGGGTGAGTACCTCGATGAATCGCGCACGGTTCAAGGTCTTGACATCAGTGCCCTCCAACACCAGCATGCGATATTCGCCGGCCTGATCGTACACGCTGCCGGCCTGCATCACACCGGAGCTGACCGCGGCAAGCACAGCGGCGAACACGAGCGTCAGAATGCCGCCGGTGCCGATGTCGCGAATGAACACGGTGAACGGGTCGTTGGCGTCATCGACCACGGCGGCCGATCCGAAGAATCCGCAGATCGACGTGATGCCGGCGATAAACACGGCCAACGCAATGCCGGACACATTGCGCCAGGCGCGCTTAGGGTTGTCGAGAATACGGCGCATGGCAATCATCGTGGCCGCATCCTTGGGGCGCTTGGCCTTGGCCTTGGCGCGAGCGGTGATCACCCACGTGCCGATAAGATTCACCAGCGCGAAGCACAGCAGCATGAAACCGATGATCACGCCGTACATCACCGCCTGGCCGGCCTGAGCCAGCATGGCCGGGTTCTTGAAGACGATCATGGCCACCACCACGACTACCACGAACAGCACCATACGGGTGCCTGAGGGCAATGCGGTGGCGGTGCGCGAGGTGACACCCAATGGGGTGATTGCCACGCGGCGCAAGGTGACCAGCGACGATATCAGCGCCAAGATGGCCACGCCCGCCAAGGTGATTACCAGCGCCAGCGGGCCGACCCACAGCTGTTCGAAGGTGAACCGCTGCTCCTGGAAGGGAATCAGCATGACTGCCGGCATCAGGGCGCAATAGCCGGCAATGCCGATAAGCGCGCCGATCAGCGCCTGTCCGGCGGCGTCAAGCGCGGTGAGACGCACCACCTGACCGGTGGTCGCGCCGGCCAGACGCAGGGCGGCGAGACGGGCGTCGCGGCGGGATGCGGCCAGTCGTGCGGCGGAACCGGCGAGCGCCACGAACGGCACGACGAGCAGCATGCAGGCGAATACCGCCAACGCCACATAGGCGGTGGAGAATTGGGCCAGGCTCGTCGGGTCGCTGATCTGCCGTTTCCACGCGGCCACCGTATCGGGCCGGCAGGCACCGAAGTCGAACGCGCAGGCGACGGTATGATCGGCCGAAGCCCGCCAGATGAAACCGTGTACGCCGCCGAGCACGGTGAGGAAGATGGTGGTGGCTGCGGCGAAGGCGATGATTGCCAGCATCGAGGTGTGGCCGGCGCTGCCGCGCAAGCCGGGGCGGTGAAACAGCCGCCAGAGGGCGAACGTGCTCATCGCGCGCCTCCTGCGGTGGTTTCGCTCCCGCCGGCTGGAGCTGCCGAGCGTAGCGAGGCTGAGGGTGGTTCAGCGCCCTCGGGCCACCCCCAGTCAGCCTGCGGCTGACAGCCCCCGCCAGCGGGGGCGGAGTTGGGGTTGGCGTCTGTCTGGTGCAGACGGCCGTCCTGCATCATTACGGTACGGCCGCAGAACGAAGCGACGTTGGGGTCGTGGGTGACGACGACCACGGCGGAACCGTTGTCCCGCGCGGCGGCCATGAGAATGCCCATGACCTCGCGGCCGGTGGCTTGGTCGAGCGCGCCGGTCGGCTCGTCGGCGAAGACCACGGCAGGTTTGACGGCGAGTGCACGGGCGATGGCGATGCGCTGCATCTGTCCGCCGCTCATCTCCCCCGGCCGGTGCGTGGCGAGCGCGCGCAATCCCATGCGTTCCAGCCACAGGATCGCCGTGTCGGTGGCGGTGCGGTAGGGCATGCCGTCAAGCATCATCGGCAGGGCGATGTTTTCGACCGCCGGCAGTTCGGGCAGCAGCTGGCCGGACTGGAAGACGAAGCCGAAGTCGTTGCGGCGCAGTTTGGTGCGCTCGGCGTCGCTCATGCGGCTCAGGTCGGCACCACGGAAGATGACGGTGCCGGCGGTCGGCTTAATGATGCCGGCGAGCGCGTGCAGCAAAGTGGATTTGCCGGAGCCGGACGGGCCCATCACGGCTACCGTCTCGCCCTCCCGGAGCGTGAAGTTCACGTGGTTCAGGGCGAGCGTGTGCATGGTCGGCATGGCGAAGCCGGGCTGGGCTGGCTGGGATGGCTGGCCGGCCTGAATGGCACCCGGTCCGGCCGCAGCGGGATTCGCCGACGCATAACCGGCTCCCGTGCCGGCTGGTATCACGCCGGTGACGCCGTGCCCGGCCTGTGCGCGGGCCATGCTGGCGGTGTAGTCCATGACCAGGTCATGGGCCTCGATGACCGGGGCCCACTGCTGGGTGTGCGATGCCGGCTGCTGGAACTGTTGGGGTTGCTGAGACTGCTGAGGCTGAGCCGCCGGTCCCGACGCCGGCTGAGGCTGCTGCAATTGCGATGCTGCTGTGTTCATACTCCCGAGCGTACGGAGCGAACGCCCAGCCGACCATCGGGCTGCGGTATGAACCTTTCTGGATTACCGGCCCGCTCCTCATCCGCAAGGATTAGAGATACGCAGTCGACGCGACAATCCATATATCAGATGTTCATTGCTCGAGAAGACGAGGAACAGTGGAAGACCGGTTCGGGAGCTGGAACCACATAGGCCGGTTCGGCTGGATATGCGAATCGCACGCACGGTATGTTCAGGGAACCAGCGCGCTGCGCGCCTGTACATCGAACAGACCAAGCAAAGGAGCCCACATGGCCATCGCAATCGACATCCCGCACACACCAATCGTGTCCGTACAAAAGTCGTACAACAGGAGTATGACTACAGAGAATAACAAGAACAGTCGTTTTGAAATGAGACTCACCTAAGAGCAACGTTCCAGAATCGACCAAGCGGCCGAGTCCAAAGGCATGACTTCGTTGCAATGGGCATTATCGAATCTGCTCGCCGCCGCAGATCGGGACATCCATGAAGCTCATATCATTCGGCTCAACAGTAAAGCGTGGAATGATTTCACCGCAGCATTAAACGAACCTATGGGCCTACGTCTGAATGAATTGTTGGAGCGTGATCCCATATGGACGTGACCAACTTCACTGAGCCTCGGCACCTGACTGCGAGCGAGGATATTTCTGGTTTCGACTGCGGCCTGCCATTGGTCAATGATTGGCTGGTTTCCACACACTAAGTGCATACAGCATTGAGCATTCGGAAGCTCCCGGTTGGCTGAGGCGAAATAGTCCGAACCCCATTCCCGTAATTTTGCTAGGCATGATGGGCGTGGATATCAGATTTCAAACCATGCACGTCGACAGTCAGTTACTCCGAGATGCGGTACTTCATTCTCTGAACGATATGATTTTCGGCATATCCCTGAATCATCTAGAATGTTTACTCCGCTCAATGTCCACAATCACCAATGATTAATGGCTGGAGACCGCTATTTGACGCCGACCATTGTCTGAATCGCATTCAGACACAACACTCCTCATTGCGCGCAGACCAGCGAGTTCCGCCGAGTCGGCGATGTGTCTCTTCGGCGGTTGATTTAGGATTTTCCGCATGCGACAGCTGACCACACCGCTAAAAATGCCATTTTCGCACTGACTTGGGGCGGAGGTCGTGGCGAAACGCACGAGGAAACGTGTGTCATCCGATATGGTCATGCCCGCCAGGCATTGAAGCGTCCTGTCTATGCGCGGTTGATGTCCCGGTGGCGGGGTCAATCGATCGACATACGAACCGGGACAGATTCGGCTGTCCCGGTTCGGGATTTCGGCCTCTTTTGGCGAACCGGGACAGGCCCTTCCATGAACACCCGATATATGCAAATCCAAAACCCCGGAATTCCGCCATTCCCCGACGGCGACCATCGCACGATAGGGCGTCAGGTGAATGAGATTCTGTCCCGGTTGCCCAAAAAGAGGCAAAATGACGAACCGGGACAGCGAAATCTGTCCCGGTTGTCCCAAAAGAGACGAAATGACGAACCGGGACAGCAGAATCCGTCCCGGTCCACACGCGGTTCACACGGCATTACCCAAGTAAACTCATCGGCAAAACATTGGCCCAGCCAACACCACTACCGATGTCCAGCACAGGCCAGCTCGTCCAGGCGGGCGGCGAAGCGGGGCCAGTCGGTCTTCATAGCGGTGAGGAGCTTGCGGTTGGGCACGTCGTCAATCGGGACCCAGCAGATTTCCATGCTTTCGTCGTCGTTTGCCTTGGGCTCGACGGTGTGGCCGGGCTTTTCGAAGGCAAACACGGTGGTGTAGGCCCACGGGCCATGGTCCTCGCGGTAGGAGCCGACCACCTCGATGTCTTCGGGGGTGATGTTGGCTTCCTCGTAGCTTTCGCGCAGCGCGCCTTCGATGGACGATTCGCCGTCCGCGGTGGCACCGCCGGGAATACCCCACGTGCCGCCTTCGGCGCTCCACGCGGCGCGATGTTGCATGACCACGTGGGTCACCTTGCCACTCACCGGGTCGCGACGAGCCAGCAGAATACCGGAAGCACCGTTGGTGCCCCAATGCTTGCGGCCGCAGGCGCAGTCCACCCAGCCATCGCCGGGCTGGTGTACGTTTTCGACCGGCGGCAGAATGCCAGCGTGCTGGTTGCCCGATGCCTTGCTTTCCGGTTCCAGTTCACCACGGCCGACATTCCACAGGTCAGTCCACGTGATGCCCAGTTCGCCGGCCAGATGCCGGGCCAGCGGCAAGCTGAGGCCGATGATGCCGTGCGGATCGCCCTCAATACTGTCGATGAACGCACCACCGAAGCCTTCCAGCGTGAACGATCCGGCGACTTCCAGCGGCTCGCCAGTGGCAATGTACCGTTCGACGTCGGCATCGGTGAATTCGCCGAAATGGACTTTGGCGTGGCTTGCGCCGCGCACGGTACGCCCGGTCGCGAAATCGATCAGGCAGTGGCCGGTCCACAGTTCGCCGGTCGCGCCGCTCATGCGCTTCAGTCGTTCGCGGGCCACGGCTTCGCTGTGCGGCTTGCCGTAGCATTCGCCGCCCAAGAGGAACATCGAATCACAGCCGAGAATCAGCGGGCCGACTGTCGCCTCGGTCAGTCCCGGCTGTCCGGCAATAGCGGTGGCGATGGGTTCGGTGACGGTCGGCATATCGATGCCGGAGAAGTCGCGCGTGGTGGCGATTTCCGCCTTGGAATAGTCAATGGGCTTGCCAGCGGCGGCTTCACGCAAGTCTTCGACGGCAGCTTCGCGTTCCGAATCCTTGATTTCCTTGGCCTTGAGCGGGTAGGCGATCACGCGGTCACCGGTCGCAGCGGCGGCAGTATCGGCCACATCACGATACGCACGATGAACGGCCTCGGCCTTGGCCGCGGCCAGAATCATCACGCGCTGCTTGATGCTCAAATCGTCGACGGTGACGCCTTCTTCACGGGCGGCCGCTTCCAGCGCAGCAGGCTCATCCACATGCGAGACGCGAATTGTGGGGCAGATACCCGCCGAATACAGCACGTCACGGCGAGGCTTGGACTTGGAAGCAAGAATTAGTGGAATGGGCATGACTTAAGTCCTTATGCTCCCGCTGGCGGGAGCTGTCGAACGAAGTGAGACTGAGGGTGGTCTCTGCCGGTATGGCGGACCACCCTCAGACCGCCTGCGGCGGCCAGCTCCCGCCAGCGGGAGCCTTCTCCTCGACTTAGCGACGCTCGATTTCGACGCCGGCGGTGTTGATGGGCAGGTGAAGCACACGCCAATGGCCGGAAGCAAGCTGCTCCGATGCGATCTGGTCGATGGCTTCGCGGGCGTTGCCGTAATGCAGCACGAGCACGCAGGGGCCGGCACCGGAGACTGCGGCGGCATAGCCCTTGGAGCGGAAGAGCGCAATGAGCTCGGTGGACGGCGGCATCAGGGCACCGCGATACGGCTGGTGCAGTTTGTCCTGCGTGGCGGTGAACAGCAGCGCGTTGGACTGGGCCTGAGCGGCCGCAAGCTCGTCGGCGAACGCCGATTCACGGGTTCCGCCAGAGCAAGCGCACGTATCGGCATCCTGAGCCGGGGCAGCGGCGACGCCGGACTTGCCCTGCTGGGCGGCCTGAGCCAGCACCACGGGATTCATCGCAGCGGGCAGCAGACCCACGCGAGACACGTTGTAGACGGCGTCCTTGTATGGCAGTTCCCTAGGCAGCGCTTGACGGGCCTTCTCAGTGGACAGCTCATAGTCGGGCACGAACACGGCGGCGGTGATGGACGGGTCCACCGGGTAGTTGACGGCGTGGAATCCGCCGTGCAGCGGTTCACCACCAGGAACGGCGACCGAGCCGACGCCTTCTGCGGTTTCGAAGTCCCAAGAGACGGTCAGGCCACCGAACACAGCCGGGGCCACATTGTCCGGGTGTCCTTCAATCTGGGCGGCCATATCGAAGACGGCCGGACGGTTGAGGTCACCGGTCTGGGCGAAGGCCGCGGCGGCGGCGATGCCGGCCACAATGGCCTCGGCGGAAGAGCCCATGCCACGAGCCTGAGGGATGTTGTTGGTCGCTTCCAGCGTGAAGCCGAGTCGGCCGAGGCCGAACGTGGCACAGGCACGGCGGAAGGTGGAGACCACGAGGTGGGTTTCGTCGCATGGGAGGGCGTCGGCACCCTCGCCGTGGATGATCACGTGGGCAATGCCGTCGTTCGGGTCGTCGTTGAGCGTGAAAGTGAGCTCGTCATGGTAGTCGAGCGCCAGCCCCACGGTATCGAAGCCGGAGCCGAGGTTGGCGGACGTGGCGGGCACGCGCACGTGAACGCTATTGCAGATTGGATTCATGGTTGTTCCTTAAAAAGGAGCTCCCTCATCAGAGGGAGCTTGGGTATTCAGCTTTCACCGTTCGACCGCCTCATCAGAGGGAGCTTAGGTCTTGTCAGTCCAGCACGCGCAGGATGGACGGGTCACCGGTGACGAAGTCGAGCGCCTGCACGGCCTTGACGGTGTTGCGCAGGGTTTCCTCGTCGGTCAGGTGGGTCACGATGCGCAACTGCTGAATCTCGCCGTCGTAGCCGGGGTCGGTCATGGTGGGCTTCAGATCCTGGTTCACACCGTTGATGGAGACACCGTTCTTGGCGAACTCGGCGGCGATGGCGGCCAGCACGCCCGGCTTGTCGTGGATCAGGAAGCGCACGGCGAATGCAGCCTTGGAGGCGGTAATCGGAGCCTTCTGCAGATTCTTGTACAGCGGGATGGACGGGCCGGTGCAGCCAGCAGCAATGTGGCGGGCTTCGGTCACCACGTCGCCCACGACGGCGGAGGCGGTCGGAGCGCCGCCGGCGCCACGGCCGTAGAACATGAGGTCGTCGGCGGCCTCGGCCTTGACGAACACGGCGTTGAAGGAGCCGTGCACGGAGGCCAGCGGGTGGTTCTCGTCAATCAGGGCCGGGTAGACGCGGGCGGAGACGCCGGCCTCGCCGTTCTCGACCACGGCGAGCAGCTTGATGACCTTGTGCTCGGCGGTGGCGGCGGCGATGTCGTCGGCGGTGATCTTGGTGATGCCTTCGACGGACACGTCGTCGATGGTCACGGAGGTGTGGAAGCCGAGGGTGGCCATGATGGCGGCCTTGTTGGCAGCATCGTAGCCTTCGATGTCGCCGGTCGGGTCGGCTTCGGCGTAGCCCTTGGCCTGGGCGTCCTTGAGCACGTCGTCGAACTGGAGACCCTTGGTGGTCATCTCGTCGAGAATGTAGTTGGTGGTGCCGTTGACGATGCCGAGCATGCTGGTCACCTTGTCGCCGACCAAGGACTCGCGCAGCGGGCGCAGGAACGGAATCGCGCCACCCACAGCGGCCTCGAAGTAGATGTCGACGCCCTTGGCCTCGGCGGCGGAGTAGATCTCCGGGCCGTACTTGGCCAGCAGCGCCTTGTTGGCGGTGACCACGGAAGCACCGGATTCGATGGCGGCAAGCACGAACTTGCGGGCCACGGTGGTGCCGCCGATGAGCTCGATGACGATGTCCGAGTTGGTGGCCACGCTCAAAGTATCGGTGGTGACGATGGACTGGTCGATCCACGGGAACTTCTCAGTTTCCTTCGGGTCGAGGCAGGCGACGCCGGTCAGTTCGACCGGGCGGCCGATACGCGCGGACAGTTCGTCCTTCTGCTCGACAATCAGGCGGGCGGTCTGGGAGCCGACGGTGCCGGCACCAAGCAGGCCTACGCGAATCGGGGTTTCGTTGTTGCGAGCCAATTCAGGGTCCTTCCAAAAAGTTTTCTATATCCCACCGCTATTTTACGGATTATTTCCGACAGCAGACCGAAAGTACTCATCAAAGCTGACGGCCCTTTTCGTATTATGACGGATTTGGCCGCACATTACAGACTGTCAGGCGCTCGCCTCTGCACGCCGATCACTCGCTGACGTCGAGGTTGAGTAGGTCGTCTACGGTCTGGCGGCGGAGCATGACGTGCGCGCCGGACTCGCTGACAGCAACCACCGCCGGAATCAGCGCTTGGTTGTAGTTGCTGGCCATGGTGCGGCCGTATGCGCCGGTAACCGGCACGGCGAGAATGTCACCGCGCTTCAAATCGGCGGGCAACTGCACCTCGTGAACCACGATGTCGCCGGATTCGCAGTGCATACCGCACACACGGGCAAGCATCGTTTCAGCGGAACCGGTGCGATTCGCCAGACGCGCGGTGTAGTCGGCACCGTAGAGTGCCGGGCGAATGTTGTCGGACATGCCGCCATCCACAGACACATACACGCGCTCGGCAATCGGGTTGCCGTCACTGTCTTTGGCATCGGACAAGTGCACGTGCTTGATGGTGCCCACGCGGTACAGGGTTATGCCGGCGGGCGCCACGATGTAGCGGCCGGGCTCGAAGCTGATGGCCGGGGCGGGCATGCCGAGCGCACGGTTGGTGCTGTTGACCGCATCCGCCAAGCGAGTGAGTTCCACGTCAATGTCCATTGAATCTTCGCCATCGGTGTAGGCCACGGAGTAGCCGCCGCCGAGGTCGATTTCGGGCAGGATGTAGGCGTCGGTGGCCCACAGGGTCTTGCGCAGCAGCATCATGCGCTTGGCCGCGTGAATGAAGGCGTCCGCATCGTGGATGTTGGAGCCGATGTGCGAGTGGGCTCCGACCAGTTCGAGTACGTCCTGGTTGGCGAGGATGGTCTTGAGCACGGCGATGGACGGACCGTCCGCAATGGCTTCCATCGCGGCGGCCAGCGCCTTGTCTGTGTCGGAGACTTCCTCGTGGCTCAGGTCGTACGGGTACTTGACGTCGTAGTGCAGCTCGCGCTCTGATTTCTCGGTCTTTTCCGCGCCATTTTCCGGGGAATGCGTCGCAGAGATACGCGCGTTGGTAGCGGCAGGCGTCACGTCTTTGAGGTCGTTCAGCACGTCGAGTACAGCGGCGTCGGCCCCGGCGGCCAGCAGCGGCACGCCGAACTTCTGGTCCTCGTGAGCAGTGGAGATGTACTCGTGGCCGCCGGCGTGGACACCGACGGTGACGCGCAGCATCACACGGGCGCGTTTGCCGAGCTTGCGGGCGATGGCAGCAACGCGCTCCGGCTCGTCGGGCTCGTCGATCACGATTTTGGCGAAGCCCTGTTCGATGGCCAGCGCGATTTCTTCATCGGACTTGTTGTTGCCGTGCAGCACCAGACGACGTCCGGGAACGCCAGCGGCTAGGGCGATTTTCATCTCGCCCATCGTGCAAGTGTCCACAAACATGCCGGCCTCGGTGACCAATCGCACGACTTCTTTGGACAAGAACGCCTTGCCGGCAAAGCTCACGTGCGTAGTGGAGGTGTTGAATGCTTCGGCGGCAGCGCGCACGAAGTGCCTAGCACGTGCGACTACTTCATCAGTGTCGATGAGATAGAGCGGCGAGCCGAACTCGTCAAGCAGCGATTCGGCGGTACGACCATGAAATTCGATGGAGCCTTCGGCATTCACAGCCGTAGCGGCCGGCCAAATTGGAGAAATAGGCATAATCACATCTTTTCGGGGGCGGTGACGCCGAGGAGGTCGAGGCCGTTGGCGATGACCTGCTGGACGGCGTCATTGAGCTTCAGGCGGGCGGCGGCACGGGCCGGCTCCGGGTTCTTGGCAATCTCCAAGGCCTTGCGAGCCTCGTCGTCGCCACGGGTTTCCGGATCGGTCAGGGCCATCGGCACCACGCGCTCCACGTTGTACCACTTGTGATAGGTGGCGGCCAGTTCTTCGAGGTAACGGGCCACCTTGTGCGGCTGGCGGTCGTCGGCCGCAGTGGCGAGCACGCTCGGGAATTGGGCGAGGGCGGCGAGCACTTCGCCGTCGGCCTCGGTGTCGAGCAGGGCCAGGTCGGCACCCTCGTAGCTGATGCCGGCGGCGGCTGCGTTGCGGTCCACGTTCTTGGAGCGGGCGTGCGCGTACTGCACGTAGTACACCGGGTTGTCGTTGGTGTGCGAGGCGAGCAGGGCCAAGTCGATGTCGAAGTTCTGGTTGTAATCGGAGCGGGCCAGCGAGTAGCGGGCGGCGTCCACGCCGACCACGGAGACCAGGTCGTCGATGGTCACGACGTTGCCGGCGCGCTTGGACATGCGCACGGGCTTGCCGTCCTTCATCACGTTGACCAGCTGGCCGATGAGAATCTGCATGTTCTTGCCGGGCTCATCGCCGAAGGCCGCGCACATGGCCATCATGCGGCCGATGTAGCCGTGGTGGTCCGCGCCAAGCATGTAGATGGCCACGTCGGCTGGGTTTTCGGCGCGATGGCGCTTGTCCCAGTAGTAGGCGATGTCGGCGGCGAAGTAGGCGAACTCACCATTGGACTTGATGATCACACGGTCCTTGTCGTCGCCGTGCTTGGTGGATTCAAACCAAGTGGCGCCGTCCTTGTCGAAGATGTCGCCGCGGGACTTGAGCTCTTCGATGGCGGCGTCGACCTTGCCATCGGCGTACAGGCTGTTTTCATGGAACCAGACGTCGAAGTTCACGCGGAAGTCCTTCATGGACTTCTGAATCTCGTCGAACATCATCGGTACGGCGCGCTTGCGGAATTCCTCGCGCACTTCGGTATCGGCCTCGCCGAGCGGTTCACCGTCATCGTTCAGGCCCTGATCTTGGTGGGCCAGTGCGGTCAGGTCCACGCCGTCGGACTCGGCTTCGGCCTGAACACGGGCGGCGATCTCGTTGATGTAGGCACCCTTGTAGCCGTCGCACGGGGTTTCGGTCTGGTAGCCGGCCTCACCCAAGTTATTGGCCTCGGCCCAAGCGGCGACCAGCGACTTGGCGAAGCGGTTGATCTGCTCGCCGTGGTCGTTGAAGTAGTATTCGCGCACCACCTTGGCGCCGTTGGCCTCGAGCACGCGGGCCATGGCATCGCCGACGGCAGCCCAACGGGTGCCGCCGATGTGAATCGGACCGGTGGGGTTGGCGGAGACGAACTCGAGATTCAGGGTCTGGCCGCCCAGATGGTCGTTGCGGCCGTATTCGTTGACCTTGTTGAGATGCTTGTCGGCGTCGGTCACGGCACCGGCGGCGAGTACGGCGTCCACCACGGCGGCGGCCGAGGCGGAGTCAAGCGTGATGTTGATGAAGCCGGGGCCTGCCACCTCGACCTTGGCGATGCCGTCGGCTTCAGCGAGCGCGGCGGCGAACGGCTCGGCCAGATCGCGCGGCTTCATGCCGGCCTTCTTGGCCAGCTGCATGGCGATGTTGGAGGCCCAGTCGCCATGCGCACGGTCCTTCGGGCGCATCACGGCGAGCTTGTCGACGGGCGGAATCAGCTCGTCGGTCAACGCGCCGGCCTGGCCGGCGGCGACGAGGTTGTGGGCAATGCTGGAAATCAGTTCACTTAAGGCTTCAGGACTCATTCTTCTAAGGATACTGAGAACGGCGACACTTGTACCCCGGTATGCCTATATGCTGCCCCTGCTGGCGGGGGCAAGCACACAGCCGAAAGATACCAAGCGAAAAAGGGTAGGCGACAATCGCCGGAATCGTTGGAGGTTCGCCGAAACCGCTATACATACCGTCGGTCGGTATCTATAGTGATCTGCAACATCAAGCACAGTAGGGAGGCCACCATGGCACGTAACGCTCACCCCGAGGTGACGCGCACCCGCATCCTCGACGCCGCACAACGGCTGTTCATGGCCCAGGGCTATGAGCACACCTCCATCCAGAACATCGTGGACGAGCTCGGCGACCTCTCCAAAGGCGCGATCTACCATCACTTCAAATCCAAGGAAGCCATCCTCGAAGAGCTCACCAACCGAGACAACAATGTGCAGGACGACTTCAACGAATCCGTCATGAATCGCACTGACCTTACCGCCCTCGAAAAGTTCCGCGTGCTATGGCGGCATTCGATGACCGAGCAAGACCACGTGCAGATCATGCGAGCCGCCATGCCGATGCTGAGCGATCCGGTTTCGTTCGCCGCGAATATGCAGGTATGGAGCAAGCATCTGCCCGAACGCTTCCTGCCGCTGATCGAGGCGGGCGTCAAGGATGGCTCCATCCCCACCGAGTATCCGCGCGAGGCCGCCGAGCTGCTTTCGTTGCTGCCGAATTATTGGCTGATGCCGTATTTCTACCCGGCGACCCTGCCCGAAATGGAGCATCGCATCCGCTGCTTGGCCACCATGCTCGACGCGATCGGCGTGCCGATTTTCGATGACGAGCTCATCACGGTCGCCGCGAAGGGCATGATGACGTTCGCAGGGGAGCCGGAGAAAGGCTCAGAATGAATAGCACAGTGAAACCCGAGAATGACATCGCCGGCACCGCCACCCAACGCCCGCTGCTGTCCCGCGACTTCGTGCTGCTGGTCGCCGGACAAGGCATCTCGCTGTTCGGCAATGTGATGCTGCGATTCGCGATGTCGATGTGGGTGCTGGACGAAACCGGCTCAGCCACCATCTTCGCCTCGGTGCTGGCCATCTCCATCGTGCCGACCATCCTGCTCTCCCCGTTCGGAGGCGTGCTGGCCGATCGCGTCAACCGCCGCACCATCATGGTGGCGCTCGACGCCATCTCCGCCGTGCTCGTGCTGGCGAGCGCCATCGTCTTCGCCACCACGGGCTTCCATATCGTAGCCATCGCCACCATGCAGGTGCTGCTCGCCGTGCTCGGCGCCTTCGAAACCCCGACCGTGCAGACCGCACTCCCCCAGATGTTCCGGCAGTACGGCCCGGCCACCATGCGCCAAGGCATGGCCGTGATCAATCAGGTCCAACAACTAAGCAGTCTGCTGCCGAGCTTCCTCGGCGGCGTGCTGTATGCGATGTTCGGCATCCGTCTCATGATGATCATCGCCATCGCAAGCTTCGCCGGCGCAGCCGCGCTCGAATGCTTCATCCGCCTCAGTGCCCCGGATCGCGGCGACGAGGAGCTGCCCACCCCACTTGAAGACCTCAAGGCAGGCGTGCGATTCCTCATCAAGGACCGGCCGAACGTGTTCAGACTGCTGTTGTTCGCGGCGGCGCTCAACTTTGTGCTTATCGGCTATTCCGGCGTCGGCTTCCCGTACACGATTCGTACAGTGCTCGGCTTCGACGCCACTGTCTACGGCATCGCCGACGGCCTGATCGGTGTTTCCGGCGTGGCGGGCGCATTCATCGCCGGCCTGTTCGCCGCCAAGCTCACGATGCGCTGGCTGCCGGGGCTGATGGCGACGCTTACGCTGGCCATGGTCCCACAGGGTATTGTGTTCCTGCTGCCGGTCGACGCATGGACCAAACTCGTGGTGCTGATCGTATTCACCTGCGGCACGATGGTCGCCAGTTGCTTCACGAATCTCATCGCCGTGCCCGCCATCCAGCTCAGTACGCCCGAGGCAATGGCCGGCAAAGTGATGTCCATGGCCGCGGCCGTGAGCATGTGTGCCCAGCCGCTCGGCCAGATGGTGTACGGCTGGGCCTACGACCAAATGCCGGTCGCCATCGTGCTGTTCATCACCACCGCCCTGTTCGCCGTGCTCACCGTGCTGATGGTTCCGCTCGCCAAGCAGTTCGAGGACTGACGATCGGCGCGCACGCCACATCCTGCCGCCCGGCCATAATTGAATCACCGCACGAAAAGGCACGAAAAGGCACGAAAGAGGTACCTATGGCCACGCTCAACCCCCAATCATTGGTCACGTTGTGGCAGATCGAACAGTATGGTTCGTTCTCCGCCACGGCCAAGGCCACGGGTTGGTCGCAGCCGGCCATCAGCCAGCAGATCAAAAAGCTGGAGGCACAGTGCGGTTCGACTCTGGTGCAACGCACCTCGCATGGCGTGGAACTCACCGCCACCGGTTCGATGCTCGCCCGCCACGGCGAGGCCATCGCCGATCGGCTGGAGCGGGCGGCCCGTGAAGTCGAGGATTATCGGCATCATCGGTTTGATCACCTGCATTTGGTGGCCCCACCGTCAATCTGCTCTACTATCGCGGCCCGTACCGTGGTCAAGCTCAGTATGTTCACGGACATCGAGCTGAGCCTGATTCAGATGGAGCCGCCGGAGGCGATCGGTCTGATTTCCCAAGGCAAGGCCGATACCGCCGCCGTGTTCCGCTACAGCAGCATCCCGAACTTCCTGCACATCGGCGACGACCTGACCTTCCATTCGCTGGGTTACGATCCGATGCGACTGCTGGTGCGCCGCTCCAGCGGCATCGCCAAACGATTCGAGGAGACCGGCGAACCTGTGCCGCTGTCCGCCGCCAAAGACGAGCATTGGATCGCCGGCTGCCCCACCTGCCGCGCAAATTTGGTGAAACTGGCCACCCGTGCCGGATTCAAGCCGGATATCCGCCACTGCACGGATGATTACTGGGCCACGCAGAACCTGGTCGAGGTTGGTATGGGCGTCTCGCTGGTGCCGGCGCTCGATACGCATATCAACTTGCAGGGCGATCTGGTGGCCTGTCCCATTGCCGACGATTTTGCGGCGCGCGAGGTCGGCATCGTGACTCGTGCCGGCGACCATCGCCCCGCGCTTGGTTCATTGCTCGAGGAGCTCGAGCGCACGTCACTCAAATATTTGAGTGCCAAGTAGTCGCACAGCGATAAGCAAGCTTGCGAGCGCCATCACGATTTCGGGGAGCCAGACCGTTGAGCAGCCCTTCTGCACCGGGAACAATGACATGTTATGAGCATGAACAACATTCCCCAGTCAACGACTTTGAGCAACACAACCGCCGGCACCTCTTGCTTTGATGCCAATCACATCGACGTGACGACCATCGAGGATCTGGAGCAGGTCGGTTCGGATAAATGGACCCGTTACCCCGGCTGCATCGGCGCATTCATCGCCGAGATGGATTACGGTCTGGCACCGTGCGTGGCCGAAGCCATCGAAGAGGCTACTGAACGTGGCGCGCTCGGCTACATTCCCGACCCGTGGAAGAAGGAGGTCGCCCGCTCGTGCGCCGCATGGCAGCGCCGCTACGGCTGGGAGGTGGATCCAACGTGCATCCGCCCGGTGCCGGACGTGCTGGAGGCGTTCGAAGTGTTCCTGCGCGAGATCGTGCGCGCCGGTAACTCCATCGTGGTACCGACTCCGGCCTATATGCCGTTCCTAAGTGTGCCGCGTCTGTATGGCGTGGAGGTCCTTGAGATTCCGATGCTGTGCGCGGGCGCCGGCGAGAGCAGCGGGCGCAATGATGAATGGCTGTTCGATTTCGACGCCATTGAGCAGGCGTTCGCGAACGGCTGCCATGCCTTCGTGCTGTGCAACCCGCACAACCCGATCGGCAAGGTATTGACGCGCGAGGAAATGCTGCGATTGTCCGATCTGGCCGCCAAGTACGACGTGCGTATATTCTCCGATGAGATTCACGCGCCGTTCGTCTACCAAGGCCACACGCATGTGCCATTCGCCTCAATCAACCGGCAGACGGCCATGCAGGCTTTCACCTCCACTTCAGCCTCGAAGTCGTTCAACATTCCCGGCACCAAGTGCGCGCAGGTGATTCTCACCAATCCGGACGATCTGGAACTATGGATGAGGAACGCGGAATGGTCCGAGCACCAGACGGCCACCATCGGTGCCATAGCCACCACTGCGGCCTATGACGGCGGCGCGGCATGGTTCGAGGGCGTGATGGCATATATCGAGCGCAATATCGCGCTGGTCAACGAGCAGATGCGCACGAGATTCGCCAAGGTGCGCTATGTGGAGCCGCAGGGCACGTATATCGCGTGGCTGGATTTCTCGCCACTGGGCATCGGCGACCCGGCCAACTATTTCTTTAAGAAGGCCAACGTGGCGTTGACGGACGGCCGTGAATGCGGCGAGGTCGGGCGCGGTTGCGTGCGTATGAACTTCGCCATGCCCTACCCGCTACTGGAGGAATGCTTCGACCGCATGGCCGTCGCGCTCGAGGCGGACGGGCTGTTGTAGAACAAAATCGCGGCTCCCCGCAAAGAGGGGAGCCGCGGAACGGCCGAATTAGTCGAAGTCGGCGCCGAGGGCTTCGAGTTTGCCGCGGAAGTCGGCGTAGCCTCGGTCGATCAGGCTGATGCCGTGCACGTCCGAGGGGCCGGACGCGGCCAAGGCCGCGATCAGATGGCTGAACCCACCACGCAGGTCCGGCACGTCGATGTCGCGTCCGGTCAGCGGGGTCGGTCCGAAGATCACGGCGGAATGCTTGTAGTTGCGCTGCCGGAAACGGCACGGCAGCGAGCCCAGGCACTCGCGGTACAACTGGATGGTGGCACCCATCTCGACCAGCGGCTTGGTGAAGCCGAAACGGTTCTCGTACACGGTCTCGTGCACGATCGACAGGCCGTTGGCCTGGGTCAGGGCCACCACGAGCGGCTGCTGCCAGTCGGTCATGAACCCGGGATGCACGTCCGTCTCGATCGCCACGGGCTTCAAGTCCCCGCCCGGATGCCAGAAACGAATGCCCTTGTCCGTCACCTCGAATTTGCCGCCCACCTTGCGGAACACGTTGAGGAACGTGATCATCTCCGGCTGGGTGGCACCCTTGACGAAAATGTCACCGTGCGTGGCGAGCGCGGCGGACGCCCAGGACGCCGCCTCGATGCGATCCGTCAGCGACGTGTGCGTGTACCCCTGCAGTTCCTTGACACCCTCGATGCGGAAGGTGCGATCAACGTCCACAGAAATGATTGCGCCCATCTTCTGCAGCACGCACACCAGATCCATGATCTCCGGCTCAGTGGCCGCGCCCGACAGTTCGGTCTTGCCCTCGGCCAGCACGGCCGCCAGTAAAGTCTGCTCGGTGGCGCCCACCGACGGGTAGGGCAGGTGGATCTTCGCGCCGTGCAGGCCGTTGGGCGCGGTGATGTGGATGCCGTCCTTGTGTTCCTTGTCCACCGTGGCGCCCAGCTTGCGCAGCGTCTCCAGATGGAAGTCAATCGGACGTCCGCCAATCGCGCAGCCGCCCAACGCGGGAATGAACGCTTCACCCAAACGGTGCACGAGCGGGCCGGAAAACAGGATCGGGATGCGCGACGAACCGGACAGTGTATCCACGTCGGCCACATCGGCCAGCTGCACACGCGAGGCGTCGATGGTCACAATGCCGTTCGCACCGTCCACATCCACGTCCACGCCGTGCAGACGTAGCAAATCGGACACCACATGCACGTCACGAATCTCCGGCACGTTCTTCAGCACCGACTTGCCCGGTGCCAGCAACGCGGCGACCATCGCCTTGCTCACGAAGTTCTTCGCGCCACGCACCTTGATCGTGCCATTCAAAGGCTTGCCGCCCTCGACATGCAACACGTCATCCGGATTCTCAGCCACGCCACTCTCCTCAATCAATCAAGATTCAAAAAATGCTACCGTCCAGTTTGCCATAAGCCATGTGCCGACTCCGTGAAATGCACCCCAGCCGAACTTTGATCACCGTGCACAACGGATCCCATACCCCCCGTCGAATCAAACCGATAACGTGATCTTCCTCACATTTGCCGCCACGGCGTTCTCCATACTTCTACGCTACGATTCAGGGCAATGGCATCAGACGCCATGTCCACAAGCAAAGGAGCATTCATGACCACAGTCGCCGTCATCGGCTGCACGCACGCCGGCACGTTCGCCACCACCTCGATTCTCGCCGAGCACCCCGATTGGACCGTCCATGTTTTCGAGCGCAACGGTACGCTGTCCTTCCTCTCCTGCGGCATCGCCCTGTGGGTGGGCGACCACGTATCCGACCCGAAGAAAATGTTCTACTCCTCCCCTGCCGCTCTGGCCGAAGCCGGCGCGACCATGCATATGCGCACCGACGTGACGTCCGTGGACCTCGACGCCAGAACCCTCACCTACCGCGCGCTGGACGAGGCCGGAGACCCCGCCGAACAGACCCTCGCTTTCGACAAACTGGTCGTGACCACCGGCTCGCGCCCGGTCATCCCGCCGATCCCCGGCATCGACAGCCCGCATGTGCTGCTGTGCAAGAACTGGGATCACGCCATCGCCATCAAGGAAAAGGCGAAAACCGCCAAGTCGGCAGTGGTGATCGGGTCGGGCTATATCGGCGCGGAAATCGCCGAGCAGTTCAGCGTCACCGGCGTCAAGACCACGCTGGTCGACGGCCTTGATCGCCCGCTGGCCAATAATTTCGATAAGACCATCACCGATCAGGTGGCGGCCGCGTTCGAGGAGCACGGCGTCACGCTCGCGCTCGGCCAGAAGGTGGTCGAGTTCCGCGACAATGACGACGACACCGTCACTGTGGTCACCGAAAAGGGCGAGTACACGGCCGAAATGGCGATTCTGGCCGTCGGCTTCCTGCCGAACACCGACCTGCTCAAGGGCAAGGTGGACATGCTGCCGAACGGCGCGATCGTGGTCGACGACTACATGCAGGCGTCCGCGCCGGGCGTGTACGCCGCCGGCGACTCCGCCACCGTGTTCTACAACCCCACCGGCCAGCACGATTACATTCCGCTGGCCACCAACGCGGTGCGCCAGGGCCTGCTGGTGGGCCGCAACATCGAGACGCCGACCGTGAAGTACATGGGCACGCAGGCCACGTCCGCCGTGCAGCTGTACGATCTCTCGCTCGCCGCCTCCGGCCTGACCCGCGCCGGTGCCGAACGCCGCGGGCTCACGGTCCGCGAGACCTCGCTCACCGAGGATTATCGCCCGGACTTCATGCTCACCACCACCCCAGTCACGTCGATTCTGACCTGGGACCCGGAAACCCGCAAGGTCAAGGGCGGCCAGTTCTGTTCCAAGGCCGATATCTCCGGCGCGGCAAACGTGATTTCCATGGCGATTCAGGCCGGCTTCACCATCGACCAGCTCGCCAACGTGGACTTCCTGTTCCAGCCGAACTTCGACAAGCCGGTCTACTACGTCGGCGCCGTGGCCATGAAGGCGGCGGCCGAGTAAGACGGCTGTACCCACCGCAAAAAGAAACCCCGGCGTGATGGGCGCCGGGGAGAGAAAGGAGAGAAGAAGAAGAAAGAGGTTAAGTTATGCAGCTTGTTCGGCCGTGATTACATATAACAACACCAGTTTCAATGCAACGTGGGCACTGGCTGGGAATTGTCTGGGAATCACGGCCCGTACAGGCTGTTTCTTGTTTTGGAGCCGATTTACCGGCTCGCCTTGATCTTGTGGGCCAGCTCGGCGTCCCACATCGCGCCGGTTGCGGACATCACCGAATCCGCGCCGGCGTTTCTGTATGCCTGATAGTCGGCCGGCGAAACCACGCCGCCCACGCCATTGATCTTGAAATCAAGACCGAGCTTCTCGCGGATCGCGGCCAGACGGGCGACCATGTCGAGGCCGGCACCACGAATCGCATTGCCGCACACGCCTGAGCGATCGCGGCCCGCGCCGGGCAGGGCCTGATTGCCATTGGCATCGACCAGTTTGGCGGAAATCGTATTGATGGTGCTGAAGCCCTGCACGGTGCCGTGGCCCACGGTGGAACGCACCATAAGCTCCAGAGCGTCGTCGCTGGGGATGTAGGCGAGCTTGACCATCAGCGGGATGTCGCCGATCTCCTGCTTCACGGCCTCGGTGATGCGGCCCACGAGCAGCGGATTGTGGCATAGCAGGCGGTTGTGGCCCTCGTTGGGGCAGCTGGTGTTCATCACCATGAGCTTGGCACCGGTCTCCTTGACCAGGCGGGCGGTAGTGGCATGGTCGGCGATGTATTCCTCCTCGCTCATGCCCTCCACACGCGAGCCTTGGAAGCTCGGGACCAGCACTTGACCGGGACCGGCGGCCTCGATGGCGGCGCGCATGTCCGGCTGCCAGGCATCCGGGCTTTGCGAGGGCACGCCGAAGCTATTGGAGATGGAGATCGGAGTCTCGTAATTGGTGTCGGCGAGCACGCCCTCGTCCAGTTCGGCGCTGCCCGGCGTCAGTGAACCGTCCGCCGCCTTGGGGTGTACGGCGAGCACGTTCGGGAACGGGTTGCAGCCCCAGGCGCGCGAACGCACGGTTTTGTAGGTCGCCAGATCGAAGCCCATGCGGAAGGCGGCCGTGGTGAAGCGGCTGTTGAGCAGCGGGCCTGCGGGAATGCCGAAAGGCAGGTTGACCGGCTGGCCCAAAAAGGTGGCCGAGGCACCCTCGCTGGTGGTTCCGGCGGCATCGGCACCGTTGCCATCCTTCAGCGCCTCGGCGAACGCGCCGAACGGCCCTTGCTCATAGTTGTCTTCGTAGCTGCGGCTGACGTCGTAAAACGGCTCAAAATCACTCATGCTTCAACGATAAGCCAACCTACATGCGTACACGCACACTCAACCCACCATCGCGCCGTCAAACGAAATAATGGCGAAAGCGGCATTGGCTACCACAAAGATGATGAACGTCGGAGCTGCCCAGCCAAAGTACGTGTCTGGAATACTACGATTCGTACGGTGATATTGGCGCAAACTTAAATAGTGCAAACACACCCTAGAAGAGATAGGAGGGAATGGCACTTTCTCGCGTTGTTGGTGGAAGTATTTGGGATGCTAAGCGAGTTGCCGCATTGGAACCAGACGATTGCGTGAAGTGACCCTATACGTAAAAGGTCTCACTGGCGAGAGCCAGTGAGACCTTTGTTTGATGCGATGCGAGCGACCCAATAATCTCAATCAGACACAGAGCCAACGGCCCTGGGCCTGCAATTATGGACTCGCCTTTCGGCGAGGCTCAATGCTGGCCTCGCTGCTGTCGCAGCTCGGCACAGGGCCTGCTGAAAGCCCACCGGGCTTTCAGCAGGCCGATCGCGGCTAAATAATGCCGCGATCGGCCAACGGCCCTGTCCAGTCTGCGTCCTCAGGCTCGCGGGCGGACTCGATTCTTTCTTCGGCCCAGTGTTTGGCGGGGATGGTCTTGGGCTTGAAGGGGAACTTTTCGGCGCGCATCTTTTCGTAGGCGGCGATGTCGTCCTCGTGCTGCAGCGTCAGATCGATATCGTCGTAGCCGTTCATCAGACGCCAACGCACGTAATCGTTGACCTCGAACGGCAGGGTCACGTCGCCGCAAGTGACAGTGCGGGTCTCCAGCGAGATAGTCATCTCACGACCAGGCTCTTCCTCCAGTAGCTTCCACAGGAGTTCGACGGACTCCTGCGGCATAATCGCGGCCAGCACGCCGTTCTTGGCGGTGTTGCCGTAGAAGATGTCGGCGAAGCTCGGCGCGATGACCACGCGGAAACCGTAATCGTGCAGCGCCCACACGGCGTGCTCGCGGGAGGAGCCGATGCCGAATTCGGGGCCGGCGACCAGAATCTGGCCCTTACCGGCGTATTCCGGCTTGTTGAGCACGAAGTTCGGGTCTCGGCGCCATGCGTAGAACAGGGCGTCATCGAAGCCGGACTTGGTCACGCGCTTCAAGAACACAGCGGGAATGATCTGGTCGGTATCGACGTTGGAGCGGCGCAGCGGCACGCCCACGCCGGTCAGTGTGGTGAGTTTTTCCATAACAATTTTCCTTTCGGGGATCTCTCCCCCAGTCAGTCTTCGACTGACAGCCCCTCGTCAGAGGGGGCTCACGTGTATTGACTCAGAGATCGGCGGGAGACGAGATTGTGCCGCGGATGGCGGTGGCGGCGGCTACGGCCGGCGACGCCAGATGCGTGCGCGAGCCCTTGCCTTGGCGGCCCTCGAAGTTACGGTTCGAAGTGGAAATCGAGCGCTCGTTCGGCACCAGCTTGTCCGGGTTCATGCCCAGGCACATCGAGCAGCCGGCGTTACGCCATTCGGCGCCAAAGTCCTTGAACACCTTATCGAGGCCTTCCTTCTCCGCCTGCAAACGCACGCGGGAGGAGGCCGGCACCACCAGCACGCGGTGGATGTTCTCGGCCTTGCGGTGGCCCTTCATGATCGCGGCGGCCTGGCGCAAATCGTCGATACGACCGTTGGTGCACGAACCAATGAACACGGTGTCCACGGCGATGTCCTTGATCGGCATGCCTGGCTTCAAACCCATGTATGTAATCGCACGTTCGGCGGCGGCGCGCTTGGTGGCGTCGGCGATCTTGCCCGGCTCCGGCACGGAGGCGGTGATCGGCAGACCTTGGCCGGGGTTGGTGCCCCACGTCACATATGGACCGAGCTTGGTGGCGTCAATATCCACCACCTTGTCGAATACGGCATCGTCATCGGTCTTCAGCGTCTTCCAGTACGCCACGGCCTGATCCCACAGCTCGCCTTCCGGCGCGTGCGGACGGCCCTTCAGGTACTCGAACGTGGTCTCGTCCGGCGCGATCATGCCGGCACGCGCACCGGCCTCGATGGACATGTTGCACACGGTCATGCGCTCGTCCATGGTGAGGTTGCGAATCGCCTCACCACGGTATTCGATCACGTAACCCTGGCCGCCGCCGGTGCCGATCTTGGCGATGATCGCCAGAATGATGTCCTTGGCCGTCGCGTCCGCGGGCAGCTTGCCGTTGACGTTGACAGCCATGGTCTTGAACGGCTTCAGAGACAGCGTCTGTGTGGCCATCACGTGTTCGACTTCGGAAGTGCCGATGCCGAACGCCAGCGCGCCGAACGCGCCGTGCGTCGACGTATGCGAATCACCGCACACGATGGTCATGCCCGGCTGGGTCAGGCCCAGAATCGGGGCGAACGCGTGGACGATGCCCTGATCAGCGTCGCCCAGCGGGTGCAGGCGCACGCCGAACTCCTTGCAGTTCTTCTCCAAAGTCGTCAACTGCAACGCGCTCGTCTCGTCCGGGTTCGGGCGATCGATATCAACGGTCGGCGTGTTGTGATCCTCGGTGGCGATGAGCTGATCCACGTGACGCGGCTTGCGGCCGGCCAAGCGCAGGCCCTCAAACGCCTGCGGGCTGGTGACCTCATGCATGAGCATCAGATCGATGTACAGCAAATCAGGGGCTCCGTCGCTGCCCTTGCGCACCAGATGATCGGCCCAGACCTTCTCGGCCAGTGTCGTTCCCATAGTGATTCCTCCAAAAAATTCCGCGCGAGGTATTGTGTTCGCGCCTTGTTCGTGGTATTAGCCTATGTGCTTGCGATGGGCCCGGCCATGAGCATGCCGGATATTGAGATACGGTCAAATGATGGCCTCAATATGACTCGGACCCGACTCGAACATGACCTAGTCATGACTCGGTTCCGCTCCAGACATGTCTCTTCGGCATCCACGAACGCCCTTTCAACTTCATGGCCACCCTGTGAGACACTTCCCCGATTTGCCATTTCACTATGTGAGATGGCATAATCGCCCTTATTATGACTGATTCCCGGGAAGAACCATTGAACAACAGCTTGACCGAGTCCGAGCCGGTTGAAGACACCACCGCCAAGGACGATGGGGAAATCCATTCCGGCGTTGGCGTCCTTGATAAAACTGTAAAGATTCTTGACGCACTGGAATCCGGCCCGTCTACGCTGGGCCAGCTTGTGGCCGCCACCGGTCTCGCTCGACCGACCGCACATCGTTTGGCTATTGCACTGGAACGCCACCGTTTCGTACTGCGCGACCAGCATGGCCGATTCGTACTCGGCTCCCGTTTCGCCGAACTTGCCGCCGCAGCAGGCGAGGATCGTCTGCTGACCGCCGCCGGCCCGATCCTGCAGACCCTGCTCGATCGTACTGGCGAGTCTGCGCAGATTTACCGCCGCCAGGGCGATCAGCGCGTGTGCATCGCCGCTGTGGAACGCACCTCCGGCCTGCGTGATTCCATTCCCGTGGGTGCCATGCTGTCGATGGAAGCCGGTTCCGCCGCCCAGATTCTTCTGGCTTGGGAGGATTCCGACCGTCTGCACCAGGGATTGCGCCACGCCAAGTTCACCGCCACCAAGCTGGCCGCCGTACGCAAGCGCGGCTGGTCCGAGTCCGTGAACGAGCGCGAAGAGGGCGTGTGCTCGATTTCCGCCCCGATCCGCAACGCCTCCGGCCAGGTCATCGCCGCCATCTCGATTTCTGGGCCGACCGGCCGCATGGGCGCCGCTCCCGGACGCCGCTATGCGCCGCTGGTGATGGCCGCCGGCAAGTACCTCACCGAGGCACTGGTCAAAGCCGTTCGCTGAAACATACCAGTCAATCCAACCGATAGCCCAACCGGCAGAAATCCCGCGAGGTATCCGTCGAGACGCGGGATTTCTGCCACTAATACACAGCGGAAGGCCCCCGAAACCCCGAATACTTCGCGCCGCTTCCCGCCTCTATCAGGAACAGTTACCTGAATAAACCGGACAGTTGACTCCATAGCGACGGCTTGCGCAGCAAATCATCGCCCTCACCCTCGCCAGGCGTGGTCTGGTTCACCGCATAGGTGTAGGCGCGTTTGGAACTGGGCTTGCCCACCAGTTCGCCAAACTCCAGCAATTGCGTACGCGGCTCGTAAGGGTGACGGATATCAAATTCGATCAATCGCGTGGCACGTTTGGCCGGAGCCGGTCCGTACGTATTGAATCCGCAGGTTGGCGTAGCGATAAGCAACAGACCCTCATGTTCGCCGACGAAACCGTTGCGATGATCATGACCAGCTACGACGCCGAAATACCCCTCGCGCAGCAATTCGAATTCGCCTGACGTATCAGGGCAGGATATGCCTTCTCCCAAATATCCGCCGGGCTGAGTTTGCAATTCGTCCAGCACGTAGTAGGTATCGGCGTGCGAACGATAGCCCTGCATGGCAAACGCCGCGTTGGCCGCCACCGGCTTCAGCACGTTGTAATACTCGGGCATCGGCATGTGCTGGAACACCATTGATTTCGCACCGATACGGTCGGGCACGGCGTTCAGGAAGGCGAGCGCTGCGGGCGATGGTGCGCCGAAGCCGCCGCCATGCACGTAATCGCCGGAGTCAAGAATGACCAGACCCAGCACATTGCGCGTATGGTCAACGTCCATAACCGGCAGCGCGAAGGTGCCTGGTTCACCGGAACCCACTGCGGATGCGGGGGAAGACACAGCAGAAGGCACAACAGCATCGGCACCAGCATCGTCAACGACGCCCAACGTATCAGCCTTCGCGGTAATCCCCGCACCGGAGCCAGTGGCACCAGACGGCGTCTGCACAGCGCCACCCGCTCCACAGGTATATGCAATCTGGTTCGGCAAGGTCTCACTCGGCGGATTGACACAACCGGGGAACTCACGATAGATACCGTCCAGTTCCGCATTGCTTAGCCCGCATTGGAAATCATGGTTGCCATACGTCACAGCCCACGGAATGCCGCGCGCCGCCAACGGCTCAGTGAACTGGCCAATGGCCTTGCGCACCAGCGCTCGGGTATGGTTCAGCGCGGATTCGGCAATAGGTTCGTCACACCAGCGACGTTTACGGAATGAATCGGCGAACGCCGGATCGTAGCCGGCGATCTGGTTGCCGGAGAAAATCACCAGATCAGGCCGTGTGGCATCAAGGCTGGCCTCAATCAGGGTGATGGTGTCTTTGGAGACTTTCGGCCCATCCTGAATGTCGGCAATCTGCAGCACGCGGAACTTGCCGGAATAGTGGAATTGCAGTCGTCCGAGACGCGCAGAGATAGAGACCGGACGGCCGTCTTCGGCATCGGCCGGCTTGATACGAGGTTTCGACGACATCCCCTCTGGCGTACGCTGTGTTTCCGTCATGCCCTCCACTGTACACACAAACGAAAAGGCCCGCCGGAGCGGGCCTTTTCTACAAGTTCAACTACTGGAGCAGAATCTCTGCACAACATCATCGTTGTAACGGTAAGTCTTTCCAATGCCCGTCCAACGTAACAGTCCTCGTGACCATACACTATTTGTGGGCTCTGCTCTGTTCAGTTGTTCTTGTACCTCATAATCTATTCATCACTCCCGTTTCTCGCAACCTGCAGAGAGTCGTTGTGCGTTTTTTATCACAACTGTTCAATCGCACTTTCTGGCTATCGGAAAACGAGCTGAACCGTTCACATCGAACCCGTCCGATGTTCGATTTCGTTCGTTTCACCGCCGCTCACGGCGTGTCGCGAGCGACGCTAGCACACTCAAAACCAACCAACACCGAACTAACATGAACACCCGTTGAATTCTGGCGCGTTCAGTCGTTTTCCGGCCACGCCAAAGCTTACGATATAAGCTATGGCACAGATATTTGACGCACCCTCGAAGGCAATTCTGCGCAGCCAAATCGCAGAGCATATTGCCGAAAACGACAACAACGACCGCCGCGTCGATCAGGAAGGCGAGGCACCGCTGCCCAAGGACCGTTTCTTCGACCGCGAGCTCAGCTGGCTCAAGTTCAACCAGCGCGTGCTCGAATGTGCGGAGAACGAAGACATGCCCCTGCTCGAGCGCGCCAACTTCGCCGCGATCTTCGCCTCGAACCTTGACGAGTTCTTCATGGTCCGCGTCGCCGGCCTGAAGCGCCGTATCGACTCGGGCATCGCCGTGCCGTCTGCCGCCGGCCTGAGCCCGCGTCAGCAGCTGCGCGCGATCAGCGAGACCGCACACCGTCTGCAAGACGAGCACGCACATTACACGATCGACACCATTCTGCCGGAATTGGAGAAGGAGCGCATCGTCCTGCTGACGTGGGACAAGCTCACATCCTCCGAGCAGGAGCGCCTCTCGCGCTACTACCGCCAGCAGGTGTTCCCGGTCCTGACGCCGCTCGCCGTGGATCCGGCCCACCCGTTCCCCTACATTTCCGGCGGTTCCATCAACCTGGCCGTGATTGTGGAGAACCCGGCCTCCGGCAAGTCGCACTTCGCCCGCGTCAAGATCCCGGGCAACCTGCCGCGCCTGGTGCCGGTGGACGACATGACCGATGAGGAGTCCAAGGACGAGCGTTACGGCTTCATCGCCATGGAAAAGCTCATCGCCGCGCATCTGGAATCCCTGTTCCCGGGCATGATCATCAAGGAGGCCCGCTCCTTCCGCGTGACTCGTAACGAGGACATCGACGTGGAAGAGGATGACGCCGAGAACCTGCTCAACGCCATGGAGAAGGAGCTGCTGCGCCGCCGCTTCGGACCGCCGATCCGCCTGGAGATCACGGACACCACGAGCCCCTTCCTCTCCCAGCTGCTCGCCGACCAGCTCGGCGTGAGCCAGGACGAGGTATACCGTCTGCCCAGCCCGCTGGACCTGACCGTGCTCTTTGAGCTCGGCAGCGTGGACCGCCCGGACCTGAAGAACCGTCCGTTCGTGCCGACCACGAACCGTCAGATCGCCGAGGTCGAGTCCTCCCGCGCACAGGATATTTTCGCTGCCATCCGCGAGCGCGACATCCTGCTGCATCACCCCTATGACTCCTTCTCCACTTCCGTGCAGGCCTTCCTTGCGCAGGCCGCCGCGGACCCGAAGGTGCTGGCCATCAAGCAGACCCTGTACCGCACCAGCTCCAACTCGCCGATCATCGACGCCCTGATCGACGCCGCTCATGCCGGCAAGCAGGTGCTGGCTTTGGTGGAAATCAAGGCTCGTTTCGACGAGGACGCCAACATCGCGGGGGCCCGCAAGCTCGAACGCGCCGGCGTGCACGTGGTGTACGGCATCGTGGGCTTGAAGACCCACTGCAAGCTCATCGAGGTCGTGCGTCAGGAAGCGGACGGTCTGCGCCGCTACTGCCACGTAGGCACCGGCAACTACAACCCGAAGACCGCGCGACTGTACACCGATCTGGGTCTGCTGACCTGCGACCCGGTGGTCGGCCAGGATCTGACTCGTCTGTTCAACCAGCTCTCTGGTTACGCGCCGAAGTCCAGCTTCCACCGTCTGCTGGTGGCCCCGCGTACCGTGCGCACCGGCCTGATTCAGCGCATCCGCCGCGAGGAGGACGCCGCCCGCGCCGGCAAGGAGGCCTGGATCAAGATCAAGGTCAACTCCATCGTGGACGAGAAGACCATCGACGCCCTGTACCGTGCCTCTCAGGCCGGCGTGAAGATCGACATCGTCGAACGCGGCATCTGCGCTCTGAAGCCCGGCGTTCCCGGCCTGTCCGAGAACATCCGCGTACGTTCGATTCTCGGCCGCTTCCTGGAGCACTCCCGCATCTACGCCTTCTGCAATGCGGACGGCCCGCAGATCGGCGAGGGCCCGGCTTCCGGCCCGGAGGTCTACATCGGTTCGGCTGACCTCATGCACCGTAACCTTGATCGCCGCGTCGAGGCTCTGGTGCGCGTCACCGCCCCGGAGCAGATTGACGAGCTCATCAAGTACGTGGACCTGCAGATGGCCGACTCCACCATGAGCTGGCACATGCAGCCCGACGGCACGTATGTGCTGCACACCAAGGACGACGAGGGCCGCCCGCTGGTCGATAGTCAGGAATACCTGATTCGCAAGCACCAGCGTCGCCCCAATTCACACAACTGATTTCACTCGATGCTCCCTGTCAGCGCAAGCTAACTGAGGGTGGTTACGATGCCCGGCTCCTCTTTCGAGAGGATGCCGGGCATCGTTGTTCAGCGCGCAAAAACTACGTAGCAGCGGTCCAACGTGACCTACAATACAAGAGATGGGTACGAACAGTATGAGACGAATCGTGGAAGCCGCCGGCGGTATTCTGTACCGGTGGAAGGATGATGCCGAGCCGACGCGGGCATCATCTCCATCAGTGAAATCCAATATTGCCACCGATGGCACCATCATCGCGAACACCACGGATTCTGACGGCGAGACCACGGCAGCACCCGGCGCATCGGACGCGGCTTCCACCCCGGACCCGGCGCAGGCCGACAGCCCAGCCACAGCGGACAACGTACTCAACCGCATCGAACTGTGCATCGTGCATCGCCCGAAATACGACGACTGGAGCTGGCCGAAAGGCAAGGTCGACCCGAACGAATCGCACCGGCATGCCGCCGTACGCGAGATCGGCGAGGAATCGGGCCTGTCCGTGGAACTTGGCCCCTATCTGGGCGACATCGAGTACCCGCTGTCCGAAGAGGGCCGCAAACAGCGCCATACCAAGGATCGGTCGGCGGACACCAAGCACATCCAGTTCTGGATGGCCACGCCAATCAGCGCCATCGACAATCTGCGGCGCACCCATGCGTTTGGCCCGGTGCATCGGGCGGACATCGGCGAAATCGACGAAGTCCTGTGGTTGACGCCGGCTGAGGCCCGCAAGAAACTCAGCCATTCCACCGATAAGGACATCCTTGCGCTATTCGTTGACCGGGTGCAGGAGGGCGCGCTTGACGCCGTGCCGGTGATTATCGTGCGCCACGGCAAGGCAGAAGCGCGCAAACTGTGGAAGGGCTCGGACGAGAACCGTCCGATCACGCCGCGCGGCGCGGCTGCGGCATACGCGCTGAACCGCGAGCTGGCGTGTTTCAATCCGAACCGACTGGCCACGTCGCCTTGGGTGCGCTGCCAGGAGACGTTGGAGATGTTCGCGTGGCAGACCGGACGAGACATGGTTCATCTCGATCCGCTCACCGAAGATGCATACGCCGCTGCGCCGGACACCGCATGGGAGTGTCTACTCAGCGAAATCGAGTTCGCACTTGAGCGCCGTCAGCCCATAGCGATATGCATGCACCGGCCGGTGATTGGTGGTATGTTCGAACACCTGCGCAGCATGTGCGTTGCGCCGTCTCTGAGCAAACGCCTAATCGCCAAGACACCGTTCATGCCGACCGGCACGGCGGCGGCGCTGTTCGTCACTCCGACGCCTCATGGTCCCAAAATCATCGATATTCAGAAGGTTCAACCGCTTGTCTACTAGACCCGCATTCCCTGATTCATCCAACTCCTCGGCCGCTGCCGCCGCAGCTCATGCCGCGCACAATGGTGCCGCCGGCAGTCTGGGCCCAGGCTTCGGCTCGCTGCGTGCGGCCGGAGCGGCATTCGGACCTGCTCGCATGGGTTCTTCACGTCCTTCGCGCCCGGCTCAGCTCGACCCGGCTGTGGCCGATGGATTGGCCGGCGGCATGGACCCGCAAGCGTTGAGCGAGATGAGCCATCTGTCCGCTGCCGCATTGCTGGATCGTGTGCGCCATAGCGAAGACCCGACGGTTGTCGAGCGCGTGCTCACGTTGGTGGAGACGGTCGGCGTGGATGAAATCGCCGAATTGTGGAGTGACGCCGAACCGGATTCGCTGCCTGGTGTGCTGTGGCGACTGTATATGTCGCGTACGTGGATGCGATCGAATCGCGACTCAATCGCGCATCTGTGGCGCTTGGCGGAGCCGGTGGCCACTACCGCCTCCGCCATCGCCGGCGTGGATCAGGCTCCCAGTGAAGATGACATCGTGCGATTGGCCGATTCGATTCTCTCCGGTGCTTTTGTGGGCGATTTTGCCGTGGCGCTTGAGCGTGCGGCGGCGTTTACCGATGTGGTGGCGTTGGGCTTGCGCGTGGAGGCGCGGCGCATGGTGACCCGGGCCGAGGCCAACGGCGGCTTCTCCTCGGATGCCGATGAGAAGGCCGTGCGCACCAAAGCCGCCCGCCTTATGCACACCGCCGGCAGCCTCATGGCCACCGCCAAGGATTTCCAACACGGTGCCAACCTCTGGCGTCGCGGACGGTTGGAGTAACCCCGCTCCAGGCTCCCTCTGATGAGGGAGCTGTCACGGGCGATGCCCATGACTGAGGGAGAAACCCACCGACCGCACCCCAACAATCAGCTACCAGCCAACACCACACCTCCCCCGGCGCGGCGAGACCCATCGCAAGCTATACTAAGTATCCGCGTCGGACCGTGCTTAAGCCCCGGGCTCCATTTTTTGCCGCCGCGAGCGGCCCTTGCGCCGACAGGCGCTTTCGCGGTTCGGCGCTTCTTTTCTTTTACCAGATTCACGCCCCGAGCGTTGCGATGGGCACGACCAGTATGCCGTCATTGCGGCGATAGGCCTTCCCACCTCGGCCGGTAAGGAACATCATGAATTCGGGGTCTCGGACCTGAGCCATGGGATTGCCGCAGATTTTGTTGCGGAAGGATTTGAGCTTATCCGCATTGTCATCGTTCACCTTAAGGTCACTGAGTTTTATTTCGATGGCACCCCACCTGCCGTCAGACAACTCGATAATGACATCAACTTCAAGCCCCTTGTCATCGCGGTAATACGCAATGCGATTCCCGGCACCCGGCATAGCCGACAGATATACATTCAAATCACGAATGCACAGCGTTTCAAACAGATCGCCGAGCGTCTGTGTATCGCGCATCAGAGTATTCGGCGCGGCACCTAAAACCGCAGCAGGCAACGAAGGATCCACGAAATATCGCTTGGGCTTGGTTCGCACACGACTCTTTGCGCGGAGTGGCGGCTCCCAACCCTCCAAATCCGTCAGAAGGTACAAGTCCTTGAACATTTCCAAATAGCTCTTCACCGTCTGCGTATCCGGCTCACGCCGCTCATCGCCATATGCCATATCCGCAGCCAGCGTCGCATATTTTGGTGCCTGCGAGATGTTCACGGCAAGAGCTCGCATCAAAGCTCGTGCAGTTTCAGGATTCTTCTTCATCTTCGGCACGCTGATATCCAGCACACTTGCGATATATTCGCCCGGGATTTCCAAGGCGAATTCATCGTCTAGCTCAAGATTCGCGGGCCATCCGCCACGGCAACACCATCTGGCGATGTCTTCGATACTCGTATTGCATTCGGCAGGCTCGAATTTCCCCTCGAACAAATCGGATAGGCTGACCGCGCCCGTGGATTCTCCGGATTCAGCCAAGCTCATGGGCCACATGCGCAGACGAGCAATGCGACCAGTGCCGCTGTGATGAATGGCGTCACGATCCTTTGGAATAGCCGAACCTGTAAGAATCAGCTGCCCCTTGCGGTTCGCATTGTCATCTATATGGCGACGAGCGGCATCCCAAATTTGCGGTACATCTTGCCATTCGTCCACCAGATGGGGCTCCTCCCCCATCAGCACCAATGCAGGATCGGTTTGGGCGGCCGCGAAAACTGCCACATCATCCAGACGATCAACGCTTCGAGACCGGGAGAGCGCGGTCCATGTCTTGCCGCACCATTTCGGCCCAACGATTTCCACTGCACCGAACGCCTTGAGCAGTTTACTTAATCTGCTATCTACCACGCGTGAACGATAATCAGGCCTGGTCAAGGTACCATCGCGACCACTCAAATCGTTCATATTGCAGCCTTTCCCAGTTCTATCGTTCTAACAATATAGATTTTACACCAGTTTCATTCCCGATTTTACACCTATCTCATTCCCGGTTTTACACCAGTTTCATTCCCTGTTTTACACCGTGTTGTTTTTTACGCTTTACCCTCTCAGAGGTATCAGAGGCAGATCTCGGCACGGACAGGGCATTGTCCTGCTGCAACTGGCCTATCGCAGCAAAAAGTCGAATCACCCACAAATCCAATCCGATAAGCAAGCCGCGCCATTACCAATTCGGCAGGTCGGCAAACTTGGACTAGGCTGGGAATCATGGAACTCCATGTTTTGAATCATCCGCTGGTCGAGCACAAGCTCACCGTGCTGCGCGACAAGAACACCCCCTCCTCCACCTTCCGCGAGCTCGTCTCCGAACTCGTGATGCTTGAGGCCTACGAGGCCACCCGCAACCTGTCCGTGGTGGCCGCGCCGATCGAGACGCCGGTCGCCCCGATGACCGGCAAGAAGCTCGCCTCCCCGCGCCCGATCATCGTGCCGGTGCTGCGCGCTGGCTTGGGCATGCTCGACGGCATGACCCGCCTGATTCCGACTGCTGAAGTCGGCTTCCTGGGCATGAAGCGCGACGAGGAGCACCCCACCCAGCAGGTGACGTACGCGAACCGTCTGCCCGAGGACCTGTCCGGCCGCCAGTGCTTCCTCATCGACCCGATGCTCGCCACCGGCGGAACGCTGGTCGCCGCCACGCACTACCTGGCCGAGCGCGGCGCCAAGGACGTGACCGCGATCAACATCATCGCGGCCCCCGAAGGCATCAAGTACGTCGAGGAGCACATCGACCCGTCCATCGACTTCAAGGTCGTGGTGTGCGCGGTCGACGAACGTCTTAACGACAAGTGCTACATCGTGCCGGGACTCGGCGACGCCGGTGACCGTCTCTATGGCGTAATTGACTGATTTCCCTGGCTCCCCTCCCCGAGGGGAGCCAACATAACGGAACATCTATGCAAATCGACATTATTGCGCCGGGGCGCGTGAAGGAGCGTTACCTTCGCGACGCCATTGACGAGTATTCCAAGCGACTTTCGCGCTACTGCAAGCTCAACATCATTGAAGTGGCAGATGAGAAAACGCCTGACCATGCCTCCGAAGGCGTTGACCGACAGATCAAGGCCAGAGAAGGCGAACGCATCGCCAAGCATCTGAAGGACGGCGCGTTTGTTATTGCCCTTGCCATCAATGGCAAGCAGCTGTCCAGTGAAGAATTGGCCACCAAAATCAACGACCTTGGATTGCGTGGCACCAGCCATATTCAGCTGGTCATCGGCGGTTCAATCGGCCTTGACGACGCGATTCTGCGTCGTGCTGATTTTCTGCTGAGTTTCTCGAAGATGACGTTCCCGCATCAGCTTATGCGCGTGATTCTGCTGGAGCAGATCTATCGCGCTTATAAAATCAACGCTGGCGAGCCGTATCACAAGTAAAACGCCATACCTCATGGGGCGGGAAATCCCCCATGGGGCGGTAATTGCCCCATGAGGCGGCAAAATCCTCATGGGGCGGTATGCCAAAATGGCTTAATTCCGCGGTTTCACATATTCTTCAAACCGCCCCATGGGCAAGTTACCGCCCGATGAGCCTGTAACCACCCCATGGGCGCATCAATAACGCCCTCAACCTCACACTGCGTCGGGGACGAACGCTTCGAAGATGTGGCGGTCGAAGTAGGGGGCGCACTGGGCGAGTTCATCGCTGCTGCGCACGGTCCATGAAACCGGCATCGCACCCATCGAACGAGCGAGCTTGACTTGCGGCGAAGCGCCACCAGTCCAGTCATAAGCCACGAAATCAGGACGAGACAGCCAGTCGAACGCCAGTAAGCCGGCGGCCCATTCAGCCGCACCATTCTTGCTCAGCTTCGCCGGCCAGCTCAGCTGACCGCGGCACACCTCAGGGTGATGCTCCTTGTACCAATTCACCGCGCCCGGGTGGAAGGATTCGATCACGTACGGGCCGTCATACGCCTCAAGCAAGGCGTGGCCCTTTTCCATGAGCTCTTCGCTACGCTCATCCCAAGCCCTGTTGTTGCTGAACTTGTATTCCACAATCAGCGGAGCCCGGCCGGCCACCACGTCCAGCACATCGGAGAACAGCGGCACATGCTGGTAGTACCCCTTCGGCGCGGCGGACGGCGTGACCACCAGCGGCGGGTTCGCGTCGGCACCCGGCAACGGTTCGGCCTTCAAATCGCCTGACTCGCCGTTCGGGAAGAGCGGAATACGGGCGAGTTCGTCGTAAGTCAGGTCTTCGATGCGGCGCGGATCGCCGGCCACGCGCAACAAATCGGCGTCATGGACCACGACCACTTGGCCGTCGAGCGTAAGCTGCACGTCGAGTTCGATGCCATAGCCAGCCTCGCAGGCGGCGGCGAACGCGGCCAGCGAGTTTTCGGGAGCAATCGGACCGGTCATATCCGCACTGCCGTAGCCGGCCTTGACAGCCATGCGACGGGCAAGCGACACATAATCATCGTTTTCGGCGATGGATCGCTCAGTGGTATCGGCTTGGGCGCTAACCGGATTATCCCCACCATAATCAGCGATATCGGTATAGCCGACCAAACCAGAACCCGCATCATGCAAGCCACGATGGGCATACCATACCTCCGGAATGGAGGGCACGAAATTACGACGCTTGTCATTGAACGTGCGCGGGGCCACGGCCCACACGGCAGCACCGGCGGCGGCCACGCCTGCCAGCGCCACGTTTCTCCAGAGCTTCGACGACATTGGAATCCTTCCTGTTGGGCTGCCTCTAGCCTAACGCTTCTGCCAGCCATTGTGGAGTGGTTGGATCATCCGGTTTCAGCGCGCGGTCCAGGTGGTTGGCGCGCAGTGGCTCCCAGCTGAAATCTGCCAGCAGATCGGCGGGTTTGCAAGGAATTGGAGTGGGTTGCAGACGCAGCAGCCAGGCGCAGTATCCGATGATTTGCTCGGGGGTTACGTTGCGGGCGCGCAAGGCTCCCATATCCAGCGAACGTTCGCGCTTGGCTAAACGCCGGCCGGCCGCATTGTCGATAAGCGGCAGGTGCGCATACTCGGGGTGCTCGGCGAGAGGCTTTTCCGTGTTGCCGCATTCCGGCTCAAAGCCGCCAGCCAACAGACACTGGCGAATCCACATTTGCAGCGCGGTGGAGCGCAGCAGATCACGGCCGCGCACGATATCATCAACACCCATATCGAGGTCATCCACGACCACGACCAGTTGATAGCCGAACAGTCCATCGGCTCGGCGAATCACGGAATCGCCTACCTCGCGGGCCAAATCGTAGTGCTGTGGACTATAGACACGGTCGTTAAAGCATGCGACACCATCAACGATTCCGGCATCGCCCTGCTGTTCCGGCGGCACGGCTCCCGACAGCGCAGCGGAATCGTCAGGCACTGTACGTTGCTTTTCTCCCGCTGCCGATTCCGGCATGGCGATACGGATGGAATGCTGGTCGCCGCGAACCAAACGGGCACGGACCTCGTCGGGATGGTCGTGCAGCAGGCGGCGGCACGTGCCGGGGTACACCATGAAGCCGTCGCCCTCGTTGGGGGCCGAGGCGGCGCGAATGTCGGCACGCGAGCAGAAACAGGGGTACAGCACACCTTGCGAGCGCAGGCATTCGAGAGCGTATTCGTATCGTTCAGTGCGCTGGGATTGGAACATCGGTTCGCCATCCCAGTCGAGGCCGAGCCAATGCAGGTCATCCATCATGAGCTGGTCCGCACCGGCGACCACACGCGGCTTGTCCACGTCCTCGATACGCATCAGCATGCGGTCGCCACGCGAGCGGGCCGAAAGCCATGCACCCAACATGGCGTACACGTTGCCGATATGCATGCGCCCCGACGGCGTCGGCGCGAATCGTCCAGTCACTGGCCCTCCTCGTATGAAGTTCAGCACCATGGTAGCGAAAAGGCTCTCCTCCTCAGAGGAGAGCCAATATAGTGAAGCTCGCCAGCCCGAACTCCCCTCAGTCAGCTTCGCTGACAGCTTTGCTCAGAGAGGGGAGCCAGTGATTGTCACTTGTCTTCGGTGACGTTGTCCACGCTCACGTCCGGATTGTCGGAGACAATCTGGTCGCTCGCCCAAGCGGAGAGCTCCAGATGTTCGCCGCCGGTCTGGTCGACGAGCACGGTGTCACCGTCGTGGACCTTGCCGGCCAGCAGCATACGGGCCAGCTGGTCGCCCACTTCGGTCTGTACCAGGCGGCGCAGCGGACGAGCGCCATAAGCCGGGTCGTAACCGGTGTTGGCAAGCCATTCGCGAGCCGAGTCGGTGACGTCCAGCGTGATGCGGCGATCGGTCAGACGCTGGGACACGCCAGCCACCTGGATATCCACGATGCCGCCAAGCTCCTCGCGCGTAAGCGGGTGGAACATGACGATGTCGTCCAGACGGTTCAGGAACTCCGGCTTGAAGTTCATGTGGACAGCGTCCATCACGGCCTTTTTCTTGGCGTCGGCGTCCATGTCCTCGTTCACGAGGAACTGCGAGCCGAGGTTAGAGGTCATAATCAGGATCGTGTTCTTGAAGTCCACGGTCCTTCCCTGGCCATCGGTCAGGCGACCATCGTCAAGTACCTGCAGCAGCACGTCGAAGATCTCCGGGTTGGCCTTCTCGACCTCGTCGAACAGCACCACGGAATACGGGCGACGGCGCACGGCCTCGGTCAGCTGGCCGCCCTGCTCGTAGCCCACGTAGCCCGGCGCCGCGCCAATCAGGCGCGAGACCGAAGCCTTCACCATGTATTCGGACATGTCGATGCGGACCATGGCCTTCTCGTCGTCGAACAGGAAGTCGGCGAGCGCCTTGGCCAGTTCGGTCTTGCCCACACCGGTGGGGCCGAGGAACAGGAACGATCCGGTCGGACGGTTCGGGTCGGAGATGCCGGCACGCGAACGGCGCACCGCGTCGGACACGGCGGCGATGGCTTCCTTCTGGCCGATCACACGCTTGCCGAGGTAGTCCTCCATGTGCAGCAGCTTCTCGTTTTCGCCCTGCATCAGGCGGCCAACGGGAATGCCGGTCCAGTCGGAGACGATCTCAGCCACCGAGTCGGCGTCCACACGGTCCGGGACCATCGGCTCATCGGCCGGGTTGGCCGCGCTGGCATCAGCAGATTCAGCATCCGCGCTCTCCGCGGCGGCAAGCTCCTTCTGAATGGACGGAATCTCGCCGTACAGAATCTTCGAGGCCTCCGCCAAGTTGCCTTCACGGGTATACTTATCCGCCTGCACGCGCAGGTCGTCGAGCTTGGCACGCAGGTCGCCGACCTTGTTGTGGCCAGCCTGTTCCGCATCCCAACGCGCCTTGAGACCGCTGAGCTTCTCACGGGTGTCCGCAAGTTCGGCTTGCAGCTTGCCCAGACGCTCCTTGGACGCAGGATCCTCGGCCTTCTTGAGCTGCATTTCCTCCATTTCAAGACGGGTCACCTTGCGCTGCAGCTCATCGATCTCCTCAGGCGAAGAGTCGAGCTCCATACGCAGGTGAGCGGCCGCCTCATCAACCAGGTCGATGGCCTTGTCCGGCAGCTGACGACCCGAAATGTAACGGTTCGAGAGGGTTGCGGCGGCAACCAGCGCGTCGTCGCCGATCGTCACCTTGTGGTGCGCCTCGTAACGCTGCTTCAGACCACGCAGAATGGCGATGGTGTCTTCCACGCTCGGCTCGCCCACGAACACCTGCTGGAAACGACGCTCCAGCGCCGGGTCCTTCTCGATGTTCTCGCGGTATTCGTCCAGCGTGGTCGCGCCGATCAGGCGCAGCTCGCCACGGGCCAGCATGGGCTTCAACATATTGCCGGCATCCATCGAGCCTTCGGCCGCACCCGCGCCGACGATGGTGTGGATCTCATCGATGAAGGTGATGATCTGGCCGTCCGCATTCTTGATTTCGTTCAGGACGCTCTTCAGGCGCTCCTCGAACTCGCCACGGTACTTCGAACCGGCCACCATGGAGCCCAAGTCAAGGGAGATGAGCTTCTTGCCTTGCAGGGTGGTAGGAACGTCGCCCGCCACGATACGCTGGGCCAGGCCTTCCACGACGGCGGTCTTGCCGACGCCGGGCTCGCCAATCAGCACCGGGTTGTTCTTGGTACGACGGGAGAGGATCTGAATCACGCGGCGGATTTCCTGGTCACGTCCGATGACCGGGTCCAGCTTGCCTTCCTTGGCGGCGGCCGTCAGGTCGGTGGAGTACTTCTCTAGGGCCTTGTACGAGCCTTCCGCGTCCGGGCTGGTGACCTTCGCGCCACCACGCACGCCGGGTACGGCCTTGCGCAGGGAGGCTGCGGTGACGCCGTTCTTCTCCAGGATTTCGGCCGACTGGTTCGGCTTGCTGGCCGCGATGCCGATAAGCAGATGTTCGGTGGAGACGTATTCGTCGCCCATCTGCTGCATTTCCTTCTCAGCCTGGGCGATGGCGGCGGTCAGCTGGCGGCTGGCCTGTGGCTGCGAGGTGCTGGATCCGGATGCGCTCGGCAGCGCGACCAAAGCGTTGCGCACCGCCGCGCCGATGGCCTGCGGGTCCCCGCCCGCGGCCTCGATCAGAGAGCGCGCCACGCCGTTTTCCTGGCGCAGCAGCGCATCCATGACGTGCAGGGTCTCGACCTGCGCGTTTCCTGCGGCGGACGCACTCTGAATCGCGTCGCCGACGGCTTCTTGGGCCATAGTGGTGAACTTCTGTTCCATATCGTATTCCTCCATATCATGCGGTCTGCGCAGTGCGGCTCGCGGGCTTCGAAAGCCCCGCAAGCGTTGCGACAGACCGCAGCTTGTCGTTGTCTGATATGGTCAACCGACCTGGAACCCATTCTATTCCCAAAACTTGAGTGCATGTGACTCAAGTTTTGAATTTTGTGGAGAGGTGACTAGTAGCTCCCTCTGATGAGGGAGCTTGGGCAGCCGCTACTTCAGTGCGCCGACGGCGGATTCGGCGGCGGCGAGGACTTCGCCGGAGAGAATCGCCTCGGCAACGCCCTCAATCTGCGGGGTGGTCCATGTGTCACGCACGTCAGGGCCGATTTCGTTGGCGTACTGGCGCACCACGCGGTATACGGCGGCACCGGCCGCACCCGGACGGTACGGCTTGCGGAAGTCGAAGGAGCGGCAGGAGCACAGCAGTTCCACGGCCAGCACGCGCGCGAAGGCCGGAATCGACCGGCGCAGCTTGCGGGCGGCGGCCCAACCCATCGACACGTGATCTTCCTGCATGGCGGAGCTTGGAATCGAATCGACCGAGGCAGGCACGGCGTTACGCTTCATTTCGGAGACGATGCCGGCAGCGGTGTATTGGGCGATCATGAAACCGGAGTCCACGCCCGGGTCACCAGCCAGGAACGCCGGCAGGCCGCGGTTGCGCGCCACGTCAAGGAACCGGTCGGTACGACGCTCGGAGATAGAGGCTACGTCGGCGGTCGGAATCGCCAGGAAATCGAGCACATAGGCCAGCGGCGCGCCATGGAAGTTGCCGTTGGACTCCACACGGCCGTCCAGCGTGACGCACGGGTTATCGATGGCGGAGGCGAGTTCCACGCCCGCCACGGAGGCCGCGTATTCCACGGTGTCGCGGGCGGCGCCGTGCACCTGCGGGGTGCAGCGCAGCGAGTAGGCGTCCTGCACACGCACGGTGGAGCCCGGGCGGCCGGCCTCAATCAGACCAGAGTCCTTGAGCATGCGGGCGATGTTCGCAGCGGAATCGCCTTGGCCACGATGCGGGCGCAGCGCCTGCAAGTCGGCGGCGAATACGCGGTCGTTGCCGAGCATGCCTTCCACGCTCATCGCGGCGGCGACATCCGCGGTCTTGAGCAGCAGGCGCAGATCGGTGATGGCCATACACAACATGCCGAGCATGCCGTCGGTGCCGTTGACCAGCGCCAGTCCTTCCTTCTCTTTCAAATCGACGGGCGTGATGCCGGCCGCACGCAGCGCTTCGCCGCCGCCGATCTTGAGGCCGTCAGCGTTGCGGGCCTCGCCTTCACCCATCGCCACCAAAGCACAGGCTGCGAGCGGCGCCAAATCACCGGAGCATCCGAGTGAACCGTATTCGTAGACCACCGGGGTGATGCCGGCGTTCAGCATATCGGCGTAGACCTGCGCGGTTTCCGGGCGCACACCGGTGCGTCCGGTGCACAGGGTGCTCAGGCGCAGCACCAGCAGGCCGCGCACCACCTCACGCTCCACTTCCGGTCCGGCACCGGCGGCATGCGAGCGAATCAGACTTTTCTGCAGCTGCGCACGCTGTTCCTTGGGGATGGAGGTGGAGGCGAGCGCGCCGAATCCGGTGGAGATACCGTAATGCGGCACGGTGTCGTCGGCCAAATGATCGATAACCGCGCGACTCAGCGCCATCTCATGCTTCGATTCGTCCGAAATCGCCACTTTGGCACCGCCGCGCGCTACGGCGATAACGTCCTCGATGCTCAGCGCTCCAACACCTACGGTGACCGTCTGCTCTGCCATGCTCATACCTTTCTATATATGTGCCGCATTCCGCATATACGACATATGCGGCACATGCTTCGCCGGGGATCCGCGACTGCCCGCATTCGCTCACCGCACCTGCCCATCAACAGCAGGCGACGCAAACGCGACCAATCGCTCCCCGAGTAATCAAACCTTGGCCATTTCACCTCAGTCGGATGCCCGCCATAAGCCACTTCGTCCATCTTGTGTCTGAAATCTCAGACATGTAAGGTGATGGAAATATGAGCCATGCCTCGCAGCAATACGCCTTCACCGAGCCACGTACCGTCAAGCGGGCGCAGGTGAAGCCATCAGAACGGGAACATCAGACATCATCATCCGCGCCACGTGTCTCGCTGGCTCCGGCGGCCGACCGTACGCTCGACATCCTCGAGTTCATCGCGAGCAATGGTCAGACGCAAGCCGCCACGCTCGCTCGCGAACTCGGCATTCCGCGCTCCACGGTGTACCAATTGTTGGAGATTTTGGAGCGTCACGGACTGGTCACCCGCCTTGCCGAGCAGCGCGCGTACGGCATCGGACTCAAGACTTTCGAGCTGGGATCGGCCTATTCTCGCCAACATCGTGTATCGCAGGTCGCGCATCCGGTGTTGGCGCGTCTTGTTGACGAGACCGGCGAAAACGGACATCTGGCCGTGCTGCACGGCAACGAAATCATTTATGTGATTGAGGAGCGCGCCGCGCATCGCCCGCCGCTAGTGTCAGGCGTGGGCGTGCGCCTACCCAGTCACCTGACCGCCACCGGGCGGGCCATTCTGTCCGCACTCCCCCGCAATCAGGTCCGCGCGCTATATCCCAATCGTCAGGCGTTCACCGACCGCACCGGCATCGGCCCCAAATCGCCCAAGGAGCTGGAGGCAACGCTCGCCGAAACCCAACGCACCGGTTTTGCCGAGGAACACGGAGACGTGACGCCCGGCTTTGATTCATACGCCGTCGCTGTGCGCGACTACAACGACTTTCCCATCGCCGGGCTGGCTCTCACTTTCGTGAGCGGATCGCTGCGCCCCGAACAGGAGCGGTCGCTTAAGACCAAGCTGCGGCTTGCCGGCACGGAACTGTCCCGGCGTCTCGGCGCGGTCGGCAGTTTGACATGAGGATTCGCGAGATCATCGTGCTGGGCTCCTTCGCCCCGATCACGATTTTCTCAACTAAGTTCACCGATTCGCTGACCGGCAACGCCAAACTCGCCGGCTTCTCGCTGACAGTGACGGCCATCATCAGCCTGGTGGTGATGACCGCCCTGCACGCACTTCTGCCGGGAGCGTAAGGCGCGTTCTTGGTTCCCTCAGTCAGCTTCTCCGCCTGGACGGTTCCCCTCAGAGAGGGGAGCCAGAACGAGTCACGCCCGAACGATTACGTTGCGCAGATCACCGATGCCTTCGACGTGCACGATGGTCTCGTCGCCTGGGTCGAGGTGGCCGGAGGCGTTCGGGGTGCCGGTCATGATGACGTCGCCAGGCAGCAGCGTGGAGAACGACGAAATGGCGGCAATCTGCTCGGGGATGCCGTGAATCAGGTTCGCGGTGGTGCCAGACGCCATCGGCACATCCTCGCCGTTCAGCGTGAAGGAAATCTTGGCGTCCTTCCAGTCGAGGTCGTCACGCATCACGATCCACGGGCCAAGCGGACAGGAGGTATCGAAGCCCTTGGCGCGCGTCCACGTGGGGTCGATGCCCTGCAGATCGCGCAACGTCACATCATTGACGCAGGTGAAGCCGAGCACGTAATCCATCGCGTTCTCGACGGTCACGTTCTTGGCGATACGGCCCATCACCACGGCCACTTCCGGCTCGAAGTTCATGTCCTTGGAGCAGGCCGGGTACACAATCGGGTCGTCGGGGCCGATTACCGAGGTGGACGGCTTGGTGAAGATCACCATGTCTTCCGGCGCGTGGGCGATTTCGGAGTGGCCGGCCTCGTGCATGAACTGGGCGTGGGCCTCATAGTTCTTGGCCAGACCGTAAACCTTGGAGGGGATGACCGGGGAGAGCAGACGGATGCCATCGCCGTCGACCGGGTAACGAGTGCCGGTGGGCTTGACCTGGTCGCCGGCCAGCGGATGGCCGTCCAGTTCGATGAGGTAGTCCTTGCCGTCCGTTTCGTCCTTCTGCACGAAGGCGTAGCGCGGCGAATCATTCAAAGAAAAACGTGCGAGTCTCATGCCTGTAAGCCTACTCCTTGGCGGTTCCTTCCGCAGAAGCATCCGTCCAAGGAGCAAGCAGACCGGCCTTCAATCGACCAAAACGCACGTTCGCTGGGATTGCTACTTTTCGGTCCAGGTTTTGTCATACAGCGACTGGCCGCTTTGCGTGTGCATGATGACGCGCAATGATGCCTTGCCGCTGGAGGTCTTGCACATCGAGCCCAGCAGATTCGCGGTGGATTGATAGGTGCTGTCCATAGCATCCAGTGAGGAAGCGGCGGTATCGCCTAGCGAGGCATAGCTGTCGTCGAGCACGTACTCGTACACCAAGGTGTCACCGTCGACACGGTAGTTGAAGGTGATGCCGGTGTCTGCAAACGTATCCGCTTCGGATTCAATGGAGTCCTTGAATTCCAAAGAGTCGACGAAATCCTGAATCGAATCGTACAGCCCATAATCGCCGTCGGTTAGATCGTCATGGGTTTCGCCCAACGTGTCGTCCAGCGCATCGTCAAGATTATCTTGAGCTTTGCTCTTATCGCTGCTATCACCGTTGCCCGAAGAGGACTGACTATAGAAGGAATCGGTTTTCGCCTCATCTATAGCCTTGCTGGTGTACGAGACACCGCCGACGATCAGCGCGATGACCAGTATTACCTGTATCACCATGCCCGCCGCACTGATGATGATGCCGGCGATGGCCAAGCCCTTGCCCTTGCCGCCCTGTTTCTTAATCTGGTTGAGGCCCACGATGCTCAGGATCAGACCGAGGAGTGAGACAAGGAACGAGCAGATAAAACCGGCAATAGCCAGACCGTTGTACTTCTGGTTCGCTTCAGGCGGCACACTGCCGTAAGAACCAGACCATCCCGGCTGGCCGTTCGGTTGGCCGCCTTGCATATACGGGTTATAGGGCGTTTGCGGAGGCACGGCCCCGCCGCCCGGATATACCGGAGCACTACCGCTGCCATAGACCGGAGGAACCGATCCGCCTGCCGGAGCCGCCCCCGGATAGGGCGAATTGGGTGCTGCCGGTGCGGGCGCGGGCGCAGCGGCAGGAGTCACTGGTGGCAAAGCCTGCGTAGGCGGTACCGGCTGATTGGCCGGCGCAAAAGGCTGGGTGGGTTGCTCGGCAGGTGTAAACGCCTGCGTAGGCTGCTCAACAGGAGTGAACGCCTGAGTGGGCTGTTCGCCCGCTGCGATTGCTTGGGTTGGAGCATTGTTGGCGGCGGTTCCTGCTTCCCCCGTCATCGCATTTAACGGCTCAGTCGGATTGGCGTCAGCTTGCTGCCCCGGCACCTGGCCGTTCGGATTGACATTCGGATCAGTCATGACATGCACTCCTTCAACTGCATCGCACCCTACTTGCGAGATGCGCCCCTCGTCTTACGCGCCACATTGTGCGGTACAGACAACTGTACTCCTCGTGGCGAGCCTTAAGTACCCCAGGAAATTTGGCTTCCCAAAAAACACAGAAGCCTGAAACCGGCTATTGCCTCAGCAATATTCAGTCGGTTTCAGGCTAAATCGTTAATCCTCTGGCGAAACGACGATCTACTTCTTCAGCAGCGGTGCGACCTGCTCCTCGTAAGCGGTGAGGGCGGTGTCGATCACGTTGTGCATGTCGTAGTACTTGTAAGTGCCGAGGCGGCCGCCGAACACGGTGTTCGGCTCGGCCTTGGCCTTGGCCTCGTACTGGGCGTACAGTGCCTTGTCCGCATCCGTGTTGACCGGGTAGTACGGCTCGTCGCCACGCTCGGCGAAACGGCTGTATTCCTCCCACACCACGGTCTTGTTCGGGTTCTGGGCATCGTGGCGCTCCGGGTTGAAGTTCTTGAATTCGATGGCGCGGGTGTAGGGTACGTCCGCGTCGGAGAAGTTCATCACCGGGCAGCCGAAGTGGTCGCCCTCATCGTAGCGGACTTCCTTGAAGTCGACCGTGCGCCACTTCAGGTCGCCAAGCTCGTAACCGAAGTAACGGTCCACCGGACCCGTGTACACCACCGGCACACCGGCGGCCTTGAGCGCGGTCTTGTTGTACGGCTGGGACTCGTCGAAGAAGTCCACGCCGAGCTCCACGGTGATGCGCGGGTCGTCGATCATCTTCTCCATCCACGCGGTGTAGCCGTCGGCGGGCAGGCCCTCCCACGTGTCCTTGAAGTAGCGGTTGTCGTAGTTGAAGCGCACGGGCAGGCGCTTGATGATGGCGGCCGGCAGCTCGGACGGGTCGGTCTGCCACTGCTTGCCGGTGTAGTTCTTGATGAACGCCTCGTACAGGGGGCGGCCGATGAGCTGGATGCCTTTGTCGTTCAGGTTGGCCGGATCGGTGCCGGCCAGCTCGCCCGCCTGCTGTTCAATCAGGGCCTTGGCTTCGGCCGGCGTGTAGTGCGCGTGGAAGAACTGGTTGATGGTGCCGAGGTTGATGGGCAGCGGGTAGACCTCGCCGTCATGCGTGGCATACACGCGGTGCACGTAATTTGTGAAGCCCGTGAAACGGTTCACATAATCCCAGACGCGCTTGTTGGAGGTGTGGAACAGATGCGCGCCATACTTGTGGATTTCCGCGCCCGTCTCCTCATCCATATACGAGTAGGCGTTGCCGCCGATGTGGTCACGGATGTCGATGATGTGCACGCGGGCGCCGGTGTGCTCCACCGCCTGCTGCGCCACCGTCAGGCCAAACAGGCCCGCGCCAACGATAACGAGATCGGGATACTCAACAGAATCTGCCATGCTCAGGCAATCCTTCCGGTAATAAGCGTTCAAGCGCAAGGTTCGGTTCGTCATTATCCTACCGATGAGACGAGCCATACCAAAATTACGAGCTCAAACTCAATGCTGGATTGTCACATATTTCATTCCACACAGATTTATGGCTCTTCAACGAACTCATCAACGATTTGATCCTCCGTCTCGCCGAGGAACACCTCTATGCCCCATACTGGTCACAACAGATACTCGATGAGCTGAGGAGAGACCTCCAATTACGCATAGGAGAAGAGCGTTCGGCGCAACGTATCAATGCGATGACTGCCGCATTCCCAAAGGCTCTAGTCACTGGTTACGAAAGCCTCATCAAAAATATGACATGCGACGAGAAAGACCGGCACGTACTTGCAGCAGCAGATTATTTACCCGCACAAACCTTGGTCACCTTCAACACGAAAGATTTTCCTGAAACTTCGACACAGCCTCTTCGCATCGAAGTAAAGAGACCCGATGATTTCTTCCTCGATGTATTGGATCTCGATCCAGGAAGAGTGGCAAGAGTTTGTCACACGGCACTGCTGAGCTATAAATGATATCCACAAACGCCTGAAGACTACGCAGACATGCTCCGGAAAAGCGGTGTACCCGAATTTGCGAATCGCCTCTACCCCATTCTCGATGCCTTGAGTCTGAGTTGACTTCCACAGGTGTCTTCATCGTCAATAATCAAACATCCTCGAGCAAAAGTACCCCATTAAACGTTGCGCAGCTCGGCTAGGAAACGTGCCATACTGGATACGTCCGCATATACAAAGAGGAAGCATAAGCCTTGCCGAACAACGCCACTCCCCTCATCTCCGTGATCGTGCCGGTGTACAACGCCGAAGACTACCTGCGTTACTGCATTGATTCGATCCTGCAGCAGTCGTATACGAACCTCGAGGTGATTCTGGTGGACGACGGGGCCAAGGATTCCAGCCCGGCCATCTGCGATGAGTATGCGACGCAGGACAGCCGCGTCACCGTGATCCATCAGGAAAACGGCGGCATCGCCAAGGCCCAGAACACCGGCCTCGATGCCGCGCATGGCGAGTACATCGCGTTCTCCGATAACGACGACATCCTCAACCGCCGCAATATCGAATACCTGCTGCACGCACTGCAAAGCACCGGGGCGGATATGAGCAAGGCCCGCTGGCGCCAGTTCGGCGTCTCCCAGCTGGGCGAGGTGTCCAAAGAGGCCGAGACGGGTGCGCAGGCGCCCGGCAAAATCACCGTGTTCGAGCACCCGCTCGCCGCCTACCAGACCGTGTTCTGCAAAAGCCTGCGACTGCTCGGCAGCAAGCTCGGCCGCAACACCGAGGCCCGCTACTTCAACGAGGCGAACTGGTGCCGCCTGTACAGGCGCGAGCTGTGGGACGGCCTGCGGTTCCCCGAGGGCCATTACGCGCAGGATATCCGCATGGCAGGCCCCCTGTACGCCCGCATGGGCAAAGTGGCCGACATCGATTGCGTGCTCTATTACTGGCTTCAGGAGCCCGACTCGGTGACGCACTCGAAGCGAACCGCCGCATTCTGGCATGACAACGTGCTTTCCGCAGCCGAGAACTTCCAGTTCACTCTGGAACAGGGCATCACCCCGTGCCGGAACTACTTCGGCCTGACCGCCAGCGTGCGCGATGAAGGCAAAGGCCTCAAGGCGCTCGGCTCCGAAGAACTACATGACAGCGACTGGCAGAACCATCTCGATGACGTGGCCACCATGCGCGCCCTGATCAGCAAGCTGAGCATCGGCGAACGCCTGAAATGCGCGGTACTTGCC
>SKED01000276.1_pt1 | contig 61978 bp, 57 predicted proteins | sample 4826651 | NCBI WGS metagenome assembly SKED01 (sample SAMN11008818, study PRJNA524170) | human gut metagenome | biome: Human fecal sample; material: Feces; isolation source: fecal sample from pouch patient p19 | host: Homo sapiens | place: Israel: Tel-Aviv | collected 2016-06-28 | reverse complement strand
GTCTGGGGCCGCCGCGCGGCCCCGGCTTTGGTCCCGGCTTTGGTCCCGGCCCCGGCTTTGGCGGCGGCCCCAGACCCGGCGGTGGTCCGCGTCCCGGCGGCGGGTTCCGTCCCGGCGGCGGCTTTAGCAGCGGCGGCGGTGCAGGCCGCAGCCGTCCGTCCGGCGGCTTTGGCGGGGCGCGCCCCTCCGGCGGCGGTTCCGTTCCGGCGGCGGCTCCACCCGCGGCGGCGGCGTAGGGCGGCACCACTAACGGAAAAAGCCTTCCCCCTCGGGGGAAGGTGGCCCGCAGGGCCGGATGAGGGGCGGGCTTGCCCATATTGCCCGTAAACGGGTCATTACGGTAAGTTCCCCCTCATCAGTCGCCTATCGGCGACAGCTTCCCCCCCCGGGGGAAGCCTTTTTTGTACTTTTTTATAGCAGAAAAGGAGGCAGCTATGCCAAAATTTGCAGTTATCACCGGTGCAAGCTCCGGGATCGGGGCCGAGTTCGCGCGCCAGCTTTCCGCCCGCGGATATAACCTGCTGCTGGTGGCCCGCCGCGCGGATCGACTGGAAAAGCTGTCCGACCAGCTGACGACGGTCTGCGAGATTTTCACTGCGGATCTGTCCAAAAAGAGTGAGTGTCTGCGCCTGGCCAAGGCGTTGGAGGGCCGCCGCGTGGATCTGTTCATCAACAACGCGGGCTTTGGCGACTGCGGGCCGTTTTTGCAGACGGAACTGGATAAGGACCTCGATATGCTGTCGGTCAACATCCGGGCGCTGCACATCCTGACGAAGAAAATCGGGCAGCAGCTCTATAAGCAGGGCTTCGGTGCGCTGCTGAACGTCGGCTCCTGCGCAGGGCTGATGCCCGCAGGCCCCTACATGGCGACCTACTACGCCACCAAGGCCTACGTTGTCAGCCTGACGAGTGCGCTGGCGCAGGAGCTGCGCGAGGCCCGCAGCCCCGTGTATGTCGGCTGCCTCTGCCCCGGCCCGGTCAACACCGAGTTCAACGCTGTGGCGAACGTAGAGTTTGCGCTGCGGGGCATCACGCCGGAATACTGCGTGCGCTGCGCGCTGGACGGCATGGCCCGCCGCAAAACGGTCATTGTGCCGAACCCTGTGGTTGCCGCCGGCATGACGCTGGGGCGCTTCCTGCCGCGGCCCGTGTATATCAAAATCGCTGCGCACCAGCAGCGGAAAAAGCTGTATAAGAGATAAAAAATGCCCGCTGTCTGTGCCAGACAGCGGGATTCTTTGTAGGGGGCGTGTGTTGCCCACCCATGGTTGTATGCGGCAGCCGCAAGCCTTCCCGGGCGGATATGGAATCCGCCCCTATGTGTGCGGGTCGATGCCCGCATCGACCCGGAAGGCTTCCCCATCGGGGGAAGCTGTCGCCGCCAGGCGACTGATGAGGGCAGAGCTTGCCATGGCAACCCGTTTGCGGCTAATCACGGTAACCTGGCCCCTCATCCGGCCTCGGGCGGGGCTTCGGCCACCTTCCCCCTTGGGGGAAGGCACTTTACAGTTAGTTCAGCGTTTTCCCGAAGAACTCCAGCTCCGGCTTGATGGTATTCATCAGGGCGTCGAACTGGTCGGGGGTCAGGCTCTGGGCACCGTCGCTCTTGGCCTTGGCCGGGTCATTGTGGGTCTCGATCATCAGACCGTCGGCACCGACGGCCACTGCCGCCTGGGCCAGCGCGGGCACCATGAAGGCGATGCCTGCCGCGTGGCTCGGGTCGATGACAACGGGCAGATGGGTCATCTTTTTCAACATAGGAACGGCGGAAATGTCCAGCGTGTTGCGCATGCTCGTCTCAAAGGTACGGATGCCGCGCTCGCACAAAACGACGTTGGGGTTGCCCTCTGCCATGATGTACTCGGCGCTCATGACGAGCTCCTCCAGCGTCGAGGACAGGCCGCGCTTGAGCAGCACCGGCACGTTCAGCTTGCCGACAGCCTTGAGCAGCTCAAAGTTCTGCATGTTGCGCGCACCGATCTGGATCATATCGACCTTGGCGTCAACGAACAGCGGGATGTGCTCGTTGTTCATCAGCTCGGTCACGATGGGCTGGCCCGTGACCTTGCGGGCCTCCTGCAAAAGCTCCAGACCCTCAGCACGCAGACCCTGGAAGCTGTACGGGCTGGTGCGGGGCTTGAACGCGCCGCCGCGCAGGATGCTGGCCCCGGCGGCCTGCACGCGCTGGGCGACGTAGGTGATCTGCTCCTTGCTCTCGACGCTGCAGGGGCCGCTCATGACGGCAAAGTAACCGCCGCCGATCTTGTGTCCGCCCACGTCGACGACGGTGTCGTCGGGGTGGAACTTGCGGTTGGCCTTTTTGTACGGCTCGGACACGCGGCGGCAGGTCTCAACGACGGGGTTTGCCAGCACCCAGCTCTCGGCCAGGGCCTTGGTGTCGCCGATCAGGCCGAGAATGTGGGTGTCGCTGCCGACGGAATCGTTGATCTGGAAGCCCATGCTGTTCAGCTCATTGCAGAAGGCCTGCACCTTGTCAGCGGGGGCGTGCTGTTTTAAAACGATGATCATGATGTGTTCTCCTATCTATTACAACCGTGAATTTTTCTCAATGACGGTATTCTAACACTTTAAAGCGCTAAAGTCAAGCCCCCTTGCGAAAATTGTTGGGGGGATTTATAATAGAAAAAAGGCTTCCCCCTTGGGGGAAGCTGTCCGCGAAGCGGACTGATGAGGGGCGGCCTTGCCAATGCAACCCGTTCACGGGCAATCACGGAAGCTCTGCCCCTCATCCGGCCCTGCGGGGCCACCTTCCCCCTTGGGGGAAGGCAAAGCGGGGCGGAGGCCGGGCCGGGCATGCCCGGCCCCTACAGCACTATTAACAATCGAGAAGGGTAACAATATGGCAAAAGAAGCAAAAACCAACGCAATGCGGATGCTGGAGCGTGCAAAGGTCGCCTACACGTCCCACGAATACCCCCACGAGGAGGGTCAGGCCGTGGACGGCGCAAACGTGGCGCGGCTGACCGGGCAGGACCCGGCGCGGGTGTTTAAGACGCTCGTCACGCAGGGCGCGGACCGAAACTACTATGTGTTTGTTGTGCCGGTGCTGGCCGAGCTGGACCTGAAAAAGGCCGCTAAGGCTGCGGGCGTCAAGAGCGTGGCCATGATCCACGTTGCCGACATCAACAAGGTCACGGGCTACATCCGCGGCGGGTGCAGCCCTGTGGGCATGAAAAAGCAGTTCGTGACCGTCTACGATGAGAGCTGCCTTGCGCAGCAAACGATGCTCGTCTCGGGTGGGCGCATCGGCACGCAGATCGAATGCGCCCCGGCGGACCTCATCAAGGTCACGCGCGGCAGGACGGCGGCCATCACGCAGGAGCACGAGGCATGATGCGGCTGGATAAATACCTGGCCGAGCGCACCGGCATGACCCGCAGCGAGAGCCGCAAGGCCGTAACGAAGGGCCGCGTCAGCATCGACGGCGCAGTCTGCCGCAAGGCCGACACCCAGCTGGACGAGCACACCGCCGCCGTGGCGCTGGACGGCGTGCCGCTGGCGGGCGCGTACCGGAAATTTGTGTATATCATGCTCAACAAGCCCGAGGGCGTCGTCAGGGCCAGCCGCGACAAAAAGGACACGACGGTGGTCGATCTGGTCGCGGCGGACTTTCCGCGGCGGGAACTGTTCCCCGCGGGGCGGCTGGACAAGACGAGCACCGGCTTTGTGCTGCTGACTGACGACGGCGCGCTGGCGCATGACATCCTCTCCCCTGCCCACCACGTCGAGAAGCAGTACGTAGTCACGCTGGACACGCCGCTGACCGACGCGATGCGCCGGGGCTTTGCCGCGGGCGTCACGCTGACCGACGGCGAGACGATGGCTCCCGCGGGCGTCGAGCCGCTGACCGACGACGGCCTGACCGTGCAGGTCACGCTGCGGCAGGGCGTCTATCATCAGATCAAGCGGATGTTCGGCGTGTTTGATGCGGGTGTGAACGCCCTGCACCGTGAGAGCATCGGCGGCGTGGCGCTGGACCCCGCGTTAGCGCCCGGCCAGTGGCGTGAGCTGACAGCGGAGGAAGTGGAACGGCTGCGCACAAGGTAAACGGCAGCCCGCGGCGGCATGGGGGCATGCCGCCCTACGACCCTATATAAAGCGCTGTGCGCAGGGCGGTGTGCCTTGCATGTATTGTGCTGTAGGGGCCGGACATGTCCGGCCCGCAGCCTTCCCAAAAACGCCTGTCTGCCTTACACCGCCGGGCCGCATATATGCGGCCCCTACCGTGCGATAAAAATAAATCCGGTCTCCCGAAATTTTCCCGGGAGGCCGGATTTGCTTTACTTATAAGCGTACACCGTCTCGCTCGGTTGGAACATCACGGTATACCCCATATCGTTATAATTGGAGAGGATGAGCTCGGTGCCCTCGGCCAGAACGATGTGGTGCAGGGTGTCCTGATAGGTGTCGTCGCCGTAGAGCCAGGCGCTGCAATACATCGTGCGGGTGTTCTCCATCGGCAGGTCAAAGGCAAAGTAGCCGCTGCCCGCCGTGCAGGTCACGTCGTAGACGCCGGGTTCGATGTCCTCGCCCACAAGCAGATACAGGCTGTCCTCGCTGTCGCTGAGGGTATACGAAATATCGCCGGTCACCGGGTTGGGGGCAGTATCGGTGGACAGGTCATCGACCTGCGCGTTGCTGCTGTGGAAATAGAGCGCATTGTTTCCGCTCAGGAACAGCACCGTACCCGCGGGCAGCGGGACATCGTCCAGCCCCGAATCCGCAGCGTCGTAGGCGGACAGATCCTCATAAATTTCCACACCGCAGGCATCGTTGACAAGGTGCATCTCCATGGATGTGCCGTCCTCGGCGCACTTGATCGTGTAGGTACCCGCGGGCAGGTCCTGCCCCACGACGTACAGCCCGGCGGGCAGGTCGCCGTCCCAGTCGGTGCCCCCGGCGGATACGAGCGGGCGCAGGTCGTCGTAGGCGTTGCTGTCGGCCTCTATGGCCTGTTCTTCGGAAAATTCGGGAACGGGCTCGGATACCGAGGAAGCGATTTTACGCTGCAGCAGGACCTGCAGCATGGGCAAAATAAAAAACAACGCCACAACGATGATAAGCCACGCGACATTGGCACTGCGGCTGCGTCTGGAGGGTGCCTCGATGTGGTGCTCCACCCGGGCCGTGCGCACCGCGGGGCGCGGTGCATTGTGGCGGTCTGTGCCGCTCTCATGTACATGGGCAGTGCGTTCCTCGTCGTCGTAGCCTTCCACCTTGGGGCGGTTGCCCGCGGGCCGCACGCGGTGGAGAACATCCTCGCCGTTGACGCGGTGATAGTGGGCACTCTCGCCCCGCAGGGTGTAGCTGTGCTCCGGCGGGATGGGCAGACCACAGTCCTCACACCGGCCATTGACGACCCGTCCGCCGCACAGGCTGCATTTTTGCATAGGGACACCTCCTCTTTTCCTTTATTATACAGGATAGCGTAGGAAATAGCTAGAGGGGCGGGAAAATAAAAAACCTCCCTTGTCAAAGGGAGGCTCAGCTTCAGGCATTTCCTGCCCGTTTTGCAGCCGTCTTTCTGTGCAGCTGCTCGGAAAAAACCGTCATCAATACCAGCATCAGCAGCAGGACAAAGGGATAGAGCTTCATCGTGATATTCTGCGCCAGAACGCCGAAAAGCGGTGAAAGGAGCGTGCTGCCGGTGTAGGCGGCGGCCATCTGCAGGCCGGTCATTGACATGCTGAGATTCTTGCCGAAGTTGGACGGCGTCTCGTGAATGATGCTGGGGTAAATCGGTGCGCAGCCCAGTCCGGCGACCACAAGGCCGACCGGCAGCAGCGCATTGCCGAAGGGCAGCAGGATCAGCACAATACCCACGGCGTTCAGAAGCTGTCCCATGCGGATCATCTGCTGATCGTTGAATTTCATCGTCAAAAAGCCGCTGAAAAACCGTCCGACTGTGATGCCTACGTAAAACAGGCTCGCCCAGCTGGCGGCGGTCATTGCGTCCAGACCGCGGGTCAGGGTGCAGTAACTGGCGGCCCACATACCGGCGATTCCCTCGACACCGCTGTAAAAGGCAAAACAGAGCATTACCTCCGGCACACCGGGGACTTTCAGCAGTTCGGAAATCGTGCGGTGTTCCGGGGTAAACTCCTCCCCCGCTCCGGCGTCGGCGGGGGTCTGCCACAGCGGCAGGCTGAACAGCAGTAACGCCGTCAGCACAAACTGCAGAACGGACACTATGCGGTAGCCGTTCTGCCAGGTGCTGCCCGCCAGCGCCCAGCCCATGATGACCGGGCCGCCCGCCGCGCCGATGCCCCACATGCAGTGCAGCCAGCTCATGTGGCGGCTTTCATAGTGCAGGGCCACATAATTGTTCAGCGCGGCGTCCACACTGCCGGCGCCCAGGCCATACGGCATAGCCCACAGGCAAAGCTGCCAGAACTGCGTGCAGGTCGAAAACCCAAACAGCGCCACGGCGGTGGTGGCGACGCTGAGCGCTGTGACCCTGCCGGTGCCGAGCTTATTGTTGAGCCAGTCGCTGGCCAGGCTGGACACGATGGTCCCGACGGAGATGATCATGGACACGCCGCCCGCCCAGGACACGCCCGCGCCGAGCTGCGGATACATGCTGGGCCACGCCGCGCCCAGCAGCGCGTCCGGCAGGCCCAGGCTGATGAACGCCAGATAGATGACCGGCAAAAGCAAAGATACCATACGAAAAACCTCTTGACTTTCTGTAGTTGTGATATTATGATTATATCATCAAATTGCGGAATATACAGGCACTAATTCCGCAAAATCTCGGTACAATTTCACCAAAAACGGAGGCGAGCAAGAAATGGCACTGTCGCTGTGCAGAACGACCGTGGACGATTCGGCGCGGGAGCTGATGGAGCATGGCACCGCCGCCTTCCCCATCGCCTGTTATCACGACGATTTGCAGGCCGAGCCCGTGCCGTGGCACTGGCACGAGGAATTGGAGGTACTGGTCGTCAGCGAGGGCATGATCTTGGCGACGGCAGGCGGCGAGAAATTCCGCTTGGGAAAGGGCGAGGGGCTGTTCATCAACGCAGGGGTGCTGCACGGCGACTGGCCGCTGAATGCGGGCAGCTGCCGCCTGCACAGCATGGTGTTCCACCCACGGCTGGTGGGCGGCAACCCGGACAGCGTGTTCTGGCAGAAATATCTGCAGCCGCTGCTGACCGACCCCAGCCGTCCCTGCGCCGTGCTGCGCCCCACGGTGGACTGGCAGCACGAGGCCATCGAGGACATGGAGCGGGCGTTCCGCGCGGTGGTGAACGAAATCCCCGGCTACGAGTTCAAGACCCGCGCGGCGCTGTCGGAGATGATCTTCCAGCTGGTCAGCCACGCTCCGGCGGTGCAGGCCATGCCGAAAAAGGCACTGCGCAACGCCGACCGCATCAAGACGATGCTGCAATTTATCCAAGAGCATTACGCCGAGGACATCTCGGTCGAACAGGTCGCGTCCAGTGCGTCCATCAGCCCCAGCGAGTGTCTGCGGTGCTTCCACGATATGATCGGCACGACACCGAATCAGTATCTGCGCGACCAACGCGCCCAGCGCGCGGCGGAGCTGCTGTGCGGCACGGGACTGCGGGTGACGGAAATCGCGATGCAGTGCGGTTTTCAGGACGCGAGCTACTTTGCCCGCGCCTTCCGCCAGGTCTACGGCTGCGGCCCGACGGAGTATCGCAGAAAAGCACGAAGGGAAAAATAAAACTACCGCCGTCAGTTCCCTGACGGCGGTAGTTATTTTATCGGGAATTAACCGTTATTCTTGCGGGTCTTGATCTCGTCCACGACCTGGTTGATGAAAGCATCCAGATCCATCGTGGTGGTCTCGCCCTTGCGGTCACGGACGCTGATGTTGTTGGACTCGACCTCTTTTGCGCCCAGAACCAGCATATAGGGCACGCGGTCAACCTGCTGGGCCTGGCGGATCTTGTAGCCGATCTTCTCGTTGGACTCATCCAGCACAACGCGGACACCGGCGGCCTGCAGCTTGGCGGTGACGTCCTTCGCGTAGTCCAGCGTCTTTTCGCTGACGGGCAGGACCTTGACCTGCGTCGGGGCCAGCCAGGTCGGGAAACGGCCCTTCGTCTCCTCGATCAGGTAAGCCATGAAGCGATCCAGAGAGCCGAGGATCGCGCGATGCAGCACGACGGGGGTCTTTTCGCTGCCGTCCTTGTCCACGTAGGTCAGGTGGAACTTGGCGGGCAGGCAGAAGTCCAGCTGGCAGGTGGACAGCGTGTACTCGGCGCCGACGGCGGGCTTGACGTTGACGTCCAGCTTCGGGCCGTAGAAGGCAGCCTCGCCGATCTCCTCGGTGAAGTGGATGCCCAGCTCGGTCAGGACCTCGCGCAGGGCGTTCTCGGCGTGGTTCCACATGGCGTCGTCGTCATGGTACTTCTTCTTGTCGGCGGGGTCGCGCAGGGACAGCACGCAGCGGTAATCCGTGATGTTGAAGTCCTTGTAGACGTCGAAAATCAGTGCGCAGACGTTGGCAACCTCGCTCTTGATCTGCTCGGGCGTGCAGAACAGGTGCGCGTCGTTCTGGCAGAAGTGGCGGCCACGCTCGATGCCCTTCAGTGTGCCGGAGGACTCATAGCGGAAGTCGTGGGCAATCTCGCCGATGCGGATGGGCAGCTGACGGTAGCTGTGGGGCTGGTTGGCGTAGATCATCATGTGGTGGGGGCAGTTCATCGGGCGCAGGACGTAGCTCTCGCCCTCCATCTCCATAGCGGGGAACATGTTCTCGCGGTAGTGGTCCCAGTGGCCGGAGGTCTTGTACAGGTTCACGGTGCCGATGCAGGGGGTCATGACGTGCAGGTAGCCGCGCTCACGCTCCTTGCCCTTGATGTAATCCTCCAGCTGCTGCCAGACGGTGTAGCCGTTGGGCAGGAACATCGGCAGGCCGCGGCCAACGAGGTCGTCGGTCATGAACAGGCGCATCTCCTTGCCGATCTTGCGGTGGTCGCGCTCACGGGCCTCCTGCTGCTGCTTCTCCCAGGCGTCCAGCTCCTCCTGATTGTGGAAGGCAACGCCGTTGATGCGGGTCAGCATCTTGTTCTCTTTGTCGTTCTTCCAGTAAGCGCCGGACTGCTGGGTGATCTTGAACGCCTTCAGCGCCTTGGTGTAGCACAGGTGGGGTCCGATGCACATATCGACGTACTCGCCCTGCTGGTAGAAGCTGAACTCGGTCTCGTCGGCCAGGTCGGCCATATGCTCGATCTTGTAGTGCTCCTGACGCTCCTCCATCAGCTTGACGGCCTCGTCACGGGGCAGGATGAACGGCTTGATGGGAAGATTCTCCTTGCAGATCTTCTTCATCTCTTTTTCGATGGCGGCCAGGTCCTCGTCGGTCAGCTTGGTGTCGCCGAGGTCGACGTCATAGAAGAAGCCGTTCTCGGTGGCGGGGCCGAAGGCGAAGTCCGCCTGCGGGTAGAGGCGCTTGATGGCCTGCGCCATGATATGGGCAGCCGTGTGGCGCAGAACGTGCAGTTCTTCCTCCTGCGGGCACTCGGCGACGGTACCGTCCTTGTAGATGATCTTCATAATTGTACGCTCCTTTTGCAATTGCACAAAAATGCAAATAAAAAATGCTCCATCCCTCGCTTACAAAAGGGATGAAGCATATAGCTCCACGGTTCCACCCAAATTGCGCTTATATCTTATATAATAAAAGGTAAGCGCCGCTCGTACCGGCTGTAACGGGCCGTACCCGGCGGAGGTTCGCCCCCGCGCTCGGCAGTGGTAAGGCTGCGGGCCGCTGCAAAACCGCTTGCACCACGCGGCGTACCGCGGCGGTTCTCTCTTGTGCAGGACCTCGCATCCCGTTTGTCTGCCTCATGGCTTTGTACAGGATGAAGTTAATTTATTTATAGCACAAGTGCGGCTTTAAGTCAAGTAGAAAAATTTGGAATGTTGAGGTTGTAGGGGCCGCACATGTGCGGCCCGCAACGTAAAGGCAAGCAGGCGTCTGTTGTAAAGCTGCGGGCCGGGCATGCCCGGCCCCTACATTTATACCTCCGCCAGTTTGCACAAAAAACTTTCCACTCCCCTGCCCTGCCCATGTAAAACGCCGAAGTTATTAAATATACATTGACTTTACATATTTATGCAGTTATACTGTATACATCAACCAAGTGAGGGCTTGGGAAGGTACAAACATTTGAGATACATTGAATCGAGGAGATCATCATGAAAAAAATCACTGCTCTGATGCTCAGCTCCGCTATGATGCTGAGCCTGGCCGCCTGCGGCGGTTCCGCTTCCACCGAGACTGTTTCCAGCGAGGCTGCTTCTTCTGAGGCTGCATCCTCCGAGGCCGTTTCCACCGAGGAGGCCGCTTCTGCCGATGCTGCCGCGGTGACCACCGTCAACGCCGGCAAGCTGACGATGTCCACCAACGCTGCCTTCCCCCCGTATGAGATGACCACCGACACCGGTGATTTCGAGGGCATCGACATTGAGGTTGCGGGTGCCATCGCCAAGAAGCTCGGCCTGGAGCTGCAGGTCGACGACATGGACTTTGACGCCGCCCTGCTGGCCGCCCAGAACGGCAAGAGCGACATGGTCATGGCCGGCGTCACCGTCACCGACGAGCGCCTGAAGGTCATGGACTTCTCCGACACCTACGCCGAGGGCATCCAGTCCATCATCGTGCCTGAGGGCTCCGACATTGCCACCGCTGACGACCTGTCCGGCAAGGCCATCGGCACCCAGCGCGGCACCACCGGCTACCTCTACTGCACCGATGACTTCGGTGAGGAAAATGTCATCGCCTATGATGACGGTCTGACCGCTGTGCAGGCCCTGAACAACGGCCAGGTCGATGCCGTCGTCATCGACAACGCCCCCGCTCAGGAGTTCGTTGCGGCCAACCCCGGCCTGAAGATCCTTGACACCGCTTACGCCCAGGAAGATTACGCCATCGGCGTTGCCAAGGGCAACACCCAGCTGCTGGACGCCATCAACGGCGCTCTGGAGGAGCTGCAGGACGACGGCACCCTGCAGGCCATCGTGGACAAGTACATCACCGCTGAATAAGCGCTTTGCAGCAAGCGGAAAGGCACGCCGGTACCCCGGCGCGCTTTTCTTTTATTTAGTGTGATTTTTCCCGGAAATATGGTATAATACAAATATCGCGCTGTAGGGGCCGCATATATGCGGCCCGCAACCTTCCCGCAGGCAAGAGTTTGCCGGAAAGCCGCGGACCGGGCATGGGCCCCTACAGGTGTGCTGAATTCAAACAGAAAGAAAGGTTGTGTTGCGGATGGAAGCACAGTTTGAAGCGCTTTCGGAGCTGGTCAAGAACGGCCAGAAGCTGAACTTCGGGCAGGACTTCTTCGTAAAATTTTACCAGGCATTTCTCTACTCGGACCGCTGGCAGCAGTACATCAAGGGTGTGGGTACGACCCTGCTGGTCACGGCCATTGCGCTGGTGCTGGGCGTTGTGCTGGGTGCCATCGTCGCTATGGTCCGCGTGGGTTACGCGCAGCAGAAGCCCCACCACCGCAACCCGATCCTGGGCATTTTCAACGCTGTAGCGCAGGTGTATGTCACAGTCATCCGCGGCACGCCTATGATGGTCCAGCTGCTCATCATGAGCATGGTCATCTTCGCCAGCAGCCGCAACTTCACGATGGTCGGTGCGCTGGCGCTGGGCATCAACTCGGGCGCCTATGTGTCGGAGATCATCCGCGGCGGCCTCATGGCCGTTGACCCGGGCCAGATGGAGGCGGGACGCAGCCTCGGACTCAACTACATGACCACGATGTTCGAGATCATCATCCCCCAGGCCATTCGCTCCATCCTGCCTGCGCTGGGCAATGAGTTCATCATGCTTTTGAAGGATTCCTCGCTGATCACGGTCATCGGCGGCAAGGAGCTGCTGTATGCCGCGCAGGGCATCATGAACCGTACCTATGAGCCTATGTTCCCGCTGCTCGGCGTGGCCGCGACCTATCTGGTGCTGGTCATGCTGTTCAGCGCGCTGCTTGCAAAATTTGAGAGGAGGCTGGCGCAAAGTGATAGACGTTAAAGGACTGCAGAAGAACTACGGCGGCCTGCAGGTGCTCAAGGGCGTGGACCTGACCATCAACAAGGGCGACTGCGTTGTGCTGGTCGGCCCCTCGGGCTGCGGAAAATCCACGTTCCTGCGCTGCCTGAACCGTCTGGAGGAGCCGGACGGCGGCCATGTCATCTTCAACGGCAAGGAAGTCACCGACCACGACATTGACCATGTGCGCCAGAAGATGGGCATGGTGTTCCAGCATTTCAACCTGTTCCCCCACCTGACGGTGAAGAAGAACATCACGCTGGCCCCCGTGCGTCTGGGCCTGATGAAGCAGCCCGAGGCCGACAAGAAAGCCATGGAGCTGCTGGAGCGCATCGGTCTGGCCGACAAGGCCGACACCTACCCCAACATGCTGTCCGGCGGGCAGAAGCAGCGCATTGCGATTGTGCGCGCGCTGGCCATGAACCCCGACGTGCTGCTGTTTGACGAGCCGACCTCCGCCCTTGACCCCGAGATGGTCGGAGAGGTTTTGGAGCTGATGAAGGAGCTGGCCCGCGGCGGCATGACGATGGTCTGCGTCACCCACGAGATGGGCTTTGCCCGCGAGGTCGCAAACCGCATCATCTTCATCGATGAGGGCATCGTCAAGGTCGATAAGCCGCCGAAGGAGTTCTTCGCCAACCCCGAAAATGAGCGCTTGAAGGCATTTTTGTCAAAGGTGCTGTAAATTTGTATAGAAAGCGGTCTGCCGATGGATTTTCGGCAGACCGCTTTTTTGCCTGCGGGGACGCATTGCTTCGCCTGCCCTCGCAGGGAACTCCCTCCGGCGCGTTCGCGCCGTCCTCACTAAGCGCCGGATTGCGCGAAATCTCGCGGTCATCCCAGACGGGTAAGATGTGCTTCAAGCATCCGTGTTCCGTTGCCCGTAGGGGCGCATTCTATATGCGCCCGACCTGTGTACGGCGGCGGATATGGAATCCACCCCTACGCTTTCACCGCGCACGATATTCTGCTGCTATTATATACGCCCCGGCAAGTTGATTCTTTGCGCAAAATGTGGTAAAATAGCATTATTACTATGGATAACTATGCAACCACGATTTTACACATAAGGAACAGGTATTTTTATGGCTGAAAATCTGCAAACCACCCGCCCGGCTGACGAGGGCTGGACTACGGTCATCCGGCCCAAGACCGGCTGGTTCGACATCGACCTGCAGGAGCTCTGGCGCTACCGCGACTTAATTATGATGTTCGTCAAGCGCAACTTTACTGTGCTGTACAAGCAGACGATCCTGGGCCCCGCGTGGATCATTCTGAACCCGCTCATCACCACCGTGATTTTCAACGTTGTGTTCGGCGGCATGGCCAACATGCCCACCGACGGCGTGCCCGGCTTTTTGTTCTACATGGCCGGCAATACGGTGTGGACCTTCTTTGCCAACTGCGTCAACAATACAGCCAATACGTTTGTGACAAACTCACAGATTTTTGGCAAGGTGTACTTCCCGCGCCTGACGATGCCGGTCAGCCAGGTGCTGACAAGCCTGATCAACTTCGGCATTCAGGCGGTCATGTACCTGATCTTCTGGGTGTACTTCTTTGCCACGGGCAGCGGCGTCACCTTTACGCTGTGGGTGCTGGCTGTGCCGTTCGTCGTGCTGGAGGTCATGCTGCTGGGTCTCGGCGTCGGCATCATCGTGTCGTCCTTAACGACGAAGTACCGCGATCTGGCGATTGCCGTCGGCTTCGGCGTGCAGCTCTGGATGTACGCCTCCCCCGTCGTCTATCCGCTGTCGATGCTGGATAACTCCCCGCGCCTGCGGGTGCTCGTCCAGCTCAACCCCATGACGTCGCCGATTGAGATTTTCCGCATGGCTACCTTGGGCACCGGCACGGTCACGACGTTCGGCATCGTGTACAGCCTGATTTTTACCGCTGCGGCGCTGGTTTTGGGCGTTGTGCTGTTCAGCCGCATTGAAAAGACCTTCATGGATACCGTGTAAGAAAGGGGCGCGTAACTATGTCTGCAAATGAAAAACGCCCTGTCATCGAGGTCACGGGGCTGAAAAAGCAATACAAGCTCGGCCAGATCGGCGGCGGCACGCTGACCCACGACCTGCAAAGCTGGTGGGCCCGTGTGCGCGGCAAGGAGGACCCGAACACCGTCATCGGCACCGACCAGCGGCTGTTTGGCCAGACGTTTATGGCGTTGAACGGCGTTGACCTGACCGTCTATCAGGGTGAGGCACTGGGCATCATTGGCCGCAACGGCGCGGGCAAATCCACGCTGCTCAAGCTGCTCTCCCGCATCACCGCCCCCACCGAGGGCGAAATCAAGATCCGTGGCCGCGTGGCCTCGATGCTCGAGGTCGGCACCGGCTTCAACAACGAGATGACGGGCCGCGAGAACATTTATATGAACGGCGCGATTCTGGGCATGACCCGCGCCGAGATCGACGCAAAGCTGCCGCAGATCATTGAATTTTCCGAGTGCGGCGACTTCATCGACACACCCGTCAAGCGCTATTCCAGCGGCATGTTCGTCAAGCTGGCCTTCGCCGTGGCCGCGCATCTCGACAGCGAGATCATGGTCATGGATGAAGTTCTGGCCGTTGGCGATATGAAATTTCAGCAGAAATGCTTAGGGAAAATGAGCGACGTCGCCAATCAGGACGGGCGCACGGTGCTGTATGTCAGCCATAATATGTCGACCATTCGTCAGCTTTGCACCCGCTGCGTCGTGCTGGACAAGGGCAGGGTCATCTTTGACGGCGACGTGGAGCAGGCCATCGCGGTCTACATGGACACCACCGACGTCAACGTTGTCCACTACGACCTGGCCGACGTCGCTCGCATGACGGGCAGCGCGGGCAAGCGGTTCCGGCTGGAAACGCTGGATTTCGTCGGCAAGGAGTCGAGCGTGTTTGCCGATACCGAAAAGATGCGGGTGAAAATCACCTGGCGCGTTTCGGAGCCGTTCGCGGGCATCCACATGAAGATGAACCTCCACGCGCGGGATTCGACGCCCGTCGGCATCACCCATCCCGTCGACCTCGGCCCCGCCGAGCCGGGCAAAATCTACACCTCTGTGTTTGAATTTGACCCGAGTCTGCTGGGCGAGGGACAGTATTTCTTCTATCTCGACATTTTTGACGGCGCGCTGGCCCACGCGGTCTGCCTGGACAAGCCCGTGACCGAGTTCGCCTTTGAGGTGACGAACAGCGACCTGACGATGCCCGAGTGGGCGTCCGGCTGGGGCCGCATCCACTTCCCGCCCGTCAAGCTCGTGCAGGAGTAACGCATGAAACCGAATTTGTACATCTGCCACACCGCGTATCAGGTTTTGGTCGATCTGCTGCGGGCCGGGCGCTGCGCCGGCAAGCCCCACACGATGGTGCTCTCCGCCTCCGTGCCCGACACCGCCGCGCTGGCGGCACGTCTGGACGCGACGGGCGTGGTCAAGACTGTCCTTGTGGACGAGACGCGCTGGCCCGGGACCGTGACGGGGCTGTTTGCCCACCGGCGCGCGGCCCGCGCCTTTGAGAAGCTGTGCGGCTGGAAATTGAACCGTGCAGCGTTTGAAAATGTCTATATCCACAACGATTGGAGTGTGCTGGGCCGCTATTTGCAGGATTGCCGCGCCGGGTATATTTTGTGCGAGGACACGTTCGGCAGCACGCTCGGCCCTGACCAGCATCTTGTGACCGACCAGCGCGCCGCGGCGGATTTTGCCGCGAAGCAGCGCGGAAAAGGCTACCTGTACTGGGGCGACAGCCCGTGGTGTGTCCGCGTCGAGAGTGAGGACGCCGCGCGGTGTACGCTGTTCCCGGCGGACCGCATGGTGACGGACAGCAAGGCCAAACTGTTAGAGAGCCTGACCGACGACGAAAAAGCGATGGTGCGCCGCGTATTTTTGACGCAGCCCCTGCCCGAGAAGGCAGACGGCGCGACGCTTTTGCTGCCCCGCAGCTTTGTGGCCGACGGGCTGATGACCCAAGCGGAGCAGGACGCGATGTTCAAAGCGGTGGCGGAAAAATACGCCGTTGGGCCGCTCTTTATCAAGACCCACCCGCGGGACACGACGGATTACGCCGCCCTGTTCCCCGATGCAGTCATTTTGGAGCGCACGATGCCCAGCGAGGTGCTGAACTTCTGCCTCCCCTTCCATTTCGCCCGTGCCGTCACCGTGCAGAGCTTCGTCCTGCGCGGCTTCACCGCGGCGGATGAGAAGATCCTGCTGACACTGGAGGAGGCGAGGAAACTGGTCTGATGCGCGGGGAAAACGGCATCCGGCCGGGAGGTTCTCTCCCCCACCGCCTGCGGGCGGAGCCCCCTCGCAGAGGGGGCCAAGCCACCTTGCCTCCCTCTGCGAGGGAGGTGGCGCGGAGCGCCGGAGGGAGAGAACCTTCCCAAAGCCACCCGTGAAAGGATATGTGCAATGCTTTACTACAATCGAAAAAACGTACCGCTAGCAAAGCAGCTTCGCAGAGATATGACCCCATGGGAGCGTAAATTGTGGTATTGCTTTCTCCGCACCTTCACCCCGCGCTTCCAGCGCCAAAAGCCCATCGGCGGCTATATCGCTGATTTCTACTGCGCAAAAGCAAGGCTTGTCATCGAGCTGGACGGGGCACAGCATTACACGCCCGAGCAACAGCAGACCGACAGTCTGCGCACAGAGCTTTTCGCACAGAACCATATCAGGGTTCTGCGGTTCACCAATTTGGACATAGACCGCCGCTTTGACGGCGTATGCCAAACGATAGAGGCGGCTGTTCAGGCCGCCGTGTAAGCGAGGTACACACATGAAAACAATCGCTGTGATCCCGGCGCGCTACGCCAGTACCCGGATGCCGGGCAAGCCACTGGCCGATGTGCTGGGCAAACCGATGATCTACTGGGTCTACAAGGCCGCCAGGGCCTGCCCGAAGCTGGACGATGTGCTCATCGCCACCGACGACGAGCGCATTGCCGACGCCTGCAAAACCTACGATATGCGGTATATTATGACCAGCCCCGACCACGACACCCCCACCGGGCGCATCTGGGAGGTCAGCACCGTCGAGGACGCCGACCTCTACCTGCAGCTCATGGGCGACGAGCCGCTCGTCAACCCCGCGGCGTTCGACCTGATCCTGCCTGACACGCTGCCCGATGACCCCTATTACGTCGCGGTGCTGACGAACGTTATGGAGCACCCCGCCGACGTCATCGACTTCTCGAACCAAAAGGTCGTGACGAACGCCGCGCGGGAGATCCTGCTGATCTCCCGCAGCCCCATCCCCTACCCGAAGGGCACGCTGGATTTCGAGTACGAGAAGGTCACCGGCATTCAGCTGTACAGCAAGCAGGCACTGAAATTCTACCATGATACGCCGAAATCCATCCTTGAAAAGGCCGAGGAAAACGACATGATGCGCTTTATCGAGAATGGCCACAAGGTACACGCCATCGTCAGCCCGTACAAGACGGTCAGCGTGGACACGCCGAAGGATCTGGCGCTGGTAAATGAAATTTTGAAGGAGAAGCAGCATGGCTGATATTAAACTGCTGGACTGCACCCTGCGCGACGGCGGCTATGTGAACGACTGGCAGTGGGGCTTCGGCTCGGCGCGCCGCATCATCCAGACGCTGACCCGCGCGGGCGTGGACATCGTCGAGGTCGGCTTTCTGCGCAATGTGGACGGCTACGACCCCGACGTGACGGTCTGCAACACGATTGAGGAGCTGAACCGCCTGCTGCCCGACGAGGGCCAGCGCGGCCACACGATGTACTCCGGCATGGCGATGCGCTCCAACTACGACATTGCCAAGCTCTCCCCCTACGACGGCCACGGCATTGAAATCATCCGCATCACCGCCCATGATTACGACATTAAGGACGGTATGGACTTTGCCCGCCGCATCAAAGAATTGGGCTACAAGGTCTCCATCAACCCCATCAACATCATGGGCTACAGCGACAAGGACCTGCTCTGGATCTTTGAGCAGGTCAACGAAATTCATCCGTGGCAGTTCTCCATTGTGGATACCTTCGGCAGCATGCGCCGCCGCGATCTGGAGCGCATCGTCAGCATGGCTGACCATAATTTAGCCCCGGACATCCGCCTGGCGCTGCACCTGCATGAGAACATGGCGCTGAGCTTTTGCCTGGCGCAGGAATTTCTCGACAAGCATCTGCGCCGCGACCTGGCTGTGGACGGCAGCCTGATGGGTATGGGCCGCATCCCCGGCAACCTGCCGATTGAGCTGATCGCCGACTATATGAACGAGTACTTCGGCGGCCACTACAACATTGACGACCTCATGGACGCCATTCAGGACCACATTGCGCCCATCAAGGGCAACTGCGCGTGGGGCTACACCCCGGCGTACTTCCTGTCGGCCAAGTTCAATCTGCACCGCAACTATGCCGAGCATTACCTTGGCAAGGGCGATCTGACGAACCGCGACATCAACCATATTCTGGCGGCCATCGCGCCGAACAAAAAGACTGTGTTTGATGCCGCCTACGCCGACACGCTCTATACCGAGTACAAGAACCGCCGCATCGACGACGCAGGCGCACTGGCCGCCCTGCAGAGGGCCTTTGCGGGCAAGACCGTGCTGGTGCTGGCCCCCGGCGGCAGCCTGGCTGCCGAGGCTGGCCGTGCCGCTGTAGCAGCCGCGCAGGCCGACGTGATAGTCTCGGCCAACTTTGTGCCGGATTTTGTGACGCCCGACTATGCGTTTTTCACGAACGCAAAACGCTTTGACGTGGATGCCGCCTACCCCTGCCCGCTGATCCTGACCAGCAACCTGCGCGCCGACAAGGACGCGGCGGTGGTCAACTATGACCGGCTGTCCGCCACCGACGCGCAGGGCGGCAACAGCGTGCTGATGCTGCTGCGTCTGCTGCGCCAGTGCGGCGCGGCGCGGGTGCTGCTGGCCGGTGCCGACGGCTACAGGCCGGGCACTGCCGCCTACGCGGACGAGGGCCTGCACACCCACACCGGGCGCGGTGCGGCCTACAATGCCCAGATGGCGGGGGCCATCCGCGCGGCGGGCCTGCCCGTGGAATTTATCACCCCCAGCGAGTACGAGAGGGTCTGACGATGATACGACTGCTGGTGCTGGACGTGGACGGCACGATGACCGACGGCGGCGTCTACTACGACGCCACCGGCAATGAGCTGAAGAAATTTGCCATCAAGGACGGTGCCGGGCTGGTGCTGGCGCGCACGGCGGGCATCCGCGTGATGATCTGCACCGGGCGCGAGTGCGAGGCCGTGCGCCGCCGCGCCGCAGATTTGAAAATCACCGACATCTACCAGAATGTTGGCAAAAAAGCCGCGTTCCTGCGGGATTTCATGGCTGAAAACGGCTACGCGCGGGACGATGTCGCCTACTGCGGCGATGACCTGAACGATCTGGCGGCCATGGCGCTGTGCGGCTTTGTGGCCTGCCCGGCGGATGCCGCGCCGGAGGTGCGGGCGCGCGCCGACTATATCTGCCCCCAGCGCGGCGGCGAGGGTGCCGTCCGCGGAGCGGTGGAGAAGATCCTGCGCGGGGACGGACGCTGGAACGACGCTGTGAAAAAGGCGTTTCAGGTGGAATTGTAACGCTAAACTTGCGGGCGGCTGTAGGGGTCGATGCTTGCATCGACCCGCGGGCGGATGCGAGCATCCGCCCCTACGGCCTAACGGAAGGAGATTTCATGAAAAACAAAAAACATACCCCCCTGCTGGCAGCACTGGCAACGCTTGTCGTGCTGCTGGCGGGCGTGGTGCTGATCTGGCTGGCGAAGGTCCGGCCCGATGTGGGCAAGGGCCGCAGTGAGATCGTCACCGACTTCCTGCGGGCCGAGCTTTTGCAGGACGGCCAGACCGCAACGCAGGTCTTTACCTACGACAAGGACATTTTGACGATAGGTCTTGAATTTTACCTGCCGGGTGACCAGCCCTGCGGTGCGCTGGACGTTGTGCTCTACGACGCCGACACCGGCGAGGAGCTGTCCCGCTCCGTCGGCACGATGGACTACATCGTGCCCGACCAGTACACGACCCTGGGGATGGACCCCGCCGTGACCGGGCAGGAGGGCCGCCGCTACAAGCTGGCCGTCACGCCGCACTACGCGACGGACGCGATTTTGGCTATCGGCCACAGCGACGGTGTCGCGCTCTGGAAGGAGCAGATGGCCGTGGATGACCGTGCGATCGACGGCACGATGGCAATGCAGATCACCTATCAGCGCATCGGCGGCTACCTGACGCGGTTCTTCCTGCTTGTGGGCGGGCTGGCCGCGGTGCTGGCCGCGCTGGCCGTGTGGGCGGTACTTAGTAAAAAACTGGCACTGCACCGTCTTGTTTTTGTGCTGGTGCTCGGCTTTGGACTGCTGTACAGCTTTGTGCTGCCGCCTTATGCTGCGCCCGACGAGAAATACCACATCAACCAGAGCTTTACGCTGGCCTGCCGCTGGGCCAACGACCTGTCCCACGACGAGTGGCGGATGGGTAAGGTGCCCACGACGACGAGCTTCCGCCGCGTCGGTGACGAGGACGCCGACCTGCAAAACGAGAACACGACGGTCTTTACGTGGGAGGCGTTCACCTCCCAGCTGTTCACCACCACAGACCAGCCCTTTGACAGCCATCAGGAATATAATGAATTGCAGACCGACCAGAACCCACTTCTGTACGTCGTCAGTGCGGCGGCGGTATTTCTGGCCTATGTGCTGCATTTTGGCTTTGCGCCCGCGCTGTTTTTGGGGCGGCTTGCAAATCTGCTGCTCTTTGCGGCGCTGGCGGCGCTGGCGGTCAAGACCGCGCCGTTCGGCAAGCGGGTCTTTACCGTGGCCGCGCTGCTGCCCATGACGCTGCACCTGGCGGCCAGCTTCAGCCGGGACGCGCCGCTGCTGGGGCTGTGCTTTGTGTTCACGGCGCTGCTGATGGACGCGGCGTTCGGCCCGAATCAGAAAAAGGCGCTCTCCCCCGCCCGGCTGACGGCGCTGCTGTTCTGCGGCGTGCTGCTGGCCCCGGGCAAGCTCGTCTATCTGCCGCTGGCGGCACTGCTGCTACTGGTGCCCGCCGCGCGGCTGGGGCACCACGCCAGGGCGAAGAAGTGCGCCTATCTGGCCGCCTGTCTGGCGCTGGCGCTGCTGCTGAATACGGGCCTTCTGACCGATACGCTGCGCAGCGGGCAGACCGCAGTGCAGACCACGGCGGCGGAGGACGCAGACCGCACGGTCAAGAGCCGCCCCGCAGAGCCGGACGAAGCCTACGAGGCCGAGATCTGCGGCGAGAGTACGCTGGAAAACTACGTCAAGCGGCTGTATTATTACGTGGACGACAACCGCAGCCCCGCGGCCCGCGAGGTCGCATTCTGGGTGCAGGCCATGCAGGAGGGCGACGTCAGCCCGGCGGTGCTGGGGCAGAGTTTCCTCTTTTCGCCCGACAGGGCCAACAGCTACACCGACGGCCAGGCATTTTACACGATGGCCTCCTATGCGCTGCTGGGCACCGACGTGACCGACGGCAACGCGGACGCCTACCTGCCCTATTTTGCCGAGGGCGGCGCGGTGCAGGCCTACAAGCAGCTGTTCAACCTGACCAGCTGTGTCGAGAGCTTCGCCGCGCTGGGTGTGGACGTCGGCACGATGGATGACCGCATCCCGCTGGACCGCACGGTGCTGGCGCAGGAGGTCGAGGCCGCCCGCGCGACCCGCAGCACCCAGAGCACGGCGGACGAGGCCGACAAAGCCACCTACACGCCGGGCTATATCCTGCGCCATCCCGTGGACACGATGCTGCTGTTTGTGCGCAGCGCCGTGGAAAACGGCGACCATTACATCCGCACGCTGGTGGGCGGCAGCCTGAGCTACTACACCGTTGATCTGGCCTGGGGCTGGGTCGTGGTGCTGTACCTGCTGCTGGCCTACGCGGCGCTGCCCGTGCAGGGCGCGGTGATGAAGCCTGCCGGTAAGGCGCGCGGCTGGTGCTGCGCGGCGGCGGTGCTCTGCTGCCTGCTGGCCGTGGCGGGGTGCCTTTTGTGGACACCCACCCATTACGACACGCTGTACGGCCTGCAGGGGCGGTACTTCCTGCCCGTGCTGCCGCTGCTTCTGCTGACCTGCCTGCCCCGCCGTCTGGCCGCCGTGCCCGACGAGGACACCGCCCAGACCCGCCTTGTGGCCGCGCTTGCACTGGTACAGGCGGGGATGGTCGTGAATATTATGCTGGCGATTATTGCAAGGTGACTGCTTTGCAAATAAAAAATAAGAAATAAGAAATAATAAATTTGGTGGACCGCGCCGCGGGACGGCGCTCAAAATTTTGTTTTCGCCTTCAGGCGAAAACACCACATTATTTATTATTTATTATTTATTATCTATTATTTTGAAAAGGCCAACTATAATGGTTATCTGTTTCTTCTCAACGCAATACCTCCCCACCCCCGGCGGGGTCGAGCGGTATACCTGGAATCTGGCGCGGCGGTGTGTGGCGGCAGGGCATCGCGCCCTTGTCGTCACGGCGTCGCTGCCGGGCCTGCCCGCGCGGGAGCGTGATGCCGACGGCATCGAAATCTACCGTCTGCCGTCCTGGCCTGTCATGGGCGGGCGGTTCCCCGTGTTAAAGCCCCTTGCCGATGCAGACGACCTCTGGGCACAGGGCATCGACTTTGCGGTCATCCAGACCCGGATGTACACGCAAAGCGTCTGGGCCGCACGGCAGTGTAAGCGGCGCGGCATCCCGGCGCTGGTCATCGACCACTCCACTGGCTATATGCTGCACGGCGGGCTGGCCGGGGCGCTGGGCAAGGCGTATGAGCACGCAGCCTGCGGCAGCATCCGCCGCTGCGGGTTCCCGTTCTACGGTGTCTCCGGGGATGTCTGCCGCTGGCTGGAAACGTTCGGCATCCAGGCGGCGGGCCGACTGCCCAACGCCGTGGACCCTGCCGAGCTGGAACGGCTGGCCCACGCGGACAACGCGGTTGACTGGCGCAGGAGGCTGAACGTGCCCGCGGGCGGCAGGCTCGTCGCCTTTGTCGGGCGGCTCATCCCGGAGAAGGGCGCGCTGCGGCTGGCTCAGGCCGTGCAGGGCATTCCGGGCTGTACGCTGGCCGTGGCGGGCACCGGCCCCGAGGAGGCCGCTCTGGCCGCGCTGGGCGGCGGTATCCATGCGCTGGGGGCGCTGCCGCATGAGCAGATCGTCCAGCTGCTGACACAGGCGGACGCCTACTGTCTGCCCACCGAGTACGCCGAGGGCTTCCCTACGACGCTGCTCGAGGCGGCGGCCTGCCGCTGCCCCATCGTGACGACCCGCACGGCGGGCACCGACGAGCTGCTGCCCGGGGACGACTACGCGGTGTTTTTGGCAAACGCCGCGCCCGAGACCATCCGCGCAGGGCTGGAAACGCTGCTGGCGGACCCCGCTGCGGCCCGCACCCGCGCCGAAAACACCCGCCAAAACCTTTGCAGCCACTTTACATGGCAGGCTGTCTTTGCTACAATGATGGAAGCCGTAACGTCTGCCAAAAGGAGCTAAGATGTCAAAATTACTCATCGTCATCCCCGCGCACAACGAGGAAGCCAACATCGTGCAGGTCGTCGAGGAGCTGACCCGCGGTTATCCACAGTATGATTACGTGGTCGTCAACGACGGCAGCCGCGACAAAACCGCGGCGCTTTGCCGTGCCCACGGCTATCGGCTCATTGACCTGCCGGTCAACCTGGGGCTGGCGGGCGCGTTCCAGACCGGGCTGCGCTTTGCCGCGGAGAACGGCTACGACTGCGCCATGCAGATGGACGCCGACGGTCAGCACAAGCCGGAGTATATCGCCCCGATGCTGGCCGCGCTGGAGGAGGGCAACGACATTGTCATCGGCAGCCGCTTCCTGACCGTGAAGAAGCCCAAGACGCTGCGGATGCTGGGCAGCTACATCATCAGCTGGTCCATCCGCCTGACGACGGGCCGCGCCATCTGCGACCCGACCAGCGGCATGCGGATGTTCAACCGCGCCATGGTCGAGGAGTTTGCCCAGAACCTGAACTACGGCCCCGAGCCCGACACGATCAGCTACCTGATCAAAAACGGCGCGACGGTCAAGGAGGTGCAGGTCGAAATGGGCGAACGTCTGGCGGGCCAGAGCTACCTGACCTTCTGGCGCAGCGTGCAGTATATGGTCAAAATGTCCATCTCGATTCTGTTGATCCAGTGGTTCCGCAAGCGCGACACCGAGACGCCCTACCCCGAAAGGAGCCTGTGAAATGTTCGATCAAACGCTGATTCGTGTCTGCCTGATCCTGGGCAGCTTCATCACGGCGGGGTACATCCTGCGGCGCGTGCGGCACGCAAAGGTCCAGATCGAGGATACGATCTTCTGGCTGATGTTCAGTGCGGCGCTGCTGATCCTGGCCATCTTCCCCGGCATCGCCTATTGGGCCGCAAACCTGCTGGGCTTCATGAGTCCCATCAACTTTGTTTATGTTGTCATCATCTTTTTGCTGCTGGCCAAGCAGTTCTTTATGTCCATCAAATTGAGCCAGCTCGACAGCAAGGTCCGTATCCTGACCGAGCAGGTCGCCCTGAACGAGGAAAAGGCGGAGCGGGATAAGCTGGACCTGTGAAAAAGGCTTCCCCCTTGGGGGAAGCTGTCAGCGGCCTCGACCGCTGACTGATGAGGGGCGAGTGCGCCATGGCAGGCCGCTCATGGGCAATTGCGGCAAGGCTGCCCCTCATCCGGCCCTATGGGCCACCTTCCCCCTTGGGGGAAAGCTTTGGGAGTGCGCAAAATTAAAATTTGTATTCCCCCCAAAACTATGCTATAATAAAGTATTGACTAAAGAGAAAGAAGGTTTCAGATATGGCTTATACCCCGAAACTGACCTATAAGGGCCGCCCGCTGGTGCGCTGCGGCAACGATATTTACTACGGCTCGATGAAGGACCCGTTCGTTGTCTACCTGCAGGTGCTCTCGACCAAGAAGGAAAACGGTGTCGACGTGGCCGACAAGGTCCACATCGTGCTGCTTTCCACCGACGAGAGCAAGTCCCTGCCAGAGCGCATTGCCCGCCAGGCCAACAAAGTCGGCCTGTACAACGCGCTGTCCTTCGGCGACATCATGCTGCAGGGCGCGCTGCGGAAGAAGTAAGCGTCTCCCCTGCCCCACACAAAACACAAAGCCCCGCAGCCAAACGGCTGCGGGGCTTTTGCACTTGATGTCAAAACGGGGCGGGCGGATGACGGGCATCCGCCCCTACAGAACGGAGATTTACTGCTTAGTGGTCCTGCTTGTCGGTCTCCTCGGCAGAGTCGTCCTCGGTGCCTTCAAGCTCGATGTCGAAGGTCGCGCCGCAGTGCGGGCAGACCAGATCGCCCTCGGGGTCCATCAGGGTCTCCTCGTCCAGCGTGGAGATCTGGCCGCAGTTCGGGCAGGTCACCTCATACATGGTGCTGTCGTCCTCGGCGTCGTCCTCGTCATCCTCGTCCTCATCGGCGTAGATGTCGCTGACGACGTCGTCCAGATCCTGGTCAAGGGTCTCCAGCTCGTCGTACACCTGATCCAGGGCGTTGTCGTGCTCGGTGACCTGGGCGGCCATCTCCTCCAGCAGGTCCATCATGGCGGCAATGACCTTGCCGTTCTTGGAGTCTGCGTCAAAATCCATGCCAGTCATCAGGCCGCGGATGTAAGCGGCCTTTGCATTCAGATCCATAGCCATAGTCAAAATCCTCCCTAATGTTAAAAAATGCCGGGCGCGGCGGTACGGCCATGCCCGGCAAAGAGAACCTAATCAGTTCACGCGCTCCATATACTCGCCGGTGCGGGTATCGATGCGGATCTTGTCGCCCTCGTTGATGAACAGGGGGACGCGGATCTCGGCACCGGTCTCAACGGTGGCGGGCTTCAGGGTGTTGGTGGCTGTGTTGCCCTTGACACCCGGCTCGGTAGCGGTGACCTCCAGCTCAACGAAGTTGGGGATCTCAACGCTGAAAACCTTGCCCTTGTAGCTCAGCAGCTTGCAGGTGTCGTTCTCCTTGCAGAACTTGAAGTTATCGGGCACGTCAGCCGCGCCGACAGGAATGTCGTCGTAGGTCTCAACATCCATGAAGTGGTACAGATCGCCATCCTCGTAGGAGTAGGTGACCTCACGGCGCTCGATGAAAGCCTGCGGGAACTTGGCGGTCGGGTTGTAGCTGGTCTCAACAACAGAGCCGGTGATGACGTTCTTGGTCTTGGTACGGACGAAGGCAGCGCCCTTGCCCGGCTTGACGTGCTGGAACTCAACGACCTGAAGGACCTGGCCGTCCTGCTCGAAGGTGACACCGTTACGGAATTCGCCTGCAGAAATCATATAGAAATTCCTCCATAAATAAATTATACATACCTGTTTATATTTTACAGGATGAAAAGCAATTTTGCAAGTCCTGTTCGGACTTTTTTGCGGGAAAATTGATATTTTTTGTCCAATTTACAGCGCTGCGTACCCCTGGACCAGCGCGGCGGCGTCCTCGGCCTGGGTCCCGGCGGATTCACAGATGATCGTCGGGGCCAAATGGCGTTCCTTGAGCAGCGCCAGCAGCGGTGCGTGGGGCGGGCCGAACGCTGTATCCGCAAAGGTCAGATGGCACTTCTCGCCGCCCTTGGTGTAGGCAATGCGGGAAAAATGCGCGTGGAAATGCACGGCGCGGTCATCCCCCAGCCGCGTGGCCAGCGTGTCCAGCAGGGCGGCGTAGTCTGCGGCGGCGGTGGCGTCGGCAAACTGCACGCCGCAGCTGCGGGCGTACAGGTGCCCAAAGTCGATGCAGGGCGTAATGCGCGGGTCGACCTCGCATAGGGCCAGCACCTCGTCCAGTGTGCCGAGCTGGTTGACCTTGCCCATCGTCTCGGGGCAGAGGATGCAGTCCTCAAACCCGGCCTCGTCGCAGGCTTTGACAGCGCGGGCCATCGTATCCAGCGCCTTTTCCAGCGCCTCCTCCCGGCTCTGCTTGCCGCAGGAGCCGGAATGGAAGATGACGCGCCGCCCGCCCAGCGCCTTGACGAGGGCGCAGCTTTGCAGCAGGTAGTCGATGCTGTGCAGCCGCTTGTCCTCCTCGAGGCTCGACATACTGATGTAGTACGGCGCGTGGACGGACAGGGCAATGTCCCGCTCGGCACAGGCGGCACCGAGCGCAGCGGCCTTGTCGTGGGCCAGCCGCACGCCGCGCCCGCACTGGTACTCAAATGCCGTCAAGCCAAAGCCCGCCGTGTAGGCGGCGATGGCGGCGGGGTCAAACTTTTTGACTGTGTAGCTGTCGGCCAGACCGGCTGTGCCGAAGCGCGGGGTATCATTCATACAGCTTGCCGCCCTTCTGATAGTATTTGTCGATCCAGTACGGCTCAAACTTGCGCTTTAACAGCACAAATTTGTTCTTGTCGTGGTGCGTGCGGGGCATCAGGTAGAGGCACGGGCAGCCGTACAGCCCGGCGGCCATCCGGTCCGCAAAGATCTGGTCGCCGACCATGGCCATTTCGTTCTTTTTGCAGCCCAGGCGGCGGCGAGCCACCCGCAGGCCGATGGTGAACGGCTTGCAGGCCAGCGGCACCCAGTCCAGCCCGATGCGCTCGGCAAAGGGGCGCACGCGCTTGGCCGTATTGTTGGACACGATGGTCAGGCGTATGCCGGCTGCGCGCATCTCGTCCAGCCACGCCTGCACGGTGTGCTCCAGCACCTGACTGTTGTCAGCGGTCAGGGTGTTATCCACGTCGAGCACGAGGGCTTTGATGCCGTGTGCCGCGAGAAAATCCGGGTGGATGCACTCGATGGTTTTGAAGATGTATTCAGGGGTTAGAATCATGGTGGTGACCTTTATAAGGGTAATGAGTGGTTACGGCAGCGGCCAGCGGCGGCATGAGGGCATGCCGCCCTACGATGCACAATTCCGCAGGACGTAGGGCGGGGTGCCCTCACCCCGCCGCACCGACGCCTGCACGTAAAATAAAAGTGCAGGCCCGCGCGTAACGCGAACCTGCACAGTCGTTCGTTGTAAGATACCTTACTTAAACTTGCGCTTGCGGGCAGCCTCGGACTTCTTCTTGCGCTTAACGGAAGGCTTCTCATAAGCCTCGCGCTTGCGGACCTCAGCTAACACGCCGCTGCGAGCAGTGCTGCGCTTAAAACGGCGCAGAGCGCTCTCGAGGGACTCGCCCTCTTTGACACGGATCTCCGACATCTTCTTCCCTCCCTTGACCTGAGACAGGAGTTTGCCGGTCAAATACTATTAACCAGTAAAAAAGATTATACTATATTGACCCCCTGCCTGTCAACAACAATTTTCGCTAAAATGAAAATTTTTATATTGTTCATATTTAGGACTCTTTACCCCAGCACCGTGTGCCACACCCACAATGCACCGTAGATTACGGGCTGATGCAGCATGTAGACCAGCAGCGTATTGCGCCCCACGGCACACAGCGGACGCAGCGCGGCGGGCGGCTCTCCCCTGCCGGGGCGCCACAGCCGCGCCAGAAACACACCGCACCAGAACAGGAACACCCACGGAAGGATCGGAAAGTAATCCGCCGATGCGAACTGTGTCAGATCCGGGAGACCCAGCCAGAACCAGTTCGTCTTGTACAGCCCCGCAGGCACCGCACAGAGCCGCCAATTCTCGAAGCCCAAATACCCTTCGGGCAGTTGGTTCGTCAGCGCAAACAGCGCCGCAGACGCCGCCAGGCCCGCGCCCGCGGGCAGGCGCTGCAAAAGCGGATAGACCAGGCAGGTCAGCAGCACGGCGGCAGCGTTCAGGTGCAGAACGCCGAACCAGATCGCCTCCGACGGCATGAACACCGCGGTCACAAACGTCAGCACAGCCGCGCAGCCCGCCACGATCAGCCCGTTCTTTGCGGGCCGCTTTGCCAGCGGGAAGCTGAACCCCGACAGCAGAATAAAGCTCCAACAAATATATTGCTGCCACACATGGCAGCCGGGGGCCCAGATGTTGTACCAGCTGCTTTCGTGGCCGAACACATACACCCAGTCGTACATGGCGTGGTAGGCCAGCATGTTTAGCAGCGCCAGCCCGCGCAGGGCGTCGGGCAGCCACATACGGCTGGTTTTGGTGCGCAGTACGGGCATTTTACCGCCTCTTTTCCAAAGATTTACTGTAACACTATTCTAGCACACCCGCGCGCGGCTTGCAATCGCGCGGGTTTTGCGGTACAATAAATCAGATAAGGGAGTGTGAAGGTATGAAGGACATCCGCCTTGTGGCGTTGGACCTTGACGGGACAGTTTTCAACGATAAAAAAGAGATCACCCCGCGCACGCTGGCGGCTATCCGCGCAGCCTGTGCACGCGGCGTGGCGGTGCTGCCCGCCACCGGGCGTACAGCCAGCGGCATCCCCGCGGCGTTCACGTCCATCCCCGGTGTGCGGTACGCGCTGACCTCCAACGGAGCCAGCGTCGTTGACCTGACAACGGGCGAGCAGCTGGTGAACCAGCCGTTCGGGACCGAGCAGGCATTGAAAATTTACGATCTTCTTGAGCAGGGCGGCGGCATGATGAGCATTTTCATCGGCGGCAAAAGCTACACGACCCGCGAAAACGCCGAGAACCACATGGATGTGGTGCCCGAAAACCTGAAAAGCTACTTCCGCACGACCCGCATTGAGGTAGACGACATGCACGCGACGCTGCGCACCCACGCGCACGAGATCGAAAAGTACAGCCTGATCTACCACGACGAGGCCGAGCGCGACGCCGCCTGGCGTGCCATCGAGGCCGCCTGCCCCGGCGTGGAGTTGACGTCCAGCCTGCCCCGCAACATGGAGGTCAACGCCCCCGGCGTGACGAAGGGCAGCGGTCTGCTGGCGCTGGCGGCACACCTGGGCCTGACCCGCGCGCAGACGATGGCCGTGGGCGACTCCGGCAATGACCGCGCGATGATCGAAGCGGCGGGTCTGGGTGTGGCCATGGGCAACGCCACCGACGACATCAGGAAAATTGCCGATGTCACGACGGATGACAACAATCATGACGGTGTGGCAGCGGCTATAGAAAAATACGTATTGTAAAATTACAATAAAATATACGAGAGGTAAATTTATGAAAAATGTTCTGGTTGGTCAGTCGGGCGGCCCGACTGCCGTCATCAACTCCAGTCTGGCGGGCGTCTATGAGACCGCCAAGGCTTGCGGCGCACCCCATGTCTACGGGATGCAGTACGGCATCGAGGGCGTGCTTGAGGGCAAGCTCATCGATCTGGACACCGTGCTGGGCGACAAAATGGACATTGAGCTGCTCAAGCGCACGCCGTCCAGCTTTCTGGGCAGCTGCCGCCACAAGCTGCCCGACCCCACCGTTGACGAGAAGCCGTTTGTGCAGCTGTTTGAGCTGTTCCGGCAGAACGACATCGGCGCGGTGTTTTACATCGGCGGCAACGACTCGATGGACACGATCTCCAAGCTGAGCGCCTACGGCAAGACCGTCAACAGCGAGATCCGCTTTATCGGCGTGCCCAAGACCATTGACAATGACCTGATGCTGACCGACCACACCCCCGGCTACGGCAGCGCGGCGAAGTACATCGCCACGATCCTGAAGGAGGTCATCTGCGATTCCAGCGTCTACGACCTGCGCAGCGTGACGGTGGCAGAGATCATGGGCCGACACACCGGCTGGCTGGCTGCTGCCGCCAGTCTGGCTGCCGGTCCGGACTGCAACGGCCCAGACCTGATCCTGCTGCCCGAGTGCCCCTTTGACGAGGAGGCGTTCCTCAAGCGCGTGGCCGAGCTGGAAAAAGAGCGCCACAATGTTATTATCGCGGTCAGCGAGGGCGTCAAGAACAAGGACGGCGTTTTCCTGTGCGACCTGGTCTCCACGGCAGGTCAGCTGGATGCCTTCGGCCACAAGGCCATCCTGAGCGGCACGAGCCGCTATCTGGCGGACCTGATCCGCGTCCGCCTGGGCTGCAAGACCCGCGCTATCGAGTTTTCTACGCTGCAGCGCTGTGCCAGCCATCTGGCCAGCCGCACCGATGTGACCGAGGCCTACCAGGTCGGCGGCGCAGCGGTGGAGGCCGCCATGCGCGGCGAGACCGCCAAGATGGCCGCCATCAAGCGCCTGAGCGACCAGCCCTACCGCGTAGAGACCGAGATGGTCGATGTGACGAAGGTCGCGAACTTTGAGAAGAAGGTCCCCGCCGACTGGATCACCGAGGACGGGATGCACGTCAACGAGAAGTTCGAGCGCTACGCCCGCCCGCTCATCCAGGCCGAGCTGTCGCCGATCTACATCAACGGCGTGCCGCGGCATATTCATCTGTAATTTTGTAAAAATAAAAACGGAGCACCGTATGAAAATGCGGCGCTCCGTTTTTTGCTGCTGTAGGGGTCGGCGTCCTCGACGACCCGGGAGGCTTGCGGTGGCCGCACACGACCCGGCGGGGTGAGGGCACCCCGCCCTACGTATACTCCGCGGACAGATGTAGGGCGGCATGCCCTCATGCCGCCGCAGGGGTGTTGAGGTTACCCGGAAAGCCCGTCGGAAGCCCTCCGGCCCTGCGGGCCACCTCCCTTTGACAAGGGGGGCTTAGACGCAAAAAGGACCCGCATTTCCGCGGGTCCTTCCAAATCATATCAATACAGACGAAATCAGCCGGAGACCTTTTCCTTCAGGCGGCCGCTGGCCTTGAAGCCGGGGATGGCCGTCGGCTCCAGCTTGCTGGTGACCTTGGTCTTGGGGTTGGTGAAGTTCTTGGTCTGGCGCTCACGCATCTCGAAGCGGCCAAAGCCTGCGATGGTGACCTTGTCGCCGCTCTTGAGGACATCGCCGATGGTGCCGAAGATGCCGTCCATAACCTTCTCAACTTCAGCAGCGGTCATGTTGGTGTCGTTGGCAACCTTGGTAATCAACTGAGATCTCGTCATGATATTTTTAACTCCTATCCTTATAGGCACACAATTGCCCGGTATTATTACGCTATTATTATAGAGAAAATTGTGCGCAGAATCAAGAGTTTTTTCGGAAATCAAACGTTTTTCGGCAAAAACTATAAAATTTTCGCGATCATCTCGTCAAAAAGTGGCATTTGGCAAAAAATGCACGTTCCATGCAAAAATATTCTTGACGGGCAAAGTCTTACAGCCCCATGCGGGGCGCAAAGGTGAGCACATCGGAAAAGGCACAGCCGCTCCTGGAGGGGATCATATCGATCAGCGCTTCGCCAATCGCGTACAGGGTGTCACGAGCCATAGCGGGGCTCCTTATAGATTCAGCGGGTAGACGACGGCGTCAAGGTTTGCGGTGCGCAGCGTGAGCGCGCCCGCCGGGTAATAGCGGGTGGACAGCACCGCGGCGCCGTCGTTGAGCCAGCCGACCATCGGCTGAATGTGGAAGCGCTGACGGTGCGGGTCGGCGGCAGCCTTCTCCGCGCCGAGAGACTCCAACAGGGGGACGAGTTTTTTTAAGTCGCGCTGCAGGGCGTTCATAAATCGTTACCTCGCTATCATACTTGGCTCCCTCTGTGAGGGAGCTGTCCGCGGAGCGGACTGAGGGAGAGAACCTTGCCATTGCCCGAAATCTTGCGGGTGGTGGCAAGGTTCTCTCCCCCACCGCCTGCGGGCGGAGCCCCCTCGCAGAGGGGGCCAAGAAAAAACAAAAACCGCATCCTTGCGGACGCGGTTTGTTTGCTGCTTACTTATTCCCCTTTCGCCGCTTCGCGGTGCAGGTTCGCAATGTCCACCAGCTCCATCTGGCTGATGTCATGGTCACCGCGCAGGGCGTCGACGAGGACGCGGGCAGTGTCCATGGCCGTGATGGTCGGGATGGACAGCTCCGTTGCCTTGCGGCGGAACTTGACGGAGTCACGGTGCGGGTCGCGGCCATGCGGACTCGTCGAGATGATGTAATCCACCAGACCGCTCTCCAGCAGGTCGATGACGTTGGGGCGCGCGCCGCTCATCTGGCGCACAACGCTGCAGGGCACCATCTCGCTGTTCAGGAACTTGGCGGTGCCGGGCGTGCCGTAGATCTTGTAGCCGTAGTCGTGCAGCTTCCAGGCCAGCTCGGCGGCCTCGGCCTTGTCGCTGTCCTTGACCGAGATGATGACGCAGGAGCCGGGGCCGGGCGTCTTGAACTGGTAGCCAGCCGCGACCAGACCCTTCATCATCGCCTCGTGGAAGGAGGGCGCAATGCCCAGGACCTCACCGGTGGACTTCATCTCGGGGCCGAGCATCGTGTCAACGCCGTGCAGCTTTAAGAAGCTGTAGACGGGCACCTTGACGGCGTAGTACGGGCTCTTGCCGTTGCGCCACAGGCCGGTGCCGTAGCCCATGTCCTTGAGCTTCTCGCCCAGCGTGCAGCGCACGGCCAGGTCGACCATCGGCACACCGGTGACCTTGGAGATGTACGGCACGGTACGGGACGAGCGGGGGTTGACCTCGATGACGTAGACACGATCATTCTGGACGGCATACTGCACGTTGACCAGGCCCACGACCTTCAGCTCGCGGGCAAAGCGGCCCGTGTAATCGACCAGCGTGTCAATGACCTTCTGGCTGAAGGTGTACGGCGGGTAGACGCAGATGGAGTCGCCGGAGTGCACGCCCGTGCGCTCGACCTGCTGCATGATGCCGGGCACCAGATAATCGGTGCCGTCGCAGATGGCGTCGACCTCGCACTCGGTACCCAGAATATACTTGTCCATCAGCACGGGATGGCTCATGTCAACGTGCTTCGTGATAACGCCCATGTACTCGATGACATCGGCGGAGTTGTAGGCGACAATCATGTTCTGGCCGCCCAGAACGTAGGACGGGCGCATCAGGACGGGATAGCCGACCTCCTGCGCGGCCTGCAGGGCCTCGTCCAGCGTAAAGACGGTGCGGCCCTCCGGGCGGGGGATGCCGCAGCGCTCCAGCAGCTCGTCAAAGCGCTCGCGGTCCTCGGCCTCGTCGATGGCGTCGGCGGGCGTGCCCAAAATCGGCAGGCCGATGTCGTCCATGTGCTTGGCCAGCTTGATGGCGGTCTGGCCGCCGAACTGCACAAGGCAGCCGTCCGGTTTTTCGGTCTCGATGATGTGGTCGACGCTCTCGGGGTTCAGCGGGTCAAAGTACAGGCGGTCACCGGTATCAAAGTCGGTGGAGACCGTCTCGGGGTTATTGTTGACAAGGATGGCCTCGCAGCCGTGCTGCTTCAGCGTCCAGACCGCGTGGACCGAGCAATAGTCAAACTCAATGCCCTGACCGATGCGGATGGGGCCGGAGCCGAAAACAAGGACCTTCTTCTTGTCGGGGTCGCTGCGCTCGGCAATGAACGGCTTCGCTTCGTTGTCCTCGTCGTAGGTGGAGTAGAAATACGGCGTCTTGGCGGCAAATTCTGCGGCGCAGGTATCGACCATCTTGAACGCGGCCTTCGGGGCCTCGGGCAGGGTGTCCACGCCCGCCAGACGCTTGATCGTTTTGTCGAGGAAACCGAACCTCTTGGCATTCAGGTACTTTTCCGTCGTCAGCTCGCTGTTTTTCAGGCCCATCTCAATGTCGGCCAGATGCTGCAGCTTGTCGAGGAACCACCAGTCGATCTTGGTGATGTCATAAATGACGTCGTGCGCCACGCCGCGCTTGAGGGCCTCGTAGACGCAGAACGCGCGCTCGGAGTCCTGCACATGCAGGTGCTCGATGACTTCTTCCGTCGTCAGCTTCTCGAAATCGGGCAGCGTCATCGTGTCCAGGCCGAGCTCGGTGGAGGAAACGGCCTTCATCATGGCGTGCTCAAAGTTGTTGCCGATGGCCATGACCTCGCCGGTGGCCATCATCTGGGTGCCCAGAGACTTGTCGGCGTAGACGAACTTGTCGAACGGCCACTTCGGGTATTTGACGACGACATAGTCGAGGGCCGGCTCAAAGCAGGCGCAGGTCTCGCCCGTGACATCGTTCGTGATCTCGTCCAGCGTGTAGCCGAGCGCGATCTTGGTCGCGACCTTGGCAATCGGGTAGCCCGTCGCCTTGGAGGCCAGCGCGGAGGAACGGGACACACGGGGGTTGACCTCAATGACCGCGTACTCAAAGCTGTCGGGCTTCAGGGCAAACTGGCAGTTGCAGCCGCCCTCGATGCCCAGCTCGGTGATGATGTCCAGCGCGGCGGTGCGGAGCATCTGGTACTCTTTATCGGACAGGGTCTGGCTGGGCGCGACGACGATGGAGTCGCCGGTGTGGATGCCGACGGGGTCAAGGTTCTCCATGTTGCAGACCGTGATGACGTTGCCCTTGGAGTCACGCATGACCTCGTACTCGATTTCCTTCCAGCCGGAAATGCACTTCTCTACGAGGATCTGATGGATCGGGGACAGGCGCAGACCGTTCGTGGCAATTTCGTGCAGCTTCTCGCGGTCCTCGCAGATGCCGCCGCCGGTGCCGCCCATCGTGAAGGCGGGGCGGACGATGACAGGGTAGCCGATGACCTCGGCAAAGTCCAGCGCGTCGTCCAGATCTTCCACAACTTTAGAAGGGATGATGGGCTGGTGCAGCTTCTCCATCGTGTCCTTGAACAGCTGGCGGTCCTCGGCACGGTCAATCGTGTCGGGCTTGCAGGCCAGCAGGCGGACGCCGCTGCGGTCCAAAAATCCGCTGCGGGCCAACTCCATCGACAGGTTCAGGCCCATCTGGCCGCCCAGGTTCGGCAGGATGGCGTCGGGCTTCTCCTTCTCGATGATGCGCTCGATTACCTCGGCGGTCAACGGCTCAATGTAAACATGATCGGCAATGTCGGGGTCGGTCATGATGGTGGCGGGGTTGGAGTTGACGAGGACGGTCTCGACGCCCTCGGATTTCAGCGCACGGCAGGCCTGCGTGCCGGAGTAGTCAAACTCTGCCGCCTGACCGATGATGATGGGGCCGGAGCCGATGACCAGTACCTTTTTGATACGCGGGTCTTTAGGCATTGTTGATTACTCCTTTCGCGGCCAGCATACGGCTGACGAACTGGTCAAACAGAAATTCGGTGTCCTTGGGGCCGCCGTTGGCCTCGGGGTGGAACTGCACGGTGAAGCAGTTCCATTTAAGGTAGTCGACGCCCTCACAGGTGCCGTCGTTGGCGTTGAAGTAGCTCATCAGGCCGACGGATTCGGGCAGGGTGTCCGCCATAACGGCGTAGCCGTGGTTCTGGCTGGTGATAAAGGTGCGCTGCTTGGCCGGGCTGGTGACGGGCTGGTTGGCGCCGCGGTGGCCGTATTTCAGCTTGCAGGTCTTGGCACCGGCGGCCAGGGCGGTCAGCTGGTGGCCCAGGCAGATGCCGAAGGTCGGGATGCCGGTGCTCAGCATTTCACGGATGTTCGCGATGATTTCCACGTTCTCTGCCGGGTCGCCGGGGCCGTTGGAGAGCATGAGGCCGTCGGGGTTGAGGGCGGCCAGCTCGGCGGCGGTGGTCGTGCCGGGCAGCACGGTCAAGCGGCAGCCGCGCTTCTGCAGGCAGCGCACAATGTTGTTCTTGCAGCCCAGGTCGAGCAGCGCCACGTGCAGCGGCGTGTCACCCCATGCACCGGCAGCCGTCGGCTCATAGGTCACGGCCTCGCGGCAGGTGACGGCCTTGACGGCGTCGACAACGGCGTAGGCGGCGATCTCGGGCAGCAGCGCGGCCTTCTTCTCGGGCTCGGCGTCGGGGTCGAACTCGGTGGTGATCGCGCCGTTCATAACGCCGCTCTCCCGCAGGGTGCGGGTCAGGCTGCGGGTGTCGATGCCCTCAATGCCGATGATGCCGTTCTTTTTCAGGAAGGCATCCAGCGTTTCCTCACTGCGGAAGTTGGACGGGGTCTTGCACGCCTCGCGCACAATGTAGCCCCTGGCCCAAATCTTCGTGCTCTCGACATCCTCACTGTTCATGCCGTAGTTGCCGATGAGCGGATAGGTCTGGGTGATGATCTGGCCGTAGTAGCTGGGGTCGGTCAGGGTTTCCTCAAAGCCGACCATACCGGTTGCAAAGACGACCTCACCGATGGTGGTACCGGGGCAGCCTACGCTGACGCCGCGGAACACCCGGCCATTGGCCAATATCAGATATGCCTGCATAGTTGGTAGCCTCTCACTTTACATTTAAGATATGGAGTGAGGAGAGAGGAGAAAAGGCAAACTGTACCCATCTCCTATCTCCTATCTTTTACAGGGTTTGCTTCGCAGCTTCCTTCATTTTGCGGCTGCCCAGGTGCACCAGCGGGAGCTTGCCCTCCTTGCAGATGGGGCATTCCTCAGGGGCGTAGTTGGGCAGGTCGAGCTTGAGGGCGCTGGCGACGATGGGGATCGGGGACGGGGCCTCGGCGCGGGTGCGGTCCACGACGCAGGCAATGCCCACGCAGATGCCGCCGTTTTCCTCGATGACGCGCTTGGTCTCGAGGCTGGAAACACCGGTGGTGACGACGTCCTCGGCGATGATGCAGCGCTCACCCGGGTTGATCCTGAAGCGCTTGAGGGTCATGACGTTGTCGACGCGCTCGGTGAAGATGGCGCGCTTGCCCATCTGGCGGCCCAGCTCGTAGGCGTAGACGATACCGCCCATGGCGGGGCCGACCACGACGTCGATGTTCAGCTCCTTGAGCTTCTCGGCAACCGGGGCCATGACCTCGGCGGCCTTGTCGGGGTACTGCTGCAGAAATGCCATCTGGCAGTAAGCGCCGGAGTGGCGCCCGGAGGAAAGCAGGAAGTGCCCCTCTAAAAATGCTTCACATTCCTTTAAAACTTCAAGTGCTTCGCGTGCCATAATTTGTTCCTCCTGTATGTTATTCAACTTATAGTAGCATATTTTGTATAAAAATGCAAGCAAAATGTATATGGTGGGGCGGCTTCCCCCGCGGGGGAAGCTGTCGGCGGCCCGCCCGCCGACTGATGAGGGCCGGGCTTGCCGTTATAGCCCGTGAACGGGCGGTTGCGGGGACTCTCCCCTCATCCGCCCTCGGGCGGGGCCTCGGGCACCTTCCCCCTGAGGGGAAGGCAGCCGGTGATTTACCGTGCGCACCCTCTGATCTCATCCAGCGTCTTGACGCCGTGGGCGTCCATCCACTGGCCGATCTCGTTCGTGATGCGGGTGCAGGCCTTCGGGTCCAGGAAGTTCGCGGTGCCGACCTGTACCGCCGCTGCACCGGCCATGATGAACTCCAAGGCGTCCTTGCCCGTCAGAATGCCGCCCAGTCCTACGACGGGGATGCTGACGGCCCCCACGGCCTGCCAGACCATGCGCAGGGCGATGGGACGCACCGCCGGGCCGGACAGGCCCGCAAACGTGTTGTTGAACACGGGACGGCGCTTTTCCAGATCGATCGCGCACGCCTGGAAGGTGTTGCACAGGCTGATGGCGTCCGCGCCGGCAGCCTCAACGGCCTTGCACATCTCGGGGATGCTTTCGGCCTGCGGGCTCAATTTAACGATGAGCGGCACGGTGCAGACCTTGCGCACCGCGCTGACGACCTCGCCGGCGTCTGCCGCGCGGATGCCGAACGCGAGACCGCCCTGCTTGACGTTGGGGCAGCTGATGTTCAGCTCAATAAAATCCACGCCCGCGGCGCAGAGCATCTGCACGCCCTCGACGTTTTCTTCAATCGTGTGGCCGCCGAGGTTCGCCCAGACGGTGGTGCCGCACCGGCGCATGGCAGGCAGCTCGTGGTCGATAAAGTGCTGCACACCGGGGTTCTGCAGGCCGATGGAGTTCATCAGGCCCGACGGCGTCTCGTAGAGGCGCTCACCCTCGTTGCCGGGCTGGCCGTTCAGGGTCAGCCCCTTGCCGGAGATGCCGCCCAGCACGCGCAGATCCTCAATGCCCGCGTACTCGGGGCCGAAGCCGAAGGTGCCGCTGGCCGCGATGACCGGCCCGGCCAGCCGCTTGCCGAGAAAATCAACATGCAGGTCTGCCATCAGTCAAACACCTCCTGCGCGTTAAAGACCGGGCCGTCCTTGCAGACGGTGACCGGGCCGATTTTCGTATGGCAGGTGCAGCCCAGGCACGCGCCCAGACCGCAGGCCATCTTCTTTTCAAGGCTGGCCAGGCAGGGCACGCCAGCGGCGGCGCAGAGCTTAGCCACGCCGCGCATCATGACCATGGGGCCGCAGGTCAGCACAATGTCGTACTTGCTCACGTCCAGCAGGTCGGTGACCAGGCCGTGGTGTCCCTCCTTGCCGGAGTCGGTTGCGGCGTAGATGTCGCGGCACCAGGGCACAAAGCGGTCCATGCCGTAGGTCGTGTCGCGGAAGCCCACGAACAGGTCGGGGCGCACGCCCGCGCGGCAGAGCTCCTTGCAGAGCAGCAGCAGCGGCGCGGTGCCGATGCCGCCGCCGACCACGGCAATGCGCTTGTACTGCCCGGCCAGTGCGGCAGTGTCAAAGCCGTTGCCGCAGGGGCCGGTCACGGTCAGTGTGTCGTCCTTTTTCAGCGCGGCCAGCTTGTGGGTGCCCTCGCCCTTGACCTGATACAGGAAAGTCAGTGCGCCGGTCTGGTTGTCAAAGTCGTCAACGCTGATGGGGCGGGAAAGAATCGGCGTGGCGTCCGCGGCCCAGGCGCGCAGCATGTAAAATTGCCCGGCGTGGGGCTCGCGGCTGCGGTCCTGCCACTGGACCGTAAGGCGCATAATATCCTCTGCGACGGTTTCCTGGCGCAGGACCGTCAGATTACAGCTTGTTGCATTCACCCTGAATATCCTCCCGCATACGCACGCACTCGTTGTAGGCAGCCTCGTCAAAGGCAACGCCGGGCTGCTTCTTGTAGGCCAGCAGGATGCCGCGGCTGGAGTTGACAACGCCGCCGTTGCCCTTGGTCAGGTACTGCGCGATGTCCGCCGCCTTGCCGCCCTGTGCGCCATAGCCGGGGATCAGGAAGAAGGTGTCCTTGTAGGCCGCGCGGATGGCGGTGGCCTCCTCGGTGTGGGTGCCGCCGATGACCAAGCCGATGCTGGAATAGCCGTGCTCGCCCATGTAGTCCTTGCCAAAGGCGGTCAGGCTGTCGCCGACGAGGTCGTACACATGGCGGCCATCGTCGAGCTTTTTGTACTCAAAGTCCTTCGCGCCGGGGTTGGAGGTACGGCAGAGCACGAACACGCCCTTGCCCTGCTCGGCGCAGTACGGCAGATACGGGCTGATGGAGTCAAGGCCCATGTAGGGGGCCAGCGTGATGATGTCGGCCTCGAAATCACCGGTAAAGTGCGCCTTGGCGTACATTTCGGCGGTCTTGGCAATGTCGCCGCGCTTGATGTCGGCAATGACGGGCAGGCCGGTGGCGCGGGCCTGCTTCAGCGTTTCGGCGTAGGCGCGCATGCCGTCCAGGCCCAGGGACTCATAATAGGCGATCTGCACCTTGTAGCAGCCCGCGACGCCCTTGGTGGCGTCGATCAGCGCACGGTTGAACGCGACGACATTCTCCCCCGCCGTCTTGGCGGTGTCGGTGGTGGGCAGGTAGCTGATCTCGGTGTCCAGGCCCACGCAGACCGGGCCGTTTGCTGCGACGCTCTCGTAGAGCTTGTCCATGTTGGTAAGCATGCTGATTCCTCCGTTTGATGTATATAAATTGCGGCTCTATTATATGAGGTTGGGAATCGTAGGGGCGGATTCTATATCCGCCCGCGGGACTGTGCCAGCGGCAGCCTTGCACGGGCGCATATAGAATGCGCCCCTACGGGTGTTTTGTGCGTGAAGGGGTGTTATTCTTCAATCTGGAACGTAACCTTCCCGCCTTTGATCGTGGTTACCACTTTTCCGTACAGCAGTGCGCCGTCGTAGGGGCAGTTCTTGCTCTTGCTGTGCAGCTCGTCGGCGTGGACCTCGTACATGTGGTCAAGGTCCACCAGCACGATGTCGGCGTCGTAGCCCGGCTCCAGCATGCCCTTGCGGTCGGCCAGGCCCAGCACGGCGGCGGGACCGGCGCTCATCAGGAAGCTGAGCATTTCCAGCGGCAGACGCTGCTCACGGCAGAGCTTGGTGTAGCAGACGCCGAAGGCCGTTTCCAGACCCACCATACCGGCAGCGCCCTTCTCCTTCTCCTCGGCGGTGTGGGGGGCGTGGTCGGTGCCGATGCAGGTCACGGTGCCGTCCTTGATGGCGTCGATCAGCGCGGTCACGTCGTCCGCCTTGCGGATGGGCGGGTTGACGCGGTAGGTCAGGCGGCTGTCGTCAAACCACAGGTGGTGCGGCGTGACCTCGCAGCTGACCCGCGCACCGCGCATCCGGCTCATGCGGACGGCATCGACGGATTCCCTGGTGGAGACGTGGCACATGTGCAGCCGGGTGCCGTAGTACTCGGCCAGATGGCAGTTGCGCACGGTCTCGATGTTCTCGGCCAGGCGGTAGTCCCAGGGGCTGATCTCGCGGTCCTCGGCGTGGGACATGATGGTCAGGCCGCGCTCGGTGGCAATCGCGAACGCACGGGCCATGACGGCGTTGTTCATGACGCCGTTGCCGTCCTCGGTGATGAACTTGATGTCCTCGGGCAGGGTCAGCAGATGATCCAGCGTTTTGCCGTCGAAATCCTTCGTGATGGAGACGGTCTGGTTTGCGTCGCACAGGCCGACGCGGGCGGCCTCGGCCTCGACGGCGTGGGCGATCTCGGCACTGGAGCAGACCGGCTTCGTGTTGGGCATCAGGTTGACGAAGGTGTACCCGCCCGCGGCAGCCGCGGCGGAGCCGGTGGAGATGTCCTCCTTGTACTCAAAGCCGGGGGTGCGCCAGTGGCAGTGGGTGTCGATGAAGGCGGGCAGGACCGTGCGGCCCTTCGCGTCGAGCACCTCCTCCCCTTCCGGGACGAGCAGCCCCAGACCGACAGCGGCAATTTTTCCGTCGCGCAGCCAGACCTCAATGGCCTTGCCCGCGCTGTCCTTTGCGTTGCGGATCAGCATGGTGGGAACCTCCTTAAAAATAGGAAACTTTGTCATAGCTGAGAGTGTAGGGGCGAACATTGTTCGCCCGTCAACTTTGCGTGGTTGAGCTTCTGCGGGAAAGCCGCGCATGAGGCAAACGGCCTGCGGGCGAGCAATGCTCGCCCCTACAAAGCCCCATGCAAAAACATCCCGCAGGGATATTTTTGCAAAAAAAAACTTTTCCCAAAAAGGGAAAAGTCAAAAAGTCACACACAAAGCAGCGACGGGAAAGAACACTGCGCCGTGATTTTTAAAGACAGAAATAAAACGCATCATCCCGGCACACTCCTTCCTATGACTTTACCTACGTTTTACTTATTGTACCATGCAGGGACGGCGGTGTCAATGCAAACGGGCTTTTTGCAAAAGTAAGGATTTTATAGATTTTTGTGCTGACTTTTGGAGGATTTGACAAAATCCGCAAAAATCCGCGCGCGGCGCGTACAGCATTGCACTTTGTCCGGCTTTGTGGTATATTTATAATAAGTATGGTAAATGGGAAGAGGAACGAACTATGGGCCTTTGGGAAGATGCAAAAAATATCCGCGATAAGGACCCTGCCGCGCGCAATGTGGCGGAGGTCATCATCCTGTACCCCGGCTTTCATGTGCTGGTCACGCACAAGATCGCACATTTTCTGTACAACCACCGGTGTTTCTTCCTGGCCCGTTTTGTCAGCCAGCTGGCGCGCCACCTGACCGGCATCGAGATCCACCCCGGCGCCAAGATCGGGCGCAAGCTCTTTATCGACCATGGTATGGGCATCGTCTTTGGTGAGACGACGGAGATCGGCGACAACTGCACGATCTACCACGGCGTCACCCTGGGCGGTACCGGCAAGGACACCGGCAAGCGCCATCCGACGCTGGGCGACAATGTGCTGATCGGCGCGGGCGCGAAGGTGCTGGGCCCGGTCTACATCGGTGACAACGTCCGCGTCGGCGCGGGCAGCGTTGTGCTGAAGAACCTGCCCGCCAACGCCACTGCCGTCGGTGTACCCGCGGAGATCGTCCGCGTCGGCAATATCAAGTGCTGCCCGGCGGACGATCTGGACCAGCAGGATCTGCCGGATATTGTCAACCAGCGCATCTCCGAGCTCGAAGCCCGCCTGAGCCGCCTGGAAGCCGAAAAGCAGGGTGAGTTCCCGCCGGATAAAAAAGAATAATAAAAACGCACGCCGTGAAATTTACGGCGTGCATTTTTTGTCAGTATGGCTTCCCCCACGGGGGAAGGCAATCAACTCATTTCAGATTCCGCAAATCCCCGCTCTCGCGGAAATCCTCGTAATCCAGCGACAGCGACGGGCTGTAATAGGGGTCGTGCAGAATATTCTCCCGCCCGTGCACGGCGTAGAGACGTTCATGCTCGGCGTCAAAGCGTGCTTTTTTGGCAGGGTCGTTCTCATCGGAGCCGCGGGACTTGCTTTCGTAGTGGTAGAGCTCGGCGTAGGGCGTCCAGACAATGCGCCAGCCCGCGTCGCGCACACGCAGGCAGAAGTCCACATCGTTGTAGGCAACCGTGAACTCCTCATCCAGGCCGTGCAGCTCGTCGTAAACGGCAGTGCGCACCAGCAGGCAGGCCGCTGTCACGGCGGAGAAATCCTGCACCGTGGCCAGCCGGAACATATACCCGCTGCCGCCGCGCTTGTGGTACTTGTGGCTGTGCCCGGCGTAGCCGCCCAGCCCCGTGATGATGCCGGCGTGCTGGATCGTGTCGTCGGGATAGTAGAGCATTGCCCCGCAGAGGCCGACGCCGGGCTGGCTGCACTCGCCCACCATCTGGGTGAGCCAGTCGCCGTTGATGACCTCGACGTCATTGTTGAGCAGCAGCAGGTACTTGCCCGCCGCGTACCTGCGGCCAAAATTGTTGATGCGGCTGAAGTTGAAGCCGCCCTTGTAAGTCACGACCCGCGCGCGGTCATACCGCTCCGGCAGTTTTTTGTAGTAGGCCGCTGTGGCCGGGTCGGTGGAATTGTTCTCAATGACGATGACCTCGAAATTCTCGTAGGTCGTTTTGGCGTAGATGCTGTGCAGGCATTTTTCCAAATCGTCGGTGTGGTCCTTGTTGGGAATCAAAATTGACACGAGCGGCTGCGGCTCGGGAATGTCCCACACCACATGGCAGGTGCCCGGGAATTTGCCAGGCTCCACCCTGCCCTGCCGCCCTGTGGCGGCCAGATGGTCGGCCACGGACTTTTGCGCCGCCTTTTCCACATAGGGCTTGGCCGCCGTGCCGCCGCTGGTGGACGCCGCGTGCACGCGCCAGTAATACAGCACCTGCGGGATGTGCAGCGGCTTGGCTGCGGGGTCACGGCGCTGCATTTCGTCGATGAGACGCAGGAATAAGTCGTGATCCTGCGCGCCGTCACAGGCCGGGCGCTCACCGCCGACGGCGTCGAACAGCGATTTTTTGAACACGGCCAGATGGCAGATGTAGTTGACGGCCATCAGGTACTCGGGCGCATAGTCGGGCTTGAAGTGGCCGACGCGCGGGTGCTCGGGCGTTTTCTCAAACAGGGCCTCGTCGCTGTAGGCAAACGCCGCGCCGCTCTCGGCCAGCGCTTTGCTCATGCAATAGACGGCATGAGGCGCGAGCATGTCGTCGTGGTCGGCAAGGGCCAGATACTCACCCGCTGCGAGCTTCGCGGCCTCGTTCGTATTGGCGGCAATGCCCTTGTTCTCGATTTTGGCGTAGACGATGCGCTTGTCCTGCGCGGCGCGGGTGCGGACTGTCTCGCCCACGTCGGGGTGGGCACCGTCGCTGGCGTCCACCAGAACCAGCTGCCAGTTTGGCGCGGTCTGGGCCTGCACGCTGTCCAAAAATTGCTGCAAAAACTGCGGCGGCGTGTTGTACAGCGGCGTTAGAATGCTGATGGTCGGCCAGCCGTCGGCGCGGGCGGCTGCGTCGGCACGCTGGGTCTCCAGCGTATGCTTTGACGGCAGATACCGCGCACGTTTGCCGAAGAACCGCCGCTTAAAAAAGCCGACGGCCCGCCCGGCCATGACGCCGACGCCCTGTTCCTTCGTCAGCGTCCGCGCATAGCCGAACAGTTCTTTGATGCGTTTCGTTTCAAGGCTCATGGGATGGCTCCTCATAAAAGCAGTCTTTGTGCCAAAGGCGGGGGTTGGTATCGATGTATTGCCAAATTTGCGAGTACCCTTGCTCCGTGCGCACAATATGGTCATGGAAGGATTTTTGCCAGATAGGGTGGGAAAGCCGTTTGGAAACTACACCTTTAAACTGCTGTATAACGGTAGAGACTGTAGGGGCGACCATTGGTCGCCCGCCCTGCCCGTTTTGGACTAGCAGCAACAAATGAACGTGGTTCGGCATGACCGCATATTTCTCTACCGAAATGTGCGGATAATGGGTCGGAATTTCAAAAATACACTGCTCTACGATTTTTCCCGCTTCGGATAAGGCGGGCGGGTGCTGCGGGCGAGCAATGCTCGCCCCTACATCCTCGACTTCCGTGAACGTATTGCTATCCCACAAAATCTTCTGCCGTCCATGCGTGCAGATTGTGATGAAATACGCGCCGCTTTGGGCGTAATCATACTCCGTCAGGCGGTTGATTTTTCGCTTCGGCTCCATCACTTCAACCCGAAATTCTCAAACAGATTGTTGAAATGGGGGTTGTAATAAGGGTCGTAATTGTCGATATACTGCTGATATTTCGCGTAGAAATTCGCCTTTTCGCGCTCATACCGCTTGGCGTTCTCGCTTAAGGTGTCCAGACCGCGGCTCTTGCTCTCATAGTGATAGGCCTCGGCGCGCGGGGTGTAAACGTTCAACAGCCCCTTCTGCCACAGCTTTAAGCAATAATCCACATCGTTGTAGGCGACGGCAAACTTTTCCTCGTCCAGCCCGCCAAATGCGCGGTAGAGCGACGCTTTTGTCATCAGGCAGGCACCCGTCACGGCCATATAATTCTGCGTCGTGACCAAGCGGTACATGTCCCCCACAGCGGTGCGGGGGTAGCTCTTGTGGCTGTGGCCCGCGCTGCCGTTGATGCCCATCAGCACGCCCGCGTGCTGGATCGTGTCGTCGGGGTAGTAGAGCTTCGCGCCCACCGCGCCTACGTCGGGCCGCTGGCTGTAGCTGAGCAGCTCGCGCAGGAAGTCGTGGGACAACACCTCAATGTCGTTGTTGAGCAGCAGCAGGTGCTCGCCCTCGGCGAACGTCGCGCCGAAGTTGTTGATGGCCGAGAAGTTGAACGCGCCCTTGTAGTAGACGACGCGGCAGTCGGCAAAGCGGCTGGGCAGTGTCTCGTAATAGGCAAACGTTGCCGGGTCGGTGGAGTTGTTCTCGATGACGATGACCTCAAAATTGTCGTAGCCCGCGTTTTTGTACAGGCTCGTCAGGCAGCGGTCCAGGTCGTCAATGTGGTCTTTACTGGGGATCAGTACGCTGATCTTCGGGTGGCCGGTCAGCTCGTACCGCACCTGAAATGCGCCGGGCGCGTCGGGCACGGCCATGGCGTGGCCCGGCAGACCGAGACGCTTGAGCTGCGCGTCGATGGCGCGCTCCCCCGCCGCGACGGCGTAGGGCTTGGCCTCCATGCCCGCGGCGGTGGAGCCGGCCGCGGCACGCCAGATGTAGAGCACCTTCTTGATATGCTCGATGCGCTGTGCTTTTTCTGTCAGGCGCAGGATCAAATCATGGTCCTGCGCACCGTCAAACTCCTTCGACTCATACGCGCCCGCCGCGTCCAGCAGCGGACGGCTGAACACCGCCAGATGCGTGATAAAGTTGACCCCACGCAGGTAGTCGGGCGCAAAGTCGGGCTTGAAGTGGTAGCCGCCCAGCTCCTTCAAATCGGCGGAGAGAACGATTTCATCACTATAGACAAAATCCGCTCCGGTGTTTTGTATCGTCTGCACAACCTCGAACAGCGCGTTCGGGTAGAGCACGTCGTCGTGGTCCAGCAGCGTGATGTACTCGCCGTGCGCCAGCGCAAATCCGCGGGTCGTGTTGAGGGCAATGCCGCCGTTTTCAATCGGCTCATACACAATCGTGCCGGGCACAGCCTTGGGCAGACGGCGCTCCAGCCGCTTGTCGGCGTCGGATGCGTCCACCAGCACCAATTCCCAGTTTGTGTAGGTCTGCCTGACGACGCTTTGCAGCATCTCGTCAAACAGCTTGGCGGGCGTGTTGTACAGCGGCACGATGATGCTGATCTTCGGCCCCTGCAGGTGCGCGGCGCGCTGGGCCTTCAGCTCCCGGCGCAGCGGAATGTCGGCGCGGTGCCGCCAGTCGTCGTGGTGCATCGCCAGCCCGACGCGGAATTTCACATCGCGCCAGAGCTGCTCGGCCCCCTGCTCCCGCAGGGTCTTGACGCCGCGCCCCGCGAGGTCCCGCAGGTGGGCGGGGTTCAAAAGCCGCCGCGCCATGCCGCCGACGCTGTCCTGTACGGCCAGGTCGGCAGGGCGCTCGTTGTTCGGTTTCGTGTTCTCGGACATAGCTTATTCCTCGGTGACTTTGGCCGGCATGGCGTCCTTTTTCTCGAACCTTCGGTACTCGGCGGTAATTTCCTTCGTCGCGCCGATGCGGCGCAGATGGCCGTGGTCGAGCCAGGCTACCTTGTTGCACATACGCTCGATCTGGTCAATGGAGTGGCTGACCAGAATGACCGTCGTGCCGCCGGACAGCAGCTCGGCCATGCGCTTCTCACACTTCTCCTGAAACAGGAAGTCACCGACGGACAGGATCTCGTCGGCAATCAGGATGTCGGGCTTCGTTATCGTTGCCACGGCGAACGCCAGACGCGCGACCATGCCGGAGGAGTAGTTTTTCAGCGGCACGTCGAGAAACTCCTGCAATTCGCTGAATTCGACGATGTCGTCGAACTTTGAGTCGATGTACTTGGGTGTGTAGCCCAGCACGGTGCCGTTTAAATAAATGTTTTCCCGTGCGGTCAGGTCCATGTCAAAGCCCGCGCCCAATTCGATCAGCGGCGCAATCGTACCGTTGACCGTGACCTTGCCGGCGCTGGGCTTGTAGACGCCGGAAATCACTTTCAGCAGCGTAGACTTGCCGCTGCCGTTCAGGCCGATGAGGCCGTAGAAATCACCGGGCATAATATCAAACGATACATCGTCCAGCGCGAAGAACTCGTCAAACCGCACACCGCCGTGCAGCAGCGCGACGAAGTACTCTTTCAAGCTTTCGTGCTTTTCCTTGGAGAGGTTGAAGCGCATCGAAACATGGTCGATGGAGATGATGGGTTTCTGCTCTGCCATTTCGATGCCCCCTTACATGTACAGGACGAACTTGTCCTGATTCTTTTTGAACACCCAGATGCCGAGGCCCAGGCTCAGCGCGGCACAGAGGAACGGGATCAGCACCATGTTGGGGGTCAGCCCCTCGCCCCACATGACGCAGGAACGCACGGCGGTGATGTACCAGTAGATGGGGTTCAGGTTGATGACGTACTGCATCCAGCTTTCCATCTGGCGCGGGTCGTAGAAGATGGCGCTGCCGTAGACAAGCAGTGTGCAAAAGACCTCCCAGATATGCATGATGTCACGCACAAAAACGTAGAGCGTGGACAAAATCAGCCCGATGCCCAGACTGAAAATAAACAGCATCACAAGGGGATAAATGGCCAGCAGCACAGTCCCGATCGAGATGTGCGACCAGGTCAGCAGCGCGACGATAAACAGCGCCACAAGGCTGAAAAAGAAGTTGACGAGCGCAAAGCAGCACTTTTCCAGCGGGAAGATGTATTTGGGAATATAGACCTTGCGCAGCAGCGGGCCGTTCTTCAGCACGCTCTCCATGGCCATGGTCGTGCTCTCGCGGAAGAAGTTGAACATCAGCTGGCCGATGATAAGGAACAGAGGGAAGTCCTCGATGCCCTGACCGCGCTGGTTGAACAGCGCACCGAACACGGCCCACATGACCAGACAGGTCAGCAGCGGGTTCAGCACGCTCCACGCCACGCCCAGCACGCTGCGGCGGTATTTCAGCTTGAAATCACGGGAAATCAGGTTTTGCAGCAGGTAACGGTATTTCCAGAAGCCTGCGAAGGTGTCTTTCAGTTTCTGCACGGTTTACCCTCAATATTTCTCAAAATATTCGAACTTCTGGGCGGCAAACGGGGTGTGCTCCTTGTCCTTGGCGCTGGTCTTGTGCTCGCAGCCGCAGTCGGGCCACTGCACGTTGACCGTCGGGTCATCGTAGGGAATGCCGCCCTCGGCGGTGGGGTCGTAGACGTCGGTGCACTTGTAGCAGAACTCGGCCACATCGGACAGCACGACAAAGCCGTGGGCGAAGCCCTCGGGGATCCAGAGCATCTTCTTGTTGTCGGCGGACAGCGTTGCGCCCACCCACTTGCCGAAGGTCTTGCTGTTGGGGCGGCAGTCGACGGCGACATCGAACACCTCGCCCAGGGTCACGCGGACGAGCTTGCCCTGGGTGTGCTTGGTCTGGAAGTGCAGGCCGCGCAGCACGCCCTTGGTGGAGCGGCTCTGGTTATCCTGCACGAAGGGTTTGTCGATGCCCGCTGCGGCGAACTCGTCGATCTGGTAGGTCTCCATAAAATAGCCGCGGTCATCGCCAAAAACAGTCGGCTCGATGATCTGCACGTCAGGAATATCGGTCTTGATGAAATTGAACTTGCTCATGGTTTGGAATCTCCTTTTTATATTTCATAAGTCTAATACATAGCGATACAGGATATATTATACTCTATTTCACTGCGCCGGGCAAGATAGCGGAAAAATTTTGTCGCTGCTGTAACAACAGGACGGTTTTTCCGTCTTGTTAAGTGGAGGGCAGATATGGTATGATAGCCCGGAAGGTGGTGTGCAGAATGACAAAACGCGAAGCCCGCGCATGGGCCAAGGCCCGGCGCGCGGAACTGGATATGGCGGCTGTGGGCCGCGGCATGGCGCAGGCGCTGTTCAGCCTGCCGCAATGGCAGAGTGCCGGGGCAGTGCTGGCCTTTGCGGCCATGCCGGATGAGCCGGACACGGCGGAAATACTAAGACGCGCGCTGGCCGACGGCAAGCGCCTGCTGCTGCCCCGCGTGCGGAGCAAAACCGAGATGGACTGGGTGGAGATACCGGCATTGTGCCTGCTGCGGCCCGGGGCGTTCGGCATTCAGGAGCCGCCCGCCGACCTGCCCGCCGCCGACCCGGCGGGATACGCCGCGGCGCTGGCCCTTGTCCCCTGCCTGGCCGCCAGCCGCGACGGGGTCCGGCTGGGGCGCGGCGGCGGGTATTATGACCGATTTCTGGCACACTATAAGGGAGCGGGGCTGCTGCTCTGCCCCGAGGCCCTGCTGCTGGACGAGCTGCCCTGCGACGACTGGGACGCACGCTTTGCGCCCGAGAATATTCTGACCGAGAAAGGAATTTTACGATGAAAAAGCTGCTTTTTGCAACAGCCCTGCTGACCGCCCTGTTCCTGTCTGCCTGCAGCAGCCAAAAGGATGACAGCAACGATCTTGCGAACCAACCTGCCACAAGACCCGAGGAAGGCGCGGAGCTGGACCCGGAGTTCAGCGTTGACGGCGAGGATACCGGTGAGACCGCCGAGCCGCAGCCGGACGCGGAGCTGAGCGAGATGGTGGATGCTATTTATAACGTCCAGCCGGTTGACCTGATGGGCATGGAGACGGTGGCCATCGACCTGACCGACGAGAGCTGGTACGGCTATCTGGCAGGGCTGACCGCGGACAATGTGGACAAGGTGGATGCCGCAGTAGTCAGCGAGCCGATGACCGGAAGCCAGGCGTACAGCCTGGTGCTGCTGCGCCTCAAGGACAAGGCCGATGCCCGCGAGATCGCCGATTCGATGGAGGAAAACATCAGTATGCGCAAGTGGGTCTGCGTGGAGGCAGATAAGGCCCGCGTGGTCAGCTTTGATGATAAGCTGCTGTATGTCATGGCAGACAGTGAGCTGGTCGATGCCGATCTGGTGGCGGATGCTGCCGCAAAGGCCTTTGGTGCGACATTTGATGTCGATGATTCCCTCGTCAATGAGGACGAGAGTGAGCTGCCCCCGGAGCTGCTGACCGCCCCGGCTGTGGCAGACTGAGCGATACAAAAAAACAAAGAGCCGTGCCCTTTGCGGGGCACGGCTCTTTGTTGATTACGGGCGGGAATCAAGCCTTGGCGGCCTTGATCTCCTTGATCAGCTCGGGAACGACCTTGTACAGATCGCCGACGATGCCGTAGGTGGCAACATCGAAGATGGGGGCGTTCTCGTTCTTGTTGATGGCGATGATGTTCTCGGAATCCTGCATACCGGCAACGTGCTGGATGGCACCGGAGATGCCCAGTGCAACGTAGATGCGGGGATGCACGGTCTTACCGGTCTGGCCGACCTGATGGTCAGCAGACAGCCAGCCCTCATCGGTGACGGCACGGGAGGCACCGACAACGCCGCCCAGAACACCGGCCAGCTCCTCAGCCAGCTTGATGCCCTTCTCGGGGTCGGCAGAGATGCCGCGGCCCACGGCGACAACAACATCGGCACCGATCAGGTCAACGAGCTTCTCGGCGCTCTTCTTGATGTCCAGAACCTCGACATGGATGTCCTCAGCGGTCAGAGCGGGGGTGACCTTCTCAACTACGACCTTGGCAGCACCGGCCTCGTCAAACGGCTGGGTCTGCATAACGCCGGGGCGCACGGTGGACATCTGCGGGCGGAAGCGGGGGCAGATGATGGTAGCCATCAGGTGGCCGCCGAAAGCCGGGCGGGTCATCTTCAGGTTGGTGTTCTCCTCAAACTTGGTGTTGTCCACGTCGATGTTGGAGGTGGTGCGCAGGAAGTTCTTGTACTTCTCGACATCCACGTCCAGGTGGGTGCAGTCGGCGGTCAGGCCGGTGTGCAGACGGGCTGCGCAGCGGGGGCCGAGGTCGCGGCCCAGGTTGGTCGCACCGATCAGCATGATCTCGGGCTTCTTCTCCATGATGAGGTCGCACAGAGCCTTGGCATAGCCGTCGGTGGTGTAGTCCTTCAGCAGGGGGCTGTCGATGTTATAAACGCGGTCAGCACCGTAGCCGCCCAGCGCCTTGACATAGTCCTCGTTCAGCTCACTGCCCATAACAACGCCGCAAAGCTCAACGCCCAGGTCGTTGGCCAGTTTGCGGCCCTCGCTCAGCAGCTGATAGCTGATGGTCTGGATCTGACCTTCACGCTGCTCGCAGAATACCCACACGCCCTTGAAGGCGGCGGTGTCCATTGCATTGAATTCAGCCATTGTTCGTTTCTCCTTCCTCAAATCAGGTGCTTGTCGTTCAGGATGCCGACCAGCTGGGCAGCATCCTCGACCTTCATGCCGGCGCCCTTGACCGGAGGAGCAAAGGACTTGTAAACGTTCGTCGGGGAGCCCTTCAGACCGATGGTGTCGGTCTCGATGAGCGGATCGTCCTTCAGAGCGTTGTAATCAAAGACCTCAAGCGGCTTGTCGTAGCACTCGAAGATACCGGAAACGCTCATGTAACGCGGAGTGTTCAGCTCCTTGATGCAGGTCAGCAGGCAGGGAGTCTGGACCTTCAGCTCCATGTAGCCGTCCTCAAGCTGACGCTTTACGGTCAGGGCGTTGCCGTCCTTCTTGATTTCGGTGACATAGGTGACCTGAGGCAGATGCAGCTTCTCGGCGATCTGGGGGCCGACCTGAGCGGTATCACCGTCGATGGCCTGACGGCCACAGAAAACGATGTCCTCGGGGCCGACGCCGATCTTGTTGACGGCAGCGGCCAGGATCTGGGAGGTAGCGAAGGTATCGGAACCGCCGAACTCGCGGCCGGAGACCAGCACGCCGCGGTCAGCGCCGCGGGCCATCAGCTCACGCAGCATACCCTCTGCCGGCGGCGGGCCCATGGTGACGACGACGACCTCGCAGCCGGTCTCGTCCTTCAGCTGCAGGGCGGCCTCGACGGCGTTCAGGTCGTCGGGGTTGGTGATGGTAGCCATGGCAGAGCGATCCATGGTGCCGTCAGCCTTGACAGCGACCTTGCCCTGCGTATCGGGAACCTGTTTGACACAAACGATTGCTTTCATTACGTCTGTCCTCCTTACTTCAGCAGCGCGCCGCCGATGACCATCATCTGGACTTCGCTGGTGCCCTCGTAGATCTCGGTGATCTTGGCATCACGCATCATGCGCTCGATGGGGTAATCGCGGGTGTAGCCGTAACCGCCGAACAGCTGCAGGCAGCGGCGGGTCACGTCGCTGGCGGTGCGGGCGGCAATGAGCTTGGCCTCGGCAGCCTCAACGCTGTAGCGGACCTTCTGGCCGTCCATGGCAGCCTGCTTCTTCTGGGCAGCTGCGTAGACCAGATACTTGGCGGCGTCAACGCGGGCCTTCATCTCGGCCAGCTCGAACTGGGTGTTCTGGAACTGTGCGATGGAGCGGCCAAACTGCTTGCGCTCCTTGACATAGGCGACGGTCTCGTCGATGGCGCCCTCGGCAATGCCCAGAGCCTGGGAGGCGATGCCGATACGGCCACCGTCCAGCGTAGCCATGGCCAGCTGGAAGCCCTTGCCCTTCACGCCCAGCAGACGATCCTTCGGGATGATGCAGTCCTCCATGATGAGCTCGCAGGTGGAAGAACCGCGGATGCCCATCTTGTCCTCGGGCTTGCCGACCTTGAAGCCGGGATCGGTGCGCTCAACGATGAAGGCGCTGATCTCCTTCTGCTTGCGGCCGCGCTTGTCGGTGACAAAGCCGGTGACGGCAATGATGATGAACACATCGGCAAAGCCTGCGTTCGTGATGAAGATCTTGGAGCCGTTCAGCTTCCAGTGGTCGCCCTCGTCAACGGCGAAGGTCTGCTGGCCCTGAGCGTCGGTACCGGCACCGGGCTCGGTCAGGCCGAACGCGCCGACCCACTCGCCGCTGCACAGCTTGGGCAGGTACTTGGCCTTCTGGTCGGGGGTGCCGTTCTCATAGATGGGAGCCGCGCACAGAGAGGTGTGGGCAGACAGGATAACACCGGTGGTGCCGCAGACCTTGGACAGCTCCTCGACAGCCATGACGTAGGACAGGACGTCGCCGCCTGCACCGCCGACGGACTTCGGGAAGTAGATGCCCATCATGCCCAGCTTAGCCATCTTCTCGACGGTCTCCTTGGGGAAGTACTCCTCCGCGTCGACCTTCTTGGCGAGGGGCTTGACTTCGTTTTCAGCAAACTCCTTGTACATCTTCTGGACCATTTGCTGCTGTTTAGACAGAGTAAAATCCATTGATAAAACCTCCATATACTGGGGCCGGGCTATACTGCCCGACCAAACAAACGCGGCCCGGCACGGTTTTGGCCGCGCCAGGCGCGTAAGTTACTGAATTACAGGGCGTCGACAGGGGTCTTGGTGCGGTCTGCGTTGTAAACGTAGAAGCCCTTGCCGGTCTTGCAGCCCAGGTTGCCGCCGCGGACCATCTTGCGGATCAGCGGGCAGGCGCGGTACTTGCTGTCGCCGGTCTCCTTGTACAGAACGTCCATGATAGCCAGGCAGATGTCCAGACCAACAAAGTCGCCCAGCTCCAGGGGGCCCATCGGGTGGTTGGCACCCAGCTTCATAGCGGTGTCGATACCGGCGATGTCGGAGACGCCCTCCATCTTGATGAAGGCAGCCTCATTGATCATCGGGATCAGGATGCGGTTGACGACGAAGCCGGCAGCCTCATTGACCTGAACGGGGCTCTTGCCGATCTCAACGCTGATCTTCTTGATGGTCTCGACGGTCTCGGCGGGGGTGTTCACACCGGCGATGACCTCGATGAGCTTCATGCGGTCAGCAGGGTTGAAGAAGTGCATACCGACCAGAGGACGGCTCAGACCCTTGCCGATCTCGGTGATGGACAGAGAGGAAGTGTTGGAAGCGAAAACGCACTCGGGCTTGCAGATCTTGTCCAGCTCACCAAAGGTGGTCTGCTTGACCTTCATATCCTCGAAAGCAGCCTCAACGATCAGGTCGCAGTCAGCGCACAGATCCTCTTTCAGGCCAGCGGTGATGGCAGCCATGCGGCGGTCAACCTCAGCCTGATCCAGCTTGCCCTTGGCAACGAGCTTGGCATAACCGGCAGCAATCTTGTTCTTGCCGCCATCGGCCCACTCCTGCTTGATGTCGCACAGAGCGACGGTGAAGCCCTCAACCTGTGCAAATGCCTTTGCAATGCCCTGGCCCATAGTGCCAGCGCCAATAACGCCTACCTTCATAGTAAGTACCTCCAAATTATGTTGTTGCGGGGCTGTAGGGGCGGGTGCACGCATCCGCCCGCAGGGCGTCGGGGACGCCGCCCCCTACAAGATTGTAGTTGAATTTAGTTATTCGTGAAAACCGGCTTCGGTTTCGGTTTCTCGCGGCTCAGGAAGCAGCCCATGCCCTCGACCTGGTCGTGGGTCTCGAAGCAGTCGCCGAACAGCTTTTCCTCGACCTCAACGGCCTTCTCAATGGGCAGGCTGATGCCGTCGTTGATGGCCTTCTTGCAGTTGCGGACCGCAATGGGAGCATTCTTGGCGATCTTGCCGGCCAGCTTCAGCGCAGCGGGCATCAGCTCCTCCTGCGTGTAGACGGCGTTGACCAGACCAATGCGCAGGGCCTCGTCTGCCTTGATGTTCAGGGCAGAGTAGACGAGCTGCTTGGCCATGCCCATGCCGACAAGGCGTGCCAGACGCTGGGTGCCGCCGAAGCCCGGCGTGATACCTAAGCCCACTTCCGGCTGACCAAAGACGGCATTGTCGGAGCAGAGGCGGATGTCGCAGCTCATGGCCAGCTCATTGCCGCCGCCCAGCGCGAAGCCGTTGACAGCAGCGATGACGGGCAGCGGGAAGCTCTCGATCATCAGGAAAACGTCGTTGCCCAGCTTGCCGAAAGCCTCGCCCTCGGCCTTGGTCATCGTGGACATAGAGCCAATGTCGGCACCGGCCACGAAGCTCTTGTCACCGGCACCGGTCAGGACGACGCAGCGGACGGTGTTCTGATCGATGGCCTCAAAGGCGGCCTTCAAATCAGCCAGAACCTCCGGGTTCAGCGCGTTCAGCGCCTTCGGGCGGTCAATGGTCAGGACGGCAACGGCGTCCTGAATCTCAGTAGTAACAAAGGACATTGTGTATTCCTCCGGTAATTACATTTCAACGATGGTGGCGCAGCCCATGCCGCCGCCGATGCACAGGGTAGCCAGGCCCTTATGCGCACCGCGATGCTTCATGGCGTACAGCAGGGTGACGAGGATACGGGCACCGGAAGCGCCGACGGGATGGCCCAGCGCAATAGCGCCGCCGTTGACGTTCAGCTTGCTCTGGTCGAAGTGCAGAGCCTCGCCGACGGCAACAGACTGAGCGGCAAAAGCCTCGTTGGCCTCGATCAGATCCATGTCGTCCACGGTCAGGCCGGTCTTGGCCATGACCTTCTTGGTGGCGGCGATGGGACCCAGGCCCATGACCTCGGGCTCAACACCGGCCAGAGCACCGGCGACCCAGGTAGCCAGAGGCTCAACGCCCAGCTCCTTGGCCTTCTCCTCGCTCATGATGACCAGAGCAGCAGCGCCGTCGTTGATGGCGGAGGAGTTGGCGGCGGTGACGATGCCGTCCTTCTTGAAGCAGGGCTTCAGCTTGCCCAGAACCTCCATGGAGCTCATGCGGGGGCCTTCGTCGGTATCAAACACGGTGTCGCCCTTCTTGCCCTTGATGACAACGGGAACGATCTCGTCCTTGAAAGCACCGTCGGCAATAGCCTTGGCGGCCTTCTCCTGAGAATGGAAAGCAAACTCGTCCAGCTGCTCACGGCTGATGGGGTTGTAGCCGTACTTCTTCTGGTAGGTCTCGTTGGTGCAGACATTCTCGGCGGTCATGCCCATGTGCATGTTGAAGCCGGTGGCATCCCACAGAGCGTCGTTGACCATCGTGTCGACCAGCTCGCTCTTGCCCATGGGGGAGCCCATGCGGTAGCCGTAGCGGCCCTTCATCATGGCGAACGGAGCCATGTCCATGTTCTCCATGCCGCCTGCAACGACGATGTCGGCATCGCCGGCCTCGATCATCTGGGCAGCCATGTTGACGCAGTTCAGACCGGAGCCGCAGACGACGTTGACGGTGACGGCGGGGGTCTCGATGGGCAGGCCGGCCTTCAGGGAAGCCTGACGAGCGACGTTCTGGCCCAGACCAGCCTGGATGACGCAGCCCATGTAGACATGGTCGACCTGCTCCGGCTTGACGTTGGCGCGGTTCAGAGCCTCCTTGATGACGATGGAGCCCAGCTCAGCGGCGGGGACATTGGCGAGGGTGCCGCCGAACTTGCCAATGGCAGTACGGCAGGCGCTGGCGATGACGATCTTTTTCATAAGTAGCCTCCTAAAAATTCTCTCTTTGGATGGACTATTGAGTAACAATTTATTTTCAGGCCGACGGAAGACGCGGCTTGAATGCGGTTTTACAGCTCCCCTGCCTCGCGCTTGGCAATGAGCGCACGCTCAACGTTGCGGGGCACAAAGCGGGAAACATCCTGCCCGTAGTGGGCGGCCTCCCGCACGATGGTGGAGGAAAGATAACTCCACTTGATGGCTGTGGCCAGGAACACCGTCTCGATCTCGGGCATCATGGCGAAGTTCGTGTGGGCCAGCTGAATTTCATTTTCAAAATCCGTGACCGCGCGCAGACCGCGCACCATGACGGTAGCACCCTTCTGCTTGGCGAAGGTGACCGTCAGCCCGTTGAAGGAGTCGATCTCGACATTCGGGATGTTCTTGCAGGACTCCCGCAGCATGGCAACGCGCTCCTCTACCGTAAAAAGCGGGGTCTTGGCGCTGTTGACCAGCACCGCGACGATCACCTTGTCAAACATACGGCTGGAGCGCTTGATAATATCGAGATGCCCGTTCGTGACGGGGTCGAAGCTGCCGGGATACATGGCGATGGTGGGCATGGGTGGTGAACCTTTCCGGTTGGATTTGCGCCTTAGTTGTTAAAAAATAAACAACATAAGGGGTAAAGCAAGGCACCGACGCCGACGCTGGCTCTTTGGGGCTTCTCCATTGGGTCAGAAATACGGCGGCAAGGTGCCGCTGCGGGCCGGTGTTTCCCGAACCGCTACTATAGTTTTACCATCTTGTTAAGGTTTTGTCAATGACGAATTTATTAAAATTCGGTCAGGATTTCGCAAACAGGAGGATTTCCTACCTATTTAAATATAGGCAGACACAGAAAAGGCGAAAAAAAGGCGAAAAATATTTTTTGATGCCGCGCTCCCCTTCCCCCTCTTGACCCACGGCGCATAACGTGTTATTATTTTAACATACGGGGCTTTTTTGAGAGCGGCCCCGCCTTTGGAAAGAAGCAAAACGAGGTGCTGTAAAATGAATTTTGAGGACCTGATCGCGAAAGTAAAGACCTGCGGCAAGCAGAAGCTGGCCGTGGCCGCCGCCGAGGATGACGCTGTTCTGGAGGCTGTCGACGCCGCCCACAAGCAGGGCATTGCCGACGCCATTCTGGTCGGCGATGAGGCTGCCATCCGCAAGATCGCAGCCGAGCTGAACATCGACCTCTCCGACTATGAGATCATCAACGAGCCTGACAAGGTGCAGGCCTCCCTGAAGGCCGTCAAGCTGGCCCACGACGGCGTGGCCAACATGTACATGAAGGGCCTGCTGGACACCAAGACCTTCCTTAAGAGCGTGCTGGACAAGGAAGTCGGTCTGCGCACCGGCAATACGCTGTCTCATGTGGCTGTGTTTGAGGTCAAGGGCATTGAGCAGCTGCTGTTCCTGACCGACGTCGCCTTCATGACCTACCCGACGCTGGAGGATAAGGTACATATCATCGAGAACACCGTCGCCGTTGCTCATGCCTGCGGCGTCGAGTGCCCCAAGGTCGCGCCGCTGGCCGCCGTTGAGGTCGTCAACCCGAAGATGCCCTGCACCGTTGATGCCGACGAGCTGCGCAAGATGAACGCCGAGGGCAAGATCACCGGCTGTGTCGTTGACGGTCCCCTTTCGATGGACATTGCCATTGATCCCGAGGCTGCCCACCACAAGGGTGCCCAGGACCGCCCGGCTGCAGGCCATGCGGACATCCTGCTGTTCCCCGACATTCAGGCCGGCAACCTCGTCTACAAGACGCTGGTCCACACTGCCGACTGCAAGAACGGCTGCATCCTGACCGGTACCAAGGTCCCCGCTATCCTGACGAGCCGCTCCGATTCCTTCCAGACGAAGGTCAACTCCATCGCACTGGCTGCTGTGGTCGCAGCGGGGCTGGATCAGTAATTGTAAAAAGCCTTCCCCATCGGGGGAAGGTGGCCGAGCTTAGCGAGGCCGGATGAGGGCTGTACCTGCTGTGACTGGTCGTTTGCGGGCAATCACGGAGAGGCCGCCCCTCATCAGCCGCCTACGGGCGGCAGCTTCCCCCAGGGGGGAAAAGTCAAAGAATTTTAAAAGGAGACGTTACCAATGTCCATCAAAACCCTGGTCATCAACCCCGGCTCCACCTCCACCAAGGTCGGCGTGTTCGAGGACGAGACCCTGCTGTTTGAAGAAACGCTGCGCCACCCCACCGAGGAGATCGCCAAGTACGCCAGCGTTATCGACCAGAAGGACTTCCGCAAGGAGATCATTCTGGACTTCCTGAAGGAGAAAAACTGCGACCCCAAGACCCTGAACGTCATCGTGGGCCGCGGCGGCCTGCTCAAGCCCATCCCCGGCGGCACCTACGCCGTCAACGATGCCCTGCTGGCTGACCTGAAGGCCGGTGTGCAGGGCCAGCACGCCTCCAACCTGGGCGGCATTCTGGCCCGCGAGATCGGCGATTCCCTGGGCGTGCCCAGCTACATCGTTGACCCCGTCGTTGTTGACGAGCTGACCGATAAGGCCCGCATTTCCGGTATGCCGGAGCTGCCGCGCCGCTCCATCTTCCACGCGCTGAACCAGAAGGCCGTTGCCCGCCGCTTTGCCAAGGAGAACGGCAAGCGCTACGAGGATCTGAACCTCATCGTTATCCACATGGGCGGCGGTGTCTCCGTCGGTGCGCATGACCACGGCAAGGTCGTGGATGTCAACAACATCCTCGACGGCGAGGGCTGCTTCAGCCCCGAGCGCAGCGGCACCGTGCCCGTCGGCGACCTCGTCAAGATGTGCTTCAGCGGTAAGTACACCCAGAAGGAAGTTTATAAGAAGATCTGCGGCAACGGCGGCTTTAACGGCTATCTGCACACGAACGACGCCCGTGAGGTCGGCAAGATGGCCGAGTCCGGCAACGCGCTGGCAAAGCAGGTTTGGGAAGCATTCTTCTACCAGATCGCCAAGGACGCCGGCGCTATGGCCGCTGTCCTGCACGGCAAGGTCGACCAGATCATCCTGACCGGCGGCATTGCCTACAACCCCTTCACCGCCAAGACCCTGACCGAGTACCTCGGCTGGATCGCCCCTGTCACCACCTACCCCGGCGAGGACGAGCTGCTCGCCCTCTGCCAGGGCGCTCTCCGCGTCATGACCGGCGAGGAAGAAGCTAAGAACTACTGATTCCAACATAAAATAAACCGCACCGCCGTTGACGAGCCAAATCGTCAACGGCGGTGTTTTTGTATGCTATAGTGCTGTGGTAGGGGCCGGGCATGCCCGGCCCGGTGGTGTCCCGTCGGCGGGTGTTTTATGGGATGTGGCGGGCCGCACATGTGCGGCCCCTACCGCGCGGCAAACCGGCAGTGGTCGGCGTCCTCGACGCCCCGCGGAGGGGTCAAGACCCCTCCCTACGGAGAACCCGTAAACGACAGGCTGTAGGGAGCGGTCTTGACCGCTCCGGGCAGTCTTGCGCCCGCCGCAGCGTTCCCGGGAGGGGGTGAATCCCTCCCCTACGGCTAAAACAAACGTACCAGCAATTTTTTGACAGCGGGTATCCTGCCTACCCACCAAAATACAACGGCCCCGGCTACGCGCAAAATAATCGCGTCTACGTCAAACCGGAACGGCGCGGAATCCGTGCGCACGAACAACTGTGTAATCTCGATCACACCGCCGCCTGCCACGGCCAGCCACAGCGCGGCTTTGACCCCACGCCAGCGGGGCGAGATGCGCGGCAGCAGCAGAACCGGAACGGAAAACACGAAAAGGTTCATCCAAAAGGCAAAATGTCCGCGGAACGCATACCCGCCGCCGTTTATGTACCCCCGCCCCGGCACCAGGCAAAGCAGGTATTGCACGATTTGCCGGAACGGCACCAGATTTACATTCTCTTGCCACGCCGGGGTGCGCCAGAAATCCAGTACCGGGAACGCCACGCACCCGGCAAACGCTCCGGCACAATAGACGTAAAACAACCATAATCCGGCCACTGCCATAGCCGACGCACGGCGGAAGGCGCGCGTCTCGGCCAGCCCATCCGTGCAGAGCATGCGCAGCAGCCAAAAGGCGGATGTGGTGAAAACAAACGGCAGAACGACAAGCCAGAGCAGACTTTCCACCCCAAATGCCGCCATCCCGATGGAGCTTGTCAGCACCAGCCGCAGAAATTGTAGCGCCAGAAATGCGGCGGCAAGCAGCAGCGTCCCGGCTAACACTGTGCAGACGCGGCGGCGGCGCAGCTGTGGGCCGAGTTCCTGTGTGTAGGTGACAAGCTGTTCCGCCGTGCGCGTTTCGGCAGCCTGCACGACGGGTGGCTGGGGCTGGCGCTGTCCGGCCAGCAGCTCGCCGACGCTGACACCTAGAGCCGCGGCCAGCGGCAGCAGCAGCGACACATCCGGCAGCCCCTTGCCTGTCTCCCAACGGCTTACGGCCTTGTCCGTCAGTTGCAATTCCCCGGCCAGCTGGCGCTGCGTCCAACCCTTGGCGCGGCGCTCTGCCGCGATAAACGTCCCGATTTTTGTGGCATCCATAGCGAAACCTCCTTTTCGTCTTGTCCCCAGTATAAAGAAAATCCGCCGGTTTCGGCAACCTATGCGTCATAGAGTTGCCGAAACCGGCAGTAATATGTTGTTTATTTGCTCTCCGAGTTCTCGCTCTTCCCCAACTCCAGCTGCCGGAAGCCCTCGCCGTGGACCTCGTTGGATTGCAGCATGATGATGAAGCAGCCGGGGTCGATGGCCTGCACGGCGTGCTCGATCTCGTAGAGCTGCTTGTTGGAGCAGGCGCAGAGCACGACGTCCTTCGGCTGGCCGCCGTAGCCCCCGTGACCCTGCAAAATCGT
>SKED01000272.1_pt1 | contig 62758 bp, 52 predicted proteins | sample 4826651 | NCBI WGS metagenome assembly SKED01 (sample SAMN11008818, study PRJNA524170) | human gut metagenome | biome: Human fecal sample; material: Feces; isolation source: fecal sample from pouch patient p19 | host: Homo sapiens | place: Israel: Tel-Aviv | collected 2016-06-28 | reverse complement strand
ACTTTGTTTGGAATTGTTTAACGTGTTTTTCCAACACGAAAATAGGTTCCGTTACAAGTTTTTCGATATTGTTCAATTTTCAAGGTCCTGTGCGCCTCATCCTTGCGGCTGACGACTTGATTATTTTACCACAGAATCGGTTTTTTGTCAAGCTCTTTTTTCGGAATCTTTTGAACTTTCTGAACTTGGATCGTTCTCAACATCTCAGTGTCAGCTGGTGTTTTTGAACGTCTATTGGTTCTTTTCAAAGGCTTCGTGCTGAGGCTTCAGAAGTCATTCTTTTGTCTCAGCGCTTGGCGCTCAAGTATAATACCACACCCCGGCAGTCTTGTCAACACTTTTTGACAAGTTTTTGAAGAGAAATTTGAGTTTTCTTCATTTTTATCTTTCGCTGCAGATTTCAGCAGCAAAAAGGGCCGTCTGCACAGCTGCACAGACGGCCCTTTTTCTTATATTACTTATATAGTAGAGCTCAGCGGATCTCGATGCCCAGCTTGAACTTCAGGTTGCCAAGGATCTTCTTGACGGCGCGCTCTGCTTCTTCGGCAGAGACTTCCTTCTTCGGGTCTGCAAGAGACAGGCTGAAGGCCATGCTCTTTTTGCCCTCGCCCAGGTTGGCACCACGATAGATATCAAAGAGCTTGACCTCGGTGACCAGGGGGCTGGCCTTGCGGATGGTCTCCTGGATCTCGCCGCAGGTAACGGCCTCGTCGCAGACCAGTGCCAGGTCGCGCTTGACCGGTGCATAGGGGCTCAGCGGCTGATAGCGCAGCTCACCCTCCACACAGGACATGAGAGCCTCGTAGTCCAGCTCACCCAGATAGATGTTCTGGCTGTCCTTCTGGTCCTTTGCAATCTCCAGCTCGGCGTTGATCTCGTTGGCCAGCTTGCCAAACACGCCCAGACGCTTGCCGTTGCAATACACAGCGGCGCTGATGCCGGGGTGCAGCCACGGGGTGGTCTCGCGCTTATAGTCAAAGTGCAGGCCGAAGCAGTCTGCCAGTGCTTCCAATGCGCCCTTGACGGTAAAGAAATCCTCCTCCGGGCCAAAGGCACCCAGGCAGAGGGTCTGACGCTCGTGGGGATGTTCGTTGATGGGCAGTTCCTTGGCCAGATAGACCGGGGCCATCTCGAACAGGCGGCCCTCGGCGTTGCCCTTCTTCAGGTTATCCACGATAACGTTCAGCATGGAGGGTGCCAGCAGGGTCCGCATGATGGACAGGTTCTCGCTGATGGGGTTCAGGATGCGGATAGCCTTGCGGGCCTCATCCTCTGCCGGGAGGTGCAGCATATCGAACTCTGCGGTGGAGTAGAAGGCCAGGGTGGAAGCCTCGTAGAAGCCCTGCGCTGCCAGCAGGCGCTTGGCCTTGAGCTGCTGCTTCTGGTCGTAGTTCAGGCCGCCGTTGGTCACGGCTGCGGTGTTCAGGAAGGTGGGCACGATGTGGTCGTAGCCGTACTCGCGGATGACCTCCTCGGCCAGATCCGGGAAGCTCTCCACGTCCTCACGGTACAGCGGGGCGGACACATCCCAGCTGCCATCTGCCTGCACGTCCACGGTGAACTCCAGACGCTGCAGGATGTCGATCATGGTCTGGTCCGGCACGGTGATGCCCAGCACGCCGCAGATCTTGGCCGGGGTAGTCACGATGTGCTTGCGCTCCAGCGGGCGGCCGTCGGTCAGGTCATACTCCAGCGTGGTGATGTCGCCGCAGTCCAGCTCCTGGATCAGGTGCAGGGCACGGGCCAGGCCCAGCTCCGGAGAGTGGCGGTCCACGCCCTTTTCGTAACGGGCAGAAGAATCACTGTTCTGACCCAGAGCGCGGCTGGTCTTACGGACGCAGTCGCGGGCGAATGTGGCACACTCGAACAGCAGGCTGGTGGTGTTCTCGTCCATGCCGGAGTTGGCACCGCCCATGATGCCGGCCAGTGCCACCGGCTTCTCGGCGTCGCAGATGACGAGGTTGTTGGGGTTCAGGGTGAACTCCTTTTCGTCCAGGGTGACGATCTTTTCGCCCTCGTGGGCACGGCGCACGTCGATGGTGCGGCCGGCGACCTTGTTCAGGTCAAAGGCGTGCATGGGCTGGCCCATTTCCAGCAGGGTGTGGTTGGTGATATCCACCACATTGCTGATGGAGCGCAGGCCGCACAGAGCCAGATGGCGCTTCATCCAGCGGGGAGACTCGCCCATGCGGATGTTGCGCACATAGTGTGCCATGTAGCGGGGGCACAGGTCCGGAGCCTCCACCTTGACGGTGATGGGCGCGTCCGGCTCGCAGACAGCCTTGTAGTCCATGGCGGGCATGTGCAGGGGCTTGCCCAGGATGGCAGCGACCTCGCGGGCGATGCCCAGAACAGACTGGCAGTCCGGGCGGTTGGCGGTGATGGAGATGTCGAAGATGTAGTCATCCAGACCCACCACCGGGGCAATGTCGGTGCCGGGGACGGAATCCTCGGGCAGGATCAGCAGACCGTAGACCTCAGAACCCGGGAACAGGTCATCATTGAGGCCCAGCTCCTCACCGGAGCACAGCATACCGTTGGATTCCACGCCCTGCATCTTGCGGGCCTTGATCTTGATGCCGCCGGGCAGGGTGGAGCCATCCAGCGCAGCGGGCACGCAGTCGCCCAGCTTCATGTTGGCAGCACCGGTGCTGATGCGGATGTCATGGCCATAGTCGCCGCAGTCCACCACGCACTTGGTCAGGTGGGTGCCCTCCTGCTTTTCCATCTCCACGATCTTACCGACGACCACCTTGCTGATGCCGGCATCCAGCGGGATCAGCTCTTCCACTTCAAAGCCGCAGGAGAACAGCTTCTCCTCCAGCTCCTGGGCGGTGACATCGATATCAACGAATTCTTTTAACCAACTGAACGGTACTTTCATTGTTTGTTCTCTCCCCTCTTATTCGTGGAACTGCTTGAGGAACTGCAGGTTGTTCTCGAACATCAGACCGATGTTGTTGATGCCGTACTTCAGCATGGCGATACGCTCGATGCCGATGCCGAAAGCGAAGCCGGAGTACTCGTCCGGGTCGATGTTGCAGTTCTCCAGCACCTTGCGGTTGACAACGCCGCCGCCCAGCACCTCGATCCAGCCGGTGTGCTTGCACAGCGGGCAGCCCTTGCCGTGGCACTCAAAGCAGCTCACGTCCACCTCGACGCTGGGCTCGGTGAACGGGAAGTAAGAAGGACGCAGGCGGGTGCGGGTGTCGGCACCGAACAGCTTCTGCACGAAGGTGTTCAGTGCGCCCTGCAGGTCGCCCAGGGTGATGCCCTTGTCCACGACCAGACCTTCCATCTGGTGGAACATGGGGCTGTGGGTAGCGTCCGAGTCGGAGCGGAACACACGGCCGGGCATCAGGATCTTGATGGGCGGCTTCTGAACGTCCATGGTGCGGATCTGGCCGCCGGAAGTCTGGGTACGCAGCAGGAACTCCTCCGACAGGTAGAAGGTGTCCTGCATGTCGCGTGCCGGGTGATCCTTGGGCACGTTCAGGCGGGTAAAGTTGTGGTCATCGTCCTCGATCTCCGGGAAGGTGCCCACCGAAAAGCCCATGCCGGAGAACACGTCGATGATCTGGTTGGTGATCAGGGTCAGCGGGTGCAGGCCGCCCATGGGGCGGGTCTTGGCGGGCAGGGTGATGTCCACCGTCTCGGCGGCGTTGCGGGCAGCCAGCTCGGCAGCCTTCACCTTTTCGGCGGCAGCGTCGTACTCGGCCTGTACCTTGGCCTTGAGCTCGTTGATGATCTTGCCCATGGCAGGGCGCTCTTCGGGTGCGACGGTGCGCAGATTCTTCATCAGGGCAGGGATCTTGCCGTTCTTGCTGAGGTATTCCTGCCAGAAGGATGCCAGCGTTTCCTTGCTGGAGACCTGACCAAGGCTCTCTTCGGCCTGTTTTGCCAGCTCGTCGATCATTGCTTGCATGGATGTTCTCTCCTTTTACTACTTCGTGTTCATGAGCGGAGGCATGAAAAAAGCTCCGTCCCCTCTGCCTGTTCTCAGGCAAAAGGGACGAAGCTGTAACAGTCTGCTCCGCGGTACCACCCGGTTTCCGCCCTTTGCGCAAGCAGCAGGCGGCACTCAAACGCCGTAACGGGGCGCAACCGTCCTGTGCTAGTGGGCCGCAAAGCCGTTCGCGCAGGCCGCTCAGGAGCGAACTTCAGCCTGTCTGCACGCGGGGACCCTTTCAGCCGGTGAAGTCCCTCTCTTTGCTGTGCCGAACAAACCTACTCTCTCCGTCGCTGCGTTTGGGAGTATTCAGGTTTTATAACCGTTTGTTATGTTACCACATTTTGCGGCGGTTTGCAAGCGGGGCGGGCAGATTTTGCGCAGGTTTCCGGTTTTGACTTGCCATTTTGGCTCTGTCATGTTATATTCAGTGCAGCGCTTTACATGGAAGGAGGGTACACCCGGATGGGCTGGAACGGCTGCGTTTTCTTTAAAAAAGGCAACCCCTAAGCATTTCCGGCTCGAAGTGTACCCATTTTTCTTCCGGCAAAGCGTGGAGCATCGTTTTTATGCGCCGCGCAGCTTTGCTGTGGGGCGTTTTTGTTTTGCCGGGAAATGGGGCACTGTTTCACGCAGAAGCAGAAAGGGTGTTCCCCATGAATCATACCATCCATTTAAAAAAGCAGCTGCGCTGCATCTATCTGTCCAATTTCTTTTCCGGCCTGCGCATCACGGATGCCGTATGGGTGGCGCTGCTGGCCGCCCGCGGGTTCTCGCTGTGGGAGATCGGCCTTGCCGAGAGCATTTACCATATCGTCAGCCTGTTGTGCGAGGTGCCCAGCGGAATGGCCGCCGACCTGCTGGGGCGTAAACGGGCCCTTGTGGCGGGCGGTATCCTGGCAGTGCTGAGCAGCCTGCTCATGGCATTTGCGCCCGGCCTTTTCCTGATTTGTGCGGCAATGGGGCTGAACGCCCTGTCCAGCACCATGTTTTCCGGCACCGATGCCGCTCTGACCTACGACAGCCTGAAGCAGGCCGGGCAGGAAGAACGGTATCTTTCCGTGGCCGCCAACCGCTCCCAGATCGGCATGCTGGCCAGCGCGCTCGGCTCCCTTGCCAGCACACTGCGGCGGTTTCTGCGGTTTTCCGGCTTTTATCTGGTGAGTGCGCTGTTCAGCAGCATTTCCACACTGGCCATGCTCCTGCTGAAGGAACCTGTGGTCACCGAGGCACAAGCCGCCCGGAGTTCCCATTCCCTGCGAGAGCTGCCGGGCCAGTTCGCGCAGCTGGTACAGGACAGTGCCGCCGCCCTGCGCGGCTGCCCGCTGGCGGCAAAACTCATCGCTGCCGATGCGGTCATCTCTGTCCCCTGCTATTTGACCAAGATGTTCCTACAGCAGCGGCTCGTGGAGCTGGGCTGGCCCACCGAGTGGCTTTTTCTGCCCTTGCTGCTGGGCGGTGCGGCCTGCGTGGCCGGTACCGAGATCGGCCGACGGGTACATCCCCACACCCTGCGACGGTTCTACACGGTGTGTGCCCTGCTGGTCGGCGGCGGGACCTTTCTGGTCGGCGCGGCGCCTGCATGGGGCGGCATTCTGGGCATGATGCTGGTGCAGGGCGTGCTGGAAGTCTGGCTGCTCCATGCCGACCAGCGTCTCAATGCCCTGATCTCCAGTGATCAGCGGGCTACCCTCATCAGTGTGGACAGCATGGCCTATAGCATCCTGATGATCCCCGCAAGTCCCTTTGTGGGTGCCGTGGGCGATCTCTTCGGGCAGGCGGGTGCCGGGCTTGCCCTGCTGGGCGTCCTGACCGCCGCCAGCGGGGCGGCGGTACTGGCCAAGCGCCGGAGCTGAGTTTTATCACAAAACGCAAAAGACCGCTGCGGCCTCTGAAGTGTACTCCGTCAAGCAAACAATAAAAACAATATAAGATCGAAACCGCCGGGTTTGAACCGCACCCCATTTGTCAGACCGTAAGATCTGCTGTTCTGGAAATGGGATGCAGTTTGTTTTTCCGCCGGGTGCTTTTTGTCTGCCAGACAGGCACTTGTGAAGTCCGTTCATGCAAAAGTCAGCATTTCTTCATGTGTTCAGCATAAAATTCCAGGTTGCCCCCAAAGTATTAAGGTCACTGAGCGCTGTACACACTGCCCATCGTCCAGGAATTGTTGGCCGAATACTTTGCGTGGTTGCGCAGGTAGGTGAGCCAGGTGCCATAGCCGTTGCCAGCCGACAGGTGGACGCCGTCCGGCGCTGCCAGCATCTCTTTCAGGTTGCCCTCACCGTCGGCCAGGGCCTCCCACAGGTCCAGATACACGCAGCCCTTGCTGGCGGCCAGCTGGGCCAGCTGCTCATTCACCCCGCGCAGCACATCGGAAGCAAGACCCGGCTTCTCGGCGGCCGCTTTCGGACGCACCGGCGGGACCGACTCCACATAGATCACGCAGTCCGGCCCCAGCGCCTCCCGCAGCATGTCCAGCATCTGGCCGTAATAGGCCAGGAACCGGTCGGAAGCACCCAGCGTGGTGAGGGTGTTGGTGCCCAGTAGGATATACAGCTTTTTGGGTTGGGCAGCGGCCAGCACATCCAGTGCGATCTCTTCTCCGCGGACGGAGCTCTTGACCGCCGTCCGGTTCACGATGGCATCCGGCCCCACGCCGGTGTAACCGCAGACCAGCGCCCCGCCCAGATTGATCTGGTAGTCCGAAAAGCCCACGGTCAGGCTGTCACCCAGAAAGGCCGCGTCCGCAAAATAGTTCAGGTCCACCTGCCCGCAGCTGGGCTGACGGATGACGCTGGCGTCGTAGGCCTTGACCACCGCAGCGGCCGCATCCTGCCGGGCCGGGCCAAAGGTCTCCAGCGTGACCGCCTGTGCGTCCCCGCTGCCGTCCGGCGCGGTGCTGTCGCCGCTGCTGTCACTGTCTGCCGCTTCGCCCTGCATGGGCAGTGGTGCCAGAATGTCCTGTGCAATGCCGCTGGCCACCGGCTCCGACTGTGCGTCCTTGGCCGATGCACCGTTTTCCAGAATGGCGGTAATGGCGTAGGCCAGCACCAAAATGGCCAGCACCGCCCCTGCCAGGCGCAGCTTGCCGCTCACGCCGCCGTGACGGGCACGGTGCGATGTCGAATGATATTCGTGTGAAATCCCCATGGTTTTTGCTCCAGCTTTCTCGTTTTTACCCCCAGCGGCCGACACAGCCCGCCGCATCGGATGCAGGTGCTCCCATTCTATCATAATTTTTTTGCCTGTGCAACCAATTGGGTCTTGCATACAACAGGCAAAACAGTTACAATAGAGTCGTAGCAGTTTTTGCGCATTTTACAAAAAGCGCATTCACATGCTGCATCATTTTTGTGCCACTTGCAAGCTTGTTTTGTCAGCCGCCTTTGGTCTGTGTGCAGTGCAGGGCCGCAGTTCCTTTGCAGCAGGGCGGCAGACAACATCGGTTTGCAGGCGTTTTCCATCGTTCACGGTAAAGGATCAAGAAGGAGGTACTCATGGCCAAAAATGTGATCATTGGTCAGAGCGGCGGCCCCACGGCCGTCATCAATTCCAGCCTGGCAGGCGTGTACAAGGCTGCCTGCAGTCTGGGTGCCGACAAGGTGTACGGCATGAAGTACGGCATCGAGGGCCTGCTCAAGGAAGAGCTCATCGAGCTGAATGTCCTGCTGGACGACCGCATGAGCATTGAGCTGCTCAAGCGCACCCCGTCCAGCTATCTGGGCAGCTGCCGCTACAAGCTGCCCGACCCGGACACCGACTCCACCCCGTTCGTCAAGCTGTTCACCCTGTTTGACAAGTACGACATCTGTGCGGTGTTCTACATCGGCGGCAACGACTCCATGGACACCATCGCCAAGCTCAGCCGCTACGGCGACCGGGTGGGCAGCAGTGTGCGGTTCATCGGTGTGCCCAAGACCATCGACAACGACCTGTGCCTGACCGACCACACCCCCGGCTACGGCTCGGCGGCCAAGTACATCGCCACCATTCTAAAGGAAGTCATCCGCGATTCTTCCGTGTATGACATCCGCAGCGTGACCGTGGCCGAGATCATGGGCCGTCACGCGGGCTGGCTGGCCGGTGCGGCCTGCCTGGCCGGCGGCGACGACAGTGAAGGCCCGGACCTGATCCTGCTGCCGGAGGTTCCCTTTGATCAGGACAAGTTCCTGGCCAAGGTGGACGCGCTGCAGCGGGTCAAGCCCAACGTCATCATTGCGGCCAGTGAGGGTGTCAAGACCGCCGACGGCACTTACCTGTGCGATCTGGTGTCCACCGCCGGGCAGCTGGACGCCTTTGGCCACAAGGCCGTGCTCAGCGGCACCAGCCGGTATCTGTCCGAGCTGATCCACGACAAGCTGAACTGCAAGAGCCGCGCCATCGAGTTCTCTACCCTGCAGCGCTGCGCCAGCCATCTGGCCAGCCGCACCGATGTGAACGAGGCCTATGCGGTGGGCGGTGCCGCGGCGGCAGCGGCCTTTGCGGGCGAGAGCGGCCGCATGATCGCGCTGGAGCGCATTTCCAGCTATCCCTATCAGTGCATTGCCAAGTCTGTGGATGTGCAGCAGGTGGCCAACCTGGAAAAGAAGGTGCCGCTGGACTGGATCACCCCGGACGGCATGCAGGTGACGGCGGCCTTTGAGGAGTACGCCCGCCCGCTCATTCTGGATGAGGTGACCCCCGTGTACGTCAACGGCACCCCGCGCCACATCCGCCTGTAATCCCCTTTTCCGCGTCTGTTTTCGTGCACCTGCACGTTTTATAAAAGCCGAAACAGAAAAAACAAAAAAGGAGAAATCATTATGGGTAAAAATGCAATCGTTGGTCAGTCTGGCGGCCCTACCTCCGTCATCAATGCAAGTCTGGCAGGCGTGTTCGAGAGCTGCAAGAGCCGCGGTGCCGACATCGTGTACGGCATGTGCAACGGTGTTGCCGGTCTGCTGGAGGAGCGCGTGGTGGACCTGTCCACCGTGCTGACGGACGATTTGGACATTGAGCTGCTCAAGCGCACGCCGTCCAGCTTCCTGGGCAGCTGCCGCTACAAGCTGCCCGACTGGCACGAGGACGAAGCCGTGTACAAAAAGCTGTTTGCCATTCTGGAAAAGCTGAACATCGGCTACTTCTTCTACATCGGCGGCAACGACTCCATGGACACCATCGGCAAGCTGGCCGACTACGGTGCCCGCATCGACAGCGACATCCGCTTCATGGGCGTACCCAAGACCATCGACAACGACCTGATGGTCACCGACCACACCCCCGGTTACGGCTCTGCGGCCAAGTACATCGGCGTGGTGATGAAGGAGATCATCCGTGACGCCACCGTGTACGGCACCAAGTACGTCACCGTGGTGGAGATCATGGGCCGCAACGCCGGTTGGCTGACCGCCGCCGCCGCTCTGGCCAAGAGCGACGACTGCGAGGGCGTGGACATGATCTGCCTGCCCGAAGTGCCCTTCAACGTGGATCACTTTGTGGAGAAGGTGCGCGTGATGCAGGAGAAGAAGCCCAGCATCGTCATCGCCGTGTCCGAAGGCGTCAAGCTGGAGGATGGCCGCTACGTCTGTGAGCTGGCCGATGACGTGCACGCTGTGGACGCTTTCGGCCACAAGGCCCTGACCGGTACGGCCCGCTTCCTGGCCAACGTGGTGGCCCGCAATCTGGACACCAAGACCCGCTGCATCGAGCTTTCCACCCTGCAGCGCTGCGCCGGCCATCTGACCAGCCGCACCGACATCACCGAGGCCTATCAGGTGGGCGGTGCTGCCGCCAAGGCTGCCTTTGAGGGCGTGACCGGCCAGATGGTGGCCCTGAAGCGCATCTCCAACAGCCCGTACCAGTGCACCACAGAGCTGCACCCCATCAGCGAGGTGGCAAACCTTGAGAAGAAGGTGCCGCTGAGCTGGATGAACAAAAACCACACCCAGATGACCGAGGAGTTCCTGGAGTACGCCCGCCCGCTGATCCAGGCCGAGCTGACCCCGCTGTACATCGCCGGTCTGCCCCACCACATCTACCTGAAGAAGCAGAAGTGATGGTTTCCCCTTTTGAACTGTTCTAAGGCATAAAAACCGCCCGCCCGGATGCATTTCCGGGCGGGCGGTTTGTTTATCTTATGGTTATACGGTCGCACCGACCTTCGGGGCGCCGCCTGCGATCTCCTCGGCGGTCAGAGGCTTTGCCTCGGCCGGGGCGTTCAGGCGCTCCTTGGCCACGGCCAGCATCAGCTTGATGCGGTTTTCCTGGTTGACCTTGGTGGCACTGGGGTCGTAGTCGATGGGGGTGATATTGGCGCTGGGGTACAGCGCACGGATCTTGTTCACCATGCCTTTGCCCACGATGTGGTTGGGCAGGCAGCCGAAGGGCTGGGCACACACGATGTTGCCGTAGCCGCCCTGCACCAGCTCGATCATCTCGGCGGTCAGCAGCCAGCCCTCGCCCATCTTGGCACCCAGCGAAATGATGCCCTTGGGCTTTTCCACCAGTTCCTTGAAGGGGCCGGGGGCGTAGAACCCGGCATCGCTCTCGGCCTTGAGCATGGCACGCTCGATGCTGTCCAGCCAGTTCAGGAACTGGTCGATGCCCACCTTCACGGCCAGCTTGCCGCCGTACAGGATATGGTCCTCGCCCATGTTGAAGGCGCAGTACTGCACAAAGCCCATCAGGCCGGGGAAGTTCACCTCGCAGTCCTGGCTTTCCAGGAACTTCTGCAGGTCGTTGTTGCCCAGCGGGCTGTACTTGACGTAGATCTCACCGACCACGCCCACCTTGACCTTGGGCACCCGGGTGACCGGGATGTTGGCAAAGTCGGCTGCAATGAGCGGGAAGGTGTGCTTCACCTCCTTGGCGGTGTAGCCCTTGCCGGCCAGCAGGACCCGGCCCAGACGGGTGACCCACAGGTCCACCATCTTGTCGGCAGCACCCTTCTCGTTCTCATAGGGGGCCACCTGATTGCGCAGGGCGCACAGCATGTCACCGTAGAAGATGCAGGCCAGTGCGCGGCGGGCCAGCGGGATGGTCATCTGGAAGCCGCTGTCCTTTTCCAGGCCGGAAAAGTTCAGGCTGGCCACCGGGATCTGCGGGTAACCGGCCTTGACCAGTGCCTTGCGCAGCAGATGGATGTAGTTGGAAGCACGGCAGCCGCCGCCGGTCTGGGTGATGAGCAGCGCGGTGTGATCCAGATCATATTTGCCGCTGTTCAGCGCGTCCAGGAACTGGCCAATGACCAGCAGGGCCGGATAGCAGGTATCGTTGTGGACATATTTCAGGCCCAGCTGTGCCACGGCACTGCCGCAGTTGCCCAGGATCTCGCACTTGTAGCCGTCGTAGCGCAGGGCGTACTCCAGCAGGCGGAACTGGGTAATGGCCATGTTGGGGATGAGGATGGTATGCGTTTTCTTCATCTCCGGGGTGAATTTGGGATAATTGTATTCCATAGGTTCCTCCTATGTTCTCAGGCTTCTGCCTTGGCGGCGGCCTTTTCCTCGGCCACCGCGTCGCGCTCGGCCAGCGCGGCAAACAGACTGCGCAGGCGGATGTTCACCGCACCCAGGTTGGTGATCTCGTCAATCTTGAGCTGGGTGTACAGCTTGCCGCCTGCCTGCAGGATCTCGCGGGTCTCGTCGGTGGTAATGGCATCCACGCCGCAGCCGAAGGACACCAGCTGCACCAGATCCATATCCTTCTGGGTGGTGCAGTATTTGGCGGCGGCATACAGGCGGCTGTGGTAGGTCCACTGGTTCAGCACACTGGTGGGGAACTTCTGCACCCGGTTGGAGATGCTGTCCTCGGTGACGACGGCAGCCCCGTGGCGGGTGATCAGACGGTCGATGCCGTGGTTGACCTCCGGGTCCACATGGTAGGGGCGGCCCGCCAGCACGATGATGCGCTTGCCCTGACGGCGTGCCTCGTCGATGATCTCGCTGCCCTTCACGCGAATTTTGGCCATATGGGCCTCGTACTCGGCGTAAGCGGCGTCGGCGGCTTCCTGCACTTCCTTCTCGGAGATGCCGCCAAAATACTTGGGCAGCACGTTCTTGGCCATCTTGTGCACAAAGTCCTTGGGGCGGTGGATGCCCACATAATCATAGATGAACTTTTTGCCTTCCAGCTCCGGGCAGTTGCCGGCCAGAACTTCCGGGTAATAGGCCACCACCGGGCAGTTGTAATGGTTGTCGCCCAGGCCCTCGTCCACGTTGTAGGTCAGACAGGGGTAGAAGATGGCGTCCAGCTCCATCTGGCTCAGGGCCTTGATGTGACCGTGGCTCAACTTTGCCGGGAAGCAGGCCGTATCGCTGGGGATCGTGGCCTGTCCGGCCAGATACAGCCCGCGGCTGGACACCGGGCTGGTGTGCACCGCAAAGCCCAGCTTGGTCCAGAAGGCCCACCAGAAGGGCAGCAGCTCGTAGAAGCCCAGGCACAGCGGGATGCCGATGGAGCCGCGCTTGCCGGGCACCGGCTTGTAGCTGGCCAACAGCTCCTGCTTGTAGGCGTACAGGTTCAGGCTGTTGTCGGCGCTCTTGCCGGTAACGGGCTTGTCGCAGCGGTTGCCGGAAATGTACTTACGGCCATCCGCAAAGGTGTTGACGGTGAGCTGGCAATGGTTGCCGCAGCCGCCGCACTTCACGCTGACCACCTTCTGTTCAAAGGCTTCCAGCTCCTGCCGGCTCATCATGCCGGAGGCGGTACGGTGGGCCTTGCTGCTCTGGCGCAGACCATACAGGGCCGCACCGTAAGCACCCATCAGACCGGCAATGTCCGGGCGGATGACCTCCACGCCCATCTCTTTTTCAAAGGCGCGGAGCACGGCTTCATTATAAAAGGTACCGCCCTGCACCACGATCTTGCGGCCCAGTTCTTCGGGGCTGGACGCGCGGATGACCTTGTACAGTGCGTTCTTGACCACGCTGATGGACAGCCCGGCCGAGATGTTCTCGATGCTGGCACCGTCCTTCTGGGCCTGCTTCACCGAGCTGTTCATGAACACGGTGCAGCGGCTGCCCAGGTCCACCGGGCGGTCCGCAAACAGACCCAGAGCGGCAAACTCCTTGACGTCATAACCCAGGGCCTGGGCGAAGGTCTGCAAAAAGCTGCCGCAGCCGGAAGAACAGGCTTCGTTCAGGAAGATGTTGCTGATGGCACCATCCTCGATCTTGAAGCACTTCATATCCTGGCCGCCGATGTCGATGATGAAGTCCACATCCGGCATGAAGTACTTGGCGGCGGTGAAGTGGGCCACCGTTTCCACCAGACCGTAATCACAGCGGAAGGCGTTCTTCACCAGCTCTTCGCCGTAGCCGGTGGTGGTCACGCTGGCCACCTGCAGGCCGGGGTGTTCCTTGTAGATTTTGAGCAGCTGCTCCCGGATGAGGGGCAGCGGGTTGCCGAGATTGGGCTGATAGTTGGTGTACAGGATCTGGCTCTTTTCGTCCACCACCACCAGCTTGACGGTGGTGGAGCCGGAGTCGATGCCGATGTGCACCGGGCCGCAGTGGGCACTGAACGGCACATGCGGCACGCTGTGGGACATGTGCCGGGCGTGGAATTCCTCGTACTCCTGCTTGTTGGCAAACAGCGGCGGCTCGCTGGCATAGGTGGCCGTGGCGGCATACTTGTCCAGTGCGTCGGCCACATCGGTGAGCACAAAGGATTTGTCCGCATACAGGGCGGCACCCAGTGCCACATACAGCAGGCTGTTTTCCGGGCAGGTGCCGGTCACGCCCAGCGCCTCGTCAAAGCTCTTGCGCAGCACGGTGCTGAAGGTGAGCGGCCCGCCCAGATACAGGATGTTGCCCTTGATGGGGCGGCCCTGTGCCAGACCCGCAATGGTCTGGTTGACCACGGCCTTGTAGATGCTGGCGGCAATGTCCTCGGTGCGGGCACCCTGATTGATCAGGGGCTGCACGTCGCTCTTGGCAAACACGCCGCAGCGGGAAGCGATGGTGTAGGTGCGCTGGGCCTGCTCGGCGGCCTTGTTCATCTCGTCGGCGCTCATCTTGAGCAGGGTGGCCATCTGGTCGATGAAAGCACCCGTGCCGCCGGCACAGCTGCCGTTCATGCGCACTTCGGTGCCGTTGGTCAGAAACAGGATCTTGGCATCCTCGCCGCCCAGCTCAATGACGCAGTCGGTGGCGGGCACAAAGCGTTTGACCGCCACGCGGGTGGAGAACACCTCCTGCACGAAGGGCACGCCGCAGCTGTCGGCCAGACCCATGCCCGCCGAGCCGGAAATGCTCAGCAGTGCTTTCTGCCCGTGTAGCTGCTCGGCGTCAATGCGGCGCAGCAGCTCCTGCGCCTTTTCCAGAATATGACTATAATGTCGTTCGTATGTAGAATACAGCAGGGTATCCTGCTCATCCAGCACCACGCACTTGATGGTGGTGCTGCCGATGTCAAGACCTACTCTCACGTTGTTTTTCCTCCTAAGGCATCGTCTGCCGGGGCACGCCCTGCACACAGACGGTTCAGTTTTGACTGCCGAAAATTGTTCGGTAACAAATCATCCTCACAGTTTGCATACAAGGTCATTATAAACCAAATTGTCGGCACATTCAATCTGGAGCCTTTATTTTACACGAAAAAAATAGTATTTTCCGCTCTAAAAGTTAAACATTTTGTGAACTTGCCGGACTTTTTGGTGCCGATTTTTTCCGTGGCAAAGGTTCTTTGCTGCGAGCAAAAAAGAGCACTGTACCGGGTGGTACAGTGCCCCGTTTGCGTTGTTATGCCTGCTGCCGTGCGCGGCTGCAGTTCATATAGAGGAACTCCTGCAAAGCCAGCGGCATCCGGGACTATCAGGCCGAGGATCTGCGCTGGGTGGAGCTTGCCCTGTGTATGCGCAGAACCTTCTGGTTTTCCAGAAGCGCTCCGCGCCTTTTTTCGTTGTCAGAACAGGTCCAGCATATTGTCGAGGTAGATCTCTTCCCGCACCTGCAGCTGGTGTTCCGGTTTGGTCAGATAGTACAACAGAAATTCCAGCACCAGCGCACTGCCAAGGCCCCGGCCCTCGATCTTGAACTGCGAAAAGCCCATGGGCAGGTAGGTGCTGCGGATGTCCTCCACTCCGATAAAGCCGGGGTTCCGCATTGCTTTGGAAAAGCGGTAGCCTTCCGCCGCACCGGGGGCCGTGCAGCGGTGCTCCGGGCAGAGCTCGCCCAGGTTCCGGCGGCTGACGTTCTCGTAGCAGCGCCGCCGGTCGGTGCAGCCGAACCAGCAGCACTCGTTGCAGAGAAATTCCAGCTTGTCCTTCTGCGGCTGCGGCAGGCTGTCCAGCTGCGCAAAGGCTTTGTTCAGGCGGAAGTCCGGCACCACATAGCGGAACTCCGGCCGGGCGGTCTCCGCTTCCAGCTGTGCAAACTCCGTGAGTACCTTGGTGGTGGAGGACACCAGATATAATTCCGGGTAGTGCGTCTGCAGATAATCCACCAGCAGGTCCGAATGCACGATGATGCCGTTTTGCACACTGCCCTGCGCGAACTGCGCGCAGAGGGCGTTGCATTTAGGGTCGGTCAGGTGCTCTTCCCGCAGCAGTGAATTGCTGAAGGTGAGCCGGGCCGAGATACCGTACTCCTGCGCAAGGGCCAGCACCTCCCGGGCGGTGTGTCGGCTGCAGCCGGTCCGTCCGCCGCCCCACAGGCAGTCGGCCGGGGCACCGTAAAGGGAGCCGATCTCGCACCAATCGTAAAACCAGTCGCGGTGCGTCCGGTACAGCGGCAGGAACACCCGGTACAGCTCGTAGAACTCAAACAGCCCGGGCAGGTGAAAATACGCTTTTCTGATTTCCATGATCAGTCGTCCAGCCGGATCTTTTCCTTCAGCACCACGCAGCCGGCCATGGTGGCCAGTGCGGCAAAGGAGGCAATGGCACCGGTGATGTGCTCCTTATACCAGCCAAACAGCGATTTTGGGGATGTTGTACCGTCTTGTGAGGAACTCATTGTGGAAACTCTCCTTTAAATTTTATCTTTCCTATTATAGCCCTTCCCGCCGGGGAGGACAAGACGGAATTTCACCTCACGGATGAAAAAAGGCAAAAAGGCAGAGGACCCGCCGCATGCGCAGCATGTTCTCCGCCCCAAAGGGTCATTCCAGCCCCTGCGTCCGGATCTCTACGGTCCGCCCGCCGAGGTTTTCGTAAATGCGGTGGGACACCGACAGCACCGTGCGGCCCACCGAAGCACGGCGCAGGGCTTCCAGGACCCGGGCCTCGGTCTCGGCATCCAGATTGGCCGTGATCTCGTCCAGCAGCAGCACCGCCGGGTCGGCGGCGGCGGCGCGGGCAATGGACAGCAGCTGCCATTCGCCCTGCGAGAACATGCCGTCGGTGCACAGGGTGTCGCAGCCCTGCGGCAGCGCCCGGATGACGGCATCCATCCCAGCCAGCTCTGCGGCACGCCGGGCCATTTCGCGGGAAATAGCCGGGTCGCCCAGGGTGATCTGCTCCAGCACCGTGCCCGGCACCCGGGCAAGATGCTGCTCCACACAGCCGATGCAGGTGCGGCGCTCCCGGTCGGTGATGTCCGACACCTTCACCCCGCCGATGGTCACCGTGCCCGCTTCCGGCGGGTACAGGCCCAGCAGCAGCCTGAACACCGTGCTCTTGCCCGCGCCGGTGCGGCCCACCAGCGTGACCTGCTCGCCCTGCTTCACGGTCATGGAAAAGTCCTCAAGGACGTGCTTTTCGCCGTAGCCGAAGGTGACATGGTCCAGCACCACGTCACCCCGGGCCGCCGTGGCCCGTGCGGGAGGCTGCTCCCGCTCCGGCTGGGCGAGAAAGGCGTCGATGCGCTTCACGCCCGCCATAGCCGACTGGATGGTCTGGATCTCCATGCCAAGGCTCTCGATGGGTCCAAAGATGCGGGAGATGTAGTTGATCACGGCCACCGAGGTGCCCACCGACATGCCGAACAGCGTGAGCACCGCGGCATTGCCAGAGGCCGACAGCAGCATGACCGCGCCCACCACGACGGCGTTCAGCACCAGCACCACCGGTGAATAGATGGCATCGTAAAAGTTCGTGCGCTCCATGGCGGCGTAACTGTCCCCGATGCAGCGGTCATACCGCTGCTCTCGGTAGGCTTCCAGCCCCAGGGCCCGGATGGTGCGGATGTTGTGCAGCGTCTCCGGCACCTGCCCGGACACGGCAGCCACGGCGCGGCGGTTGTCCAGCTGGGCGGCCAGCATGCGCTTCTGCACATGGCGGGTAAGCAGGGCAAACAGCGGCAGCACCAGCAGCAGGATCAGCGCAAGGCCGGTATTTTTGACTGCAATGACCGCCAGGATGGACACGATGCGGCAGGCGTCCGCCGCCATGCTGATGATGCCGGAGGTGAACAGGGCTTCCACCGTGTCCACATCGCCGGAAAAGCGGGCTGCCACCTCCCCGGGGTTCTGGCGTACCAGCATGCCGGCCGGCAGCCGGGTCAGCTTGCGGGACATCTCGGTGCGCAGAGCGTGGGTCATCTTCTGGCCGAACAGCACCAGCAGGCTCTCCTGCGCGGAGGACAGCCCCCCTTCCAGCGCAAGGCTGCCAAAATAGAGCAGCACCGCCTGCACCGTCAGCGGGATGCCTGCCGTCAGCCGGTCGATGATGCGGGCCAGCAGCAGCGGCGGCACCAGCGACGCCCCCACCGACCCGGCCACGCACAGGAGGGTGCCTGCGGTCAGGACAGGATGTGCCCCAGCCGCCATGCGGATGGCGGCAAATACGCCGTTCTGTTCCGATTTTTTCCGTTTCTTCATGCAGGCTCGCCTCCTTTCGCTGCGGTCTGGCTCTCGTACAGCTGGCGGTACAGCGGCACGGACGCCATCAGTTCTTCGTGGGTGCCCACCGTGGCCTTGCCGCCGTCCAGAAAAACCACCTGCTGCATCTGCGGAAAGTGGTACAGCCGGTGGGAGATGAGGAACACCACTTTGTCCTTTGCATAGGCCTGCAGGTTGGCAAACACATTGTCCTCGGTGCTGCGGTCCAGTGCCGAGAAGGGGTCGTCCAGCACCAGCACCGGGCGCGGATGAGCCAGCGTCCGGGCCAGGGCCAGCCGCTGGGCCTGCCCGCCGGAAAGGCGGGTGCCGCCGCTGCCAATGACCGTGTCGGGGCCGTGTTCCATGGCAAGCACTTCGTCCTTCAGGGCTACGGCCGAGAGGTACGGCAGCGCGTCCTGCTCCCCGCCGCAGAGCACGTTGCTGCGCACGGTGTCGGCGCTGAGTTCCGGGTCATGGCCCAGATACCCGACGGTGGCCGACACCTGCCGCGGGGTCAGGGCCGAAAGTTCCGTCTTGCCAAACCGCACAGAACCGGCATAGGGTGCTTCACACAGGAACACCCGGCCCAGCGTAGATTTGCCGCAGGCCACCGGGCCGGTGATGCCGATGATGTCGCCGGGGTGGGCGGTGAGGTTCAGGCCGGAGAAGATGGGCACATCGCCATAGGCAAAGGCGAGATCTTTCAGGGTGACGTCAGCGGCCTGCGGCACCTGCAGGGGCTCCAGCTGCTCCGGCTGCTTCATCAGCGGCTTGATGCGCTTCCAGGAGACTTCGGCCTTCTGTACGGCGTTGAACAGCTTTGCCACCTTGGAGGATTTGACCACCAGCTTGGTAAAGCAGGACAGGAAGGTGGTGAATGCGGCAATGTCCCAGCGGCTCCACCCGGTGCCCAGCACATTTTTTGCGCCGAACCACAGGATGAACAGCACGCCGGCTTCGGACGCTGCCAGATACAGCGGCGGCAGAGCCGACTGCCACACATTGCTGCGCACGGCGGTCTTTTCGTACCGGTCCAGCGCGTCCTCATATTGTTCGGAGCGGGCGTCCTCACAGCCGTAAATGCGGTAGGTCACGGCGTTCCGGGCACGGTCCAGCGTGGCAGCGCTCAGGGCACCAGCCGCCTTTTTGTAGGCCGCACCGGCGCGCTGCACCGGCTTTTTCATCCATGCCGCGCACACATAGGAAAACGGCGTGAACAGCAGACTGAGCAGGGCCAGCCGCCAGTCGTACACCAGCAGCATGACCACATAGCCTGCCAGCGCCACACCGGTATCAAAGATCTCGGTGGTGAACTTGCGCATGCCCTCCACGCAGTCGTCCACATCTGAGATGGCCTTGGTCATCAGCTCACCGGCACCCTCCTGCTCCAATGCAGTCCGGCTCTGCCGCACCAGATTGGCATACAGGACGCCTTTCATCCGGCGGTTGATGTTGTTGGCAAAGCGCCGCACATAGAACCGCTTGATGAACCGTGCCGCCTGCACCACCAGGATGGTCAGGATATAGGCCAGCACCAGCAGGGCCATGCGGGCGGCGGTCTCGCTGCCGCCCAGAATGTCGGCCAGGCACTGGGCCAGACGGCCCTCGAACCACGGCGTGGCCAGCAGGCCGATGTTGTAAACAAGACCCGAGACCGTCACGAGGGTCAGCGGCAGCCACTCGACCCGGAAATAGGAAAGCACCCGGTCCGGGCAGAAGGTCTTAGTCGGTCGTTCCACGGGCAGTTTCACCTCCTGCGGTGTTCCGGAAGTGCGGGAAGCCAGCACGGCTCTCGGTTTTGGACGCGGTGTACAGCTTGTTCAGCGCAGCCGCAAAAGCGGCGGCTTCCTCCTGCGTGAGCACACCGGTCAGGTACTCGTAAAAGGCCGCTTCCACCTCGGCTTTGGAGGATTTCAGGTTCTCGGCCTTTTCGGTGGGGAACAGCAGCTGGCTGCGCCGGTCGTTGGGGGCGTCCTGCCGGGTGAGGTAGCCCTTTCCCTCCAGATTTTTTGTGCGGCGCGCAATGGCGGCCTTGTCCGCGTGCAGAAGCTCGGCCAGCTGTGCCTGGGTGCAGCCGGGGTGGTGGCGCAGTGCATGGATCAGGTCGATCTCCGCCGTGCCGACTCCCTCTTCCCGTACGGTGAGCAGGACCAGCTTTTCCGCTTCCCGCGCGATCTTTGTGATTTTTCGCTGGGTGATGTCCATAGGTGTCTCCCCTGTCTCGTCGAAAGATGTATCTACATCGTTGTAGGTGCAACTATTATAGCACAGTTTTGGGCCGATGCAAGCCCCCTCTTGTTTCTGCCCCGGGCAGGCTTTATAATAGAAGCAGACCGAGGGCACGCGGGATGGTCTGGTGCTGCCGGCCCCCTCTTCCCGCACGGTGAGCCGATCCATCCCAATACGCAGAACAGGCCCCCGGATGGCTTTTTTACAGTCGTCCGGGGGCCTGTCTTTTGGTTGTATTCAGTGGTCCAGCACGGTCTTGCCGGTCAGCGGGTCCGGGATGCCCAGCAGGGCCAGAATGATGGCCATGCGGATGTAGACACCGTTGTGCACCTGATCAAAGTAGGCGGCGCGGGGGTCGTTGTCCACGTCGGTGCTGATCTCGTCGATGCGGGGCAGCGGATGCAGCACCGGCATATCCGCCGGGGCCAGCCGCAGCATGGCTTCGTCCAGCTGGTAGCAGCCCTTCAGGCGCAGATACTCTTCCTCGTTGAAGAAGCGCTCCTGCTGGATGCGGGTCATGTACAGCACATCCAGATGGGGCAGTTCCGCTTCCAGATCATCGGTCTCGGTGTAGACCTGATGGGTAGGCTCCAGCGATTCGGTCTTGACGTAGCGGGGCAGGCGCAGGTCCTCCGGCGAGATGAACACAAAGCGATTGCCCTCAAACTGGCTCAGCGCGGCGGTCAGGGAGTGGACCGTCCGGCCGAACTTGAGGTCGCCGCAGAAGCCGATGGTCAAATGATCCAGCCGCCCCTTGCGCTGACGGATGGTCATCAGGTCGATCATGGTCTGGGAGGGGTGCGCGTGGCCGCCATCGCCTGCATTGATGACCGGCACGCGGGCATACTGCGCAGCCCGGAGCGGAGCACCCTCCTTGGGGTGGCGCATGGCGATGACGTCGGCGTAGTTGCTCACCACGCGGGCGGTGTCCTCCACCGTCTCGCCCTTGCTGGCGGAAGAAAGCTGTGCCCCTGCAAAGCCCAGCGTTTTGCCGCCCAGCCGCAGCATGGCCGACTCGAAAGAAAGCCGGGTGCGGGTGGATGGCTCATAGAACAGGGTGGCCAGGATGCGCCCGTCGCACAGGTGGGCGTAGGGTGCGGGGTTTGCTTCCATCCGGTCGGCAAGGTCCAGCAGGGCCAGCTGCTCGTTCCGTGAAAAGCTGTTCGGTTCAATAAAATGTCTCACAGCCATGCTCCTTTCAACACGAACTTTTCGCGCTCGGCACCGGTGGAAACGAACTGGATCTCATGGTCCAGCTGCTTTTCCAGGAACTGCACATAGTTCTTTGCTGCTTCGGGAAGCTCGTCCCAGCTGGTACAGCCGGAAATATCCTGCTCCCAGCCGGGCAGCATGGTGACCACCGGCTCCACACGGTCCAGGTCGGACAGCGGGTCGAAGGCGGGGACCTCCACGCCGTCCAGCTTGTAACCGGTGATGACCGGGATCTCTTTCAGGCTGCTGAGCACGTCCAGCTTGGTCAGGGCGATCTTGTCGGCACCCTGCATGGCAAGGCCATAGCGGCTGGCCACACAGTCAAAGGGACCCACCCGGCGCGGGCGGCCGGTGGCGGCACCGTACTCGCCGCCTGCCTTGCGCAGCTGCTCGTTCCACACTTCGTCCATGGCGTTCTCGGCCGCAAAGGGGCCGGCACCCACGCAGGTGGAGTAGGCTTTCAGCACGCCCACCACATGGTCCAGCTTGCAGTTGGGGATGCCTGCCCCCAGCGGTGCATAGGCCGCCAGCGTATTGGAGCTGGAGGTAAACGGGAAGATGCCGTAGTCGATGTCCCGCATGGCACCCAGCTGGGCTTCCAGCACGATGCGCTTGCCGCTGTCGTGGGCCTGCTGCAGGAAGGCCCCCACATCGCAGATGTACGGAGCAAACTGCCCGGCCTGCACCCGGCACCACTCCAGCAGGGCGTCGTAGCTCATGGGCTCCTGATGATAGCAGCCCGCCAGCTCCAGATTCTTGGATTCCAGGATCATGTGCAGGCGGTCCTGCACCCGCTTTTCGTCCAGATGGAGCAGGTCGCCCAGCCGCAGGGTCTTTTTGCGGTATTTGTCGCTGTAGGCATAGGCGATGCCGCGGCGGGTGGAGCCGAACGCACTGCCCTTTTTGGCCAGACGGTCCTCTTCCAGACCGTCCTGCACCTTGTGCCACGGCATGGAGATGGTGGCCTTGTCAGAGAGTTTCAGGTTCTCCGAGCCGACGGTGATGCCGCGCGCCTCGATGGCGTCCATCTCCCCGGCCAGATGGTCCAGGTCGATGACCATGCCCGCACCCAGCACGCAGGTCACCTCCGGGTGGAGGATGCCGGAGGGCAGCAGGTTCAGGATGAACTTGCCCTGCTCTGTGACGACGGTGTGCCCGGCATTGTTGCCGCCCTGATAGCGGGCAACGATGTCCGCATGTTCTGCCAGCAGGTCGATGACGCGGCCCTTGCCCTCATCGCCCCAATTGATTCCAGTTACTGCAGTCAGCATAATACTTCATTTACCTTCTTTTTCCATACCACTTTACGATACTTTTGGATTTCCCTCTTGCAATTTCAGATTGCAGTGCTATTATACGAGCAGAGGCAGAATGTGTAAAACGTATCTTCCACATGGCTGCAATGTAAATTTGATATGAATGGAGGCAGATGCCCATGTATGTGGACTGGGAATACTACAAGATCTTCTATTATGTGGCGAAGTATCAGAATTTTACCAAGGCCGCGCGGGTGCTGGGCAACAACCAGCCCAACATCACCCACTCGATGAACCGGCTGGAAAGCCAGCTGAACTGCGTGCTGTTCATCCGCTCCAACCGGGGCGTGACCCTGACCCCGGAAGGCGAGATGCTCTATTCCCGCATCGCATCGGCGGCGGTGCAGATCCAGGACGCCGAAGAGGAACTGAGTGCCAGCGCCACATTGGAGCACGGTGCCATCAGCATCAGCGCCACCGAGACGGCCCTGAACATCTATCTTTCCGAGAAGCTGCGGGCCTTCCACAACAATTTCCCCGGCATCCGGCTGCGCATCTCGAACCACTCCACCCCGCAGGCGGTGCAGGCCGTGAAGAACGGCGAGGTGGATTTTGCCATCGTATCCACGCCGGCCGAGGTGGATCCCGGGCTGAAAATGGTGGAGCTGAAGTCCTTTTATGAGGTGCTGGTGGGCGGAAAGACCTTTACCGCACTGGCCAGCCAGAATCTTTCCCTGAAGGAACTGACCAACTACCCGCTGATCTCGCTGAGCGATGAGAGCATGACCCGCAGCTTTTACCGGCAGCTGTTCCTGGACCACGACGCCGAGCTCAAGCCCGACACCGAGGCCGCCACCACCGACCAGATGCTCACGCTGGTAAAAAGCGAGCTGGGCCTTGCCTTTGTGCCGGAACCCATGGCCCGGGAGCCGCTGCAGCGCGGCGAGATCGTCCAGCTGCATTTGCAGGAGATCATTCCCTCCCGCTCCATCTGCCTGGTCTACGACCACCACCGCCCGCTGAACACGGCGGCCCGGAAGTTCCAGCAGATGATCACCCAGACGACGGCACAGCATGCATGATGTTTTCCCATAAAGAAAGTGCCAGTGCACAAATCCTGTGCACTGGCACTTTCTGGTTTTTTGTTACTCCTTACGCGGTTCGGTGCTTTCTTTCAGCTCCCGGTGCTCTTCCTGCAGCTCCTGTTTCAGGGCCTGGCTGATCTCCCGCGTTTCCTGCCGGATCTCGGTCAGGTCTTTTTCGATGACGGGGTTCTCTTCCAGATCTTCCCGGATGAACATCAGCGCAAAGCTGACCAGCAGAAAGCCGCAGCAGAACCAGATGGCCCGGCCGCCCAGCAGCGCAGTGCTCCGGCTGCCGATGCCGGCCCCGATGGCAAACAGCAGGATGATGCCAAAGTACCGCAGCATCCGGTCCATGGCCCGCGGTTCGTGGGTCCTGCACCAGATGCACAACGCCTCCACGCCGCTGCGCAGGTCACCGATGCACATGGTGCTGGCAAAGGCGTAGCCGTTCACCTTGCGGAAAGCCTGCACCTGCATGGCGCAGGCAAACGAGACGATGGCGTTGGCCAGCAGGTTCTGCTCCTGCGGCAGAAAGCCCACGAGGAACAGCAACAGCCCTTCACCCAGCACCACCAGCTGCCGCCAGTGGAGCGTGCGCATCTCCCGGAAGCGCTCCTGCATTTTTTCGGCGGTGAGCACCCCCAGCGCAAAGGCGCACAACGGCACCAGATAATGCAGCACCCGCTCCCAGTTGCCATCCATCAGGTTGGCGCTGAGCAGCACGATATTGCCGGTCTGGGCGTTGGCAAACACTTTGCCCCGGAACAGATAGGTATAGGCGTCCTGCAGGCCGCCGGACAGTGAAAGGAACACGGCGGTGAGAAAGGATTCGGACATTTGCCCGTGATGACTTGTTTTCATACATACACCCCTTTACGCACCCTATTATAATGCATTTTTGCGGCGCGGTTGATATCAGTTTTACATGCCGGATATGTATGCGGCACGCAGAGCCTCAAAACAGGGTGCAGCGTGCGGGCAGATCACACAAGCCCAGTCAGGGCCACCGCCAGCGGCAGGCTTTTTGCGGTGTGGGTCAGGGTTCGGTCACCACGCGGTGTCCTCACCGTCGGCGCTGCGGGCGGCGGCCACGCGGCTGCGGCGGAACATGCTTTCCACCACGGCGCAATACTTGTCGGCCAGGCACACGATGAAGGCCTCGCGGCAGGTGGGCACATGGCGGAAGGTGAGCGGCCACATGTGGCTGGCGATGATGTCCTGCTCCTTTTTGGTGATGTGGAACACCCGCTGGGCGTTCACGCAGGCATAGCCCGGGTGCGAAAAGCCGTGCATCTCGAACAGGCGGCGCAGGCCGTGGAAGGTGCTGCGCTTGTGCCAGTCGTAGAGGTAAAAGTCGTGCAGGAAGGCCCCCACCGCCAGCGAGGTCTCGTCGGCGTGCAGGTGCAGCCGCCGGTTGAGCCAGAAGCTCACCCGCACCACGTTCTTGCAGTGCTGGTAGGTGGTCACATCGCCGTGCTGGATAAACTCCCGCATGCGCTGCACCTGGGGGTTCTCATCGTATTGCTGCAAAATGGCATAAAGCTGTTCGTGTTCGGTCGTAGAAAGCTGCATGGGCGTTCTCCCCTTTCCGCCGTGAGGGCGGCAAAAAATGATCAGGAGCGGAGCTGCACCGGGTTGGAATTGCCGAAGTTTTCGGCCTGCGAGGGATTCTCCCGCTTCAGGGTCAGGTCCACCAGGTACTGCTTGCCGTCGCCCAGTTCTTCCAGCTGGGCCAGCTTTGCGTTGGCAGACACCTCATCCGGGTACCACTGGATCAGGAAGAAGTTCTCGGCTTCCACACCGTAGTACAGCCACACGCCGTCGGCGCGCAGAAGGTCGTCGAGGTGGTCCACCTCTTCGCCGTCCGGCAGGCCGAGGCCCTCCTCGGCATACAGGTTCTCCGGCTCCACCTGGAGCATCTCGATCACCTGAATGGAGCTTTGCAGATATTCGTCCTGGGAAACGGCTTTGTCCGACCGGGTCCAGCCGGTGAGAAAAGCCTGCATCAAAAGGTCGCGCACCTTGATGCGCGGCAGAGTGGGATCATCCATAACCATTGGTCGTTCCTTCTTCCTGTTTGTTTCCGCTGACCAGTATACGGTTTTGGGCCGTGCAAGTCAACGGAATATTTGTGAATTTTTTGCAGGCACGCGAAAAACCGACGGCGTTTAACCGCCCGTCTCCCCCGTGCCCAGATGGAAATCAAAGGTGTCATCCAGCCACTCGCGGGCAAGGGTCAGCCAGCGGCTGCGGTGGGCGCTGGGGTGGTTCACCTCGGCGGTGCTCAGGCTGGTGCCGTGGCAGCCCTTTTCAAACAGATGCGCCTCGCACGGCACCCCGGCCCGGTGCAGGGCGCTGACCAGCAGCAGGGTGTTCTCCACCGGGACCGTTTCGTCCTCCATGGTGTGCCAGACGAACACCGGCGGGGTGCGGGGCGTGATCTTGTCCTCCAGCGAGAACGCCTGCTGCGCCGCGGGGTCCTCCCCGGCCAGCTGCACAAAGCTGCCCCGGTGGGCGTACTCCCCTGCCGTGATCACCGGGTAACCCAGGATCACCGCATCCGGACGGGGCGGGTCCGGCAGGCCCGGCACCGCCAGCACGGCCCCGGAAAGGGCCAGATGCCCGCCCGCCGAAAAGCCGCACACCGCGATCTTATCCGGCAGCACATGCCACTGGGCCGCATTCTGCCGCACAAGGCCGATGGCCGAAACCAGCTGCCGCAGGGGCAGGCCGTGCGCTGCATCGTCCCCCACGGCGTAGCGCAGCACTGCGGTGTGGTAGCCCGCCGCCGCAAACTGCAGGGCCACGGGGTCGCCCTCGCGGGCGCTCACATGGCTGTAGCCGCCGCCCGGCACCACCAGCACCAGCGGTCGCTCCATGGCCAGCGGCATCGTCTCCACGCAGTCCCGCAGATAGACCGTCAGAAGCCCGCCGCCGGGCAGGTCCAGCTGTTCCAGCTGCATCACACATCCTCCTTATACACGCCGCAGCGGCCCTCCGGGTGGGCTGCGATGAATTCCGCACACAGATCTGCGCACATCCGGCACAGCTCCGGGCAGGGCCGCTTCTTGTAGTAGTCCGCCGTGCGGGCCTCGGCCTTCGTGCCGCCGGAAGGGGCCGCCCCGGCCTTTGCCAGCAGTTCCCGGCAGATAATACTGTCCCCGCCGTTGCGGGCACGGTACAGCCGGGCTGCTTCCTGCACGAGGGCATACATCCGGGATTTGTCCGCCGGGTCCGCCGGGTCGGCGTAGACCAGGCTCAGCACCGTGACCACCCCGCAGAACGCGCCGCACACTTCCCGCATACGGCCGATGCCTGCCCCGAACCCGGCGCTCATGCGCAGGGCCATCTCCTCGGAAAGCCCCAGCTGCGGCGCAAATGCCGCCACCACGCTCTGGCTGCAGTTATATCCTTTTAAAAAATAGGCGTAGGCTGCCTCGCCCTGTTTTGCCATGATTTCACATCCTTTGCGGTTTATTATAGCACAAACCGGGGCATTTTTAAACTTTTTATGAAAGCCCTTGATTTTTGCGGCAAAGCGGTGTATATTAGCACTCGAAAGTTATGAGTGCTAAGTATTCGACGGCAGTTTCTTGCGTCGAGTGCTTGCACTGAATCCAGATAAAAAAAGAGGTTTTGTACTATGGCCAAGAAAGAATTTCAGGCAGAGAGCAAAAAGCTGATGGATATGATGATCAACTCCATCTACACCAACAAGGAAATTTTCCTGCGGGAGCTGATCTCCAACGCCTCGGACGCCATCGACAAGCTGTATTATAAGAGCCTGACCGACACCTCCGTGGGCATGAACAAGAGCGATTTCCGCATCCTGATCACCCGCGACAAGGAAAACCGCATCCTCACCGTGGAGGACAACGGCATCGGCATGACCAAGGCTGAGCTGGAAGAGAACCTGGGCACCATCGCCCACTCCGGTTCGCTGGACTTCAAGCAGGACAACAAGGACGAGAACATCGACATCATCGGCCAGTTCGGCGTCGGCTTCTACTCCTCCTTCATGGTGGCCGACAAGGTCACCGTCATCTCCAAGGCCTACGGCTCGGACGAGGCCTGGCAGTGGGAGTCCTCCGGTGTGGACGGCTATGAGATGACCCCGGCTGAGAAGGATGCCCCCGGCACCCAGATCATCCTGCACATCAAGCCCGACACCGAGACCGACCACTACGACAACTTCCTGGATGAGTACGGCATCGTGGCCATCGTGAAGAAATACAGCGACTATGTGCGCTATCCCATCCAGATGGAACGCGAAAAGAGCCGCCAGAAGCCGGAACCGGACCCCAAGCCCGAGGACTACAAGCCCGAGTGGGAGACCTACACCGAGCTGGAGACCCTGAACAGCATGATCCCCATCTGGAAGAAGCAGAAGAGCGAAGTGACCGATGAGGAATACAACGCCTTCTATAAGGACAAGTTCGGCGACTATGCCGACCCCGCCCGGGTCATCGTGAGCCGCACCGAGGGCACTGCCAACTACAACGCCCTGCTGTTCGTGCCCAGCCACCGCCCCTACGATTTCTACACCAAGGAGTACGAGAAGGGTCTGGCCCTGTACGCTTCCGGCGTGCTGATCATGGAAAAGTGCGCCGACCTGCTGCCCGACTACTTCAGCTTCGTCAAGGGCATCGTGGACAGTCAGGACCTGAGCCTGAACATCAGCCGTGAGATGCTGCAGAAGGACAACCAGCTCAAGCTGATCCACAACGCTCTGGAAAAGAAGATCAAGAACGAGCTGCACGCCATGCTGGCCAACGACCGCACAAAGTACGAGGAGTTCTGGAAGGAGTTCGGCCGTCAGATCAAGTTCGGTGCCTACTCCGACTACGGCATGCACGCCGAGCTGCTGCGCGACCTGCTGCTGTTCTGGTCCGCCAAGGAGCAGAAGATGGTCACCCTGCAGGAGTATGTGGACAAGATGCCCGCCGAGCAGAAGTACATCTACTTCGCCGCCGGTGACTCCTCCGACCGTCTGGCCAAGCTGCCCTCCACCGAGCTGGTGCTGGGCAAGGGCTACGACGTGCTGCTGCTGACCGAGGACGTGGACGAGTTCTGCCTGCAGATCCTGCGCACCTATCCCCGCAAGGATGCCGAGGGCAAGGACGGCACCGTGGAGTTCAAGAACGTCAACAGCGGTGACCTGGGCCTGGAGACCGAGGAAGAGAAGAAGGCTGCCGAGGATGCCACCGCCGAGAACAAGGACCTGTTCGACGCCATGAAGACTGCTCTGGACGGCAAGGTGAAGGAAGTCAAGGTCTCCACCCGCCTGAAGGATCACCCGGTGTGCCTGAGCGCCGACGGCCCGCTGTCCATCGAGATGGAAAAGGTGCTGTCCAAGCAGCCCGGCAGCGAGGGCGTGAAGAGCGACAAGGTGCTGGAGCTGAACGCCAACCACCCCGTGTTCGCCGTGCTGAAGGCTGCCCAGGAGGCCGGTGACACCGACAAGATCAACAAGTACAGCGCCCTGCTGTACGCACAGGCCCAGCTCATCGAGGGCCTGCCTGTGGACGACCCCACCGCTTACGCTGAGGCCGTGTGCAGCCTGATGAAGTGATCTCTCCCCGCGGGGGCAGACTTACTCCCCTGCCGCCCGCATGGATTACCCCTTAACAAAACGACCGCGTTCCGCTATAATAGAGTGGAACACGGTCTTTTATTTTTATCTATCTGTGAAAGGAATTCTGTTTCATGGAGCCGAGAAAACACTATTTTGCAAAGATCCCCACCATCGCCATCTTTATCGTGATGGCGATGTCCGGGCCGTTGGGAGTGCTGCTGTTCATCCTGAAAGCCATTGACGAAAAGGCCGAGAAAGAGGAGCAGGCCGCCTGCCCGGGGAATGCTTATACCCCACCAGAGCCTGCCTCCACCCGGAAGGAGGAGCCAGTCCACGGTCCGGATATGCCCACCCAGGAGCAGAAAAGCGCCAAGCAATGGCACAAGAACATTGCCACCCTCTGCACCATCCTGGGCGCTGTCTTTCTGTTTGCCGGGGTGATGGATGTGGTGGATCTCATTGGCGCGTGGCAGCTGATGCCCGACCCCGGGGAGCTGTTTTCCGATATCGTCATGGCCATTGGCGGCGGCGGTGCGCTGCTGACCGGCCTGCGGATGAACAGCACCCGCAAGCTGGAGCGGCTGCTGGATAAAGTGGTGGGCGAGCGGGATAACATTCCTCTGCCGGAACTGTTTGCTGCCGCCGGGGTGGATGCCGCCCGGGGACGTCCTGCCGTGAAAAGCGCCATCGAGCACGGATACTTCGGCGCAGACGCCTACATTGACAACCGCACCGACACGCTGGTGGTGCGGGGCGCAGCACCGCAGCCGAAAAAGCCCGCACCCGCTCCGGCACCCAAGCCCCAGCCCGCCGCAGAGGACGAGTACGCTGCACTGCTGCGCCAGCTGCGGGAGGTGAACGATGCCATTCCTGACCCGGTGATGAGCCAGAAGATCTCCCGGCTGGAGGAGGTCAGCGGGCGTATCTTTGCGCTGGCGCAGAAGGACCCGGACAAAAAGGCGCAGCTGCAAAAGTTTATGAACTACTATCTGCCTACTGCCCTCAAGCTGCTGAACACCTACGCCAGCCTTTCCCGGCAGGCGGTGGAGGGCACGAACATTACCGAAGCCAAGCACAGCATCGAGCGCAGCATGGACCTGCTGGTGACCGCCTTTGAAAACCAGCTGGACAAGCTGTTCCAGTCCGATGCGCTGGACGTGACCACCGACATCGCCGCGCTGGAAGGCATGCTGAACATGGACGGCCTGACCGACAGCGCGTTCGGCAAATAATTCCATCCACAAAAACGAGGGAAAGCCCGCGGGCCTTCCCTCGTTTTGTTCTGTTCAGGTTTCTGCCAGCGCGGCCAGCACCGCTTTCTGCAGGTCGATGACCGAGATGGTGCACAGGGCTTTCAGGTCGGCGTCGGAGCCGTCGGTGGGCTGGGCGGCGATCTCCGCCATGGTCTTGCCCTTCAGGGTGCTGCAATAGCCCTCAGCGTGCTCGTACCACTCCTTGTGCAGGGCACTGGCCTCCCGCATGCCGTACTTGTCGCCCTGCTCGTTCTTGGTGTACACCGGCTCTTCCGGCCCGGAGACCGTGCCGTCCGCGCTGACGGTCAGCTGCGGCTGGGTCATGTCCCCGATGGCGCTGGTCACCCGGCCCTCGCTGTCCACGGTCAGGGCCGCCAGCGTGATGTCTGCCTGGACGTGGGCGTCCTGGTCATCCGTGGCGGCAAGGTTCTGGGGCAGGTCTGCCGCGATCAGGCTCAGGGTCACCCGGTCGCCCTGGGCGGCTCCCAGTGCTTTGGCCTGTTCGCAGGCGCGCACCACGGCGTCCCGGTAGCGGTCCACCGCGATGGTGCAGCCGGACACAAGGTCGGCGTCCTGCGGCTTGCCGTTTTCATCCGTTTTCAGCTTTTTTACCTCGTCCGGGGTCCTGCCGGTCAGATAGTCGGCAAACCAGTCGGCCTGCTCGGCCCACCCTTTGCCGAGGGAGGACGCCGCTGCCAGCGGGTAGTCCTCCCCTTTTGTGCGCTTGGACCGCACATCCTCCGGAGTGGTCACGCTGCCGGTGCTCCCGCCGGAGACCGAAAGTTCCAGCTCGTCCAGCATCACGTCGGCCAGTTTGCCGTCGGCGTCCAGCACCACAGCCGCAGCCGCAGTGGTGATCTTGCCGGCCCGGTCGCTGCCTGCGGCCTCGGTCACAACGCCAAGACCGGTGCGCCAGGCCTGCTCCTGCCCGGCTGTGCCGCCGCTCATGGCACCGGACCCACTGCCGCTCATGGACCCGGCTCCGCTGCTGCCCGGAGCGCCGCCCCGGCCGCAGCCGGTCAGCGCCAGCGCAGCGGCCAGCGTACAGCCCCAAAACACCCGAAAAACCTGCTTCATGGTACACTTGCTCCTTTTGCTCCCGCGCAGCCGCACGGGCTTTGGAGCTAGTGTGCCCCCTGCCGGGGCAATTATGAGCGCGCCCTTACATCAACGGGCTGAGCAGGCGCAGCACGCTGTCCAGCAGGGTGCCGGGGATGCTGGTGCGGCAGTCCGAAATATGAATTTCGCGGCACTGCGGCAGGGTGGCCCGCACATCGTCCCGCAGGGCAGCCACCTGACTGTTGTGCTGCAGCAGCACGCCGCACTCAAAGTGCAAAAACAGGCTGCGGTAATCCATGTTGATGCTGCCCACCACGGCTGCCCGGTCGTCGCTCACCCAGCACTTGGCATGCAGGAAGCCCGGGGTGTACTCGTAGATGCGCACCCCCGCCTGCAAAAGCGGCAGGTAGTAGGAGCGGCTCAGGCGGAACACCAGCTTCTTGTCCGGGATGCCCGGCAGCACCAGCCGCACATCCACCCCGCGCTTGGCGGCGTTTTTCAGCGCATCCAGCATCTCTTCGCCCACAGCCAGATAGGGCGTGTAGATATACACATACTGCTCGGCCCGGGCCAGCAGGTTCAGGTACACCGTCTCTGCCACCGGCTCTTCGTCCAGCGGGCTGTCGGCGTAGGGCTGCACGATGCCGTCCTGCACCGGGTGTGCACTGTGCTGGGGGCGGAAGGCGCTGTAGTCCGTCTCACTGGGGCGGAAAGCGTTCCAGAAGTTGAGGAACATCACGGTGAAATTCCACGCAGCATCGCCCTCGATGCGCAGGGCGGCGTCCTTCCAGTAGCCGAAGCGCTGCTCCGCGTTGATATACTCGTCGGCCAGGTTCACGCCGCCGGTGTAGGCGATGCGCCCGTCGATGACCACGATCTTGCGGTGGTCGCGGTGGTTCATCACCAGCGAGAGCACCGGCACCACCGGGTTGAAGGGGATGCACCGGATGTGCGCCCGCTCCATGCGCACCACAAAGTCGGTGGGCAGGCCCAGCAGGCTGCCAAAGTCGTCGTAGATCAGGCGCACGTCCACCCCCTGCGCGGCCTTGCGCCGGAGGATGGCTTCCACGCCGTCCCACATTTTGCCGGTGTGCACGATGAAATATTCCACAAAGATCGTGTGCTCGGCCCGCTCCAGGTCCTGCAGCAGCTGGGGGTACATGGCTTCGCCGCAGGCAAAATACTGCGCAGCGGTGTTCTTCCAGGCCGGGTAGCGGCCGTACCGCGCCAGATAGCGGCTCATGCCGAGGCCGGAAGCATCCAGCCCGTCGGTCTGGCCCGGCTGCTGGACAAGATCAGCCTTGTGGGCCTCGTCCACCGCCTGCAGCTTGCTGCGCAGCTGCTTGGCCGGGCGCTTGTTGCCAAAGGAGAGGTACAGTGCCCCGCCCAGCAGCGGAAGCACCCCCATGAGCGCGATCCAGCCGATCTTGTAGGCGCTGTTCTCGTCCTTGCGCACGAGGTACAGCATCATAAGCAGACTGAGCAGCTGCAAGCCGGCGTTGACCCACACGCGGCCGGTGGTGAGGGAGAAAAACACCCACAGCAGCCATGCCACCTGCAGGGCCACCAGCACCACCGTGATGGTGATCCGATTGAGGATGCGGCTGAAAAATTTTACGATCGGCAGCCGGAACATCAGGCTCCCTCCTTTCGCTCTGCATTATAATATACGTCAGTATAGCGCGGTTTGTGCGGTTTTGCAAGGGATGCAAAAAAAGCCAGCCGACAAAGCCTTTGCAGGCGGTGCCGGTTGGCATGGTTTGCGGGGTGCGGCTGCTTATTCTGCCGTTTTGCGGCGCAGCAGGCTCATGGGCGGCAGCTCCGGGGTGGGCATGGTGTATTTTTCCATGGCGTGAGGGGTGCTGTCCACCCGTTCCCCGGCCTCGTTCTCGATCCACTCCGGCGTCAGCGGGATGCTGCGGCCGTCCGGGCAGAGGGCTTCCAGCGTATCGCCCAGGCTCCACTTGCCGCGCTGCTGGCAGTGGGCCACGCCGTTCTCCCAGCGGTCCACCGTGCCCACGAACTCCCATTCGCGGATGTAGGTGGCGCTGTCGGTGGCCTGTTTGGCCTGCTCGCGGCCAAAGTAGAAGCCCGGCGAGTAGTGGCGGTGGCTGGTGCGGGTGAGCTCCTCGTAGACCTCAGCCGGCAGCTCAAAGTTGTCGTTGGCGGGGTCGGCCAGATAGGCATCCAGTGCCTTGCGGTAAGCGGCGGTCACACTGGCCACATAATAGAAGGTCTTGGCGCGGCCCTCGATCTTCAGGCTGTCCACACCGGCCTTGCAGATCAGGTCGATGAAGGGCGCGGTGCACAGGTCGTTGGCGTTGAGGATGTAGCTGCCGTTCTCGTTCTCGCCGATCTCGTACAGCTGGCCGGGGCGGGTCTCCTCGCTCAGGTAGTACTTCCAGCGGCAGGGCTGGGCGCACTGGCCCCGGTTGGCGTCGCGGCCTGCCATGTAATTGGACAGCAGGCACCGGCCGGACACGCTCATGCACATGGCACCGTGCACAAAGGCCTCGATCTCCAGTTCCGGCGGGGTCTTGTCGCGCAGGATGGCGATGTCCTGCAAGGACATCTCGCGGGCCAGCACCACGCGCTTGGCACCCAGGTGATAGGCGGCGCGGGCGGCGGCCCAGTTGGTGATGCCGGTCTGGGTGGACATGTGCACGTCGATGTCCGGGGCAACGGTCTTGCAGGCATCCAGCACGCCCAGGTCGGCCACGATGAAGGCATCCACACCGGCCTTGGCGGCCTCCTTGATGGCGTCCGGCAGGCGGTCGGCTTCCTCATTGGTGGGCAGGGTGTTCATGGTCAGGTAGACCTTGCGGCCCCGGGCATGGGCATAGATGACGCCCTCGGTGAGCTGCTCCGGCGTAAAGTTGGCCGGTGCAGACCGCATGCCGAACTCCGGCAGGCTGCAGTAAACGGCATCGGCACCGTAGTTGATGGCATAGCGCAGGCGCTCCAGATCGCCCGCCGGGGCGAGCAGTTCCGGGATTTGCAGCATAGTTGATATTCCTCTCTTTTTTCAGAAAATGACGGTAGAGTTCCCTCACCCCACCGTTTTGTTCACGTCCGCTGCGGTCTGGCAGTTGGCGTTGTGTTCGCTGAGGGTGCGGGCATAGTAGTAGTTGCCCTTGAGGTCGGTGACGAAGAAATAGGCGTCCTTTGCTTCCTCGTCCGGCTCCGGGCTCAGCGCCGCCCGGATGGCAGCGATGCCGGGGTTGGAGATGGGGCCGGGGGTCAGGCCCGCCGTATGGTAGGTATCATACGCAGAGACGATGTTTTCCGGGATATTGTCCCACCCGCCGTAGTAGGGGGCCACCCAGTTCCAGAGGTAGTTGTTGTCGGCGTCGCTCTGGATATGGCTGGACGTGTTGCTCTGCAGGCGCGGATAGGGCGAGCCCTCGGCCAGACGGTTGCGGAACACCTGCGCCACGTTGGAGTCCTGGCTGTTGCCCGCTTCCTCCTGCACAAAGGAGGCCAGCGTGACCAGCTCGTTCAGGGTCATGCCCTGCTCCTTGAGCTTCGCATACATCGCATCGGTGATCTGCGCGTCGAACTGCGCATAGAACGTTGCCACATAGTTGTGCACGGTGTCGTCCTTCAGAAACTCGTAGGTCTCCGGGAAAAGATAGCCCTCGCACTTCATGAAGCGGTCCGGGGCGTCCTTGTCCTCCGGAACGTACTGCCAGAAGGTGTACGCGCTGAAATCGCCCTCGTTGGCTTCCTTCAGAAAGTCCTCGGCGCTGCACAGACCGGCATCCTCCATCTTCCGGGCAATGGCGATGGCTGTGGTGCCCTCCGGGATGGTGATCCGCACCGTTTCTGCCTTGGCATAGGTGGAAAGAGCCGCAATGATGTCATCATAGGCGCTGCCGGTGGTCAGGGCAAAGTCACCGTACTGCAGCTTTGCCGCGGCCCCCTTGTGCCCCACATACCAGCGGAACAGGTAGGCCGAGCGGATGACGCCCGCGTCCTTGAGCTCCTGCGCGATGGCAGCAACGCCGCTGCCCTGCTTGATGCTCACCGTCACCTCGGTGCCGGGCTTGCTACTGCCGTGGATCTCGCTGCGGGCAAACAGCACCGCCGCGCCTGCGGCCAGCACCAGCAACAGTACCACTGCCAGCAAAATCTTCACGGCACCGCCTTTTTTCTTCGGGGCGGTGTGTCTCTCCTTGTGTGCCATACGCACCTTCCTTTGTTGTTTTTCTGCGTCTCAGCCTTCCAGCATCAGGCGCATATAGCTTTCCGATACGTCAAAGGGCTCCCCGTCAAAACGGATCATGCCGTACTCCTGCCGGGTGCCCTCCCCCAGGAACAGCGTCTGGGCAGCACCCACCGTGATGACGGCCTTTTCCACGATGACTTCCTTCTCGCGGGCGGCTTCCATGAGCACCTCGGCGGCGCGGTCGTCCTCGGCCATGAGCTCCACGAAATACAGGGTGTCCTCCTTGCGGAAGTACACGCCGTAGCCCCGCTCGTTGGCCACGATGGTGGCCCCGCGGGAATACAGGTCACCCAGCACCACGGCCATGCGCTCCGGGGTGAACTGCACCGTATCGGGCCAGAACTTCTCCCGCAGCTCGCACAGCTTCTTGGCGGTAACGCTGTCAAACTCGGCCTGGCTCCACAGGTTGCGGGCCACCTCCCGCGGCAGGCAGCGCAATGCAAAGGCGCGGGCAAAACCCTTATCCTGCAGCAGAGCGGCCTGCTCCGGGGTGGCGGGCACGGCCACGGTAAAGCCTGCGCCCCGCAGCTTCTGCTGCGCGCACAGGTAGTCCAGCAGGCCGGCCAGGATCAAACTGCCCTGTCCGCACAGGCCGTAGAGGTAACTGCCCTGCCGCCCCTGCAGCGTGACCGGCACCGCCAGTGCCACAGCGGCAATGGCGTCATTTTCCTCGGCCACATAGACATTCTGCTGCCCTGCAAAACGCTCCACGGCGTTGGCCGCAAATTCTTCCGACTCGCCGCGCTCGCGCTGCCACAGCGCCAGCACAGCCGCCTTGTCGGATGGCTGCATCAAACGATACATCTGTCAGGATGCCCCCTCTTATCGTATTTTATGTTACTGTCCGCCCAGCACGATGCCCTGCACCTCGGCCTGGATGTCCTCGATGCTGCGCATGGCGTCGCTGTGGGTGCAGTGCACCGTGGTCCAGCCCAGATGCTCCGCGCAATACTCGGCGGCGCGGCGGCTGCGGGCCAGATACTCGGTATCTTTCTCGTGCACGTCCTTTTTGCTCTCGTCACCGTGGTAGCGGGCGGTCATCAGCCGCTGGCTGACCGCCGGGTCCACCTGCAGGTAGATGACGCTGTCCGGTGCGGGCAGGCCCAGCAGATGGAACTCGTAATCGAACAGCCAGTGCAAAAACTCCTCCCACTGCTCCGGCGGGAGCTTGGAGCACTGGTGCACCGCGTTGGAGGTGGTGTAGCGGTCGGCAATGACCACGCCGCCCTCCTCGTAAAAGCGGCCCCAATCGGTCTTGTAGCTGGCATAGCGGTCCACCGCAAAAAAGCTGGAGGCCGCATAGGCGTTCACATCGTCCGGTTTTGAGCCGAACTGCCCGGCCAGATACATTTTGATCAGGGCGCTGGAATCGCTGGCGTAATCCGGGAAGGTGACCTCCCGCACCGGCAGGCCCTGGCTGGCCAGGTGCTGGGCCAGCAGCTTGGCCTGGGTGGCCTTGCCGCTGCCGTCCAGCCCCTCGATGACGATCAGCTTGCCCTTGCTCATACGGCGGCACCTTCCTTGATGGCGGCATATTTTGCACGCACCTCGGCGGTTTTGCCGCAGCACATCTTGCCCTCCGGGCAGGGGCCGCTCACGCAGGCCGGGCCGGATTTGGCAAAGATGTGGGGTGCCACCGGGTACACCAGTTTGAACATCTCTTCGGCAAGCTGGCGGATCTCCCACTGGGCGCGGCTGCAGCAGCGCAGGTGGAAGAAGTTTTGCAGGCTGCGGGCGTTCATGGTGACCACCATCTTGGTCTCGCAGGCGTTGGGCAGCACAAAGCGGGCGTCCTCATTGGCCTGCTTGCCGGCCTTGGCGCGGGCTGCCTTTTCCGGCATGCCCTCGGCCATCAGGCGGGCGGTGTGGCCCTCTTCCAGCTTGTGGGCAAGGTCAAGGTAGCGTTTGGCGTCCTCGTTCATGCTCTCAAGGAAAGCCGCCTTTGCCTCCGGGATGGCTTCGATCTCCGGCGGCACCACATAGCGGAAATCGTCCAGGCGCACATAGCGCTGGCTCTGCACGCTGAAGGATGCGATGCGGTGGCGGGTGATCTGGGCCAGCAAGGTACGGCTGACCCCCTCGATGCCAAAGGTGAAGCTGGCGTGCTCGATGGGGCTGGCGTGGCCCAGGTCGCTGAGCATGGTCAGGAACTTTGCCGTCTTTTCCTCGGTCAGGCCGTCCAGCAGGTCGGTGATGTGGGCGTCGGAGTAGCACAGCTTGGCGGCAGCCGCCACCACCTTTTCCGGCTCCGGGGTATGGGCGATCAAACGAACTGTCATCATTTTTGTGTCATTCCTCCGTTGTGATTTTGGTCAGCGGCGCAAAATTGGCCATGGTCTTTTTGATGCCGACCTTCTCAAAGTTGATCTCCACGATCTGGTCTCCGGCCGCAGGCTTGACCTTGAGCACGGTGCCCCGGCCAAAGACCTTGTGCTCCACGATGTCGCCCGGCTCGTAATGCTTGGAGCCTGCGGGCGCGGCCTTGGCAGCCGGTGCACCGGTAAAGCTGATGGGCTTTTTTGCGGTGCCCGTGCCGGAATACCCGGCACCGAACCCGCCCGAACGCACCTTGGGCTGGGTGGAACTGTTGCCGTAGGCGGCACCGTAGCCGGAAGAGGAAGTGCCCCGCCCGGCATAACCGGAGCCGAACCCGCTGCGCTCCCCGGCGTTGTACTCGCGGTTCAGGTAACCGCCGCCGGAGCGGGAACCATAGCCGCCGGAACCGTAGCCCCCGGCGCTGCGGCCCCAACCGGAAGGCCCGGAGTACCCGGACGCGCCGCCGGGCACGGTGTCGCTGTAGCTGCTGCCCCAGCCGCCCAGACGGGAACGCTGTTCCAGCACCGGGCTGCGGGTCTCTTCGATGTACTCCGGCTCGATCTCGCGCAAAAAGCGGCTGGGCTCGTTGCGCTGGGTGCGGCCGTAGAGCATCCGGGTGACGCTGTTGGAGATGTACAGTTCCTTTTTGGCGCGGGTGATGCCGACGTAGGCAAGGCGGCGCTCTTCTTCCAGGTCCGCCTCGGAATACTTGCTCATCTCGCTGGGGAACACGCCCTCTTCCATACCGATGAGGAACACATAGGGGAACTCCAGCCCCTTGGCCGAATGGATGGTCATCAGCACCACCTGGTCGGCGCTCTCGTTGTAGCTGTCGATGTCGCTGATGAGGGCGATATCTTCCAGATAGCCCTCCAGCGTGGCGTCCTCGCCGTGCTGGTCGCAGTAGTTCTTGACGTTGTTCACCAGCTGGCCCAGGTTCTGCAGGCGGTCGGCGGCGTCCTCGTGGCCCTTGGCGGCGTCGGCTTCCAGCATGGCCTTGTAGCCGGTCAGCTCGATGACGTCGGCGGCAAAGGCGTCCAGCGTCTTGGTCTCCAGCGAATCCTGCAGACTCTGGTAGATCTGCCAGAATTTCAGCAAGGGCATCACAGCCCGGCTGAGCTTGGCGTACTGGTCGGCGTGGCCGATGATCTCCAGCATGCTCACCCCCTGCTGGGCGGCAAGGTCTGCAATGACCTCCACCGTGGTGTTGCCGATCTTGCGGGCAGGCTCGTTGATGATGCGGCGCAGGCGCACGTCATCGCGGGGGTTGGCCACGATGGACATATAGGAGTGGATGTCCTTGACCTCTTTGCGGTCGTTGAAGCGCTGGCCGCCCACGATCTTGTGGGGGATGCCCGCGCGGGTGAAGTAGCTTTCGATGGGAGCCGACTGGGCGTTCATGCGGTAGAGGATGGCGTGGTCGGCCAGATGGCCGCCCTCTTTCAGGTGCTGGCCGATGACATCCGCAATGTGCATCGCCTCGTCCTGCTCGTTCTCGGCGGTGTACACCTGCACCTTGTCGCCCTCGCCGTTGGCGGTCCACAGGGTCTTGCCCTTGCGCTCCGTGTTGTGCTGGATGACGCAGTTGGCGGCGTTGAGGATGTTGGAGGTGGAACGATAGTTCTGCTCCAGCCGGATGGTCTTTGCCCCGGGGTAGCACTTTTCAAAGTTGAGGATGTTTTCAATGGTAGCCCCGCGGAAGCGGTAGATGCTCTGGTCATCGTCGCCCACCACGCAGATGTTGCGCTCCGGGCCGGTGAGCAGGCTCACCAGACGGAACTGCGCCACACTGGTGTCCTGATACTCGTCCACCAGCAGGTATTTGTATTTGGTCTGGTAGAAGTCCCGCACGTCCGGGTGCTCTGCCAGCAGCTGCACGGTCTGGTAGATGAGGTCGTCGAAGTCGAAGGCACCGGCCTCCTTCAGCCGCTTTTCGTAGGCGGCGTAGATGCGGGCCGCCAGTGCGCCCTTGGTGTCCTTGGCGGGGTTGGCAAGGGCCTGTTCCGGGCTGACCAGCTGATCCTTCCAGCGGCTCATCTGGTTGATGGCGCTCTTGATGGGGAAGAACTTGTCATCCACGTTCAGGTCCTTGTACACCGCCTTCATCACCCGCTGGGTGTCGTCGGTGTCGTAGATGGTAAAGCTGCGGGGGTAGCCGATCTCCTCCGCCCAGCGGCGCAGGATGCGCACACAGGCCGAGTGGAAGGTGGAGGCAAACACCTCGTCGCCCTCTTCCCCGCCCAGCATCCGGCGCAGGCGCTCCTTCATCTCCCCGGCCGCCTTGTTGGTAAAGGTGATGGCCATCACGTTCCAGCTGCGCACGGCGTTCTGCCGCAGCATACCGTCCAGCCAGCCGGGCGCGGCGGTGCCGGTCATGATGGCACTGCGCAGGGCCTTGACGTCCTCTTCTGTGGCGGGGCGGGGCAGCTGCTTTGAGCCGTGGGCCGCGCCAAACCGGATGAGGTTGGCAATGCGGTTGACCAGCACGGTGGTCTTGCCGCTGCCGGCTCCGGCCAGGATGAGCAGCGGGCCGTCGGTGGTGAACACCGCCCGCCGCTGCATCTCGTTCAGGCGGCCGAACTGCTTTTCGATATAGGTGTCGCGCAGAGCGCAGAATTCTTGTGTCAGATCTGTTGCCATGGGTTCCCCTGTCTCCTTTTATTGTCAAAGAACAGTATACCACAATTTGAAGAAATTGAGAATAGCCGGTGCGTTTGCAGGCGGCATTTGCGCGGAAATTTTGCGGCCCATTTTCTGCGCAGGGGGTCTGGAACCACCTCCGCCCGGTTCCGGCTGTGCAATTGCTTTTATCGGCAGGCCGGGAGGGCGCTGTCCGTGGCTGGTTCACACGGCTTCCCTACTGTAGTAAAACAAGTGATAAAGTTCAAATTTAATATTTTACCTACGTTATTTTATTGAAGTTTATCAGTTTGATAAAGTTACTCTCATTGATAAAGTTCCAACTTTATCAGCAGCGCCGAACTTTCGCACGTTGATAAAGTTACTTTTTCGGCGTTGTTTCGTTTAAAAAGCCGAATTTTATCAGATAGCGCTTCTCTATCAGAGCTTGCACAGTGACAAAACAAAACCCGCCCGGCAGTACAGGACCACCGGACGGGAACGTTTGTTTTTCAGGGAATGCTTAGCCGAAGATGTTGATCAGAATACCAGCAGCAACGGCAGAGCCGATAACGCCGGCCACGTTGGGGCCCATGGCGTGCATCAGCAGGAAGTTCTGCGGGTTCTCGCTCTGGCCCACCTTCTGGGACACACGGGCGGCCATCGGCACAGCGGAAACGCCAGCGGAACCGATCAGCGGGTTGACCTGGCCGCCGGTCACGGCGTACATCACCTTGCCGCACAGCACACCGGCTGCGGTGCCGAAGGAGAAGGCGATCAGGCCCAGCACGATGATGAACAGGGTGCGGGTGTTCAGGAAGGTGTTTGCACTGGTGGTGCAGCCAACAGACAGGGCCAGGAAGATGGTGATGATGTTCATCAGCTCATTGCCGGCGGTCTTCTGGATGCGATCCACCACGCCGCACTCCTTCATCACGTTGCCCAGCATCAGCATACCCACCAGAACGGCGGCATCCGGGACGATCAGGGACACGATGATGGTGACCATGATGGGGAAGATGACCCTCTCGGTCTTGGAGACGGTGCGCAGCTGCTTCATCACGACGGTACGTTCCTTCTTGGTGGTCAGTGCCTTCATGATGGGCGGCTGGATAACAGGCACCAGCGCCATGTAACTGTAGGCTGCCACAGCGATGGAGCCCAGCAGCTCAGGTGCCAGACGGGAGGTAACGAAGATGGCAGTGGGGCCGTCGGCACCGCCGATAATGGAGATGGCAGCAGACTGCTTCTGGGTGAAGTCCACCAGACCGGTAGCGGCCAGCAGACGGGCACCCATGTAAGTACCAAAGATGCCGAACTGTGCGGCAGCGCCCAGCAGCAGGCTCTTGGGGTTGGAGATCAGCGGAGCAAAGTCGGTCATGGTGCCGATGCCCAGGAAGATCAGCGGGGGGTAAATGCCCAGCTTGACGCCCATGTAAAGCATATCGGCAAGGCCGCCGTTGTTCAGGATCTCGACCCACATGGGGTGTTCCAGACCGTCACCGACGAAATATTCCATGTGGATGACGCCGCTGCCCGGCAGGTTTGCCAGGATCATGCCGAATGCCATGGGCAGCAGGATCAGGGGCTCGAATTCCTTCACGATGGCGAGGTACAGCAAAAAGCAGCCCACGCAGATCATGATCGCGTACAGGTAGCCGCCGGGCTCACCGAACCGTGCAAAGCCGGAACTTTGGAAAATACCGACCAGAGTATCAATAAACTGTGTCATGTTCTTCCTCCTGTGTTAAAACGGGGCCGTGGTGTCGTTCACACCGGCCTTGCCCCAGCCGTTGGTGCCGCGGCGCACCGCCCTGAGGGTGTACTTGCCATTGCCCATTGCGTGGATGGCGGCCATGATGGCAGCCACCACATCACCGGGAATGCCTTCCTCCACCTGGGGAGCCGGAGCAGCGGCCTGCTGCACCGGGGCAGCGGGCTTTGCAGGGGCGGCAGGCTTGGAGGCAGCAGCCTTTGCGGCAGCCTTCTTCTTGCCCAGACCGTCGAAGATCTTGCCCTCCAGCGTGATGATCGCCATCAGCAGCACGAGGATCAAGAACACCAGCACGATACCGGTAACGGTAACGACGACGTCAAAACCTAAATCCATGGTTTTTCCTCCTGTTTCTCAACGATTCGCAGCCGGTGCAAGCACCGGCCGCAAAAACACGATTTGGAAATAGTATACCTTATTTTCCCATTTAATTCAACAAAAATGGACAAATTTTCTTTTTTCCCGCAACATTCTTACCGGCGGCCGATGCGCGGGGTGGCGTCGGTGAAGCCGGTCTCCAGCTTGTCGCCGATGCCAAGGCTCATAGCCGTGCCCAGGGCCACGCAGTTGACGGGGTCGGGCGAGACGGTCACTTCCACCTTCAGCTCCTGGGCCAGATACTCGGTCAGGCCGTGCAGCTGGGCACCGCCGCCGGTGAGCATGACGCCGTTGCGGTAGATGTCACCGGCCAGCTCCGGAGGGGTCTTTTCCAGCACCTGGTGGGCCGCCGTGCCGATCTGCTCACTGAGCATCATCACCGGCTCGTACAGGTCATCGGTGGACACGTTCACGCGCACCGGCAGGCCGGTGAGCAGGCTGCGGCCCTTGATCTCCATGGTCTCGTGGAAATCGGTCTTTTGCGGGCAGCAGGCCACATGCTTTTTCAGCTCCTCGGCGGTGCGCTGGCCGATGGCGATGCTGTACTTGTTGCGCACATGCTTGAGGATTTCCTCATCGTAGTGGTTGCCGGCCACACGCACGCTGGTGGCCTTGACCTTGCCTCCCAGGCTCAGTACGGCGATGTCGGTGGTGCCGCCGCCGATGTCGATGATCATGCGGCCGTCCGGCTGGGTGATGTCGATGCCGGAGCCGAGGGCGGCGGCGATGGGCTCGTCGATCAGGTACACCTGACGGGCACCGGCGGCCACCACGGCCTCCACCACGGCGTCGCTCTCAATGCCGGTGATGGCGGCGGGCACGCACACGGCCACCCGGGGCTTGACCATATGGGAGCTGTACACCTGCTTGACAAAGCGGCAGATCAGCTCCCGGGTCATGGTGTGGTCGCTGATGACGCCGTCCTTCAGCGGGAAGATGGCGGAAATGTAGTTGGGGGTGCGGCCTACCATGGCCAGGGCCTTGTCGCCCGCCTCCAGCACGGAGTTCTTGCGGGTGTCCATAGCCACCACGCTGGGCTGGTTGAGCACCACGCCCTTGCCCTCCTGCGCGATGATGATGGTAGTCGTACCCAGGTCGATGCCGATATCGTTCTGTGCCATAAGTCGTTCGTTCCTTTCTCTTGTGCCTCTATCGTAAAAAGCCCGCCGGGCGGGCAAAAATCAGATCAGAGTTCAGTATAACATAGTTGCGGCAAAAAGTATACAAGTTTTGCGCGTTCCGCATTTTCTGTCATCCGATGCCGCTTGCCGTAACGACCCCTTCCGTGAAAAGGCGTTTGGAGCGGCCCGCAGGCCGCGACAAACGCGAATATAAAAATAATATTTCCGCTGAATATAGCCAGAGCAGCGCGGAGGCTATTCTAAATCGTTCACTCTGCGGAAGCAGCATCCACACGCACCTGCTCCGGCGGCAGCTCCGCCTGCAGCAGGGCGCACAGGCCGCTGTAACGCAGGTTCTGGCGCACATTGCTCATCATGCGGTTGGCCACGTCCCGCCGGCCCGCCACGATGCACAGCTTGCGTGCGCGGGTGACGCCGGTGTAGAACAGGTTGCGGTAACACAGGCGGGGCGGCACCTGCGCCACCGGCAGGATCACCGCCGGGAACTCGCTGCCCTGGCTCTTGTGCACCGTGATGGCGTAGGCGATCTCCAGTTCGTTGAGGTTCTCGGCCGGGTACACCAGCCGCCGGTCGTCCATGCGCACCACCATGGAGCGCTCCCTTGTGTTGATGCTCTCCACGATGCCGATGTCGCCGTTGTAGGCTCCCACGCCCTGTTCCCCGCCGATGCGCTGCCAGACGATCTCGTAGTTGTTGCGCACCTGCATCACCTTGTCGCCCACCCGGAACACCCGGGCCGCGCTCTGCAGCTGGGGTTTGCCCTTCTGCTCCGGGTTGAGCAGGTTCTGCAGCTCCACATTCAGCGCCTGGGTGCCGGTGGGGCCCAGCTTTGTGGGGCAAAGCACCTGAATGTCCCGCACGGGGTCGAACCCATAGCTGCGGGGCAGCCGGGTGGTGACCAGGTCGCACACCAGCTTCTGGGCGGCGTCGCCGTCCGCTTCGAGGAAGAAGAAATCGTCCGTTTTGCCGCCCTTCTGCAGCGGCTCGCCGCAGATGATGTGGTGGGCATTTTCCACGATGAGGCTGCGTTTGGCCTGCCGGAAGATCTCGTTGAGGCAGACGGTGGGCACGCACCCGGAGCGGATGATCTCGCCCAGCAGGTTGCCGGGGCCCACGCTGGGCAGCTGGTCGGCGTCGCCCACCATAATGATGCGGCAGCTGTAACGCAGGGCCGTGACCAGCGCCTGAAACAGCTTGACGTCCACCATGCTCATCTCGTCCAGAATGACCACATCGCACTTGAGCAGGTTCTTGTCGTTGTGGATGAAGCTGACCACGCCGCCGGTATAGTCCACCTCCAACAGGCGGTGGATGGTGCTGGCCTTGCGGCCGGTGAGCTCGCTCAGCCGTTTGGCGGCCCGGCCCGTGGGGGCGCACAGGGCCACCCGCTCGGCCTGATTTTCCAGCAATTGCAGGATGGCGTTCACGGTGGTGGTCTTGCCGGTGCCGGGGCCGCCGGTAAGCACCAGACAGTTCTCGGTCATGGCCTTGCGGATGGCTTCCCGCTGCAGCGGCGCATAGGCAAAGCCCTGGGTCAGTTCCAGCACCTGCAGGTTCCGGTCCAGGTCACGGGCGGTGTTCTTGCCCCGCCGGGCCAGAATGGCCAGCCGGTGGGCAATGTCCTGCTCGGCGGCCAGAAGGTCCGGCAGGTAGATGTAGGGCACGCCGTCGAACATCTTCACGCAGAGTTCTTCGGTCTCGATGCACTTGTCCAGCGCACGGGCCAGCTTTTCCGGCGGCTGGTGGATGAAGTTGGAGGCGGTTTCCAGCAGTTGGGCCCGGGGCAGGCAGGTGTGGCCGTTGCCCGCGTTGTGGCGCAGGGTGCGCAGCAGGGCGGCTTCCAGCCGCTGGGCGCAGTCGCCCTCCATGTGGTAATACTGGGCGATGCTGTCGGCGTGGCGGAAGTCCAGCTGCAGCGGCTCCCCGCACAGCAGGTAGGGGTTGGCCGAAATCGCCTGCATGGCCCCCGGCCCGAACGCCCGGAACACCTCCATGGCCTTGCGGGGGCCGATCTCGAACTGTGCCAGATAGGCGATGAGTTCCCGCATGCCGAACATCCGCTTGAACTCCTGCTGGATGCGGTCGGCCTTGTCCGGCGAGATGCCGGGCACCTGCGTGAGCCGGGCGGGGTCGTTGGCAATGACCTCCAGCGCCTCGGCCCCGAACAGGTCGATGATCTTGTCCGCCGTCTTGGCCCCGATGTAGGGTAGCGACCGGCTGGCAAGGAAGGCGTACACGGCTTCCAGATCCTTGGGCATGTCCGTCTCGCACTCCTGCGCGTGGAACTGCCGGCCGTAGGTAGCGTGGTTCTCGTACCGGCCGCGGCAGATGACGCTTTCCCCGGCGTGCAGCTCCCCCACGACGCCGCACACCACGGTGATGACCCCGCCGCCGGACACCTCGAACACGGTGTAGCCGTTGTCGGCGTTCTCGTAGATGATATCTTCCACCGTGCCTTCCAGCTGTTCCAGCTCCTGTTCTGCCATGTGCTCACCTCCCTGTTTGCATAATTATTTATAGTATAGCCCTTTTGGGGGGATTTGTAAATCGGGAGATGGGGCAAAAATGCGGCACCCGCCACGGCGGTGCTGCGTCCCGGATGCGCCGGTGCAGTAGGACGGAACTTCAAGTTAGTCCCTGCTAAATTGTGACAGATTCATGTCAAAATGGTAACAGTTCCTGTTTCATCGTGAAAAATGCCAGCAAAGGCCTTGATTTTTTGTCAAAGTTTCCGTATAATCATCTCCAAACCAATCGGCCCGACCGGTTGGTCCATTGAAACACGAAAAAAAGGAGTACATCTCATATGAAACTCAAGAATGTTGCAATCGCTGCTACCGCTCTGGCACTGGCTGTCGGCATGACCGCCTGCGGCAGCTCTTCTTCCACCGCTGCTTCCTCCTCTGTGGCATCTTCTGCTGCCGCATCCAGCGAGGCTGCAAGCTCTGAGGCTGCTTCCAGCGAGGCTGCTGAGCCCACCACTGCCGAGTACACCGTGTACAACACCACCGGTTCCAAGGTCACCGACCTGTACCTGTACGAAGTCGGCGCCGAGGACAAGGGCGACAACCTGGCAGGCGACGGCCTGGCTGACGGCGACAGCGTGGTCATCACCCGCGACGTGGAGGCCGACAAGCAGGCTGACGTGACCTATGTGCTGGAGTTCACCACCGAGGACGGCCAGACCCAGGCCTTCGAGACCCTGCACTACGAGACCACTCCCATCTCCCTGAAGAGCGTGGACGCCGCTGCAGGCGCTACCCCCATCGCCTTCGCTGCACCGGAGAACTAAGTCTCAACCAACTTGCATCGAAAAAGGGCTGCTGCACAAATGCTGTGCAGCAGCCCTTTTGTTTTAAACCGGAAACGCTCAGGCCCTTGCCGCCTGCTGCGCATCGGCCTGTTTTTTGTTCTGCAGGCGCTTGCGCACCACGATGTAGGCCGGGATCAGGAAGAAGCAGGCAAAGAACCAGGCCACCGGGCTTGCGATGCAGGCGGCAAAGTACCCCCACAGGGGCACGAACCAGAAGCCCACCATGGCCCGGGCAATCATCTCGGCCACCCCGGCAAACATGGCCAGACTGGAATAGCCCAGGCCCTGAATGGTATAACGATAGATGATCAGCACCGCCAGGGGGATGTAGAACACGCTGTTCCAGAAAATAAAACTCTGGGCGTTGGCCATGATGGCAGTCTCTCCCGGCTCCAGGAACAGGCCGATGAGGGTCTTATCCAGCACCCGGAGGATCAAAAAGGAGGCCACACTATACACGCAGCCAATGCCCAGGGCGGTGTGCACGCCCCGGTCCACACGGTCCAGGTCCTTGGCACCCATGTTCTGGCTCGTGTAGGTGGTCATGGCAGTGCCGATGCTTTCCAGGGGCACGCAGAGGAACTGGGCCGCCTTGCCGCCGGCGGTCTGTGCGGCCACGATGTCGCTGCCCAGACCGTTCACGGCACCCTGCAGCACCACGCTGCCAATGGCCGTGATGCTGCACTGCAGGCCCATGGGGATGCCCATGCTGCACAGCTTTGCACAGTGGGGCAGGCTGAACGCGCCTTCGTCCTTGCTCCAGCGCAGCTCATGGTAGTGGCGCAGGATGTACAGCAGACTGCCGATGCCAGCCACCGCCTGGCTGAACACCGTGGCAAAGGCTGCACCAAAGGCCCCCATGCGGAACACGATGATGCACACCAGGTCCAGCCCGATGTTCAGCGCACTGGCCACCAGCAGAAAATACAGGGGCCGCTTGCTGTCGCCCAGAGCACGCATCAGGGCACTGGTCACATTATAAAGAAGGGTGAAGGGGATGCCCCAGAAGATGGTGCGGATGTAAATATCTGCAATGTCGATGATGTTGGCCGGGGTGTTGGTCCACACCAGCACCGACCGGGTCAGGGCCACTGTGACCACCGTCAGCACCACTGCAAAGGCTACCGACAGCCACACGGTGTTGGCCGTGTAGCGGCGCATCTCTTTATAATCCTTGGCACCGAAGGTCCAGGAGATGGGGATGGAAAAGCCGCAGGCAATGCCGTTGACAAAGCCCAGCACCAGATAGTTCAGGCCGCCCACGCTGCCTACGGCCGCCAGCGCTTCCACGCCCACAAAGCGGCCCACGATGATGGTGTCGGCCAGGTTGTAGAACTGCTGGAACAGGCTGCCCAGCATCAGCGGCACTGCAAAGGCAAGGATCAGCTTCAGCGGGCTGCCCTGCGTCATATCCTTTGTCATAGTTTTCCTCCCATCCATGCAAAAAAGAGCCGTTGCTCTGCATTTTTGCCGTGAAAAACGCCCTGCCGGAAAGAGGCAGGACGTTTTGTACATTCATGAAAGGTATTATAGCCGAGGCAAGCGCATTTTACAAGATTTGCATTGCATCAACATTTCCAGTTTTTTTCCGAAAGAATTGGTTATTCTGCGCGCAGCGTCCCCGTGTTCAGCTCCCGATACGTCTTGGCGATCAGATATGCCGCGATCACAAAGGTCAGGAGGTCCGACATCGGCATGGAGTACAGCACGCCGTCCAGCCCGAAGAACCGGGGCAGCAGCAGGGCAAAGCCCACGCCGAACACCACCTCACGCACCATGGACAGGGCGGTAGACTCCCCTGCCTTGCCCATGGCCTGCAGGAAGATGAAGCAGGCCTTGTTGACGCAGGCCAGAATGATCATGCACAGATAGATGCGGAAGGACTTCACAGCAAAATCCGTGTAGTAGACGCTCTCGTTGGCGGCGCCGAACAGCGCGATGAGCCGCCGCGGGAACACCTCCACCAGAACAAGGGCCACAGCACCCACGGCGGCTTCGGCCAGCAGCAGCTTGGTGAACAGCTCCTTCACACGGGCAGACTTGCCTGCACCCATGTTGAAGCCCACGATGGGGATGCAGCCGGCGGCCATGCCCACCACGATGGAGATGACGATCTGGAAGAACTTCATCACGATGCCCACCACGGCCATGGGAATCTGGGCGTACTGCTCCTGCCCGAACACGGGGTCCAGTGCGCCGTACTTCCGGATCATGTTGTTGATGGCGGCCATGGCGGCCACCAGACTGATTTGGGACAGGAAACTGGTCATGCCCAGGGTCAGGGTACGGCCGCAGATGGTGCCTTTCAGCCGGTAATCGCCCTTTTCCGGGCGGGTGATCTTCATGTGCAGCAGATACCACACCGACAGCACCGCCGTGACCACCTGCCCGATGACCGTGGCAACGGCCGCGCCCATCATGCCCCAGTGGCAGCCGAAGATAAAGACGGGGTCCAGGATGATGTTGAGCACTGCGCCCGCCAGCGTGGAGATCATGGCAAACCGGGGGCTGCCGTCGGCACGGATAATGGGATTCATGGCCTGGCCGAACATGTAGAACGGCACGCCCAGCGTGATATAGAAGAAGTATTCCTGCGAATGATGGTAGGTCTCGGCGTTCACCGTGCCGCCGAACATGGCCAGAATGGTATCGGCAAAGAGCAGGTAGACGGCCGTGAGCACAAGGCTGCTGACCACGCACAGCACCACCGCGTTGCCCACGCTCTGCTTTGCGCGGTGCACTTCGTCCTGCCCAAGGCTGATGCTGACGAAGGCACAGCAGCCGTCACCGATCATGACCGCGATGGCCAGCGCCACCACCGTGAGCGGGAACACCACCGTGTTGGCGGCATTGCCGTAGGAGCCGAGGTAGCTGGCGTTGGCAATGAAGATCTGGTCCACGATGTTGTACAGTGCGCCGACCAGCAGCGAAATAATGCACGGGATCGCATAGCTCCGCATCAGCTTGCCGATGCGCTCCGTGCCGAGAAATTGATTGGAATGTTCCATGGGATTCACCTTACCTTTCCTGTTTCAGGGCAAAAGAAAACAACGAGCCACGCTCATGCAACTGGTTTTACGCATGAGAGCCACTCGTTGTACGGAATCATTATACGGTTTTGCCGCCCGGTTTGCAAAGGTAGTTTTGCACAAGAATTGTGCTGGTCATTCTGCGCATCCTGCACAGTGCAAACTTTGTGGAAAAGCGCCTTTGAAGCCCCCCGCCGGTTTGTGGTACAATAATAAGGAACGAAAACTGCGCTGGAAAGTCCGTTTTTGCAGTTGCTTTCCATACAAGCGAAAGAGGTGCACGATGTCACAGTATCAAGCAGGAACGCTGGTCGTTTATGGAAACCTCGGTGTGCACGAGATCGAAGCCGTTGGCCCGCAGAGCTTCTGCGGCGAACCGGCCCGGGAATATTATACCCTCCGCCCTTATTTTTCCGACTCTCACGACCGGAGCTATATCCCCACGGCCAAGGAGGGCGTTCTGCGCCCGGTGAGCACCCCGGAACAGGCCGCTGCCTGTCTGGAGCAGGTGCGCAGCGAACCGGACGCGGCCCCGGCGTCTGCCAACCAGACCGTGCTGGCGGAGCATTATCAGGCCGTGATCCACACCAATGATTTTTACGAGTACCTGAAGCTGTACCGGGAGCTTGCCCACAAGCAGAGCACCCAGCGCAGCAAGGGCCGCAAGGTGAACGCCATGGACGCCTACTTCTACCAGATGGCCGAGCGCACCCTGCGGGAGGAGCTGGCCGTGGCGTTCCACGAAACGCCGGAAGCTGCCGCCAGGCGGCTGGAAGCGGCGGTGTCCTGAATCCAGACCATCGCAAAGGGAGAGGCTTCCCTGTCCGGTCCACCCGGCAGAGGGGCCTCCCCCTTTTTGTTTTTGCTCTGCGTCCGGCTCCTTGCAGACATCCACCCAGCCCCGGTGGGCAGGCCGTTTGCTGTGTTGGGGTATTATGATCCCATTTTCACATCGTGTCAATGGGTTTTGTGCGCAGACCGCCACCTGTACCGTGCATTATAAAAAGGAAGGAAAGTGTGTCAGAACTGTAAAAGATAAATTATTTTAGTTATTTTTGTTGACTTATCCAACGATTCGGCTATAATGGTCGTGTTCCGAATACCTCAATCATTTTAGCCATTTAAAAACATCCAACATACAAAAGGAGAACACTACCATGACGTTTGAAGAAATGAAGAAGATCGTTGTCGATACCCTGAACTGCGACGAGGACAAGGTGACTATGGAGGCCAGCCTGACCGAGGATCTGGAGGCCGACAGCCTGGATGCTGTGGAGCTGAACATGGCCCTGGAAGATGCCTGCGGCGTGTCCGTGCCCGACGAGGAGCTGGCAAAGCTCAAGACCGTGGGCGACATCTACAACTACATCACCGCACACATCTGAGGCAGAACACCATGAACGAGATCCGAGACCTGTTCCCCGGCCGGATGCGGGAACGCACCTTTCAGCTGAAAGCCCGGCGGGATGCCGGGGCCGTCTGGCATGAACCCCAGTTCGTGGAGTGCAAACAGTGCGGCCGCCGCGCCACCCGCACCATCTGGACCCGCAGCCTTTACGTCTGCCCCAACTGCGGCTATCACATGCCCATCGGCGGCTACTACCGGCTCAGCCTGGTGCTGGACCACGGCAGCTTCCGGGAGCTGGACGCCGACCTGCCTCCGCAGGATGTGCTCCGGTTCCCCGGCTACCCGGAAAAGCTGACCGCCGCCCAGAACAAGACCGGCCTGCGCGAAGCCGCCGTCACGGCGACCGGCCGCATCGGCGGGGTGGCCTGTGTGGCTGCCGTGCTGGACAGCCGGTTTTTCATGGGCAGCATGAGCACCGCCGTGGGCGAAAAGATCACCCGCGCGGTGGAGTACGCCGCAGCCAAACGCCTGCCGCTGGTCATCTTCTCGGCCAGCGGCGGTGCCCGCATGCAGGAGGGCATTTTCAGCCTGATGCAGATGGCCAAGACCAGCGCCGCCATCCAGCGCTTTTCCGCCAGAGGCGGGCTGTACGTCAGCGTGCTCACCCACCCCACCACCGGCGGCGTGACCGCCAGCTTTGCAAGCCTGGGCGACATCATGCTGGCCGAGCCGGGGGCGCTGATCGGCTTTGCCGGGCCCCGCGTCATTGAGCAGACCATCGGCGAAAAGCTGCCCGCCGGGTTCCAGCGCAGCGAGTTCCAGTTGGAGCACGGCTTTGTGGATCAGGTGGTGCCCCGCGACCAGCTGCGCGACACCCTGATCCGGGTGCTGCAGCTTCATGTGGGAGGAAAACACGAATGATCAAGGAAATTCTGGAGCAGCTGGCTCCGCTGGATGCGCAGATCACCGCCCTGAAGGGCAGCGGCGACGACATGGACGCCATCACGGCCCACGCCGCCGAGCTGGCAGAGCTTGCCGTAGAGGAGGACGAGATCCTGCGTGCCTGCGGCCCGCTGACCGCCGAGGACCGGGTCTTTCTGGCCCGGCACCCGGACCGCCCCCACATTGACGAAACCATCTCCGCCCTGTTCACCGACTTCTTTGAGCAGCGGGGCGACCGCCAGTGCAAGGAGGACCCCGCCATTCTGGGCGGTGTGGCCCGCTTCCACGGCATGCCGGTGACCGTCATCGGTCACCGCAAGGGCTCCTCGCTGGAGGAGAATCTGGCCTGCAACTTCGGCATGCCGGGGCCGGAGGGCTACCGCAAGGCCCTGCGCCTGATGAAGCAGGCCGAGAAGTTCGGTCGGCCCATTATCACTTTCATCGACACGCCGGGCGCTTACCCCGGCAAGGACGCCGAGGAGCGCGGCCAGGGCGAGGCCATCGCCCGCAACCTGATGGAGATGAGCGGCCTGACCGTGCCGGTCATCGCCGTGGTCACCGGCGAGGGTTCCTCCGGCGGTGCGCTGGCACTGGGCGTGGCAAACCACATCCTCATGCTGGAAAACGCCGTCTATTCGGTGCTGAGCCCCGAGGGCTTTGCCAGCATCCTATGGAAAGATTCTTCCCGCAGCGGCGAAGCCTGCGAGATGATGAAGCTGACCGCGCAGGACCTGTACCGGGACGGCATCGTGGAAGAAGTGATCCCGGAGCCGGTGGGCGGTGCCCAGCGCGGCCACACGGTGCTGTTTGAGCAGCTGGACGCTGCCCTGTGGGCACACCTGAAAACGCTGTGCCGCATGAACGGCAGGGCCCTGGCCGACCAGCGCTACAAGAAATACCGCCAGATCGGAGAAATGAGGAACGCATGAAGGGCTTCCAGCTGATAGCCACCGGCGGGGCGCTGCCCGGCCGGACGGTCACGAACGAAGAGCTCAGCCGCACCGTGGACACCAGTGACGCGTGGATCACCTCCCGCACCGGCATCCGCACCCGGCACTGGTGCACCGCGGACGAATCCGCCGCCACGCTGGCCATTGCCGCCGCAACACAGGCGCTGCAGCGCAGCGGCCTTGCCCCGGCAGACATCGCCTGCTGCGTGTGCGCCACCCTGTCGGCCCCGGATGCCACCCCCAGTGTGGCCTGTCAGGTACAGGCGGCGCTGGGCCTGCCGGAGAACCGGCCCGCGCTGGACGTCAACGCGGCCTGCTCCGGCTTTTTGTACGGCACTGCTGTGGCGCGGGGCCTGCTGGCCACGCTGGGCGGGCAGTACGCCCTGGTCATCGGGTGCGAAGCCCTTTCCCGCCTGATGGACCCCGCCGACCGCTCCACCTGCGTCCTGTTTGGCGCCGGCGCGGGCGCGGCCATCTTCCGGCTGGCCGACACCCCCTTCGCCCTCACGCTGGGGGCCCGGGGCAGCGACGTCCTGCACGCCGGTGGGCCGGACCGGAACGGTTCTGCCCCCATCACCATGGACGGCAAAGCAGTGTTCCGCTTTGCGGTGGATGCCCTGCCCCGCTGCCTGCACACGGTGCTGGACGAGACCGGCAAGACGCTGGACGAGGTAGACTGGGTGGTCTGTCATCAGGCCAACAGCCGCATCATCGACCACTGTGTGCGGGCTCTGCACGCCGACCCGGCCAAATTCTACAAGAACATGGACCGCCACGGCAACACCAGCGCCGCCAGCATCCCGGTAGCCCTGAACGAGCTGGCCGAGACCGGGCAGCTGCAGCCGGGGCAGACGATCGCCTGCATCGGCTTTGGCGGCGGCCTGACCTGGGGCGGCATGATCGTGGAGTATAAGAAATAAAGGCTTCCCCCGAGGGGGAAGCCTTTCGCAGGAAAACTTTATGAAACTTTTAAATGAAATTTTAGGGACCCGATATCCCATCATCCAGGGCGGCATGGCCAACATCGCCACCGGCGAGTTTGCCGCCGCCTGCTCCAACGCGGGAGCGCTGGGCATCATCGGCGCGGGCGGCATGAACGCCGACACCCTGCGCGAGAACATCCGCCGCTGCAAGCAATTGACGACCAAGCCCTTCGGCGTGAACATCATGCTGATGCACCCGCAGGCCGACGAGTTTGCCAAGATCGTGGTGGAAGAGGGCGTGCAGGTGGTCACCACCGGCGCGGGCAACCCCGGCAAGTATGTTCCCATGTGGAAAGCCGCCGGCATCAAGGTCATTCCCGTGGTGGCAGCCGCCGTGCTGGCAAAGCATCTGGAGCCGCTGGGCATCGACGCCGTCATTGCCGAGGGCACCGAGAGCGGCGGCCATGTGGGCGAAATGACCACCATGGCGCTGGTGCCTCAGGTAGTGGACGCGGTGCACATTCCCGTCATTGCGGCGGGCGGCATCGCAGACGGCCGTCAGCTGGCGGCTGCGCTGGCCCTGGGTGCCTGCGGCGTACAGGTGGGCACCTGCCTGCTGGCAAGCGAGGAGTGCCCCATCCATGAGAACTATAAAGCCGCCCTGCTCAAGGCCAAGGACAGTGACACCATCGTCACCGGCCGCAGCGTCGGCGCACCGGTGCGTGTGCTGAAAAACCGCATGAGCCGCGAGTACGTCCGGCAGGAAAAGGCCGGGGCCGACAAGATGGAACTGGAAAAATACACCCTCGGCAGCCTGCGCCGGGCCGTGTTTGAGGGCGACACCACCACCGGCAGCCTGATGGCCGGTCAGGTGGCCGGGATGCTTCACGAGGTGCGCCCCGTGGCCGACATCCTGAACGACCTGTGGGAAAGCGGGAGGCAGCGCATCGCCGCGCTGAACGAGCTATGCTGACCCTTGCCGGAAAGGCCCTGCCCGTGCCCATCCTGCAGGGCGGCATGGGCGTGGGCGTGTCCCTCGGCGGGCTGGCCGGAGCCGTGGCGGCCTGCGGCGGCATGGGGTGCATCTCCACCGCCGATGCGGGCTACCGGGAGCCGGATTTTGCCCGCGACCCGGCAAGCGCCAACCACCGCGCCCTGACCGCTGAGATCCAGAAAGCCAAAGCCCTTGCCAAGGGCGCGGGACTGGTGGCCATCAATGCGATGGTGGCCACCCAGGACTATGCCGCCGCCATCCGCACCGCGGTAGAAGCAGGCGTGGACGCGGTGGTGTCCGGCGCGGGCCTGCCGCTGGAGCTGCCCGGCCTTGTGGGCACGCAGGAGGTGGCCATTGCGCCCATCGTGTCCAGCGCACGGGCCGCTAAGCTCATCCTGCGCCGCTGGGCCAAGGAGTTTGCCCGCACCGCCGACTTTGTGGTCATCGAGGGCTGCAAGGCAGGCGGGCATCTGGGCTTTGCCGAGGCCGACCTGCTGGCAGACCACTGCCAGTCTCTGGACGAAATTCTGCCGGAAGTGCTGGCCGAGGTACAGCCCTATGAGGCGCAGTTCGGCCATGCCATCCCGGTATTCGTGGCGGGCGGCATCTACACCGGGGCCGACATGGCCCACTATACAAAGCTGGGGGCCGCCGGGGTGCAGCTGGCCACCCGGTTCATCCCCACCTACGAGTGCGATGCCAGCCAGACCTACAAGGACGTGCTCCTGGCCGCAAAGCCGGAGGATGTGCGCATCATCCACAGCCCGGTGGGCATGCCGGGCCGGGCGCTGAACACCCCGCTGGTGCAGGCGCTGGCCAAGGGCAAACGCTTTGCACCCCGGCACTGCGCCCGCTGTTTAAAGACCTGCGACCCCGCAAAGGTGCCCTACTGCATCACCCACGCCCTCATCGAAGCGGTGAAGGGCAATGTGGAAGAGGGGCTGTTCTTCTGCGGGGCCAACGTGGGCCGACTGGACCGGATGTACACCGTCCGGGAACTGATGGACGAATTGACCGCCGAATGGAGGCATGACCTATGAAACTTGCTGTTCTGTATGCCGGTCAGGGTGCCCAGCACCCCGGCATGGGCAAAGAATTTTACGAAAGCTCCCCCGCCTTCCGGGCCGCCTTCGACAGCGCGGCGCTGGATTTTGACCTGCACCGCGTCTGCTTTGAGGACCCGGACGGCGTTCTGAATCAGACCGAATACACCCAGCCCTGCATGGTGGCCTTTGCCTGCGGCGTCACCGCCGTGCTGGCCGAGCATGGCGTGCAGCCCGCTTACGTGGCCGGGCTTTCGCTGGGCGAATACTCCGCGCTGGAAGCTGCCGGGGTGTTCACCGCCAAGCAGGCCATTGAGCTGGCCGCCTACCGGGGCAAAGCCATGGCCGATGCAGCCAAGGGCATCGACTGCGGCATGACCGCCGTGCTGGGCCTGGACCGCACTGCGCTTTCCGCCTGCTGCGAAGAGGCTTCGGCGCTGGGCTGTGTGCAGATCTGCAACTACAACTGCCCCGGCCAGCTGGTCATCGGCGGCGAGAAGGCCGCTGTGGACAAAGCTGCGGAGCTGGCCAAAGCCGCCGGTGCCCGCCGCTGCCTTCCGCTGAAAGTGAGCGGCCCCTTCCACACCCGGCTGATGGCCCCCGCCGGAGATGCCCTCGCCGAACGGTTCAAGACCGAGCGGTTCGGTGAGATGCAGATCCCGGTGCTGTTCAACTGTCTGGGCCGCGAAAAGACCGACGCAGACACCATCCCGGCGCTGCTGGTGAAGCAGGTGCAGAGCAGTGTTTACATGGAGGACACCCTCCGCCGCCTGGGCGAACTGGGTGTGGACCACATTCTGGAAGTCGGCCCCGGCAGTGCCCTGTCCGGCTTTGTGAAAAAGACCCTGCCCGGCGTGCCGTGCGCTTCGGTGGAGACACCGGAGCAGCTGGACGCCGCGCTGGCCGCATGGAGGGACGAAGCATGAGCGAAGAGACTGTGACCCGCGCGGCGGTGGTCACCGGCGGCAGCCGGGGAATTGGCCGGGCGGTGTGTGTGGCACTGGCAAAGCAGGGCTGCAACGTGGTGGTCAACTACTGCCACGGCGCAGAGCCTGCGGAGCAGACGGCAGCGCTCTGCCGCGCCGAGGGCGTGGACGCCGTGGCCGTACAGGCCGATGTTTCCACCGCTGAGGGCTGCAAAACACTGTTTGACGCGGCGGTCAACGCCTTTGGCCGGGTGGATGTGCTGGTGAACAACGCAGGCATCACCCGTGACGGCCTGCTCCTGCGCATGTCTGAGGCCGATTTTGACGCCGTGCTGAACGCAAACCTCAAGGGCGCATTCCTCTGCTGCAAGGAGGCCGCCCGCCGCATGGTGCGCCAGCGGCATGGCCGCATCATCAACCTGTCCAGCGTGGTGGCCCTGCGGGGCAACGCCGGTCAGGCCAACTACGCCGCCAGCAAGGCGGGGCTCATCGGCCTGACCAAGAGCCTGGCCAAGGAGCTGGCAGGCCGGAACATCACGGTGAATGCCGTGGCCCCCGGCCTGATCGAGACCGATATGACCGCCGCCCTGCCGGAAGCCGTCCGCACCGGAATGCTGCACAGCATCCCGGCGGGCCGGGCCGGAAAGCCGGAGGACGTGGCAAACGCCGCGGCATTTTTTGCCGCAGAACAAAGCAGCTATCTCACCGGGCAGGTGCTCTGTGTGGACGGCGGCATGGCAATGTAAAGGAGAACGTTTTCATGGAAAAACGCAGAGTGGTCGTTACCGGTCTGGGCACTGTGAACCCGCTGGGCAACACCGTGGCCGAGAGCTGGGCCGCCGCAAAGGCCGGACAGTGCGGCATTGCCCCCATCACCCAGTTCGATACCGCTGGGTTCAAGTGCAAACTGGCGGCTGAGGTGAAGGGCTTTGACCCGGAAGTGATCGTGGACAAAAAAGAGCTGCGCAAGATGGCCCGCTTTACCCTGCTGGCACTGGCTGCCGCAACCGAAGCCATCCAGGACAGCGGCCTTGATACCGAAGCCAACGCCAAAACCACCGGCGTCATCCTGTCCAGCGGCATCGGCGGGCTGCCCACCATCGAGGAGCAGCACACCCGCGGCGAGGAAAAAGGCATGGAGAAGGTCAGCCCCTACTTCGTGCCCATGTCCATTGCCAACATGGCGGCGGCCCAGGTGGCCATCCGCTTCGGCCTGAAGGGCATGTGCACCTGCCCGGTCACGGCCTGCGCCGGCGGCACCAACGCCGTGGGCGATGCCTTCCACCGCATCCGCGACGGCTACGAGGACGCCATGGTCTGCGGCGGTGCCGAGAGCTGCATCAGCCCGCTGGGCATCGGCGGCTTTACCAGCATGAAGGCCCTTTCCACCGCCACCGACCCGGATGCGGCCAGCCTGCCCTTTGACGCACGGCGCGGCGGCTTCGTGATGGGCGAAGGCAGCGGTGTGCTGGTGCTGGAAGAGCTGGAGCACGCCAGAGCCCGGGGCGCACACATCTACGCCGAGGTGGTGGGCTACGGTGCCAACTGCGACGCCTACCACTTCACCGCCCCGGCTCCCGGCGGCGCGGGTGCCATCGACTGCATGAAGCAGACCCTGGCCGACGCCGACATCGCCCCGGAACAGGTGGACCACATCAACGCCCACGGCACCGGCACCCATATGAACGACTCCTGCGAGACCGCTGCCATCCACGCGGTGTTCGGGGAGCACGCCAAGGAGCTGACCGTCGTGAGCACCAAGAGCATGACCGGCCACCTGCTGGGCGGCGCGGGCGGCGTGGAAGCCGTGTTCACGGCACTGGCCCTGCGGGACCAGTTTGCCCCGCCCACCATCCATTACGAGCAGCCCGCCCCGGAGTGCGACCTGGACTATGTGCCGAACGTGGGCCGCGCCCAGAACATGACCTACGCACTGAGCAACAGTCTGGGCTTTGGCGGGCACAATGCCTGCATCGCCCTGCGCAGATGGGAGGAGTGAGCCATGGCAGAACCCCGTACCGTGCGCGAAACGCCCAACGCGCTGGCCAGTGAGCAGATCGCGGCGATCCTGCCCCACCGCTACCCCTTTGCCCTCGTGGACCGCATCCTGGACTACGAGCCGGGCCAGTGGGCCATCGGCCGCAAGTGCGTAAGCCGCAATGAAGAATTTTTCTGCGGGCACTTCCCCGGCCAGCCGGTGATGCCCGGCGTGCTCATTCTGGAAGCGCTGGCCCAGACCGGTGCCGTGGCCGCCCTCAGCCTGCCCGAAAACAAGGGCAAGCTGGCCCTGTTCGGCGGCATTAAAAATGCCCGCTTCCGCAAGCAGGTCACCCCCGGCGACGTGCTCACCCTGCACTGCGAGCTGGTGGAACAGCGCGGCCCGGTGGGCGTGGGCAAGGCCTCGGCCTATGTGGACGGCAAATGTGCCGCCACCGCAGAGCTGACCTTCGTGCTGACCGAAGCACAGTAAATCAAAACAAAAAAGGCTCCCCCTTGCGGAGGAGCCGGGACGCAGGCCTGCGGTGCGGGTCTGCGCTTTTTTATTCGGAATAGTGAGCCAGGAAGCGGCGGGTGCGCTCTTCCTGCGGGTGCTCGATGAGCTGCCGGGCCGGGCCCTGCTCCACCACCACGCCGCCGTCCATGAACAGGATGCGGTCGGCCACGTCACGGGCAAAGTTCATCTCGTGGGTCACGATGATCATGGTGGTCTTGCGGTCGGCCAGGTCCCGCAGAACGCGCAGCACCTCGCCGGTCAGCTCCGGGTCCAGCGCGCTGGTAGGCTCGTCGAAGCAGAGGATATCCGGGTGCAGGGCCAGGGCGCGGGCAATGGCCACGCGCTGCTGCTGGCCACCGGACAGCTGATGCGGGTAGTGGCCCGCCCGTTCCGACAGACCCATCTGGGCCAGAAGCTCCTTCGCCTGCTGCTCCAGCTGGGCGTGGATGGCCTTTTTGTTGGCCTTGTAGTCCGGGCGCTCCTTGGCCAGCAGCTCCCCGGCCAGCATCACGTTCTGCAATGCCGTATACTGCGGGAACAGGTTGAAGTTCTGGAACACCAGACCGAAGTGCAGGCGCTTTTTGCGCACCTCGCTCTCCCGCTGGGTGGCGGGGTCGGCGGCGTCCCACATGGTCTCGCCGTTCACCTTGATGACACCGGTGTCCGGCCGCTCCAGAAAGTTCAGGCAGCGCAGCAGGGTGGTCTTGCCGGAGCCGGACGAACCGATGATGGCCAGCGCCTCGCCCTGTTCCAGGGTCAGCGAGATATCCTTTAAAACGTGTGTCTCTCCGAAATCCTTCCCGATGCCGGAGGCTTCCAGTAATGCCATGATTCAAAACCTCCTCAGCAGCGGAAATAGTCCAGCTTTTTCTCAAGCCAGCCAAACAGCAGGGTGAGTGCCCCCACGAACACCAGGAAGAAGATCGCCGTGGAGAACAGCGGCCAGATCAGGCCCTTTGCGCTGTACTCCTTGGCCATCATGATGATCTCCTTGTTGGCGATGGTGTTGGCCAGCGAGGTGTCCTTGACCAGGGTGATGATCTCGTTGCCCATGGGCGGCAGGATGCGCTTGATCACCTGCAGCAGCGTCACCTTGAAGAAGATCTGGGGCTTGGTCATGCCCAGCACCTGCCCGGCCTCGGTCTGGCCCTTGGGCACTGCCTCGATGCCGCCGCGGTAGATCTCGGAGAAGTAGCAGGCATAGTTGATGGCAAAAGCCACCACCGCCGCCACCATGCGGCCGCCGGAGCCGGAGGGCCAGGGGTTCGCCATGCCCAGCAGGCCGGGGCCCAGATAGATGACGATGATCTGCAGCATGAGCGGCGTGCCGCGGATGACCCACACAAAGGTCTTGACCGCGCCGGACAGCACCCTGCAGCGGCTCATGGAGCCAAAGGCCACCACAAGCCCCAGCGGCAGCGCAAACAGCAGGGTCAGGGCAAACAGCTCACAGTTGAGCAGGAACGCGCCGGAAAGGCGCCCAAGGATCACAGACACAACAACACACCCACTCCATCAGATTTTGCGGTTTCACTCGGCCAGGGCCAGATCGTACTTGTCGGCCAGGGCCTGCATGGTGCCGTCCGCCTTCAGCTCGTCAAAGGCGGCATCCACGGCGGCGGCCGCGTCGCTGCCCTTGCGGAAGGCCACGCCGTACTCTTCGGCGTTCAGCTCGTCCACGATCTTCAGGCTGGCGTAGTCGGTGCCCGCGCCGATCATGGCATTGGCCAGGGTCAGGTCCAGCACAGCGGCATCGGCGGTGCCGGCGGCCACTTCCATCAGGCAGTCGGTCTGCACGCTCTTGGAGACGTAGTCGGCCTTGGACAGGTTCTCGTCGCCCTGAATGGCGGCTTCACCGGCGGAACCGGCCTCAGCCACCACGGTCTTGTCCGCCAGATCGGCGGTGGAGGTGTAGTCGGTGCCGTCCTTCACCACAACGACCTGTGCGTTCTTGGCGTAGGCCTTGGTGGTGGCGGTGTTGGCCATGATGTCCTCGGTGAGGGTCATGCCGTTCCAGATGCAGTCGATGCTCTTGGCGTCCAGCTCCACCACCTTGGTGTCCCAGTTGATCTCCACGAACTCCGGCTCCACGCCCAGCTTCTCGCACACGGCGGTGGCAAGCTCGGTGTCAAACCCGGTAAAGTTGCCGTCGGCGTCGGTGTAGTTCATGGGCTCGTAGACGGTGTAGCCAATGACCATCTTGCCCTTGCCCTTGATATCGTCCAGGTCGCTCTCCGCTGCGGCGGTGCTGCCGGACGCGGCAGAAGATGCAGAAGCGGCGGTGGAAGCGGATGCGGCACCGCCACAGGCGGCAAGACCCAGAGCGGCCACGCCGAGACCGGCGGCCATCAGAAAGCTGCGACGAGAAATGCGTTTCATATACAGGTTCCTCCCTCAATGTTCCACCGGGCTGTGCTCCGGCGGCTCCCTCTCATTTATCACTTTGCAGTGCTAAAGCGTTAAACTGTGGCTATAGAATACCTCATTCCGGGCCGTTTGGCAAGAGGAAATGCACAATTTTTGCAATCTGACGGTTCCGTCCGTCTGCAAAAGGGTGTTTTTGGCAGTTCTGTGCAAAAAGAAACGCAAAAAAGCCATCGTCTTTGCATTTCTGCATCAACGATGGCTTCATGTTGGAGCGGCCGACGAGGCTCGAACTCGCCACCTCCACCTTGGCAAGGTGGCGCTCTACCAGATGAGCTACGGCCGCATACTGATAACGCTTTTTTGCGTTATCGGGGTCCCCGCAAAGATTTGCGAAGCAAAGGTTTGTGGGGAGAAGGAGAAAATCTGGTATTCATCACAGAAGTCTTGCTTGCAAGACTTCCCGATGAATGACAGGATTTTCGACGTGGTGCCTCCGATCGGAATCGAACCAATGACACGGGGATTTTCAGTCCCCTGCTCTACCGACTGAGCTACAGAGGCATAACCGGTGCATTTGTCCCTGCACCCTCCCGAACTCTCATGAATCGGGG
>SKED01000261.1_pt1 | contig 63569 bp, 61 predicted proteins | sample 4826651 | NCBI WGS metagenome assembly SKED01 (sample SAMN11008818, study PRJNA524170) | human gut metagenome | biome: Human fecal sample; material: Feces; isolation source: fecal sample from pouch patient p19 | host: Homo sapiens | place: Israel: Tel-Aviv | collected 2016-06-28 | reverse complement strand
CAGCGAAGAAGGCACCGAACACGCCCTCGATGCCCACCATCTGCGAGAGAGCCGCACTCATGAAGAGCATCGCCATCACGAAGATAAACTGCATCACCGAATCGCTGTACCGGCGCAGAAACCATCTTGTGAGTCGCGGAATCAGGAATATCATCACTCCGCAGTAAGCTGCAAACTTAGCGGCGAAGAAAAGCCAGAAGAGAACGCCGTCGTGCTTGGAGAACGAGGCGACGAGACCCGCCAGCATGATGAGGGCTATCAGGAGCGAAAGCATGCTGGAACCCACGCTCAGCGTAACGCTCGGTTTCTGCTGCAGACCATATCTGGAAACGATAGGGTAGGCTATCAGGGTATTGGAAGCCATGATGCAGCTCAGCAGAAACGATGCCCTGGTGGAATAGTGCAGCAACCAGATGCTCATGCCGAAGGTGAGGAAGAAGGGAACGAAGCAGGTGAGCAGACCATAGATGATGAGCCGCGATTTGTTTTTCTTCATACCCTCCATGTCCATTTCCAGGGCGGCGAGGAACATAATGTAGTAGAGTCCCACCTTGCCGAACAGCTCGAAAGATGCATCTCGTTCCAGGATGTTCAGTCCGTATTTGCCCACGAGGATACCCGCCAGCACCATTCCGATGATATGGGGGATTCGGAGCTTACCCATGATGATAGGGGCAAAGAGGATGATGAGGAGCACTACGAAGAAGATCAGCGTAGGGTCGGTAATTGGAAAATATTCTGCAATATTCAGCATAGGCATTCTACTTATTGTTGATGATGAAAGAGGGATTCAGCATCCGCTTCATCCCTCTTCTTTTTATTTTTGAGTGCAAAATTACTAATAAATCTTGAAAGGGCAAAGTTTTTGCCCCCTTATCATTTATATGTGTAGAGATTTTTGTAATTTTGCACCCTGAAAACAAACTTAGGATAAAAAGATAAGGATAATTAACGTATGAAAAAAGGATTGTTTGCACTCGCCTTGGGTACATTTACCCTGGGCATCGCAGAATTTATTATTGAGGGAATTCTCACCGATGTGGCGCACAACATGAATGTGTCCATCCCTCAGGCTGGTCATCTCATCTCTATCTATGCACTGGGTGTATGCGCCGGTGCTTTCTCGCTGATATTGATGCATAAGTATCGCCCCAAGAATATACTCTTGTTTCTTACTTCACTAGTGATTCTGGGAGCCATCATCGCTACGATAGCCCCTAGTTACGGGCTTCTGCTTTGTGCCCGCTTCATCCAGGGACTTCCTCATGGTGCCTATTTCGGTACGGCTACCATCGTGGCGGTGAAGATGGCAAAGGAGGGAAAGGGTACCAAGGCGGTGGCGATGATGTGTGCCGGTATGCCGTTTGCCAATCTGCTGGGTGTTCCGCTGGGCACCTTTCTGAGTCATACCATCTCCTGGCGAGTGCCTTTTCTCATGTCGGTGGCGTTGGGCGTCATCACGCTCTATATGATTTACAAGTGGGTTCCTGATGTAGAGGCTCTGCCTAACAAGGGTATGAAGGCGCAGTTCCGTTTTATGCGCCATCTGGCTCCCTGGCTTATCATCGCTGCTACTTTCCTGGGCAACGGCGGTATTCTCTGCTGGTTCAGTTACATTTCTCCGCTTTTGCAGATGAACGGCGGTTTCCATGCGGCATCAATTTCGGTATTGATGATTCTTGCCGGTTTGGGAATGGTGGTAGGAAACCAGGTGAGTGCCTTGCTGGCAGACAGGTTCAAGCCGGGCCGCTTTACCTGCTATCTGCAGTTTCTGGCTGCCGCAGCCTTGCTGGCTACCTTCTTTCTGTCGCATATCGGTTGGGTATCGGCAGCGATGATGTTCATCAGTTGTGCCTGCCTTTTCGGTATAGGTTCGCCAGAGCAGTTTCTCATTGTGAAGCACAGCGAGGGTGGTGAAATGCTGGGTGGTTGCTGCATTCAGGCAGCCTTCAATCTGGGCAATGCCCTGGGTGCCTTCTTGGGCGGAATCCCCGTGGCGATGGGATTGGGATATAATTACCCTGCGCTCATCGGTGTACCGATGGCATTGGCTGGAGCCTTCTGTCTCCTGGTGTTTCATCGTAAATACGAGTGTTCTAAAGATTGAGAAAACCTGGATTGACATGTCATTTTGCCCTGTTTCCTATGACAGAATTTGATGAAAATCAAGAAAACGGCCCTTTTTTGAAGTTTTTCCCAAAAATATTGTGTGCGTACACAAAAAGGCATTACCTTTGCACTCGAAAAGATAGATAACGAATAATTAAAGTAAAGAAAGGATAACTATTATGATGGTATTAGTAATGACACTGGCAGTTGTAGCTGCCCTTTTTGCAGAGGTTGTAAATGTCAACAAGAAGATTAGCCTCGGCAAGTAATCAAACCTTGAGAGGCATCTCCGGATGCTTCCAGGAAGTTGATTCGAAATAAGGTAAAGATTAGGATAACAGATAAATATAGAGAAAGGATAAAAGTTATGATGGTATTAGGTATGATTTTGGCAATGATCGTTGCCGGATGCGCTGAGTATGGTGCAAGAACTAATATGAAGAACTTCGCTTAACAGCCGTTCTTCTTTCAATTTGAGAGAATTTAAACAGTAGTTGCATAGATAAATAAAGGAAAGGCAGTTGTTGGCATTGGAAGGATGCCACCAGCTGCCTTTTCGTTTTTTCTCAGCTGAACTTTTTCGGTCTCGCTATTTTTTTTCGGGCTATTCCTTTGCTTGTATCATTATTTTTTGTAATTTTGCCGAAAGAATTTAAAATGGCAGCAATATGAAATATCCTATAGGAATACAGAGTTTCGAACAAATCATAGAAGATGATTATGTTTATCTCGATAAGACGGCATTGGTCTATGACTTAGTGACTAATGGTAAAATATACTTTCTGAGTCGTCCTCGACGATTCGGAAAGTCCTTGCTCGTATCTACCCTGAAGTGTTATTTCGAGGGCAAGAAGGAGTTGTTCAAGGGACTTGCCATCGACAAACTGGAGAAGGAGTGGAAGCAATATCCTGTGTTTCATCTTGACTTTAATGGTAATAATTTCACTAATCCTGGAGAACTTGAGGTCATATTAGAGAACTTTGTTGCATCGCAAGAGATGATATATGGTAAAAGTCCTTTCAGGGATTCCTTAGGAGGTCGTTTTGAATATGTATTGAAAGCTGCTCATGAGAGAACAGGACTTCGTGCCGTGGTTTTAATTGATGAGTATGATAAGCCAATATTGGATGTGCTTGATACACAAATCAAAACATCAATAAAGGGTGAAGAATGGTTGTTGGAAGATTGGAATCGTGAGGTTTTGAAAGGTTTCTATAGTGTCTTCAAGGCTGCCGATGCTAATCTGCAGTTTGTCTTGCTCACGGGTGTCACCAAGTTTTCGCAGGTAAGCGTGTTCAGTGGTTTCAATCAGCCTAACGATATCAGTATGGATGAGCATTACGAGGCACTTTGTGGCATTACGGAAGATGAATTGTATTCTACCTTTGATGAGCAAATTAAGGCGATGGCCGTGAGATATAAAACCACAGAGGAAGGAATGAAATACAAACTGAAGAGAAAGTTTGACGGTTATCACTTCAGTCCTAATATGCTTGATATCTATAATCCTTTCAGCATCTTGAATGCTTTGAGCAAGAAGATTCTGGCGGATTATTGGTTCCGCACGGGTTCGCCAACCTACCTTGTTCGCTTGTTGTCTCATTTTGATGAGAACATCAATGAGATGGTGAACAGGTTTTATCCTACGAGTAGTTTTATCGACTACAAGGCAGATGTGGAATCACCGTTGCCTATGATTTATCAGAGCGGTTATCTCACCATTAAAGATTGGAATATGGATACCGATTCCTATCTCCTGGATTTCCCGAATGATGAAGTGAGGAGCGGTTTCCTGACGCTGGTAGCTTCCAGTTATCTGAAGCCATCGAAGTCAACGGATGCCTGGATTATTCAGGTAGTAGATGTGATGTCGAAGGGAGATTGCTGTCAGTTGGAGAATCTGATGACTTCCTTCTTTGCCAGCATTCCTTATAACCAGCGTCGCAAGGACGATGAGCGCGAGAAGGAACGTTATTTCCAATACACCTTCTATCTCGTATTGAGAATGATCAGCTGTTTCACGGTCTTCATCGAAAAGCAACAAAGCGAAGGTAGGGTAGATTGCGTGGTAGAGACCCAAAACTATATCTACATCTTCGAGTTCAAGCGTGATGGTTCGGCAGAGGAAGCCCTGAAGCAGATAGAGGATATGGGCTACGCCAGGGAATATGCAGCAGATGGCAGAAAGATTTATCAGATAGTCTGCAACTTCTCATCGAAGACGGGAACCATTGATGGGTGGAAAATGAAATAGGTGATTTGCTAAACGGATGCTTGATGAATGATGTCAAGCATCCGTTATATCCAATAACTCATCGCCCACCAGCTGATTTCCGCTTGCACAACAGGTGGTGGGCGAGCGCATATCAGCTGTTATGCAAGCGCACTATAGCTGTTGTGCGGCTGAAGATATAGGCTTCTCTGGCTTATAACATTAATTCTTCCGGTAACAAGTTAAGGTTACTCCGAAGACTTTTTACGTAAAACCGATGCAACAATGATAGTACTTACAAGCAACAACGATAGTATTTACAAGGCGCAAAGACGTTACTGAGAGGTTGTTATGATAGTACTGACGATGCGTAAAACGGCTTGTAGCGCTTATTTCGCAGATGATGCAGATTTTTTTTTGGTGAAGAGAGGTGAAGAGTAGCGCACTACTCTTCACCCGTACAAATTCCTTATATACAAATACTTATACCATATTTGTGAAGAGTGAAGAGTGTTTTTGAAAGTGGCTTATTATTACGACGGATTGCAAAGACGAAGCAATTCCTTTGCTTGTATCGTTCAAGGGGCTTGCTATCGACAAGCTGGATAAGGAGTGGAAGCTGTATCCTGTGTTGATATTCTCCTTTCACACTTAATAAGTTGATTATCAGAGATGAAGATTAAATATGTAGCATTGGATATACTTAACTAATGGAGAACTTCTTACAACTCATCCTGAAATTGATTGGAAAAATGTGAAAGGGTTACGTGATATCATAGCTCATCATTATTTTGAGGTTGATACCGATCAGATTTGGTTATGAAGTATAACCCTTTAATATATAATAAGGTGTGAAGAAGATTATGATTTCGTTGATGATGGTAGTAGCTGCCACCACAACCAGTTTTGCAAAGAGTAACAACACCGATGTGACAAATGCCGTAAAGAGTGTAGCCGAGCAGGTGAAGCAGGCTCCATCCGGCACAGTGTATGGTGTAGTTGAAAACACCAAGCACCACATCATCGTAGCTACTCCTTTCGGAAAGTACACTATCGAGAAGAAGGATGGCGGCATCAGCTTTATGGGAATGTCGGCAAATCTGGTATCATCGAAGAATGGCGTTTATAAAGTCAAGACATCCCTTGGTAATTTTACGGTGAATGCCAGAAAAGGGACGGTGGTGAAAAACTAAAATTGAAAAAAACAAAGAAAAAAAGGGCATAGAATAAAAAAACTAGTTAAAAGTTTGGAGAAATCAAGATAATTTTATATTTTTGCAATGTCTATTCTTTACTGCTCCTTAGGGGGTAAAAAGTGAGGAATGTACATATACATAAAAGGCGTAACTGTACGCTTTGGTTTTGACTGTGTAAGAATCTCGCAAATTCCATCTATCTGTCAAAAACAAAGCAACGGGGACGCCCTATGGGGTGTATTATATACAGCCCTCTTTGGCTTCGGATGTTTCATTCGTTGGTAGGGAAGGGAAACTATATTTGCATCTACGTGGGGCTTTCTACGTTGCTCGTTTCGGCAGATAGGGCAATGCGAGAGCCTTTACACAGTGGAACGAGTGACAGACTGGCTCCACGTTTTTTGTATATGCTTAAAAACTTAATAATTATGCCATTAGGAGTCAAATGGTTTGTTTTAAAATTTATTAAATATGAATCAAACAAATTATTTGAAGCTCTTTTCTATTGTAGCTTTTTTGGCTTTAGCCTCTGTGAGTTGTTGGGCGACAGCAGAATCTTTGCATTTGCTGTTGTCTTCTTGGCCAACAATTATGTGTTGGATTGTAACTGTTTGCTTTTTTGTTATAGCCTCCTTGGGAACTAAAATGATAGTAGATAGTTTGAATCAAAAGATTTATATGGAAAAGAGAGGAATGAATCTTGTTTTAGGCATAATCATTCTTGTAGTTTTTTGGCTTGTATGTAGTTTGCCAACCAATACTCATACTTTTTTTTATCGTACAGTAATCAATGATAAGGTTACGACTGACATCTCAACAACATGTGGTTATTTGGGACAAATAAAGAATAATAGCAATAATAAGAAGCAGGCATCCTTGAAGGTAAATGAATTGAAAAATAGTTTAGACGCCTTGTTGGGAGAATTGGAGGCTGAAATTATGAATGAGGCAAATCCTGGCTTTGGTCCTAAATCTAAAGAAATATTCCGTAAGTTTGCAAAATTATTATGTGTTGATAAATTGGAACCATTGGCGATTAAGGGAACTTCAAAGCAGGATAGACAAAAATTGTGTGATGCCTATCGTACGAAGTTCTATATATTGGCTGATTCCAGAGCAAACAATATTATGAACAATATCATGACGCCTAATGCAGAAAATTTGAAGGAGACAAAAGCTATAGAGCAGAATTTGCATATAGTTAAGTCATCTATAGATAATGGTACCATTGATTTGAATGATGCTGACGATATTAAGGATGTTTGTGATAAATTGAATCAAGGGTATAATACGATAAAAAAGAATAAGGATTTTGTTAATTTCTCTTCAAAGGAAGACGAAATGTTATATACTGCAGATAATCCTGTAACTAAAGTCAAGAGAATGATTAGTGTTTTTGACGTTTGGGAAGATTTCTTGAAAGGTCAATATGCTGGTCATGGATTTGCATTCTGGATAGTAATTTCTATTTTGGTTGATGTTGCTGCGTTTATATTCTTTGATATTGCTTTCAAAAAAAGAGAAATGATGTAAGTTTCACCTATTAATTTTAAATAAAATGGCAGATATAAATTTTGGAGAACCAGCAGAGGTTAAGGTGCCTGTTGTTGATACTGAAAATAAGGATACTCTTAATAGTAATCCTTTGTCTGATGTGAATACCAATGCTTCTGAGATAGATGATAAGGGTATGAGTGTGGAAGAATTGAATGACCCCAATAAAATAAAGGTTACGATTGCTGATAGAGATACTCCTGTCATAGTTTTGTTTGGTCCACCAGCTTGTGGTAAAACAATGACTTTGATTCGTTTGTCACGTTTTTTGCAAAAGGAAGGCTATACTGTTCGCCCAGATGAGTCTTTTCGTCCAAGCTTTGATAGACATTATAAGGAGATGTGCGATAATTTTGACTCGATGATAAATAGCGAAGATGCAGCTGCTTCAACAAGTGGTATCAACTTTATGTTGGTAAAGGTTTTGCATGAAGGAAGAACAATATGTCAAATTTTGGAAGGACCTGGTGAGTATTATTTCAAGCCGGAAAGTCCTCATGAAGATTTTCCAAAGTATGTCAATGCAATCATTAATAGTGATAATCGAAAGATTTGGGCAATAATGGTAGAGCCTGCTAAGACCAATGAGCGCATGGATCAAATGGCAAGAAATAATTATGTAAGTAAAATTCGTAAATTGAAGACCAGAATAACACCTTCTGATAAAGTTGTTTTTGTCCTCAATAAGGTTGATGAGACGGATTTTGTAGTTGGTCCTGGTAATGTTAAGTTAGAATTAGCATTAAAGAATACTGATTATTGGTATCCAAATATCTTTGTGCCATTCAAAAATCAGAATCCTATAACAAAATTATGGAACCCGTTTAATTTTGATTTCTGCCCTTTTCAAACTGGAGACTTCTCAAAAACGGCAAATGGTCAACTGACATTTGAAGAGGGACATGATGTGTATCCGAGAATGCTTTGGAGAACTTTTGTTAAACGAATAAGAGGATAATAAAATGGATGTTGAATTTTTTATTCATGGTGTACCCAAAGGGGAAAGTTTTTGGGGAAAAAGTGAGGAAAAGAACTTTTTAGGTCAGTTTTATGATGGTAAGACTGATGTGGAGAAAATGTATATTTACTCACGAAGCCTAAATGGTGCTAATTTTGTGTACTATACATATTTAGTTTCTAATACGATTGACGTGAATGGACGTTCTGGAGGTTACTTTGGAATGACTCTTCGTATGGATGCTTATTGCTTAGATTATATTGCGATGTATCAAATTTTGTCTTTGGTATATCGTAATCATATCGTAGGTTCTATTTTACAGATAGTTAACGATAGGGTACAATATAAAATAGGTGATTTTGGAAATTTTTCCGATGCATTGAAAGATATTCAAAACAAAGTTTTTGGCTTAATGCAGACTAGTTTTGGAAGTACAAGTTTTCTGCAAATTCCCAAAATAATGGCTGAAGGTGGTAAATCAATTGTTGCTCTTAATTTGTATGACTATTCACAAGAAGATGTGATGAAATGTGTCTCTTCCTACTCTCGCATTGCTTTGTCGCCGTATTATGCTTCAAAGAAAGTTGCAGAATTGAAGAATGGGTATGATAAGCAGGTGGATATTGTGCAAAAGCAATGTAATCAGCAAATTCTTCAAGAGCGTGAAATTGCATCTAAAGATAAGAAATCTTTATCTTGCAAACTGCAAGAAATGACTTCTTCTATGTCCGCATTGCAAAGTGAAATGAAGGAGAAGGATGATAAAATTAATAGTTTGCAGAATCAGGTTCGACAAATGGAAGCTACTATTCGTCAGCAAGGTAAATTGCGTAAGATAGAAGGGGTGGTAACAGAGATTAAGAATCCTTTGGCAACGCTGGTGAAGCTTTTGGGTGAGATAGTTCCTCTTTCCAAAGATGAGAATACGAGTGTTCAGCCTCCAGTGGTATCAACGAAAAAGAAAAAAGAGAATTTTTCTTTTTTTTCGTTTTTTCGTAAAGCATTAACCCCGGTACTCCTATTAGTATTACTTGGTATGGTATGTGTCTTGGGATATCAGATAAAAACAAAAATTAGCGGAGTAGTTGATCAGGTAGATTGTTTACATAAACAAAATAAACTTGTTGAGTCTAATCAGCGCTCCATTTTAAAAATGATGAGAAGTATGGGTAAAACGAATTCTGATGTTCAAGTATCAGAAACATCAAATGATCATGCTGGTAAAAATAGAAAATAATGGATAGACGTTTGTTTCTTATATTACTTTTTCCTTTGTTAATGAGTTGCGCAAAGGAAAAGAAACGTCCAGTCTATGTAGATACTTCGGATTTTGGAGAGGAACAAGTAGATTCTTCTTCAATATCCGAAGAAAGTATAAAGCCTGGAAGTAAAGAGATTATTGTGCCTTTTCGTGAAAAAAATGGGGTGAAGTATGTTAGGGTTTCTGTTAATGGTGTTGGTTTAGATATGATTTTCGATACAGGTTGTTCTAGTACATTGATATCTATAGCTGAGGCCAGATACCTTTATGAGAAGGGTAAACTTACAGATGAGGATGTTCTAGGTATGGCTAACTCACAAGTTGCAGATGGTTCTATTGTAGAGAATATGGTCGTGAATCTGCGGGAAGTTGTTATTGATGATCAGATAACTTGTCCCAATGTTCAGGCGGTAGTTTCGGCTAATATCAATGCGCCTTTATTATTAGGAAATGAGGTGTTGAATCGATTAGCTACCATTACGATAGATAATGATAATCAAACTCTGAATTTTAAATTAAAAGAATAATGAATAATTCTACATATCTTTTTGGATCAATAGGTGGTAGGTTTTACCAAATGCCACATGATTATTTGAATTCTGTACTTTCAGATCTGCCTAAGAAAAAGTCTTTTAAGCAGTCTCAAATTGTAGTACATCGTGATTCCAACTTGATGTATTATTGCTATATAAGACAGCTTTCAGCTAAAGACTATCTAGGAATTTGCGTGTTGGTTAACGATATATATATGACTGACATGGCGGATATGTTTGCACAATTTGAAAAGTGTATTACTTCTTTGGTTGTGGATGGTGAAATTCTGAAATTCTCAGAAAAGGGAGATGTTGAGTTTGCGTGCAATACGTTTATTGAAAAATCTGACTATGTCAATCATTTTCTTGGAGAATTACATACGTCTTTTTCGCTTTTAGGGAAGGAAAAGAAACTTCCTGTGTTGAATTATGCTGTAAGCAAAGATGATTGTAAGGTATTTGAATATTCGGATAAACAGGAAGATATTCTAGCAGCCTCATATACCTATGGATATACGTTTGTTTATAAAGACAAGAACTATTCAACTGCCTCTTTGAACAGTTACAAAGGTGTTATTACTCAAAAGGAGAAGAAAATTATAGAGCTCAAAGCTGAAATAAATAAGTTGATTGATTCCAAGAAGGAACTTGCAAAGCAGTTGAATAGTTTGAAGAATAAACAACGCAATATGAAATGGGTTGGAGTGTTTGCTTTGGTTGCTTTTGTATTGGGTGTTATTGTATGGAACAAAGTTCTTTTCCCTAGCATCGTAACAAATTATGATGCAGGTGAGTATATGTATTATGGTCCAATGGAGAATGGAAAGCCTAACGGAATAGGCATCGCCATATATCCAAAGAATGACAAGATGAAACGTTTGTATTATTATGGTAATTTTACAGATGGACAGCGTGTCGATTCTGCGGCGATAATGTTTTATAAAGATGGCTCTTATTTTAGAGGATCCATGAATAAAGACAAATGGTTTAAGGGTATCTTCTTCGACGTGGAAAAAGAGCATTTTATCGGTGAATTTAATAATGGAGAACCATGGACTGGTACTTGGTATAAGCATGTTCCTGTTCAAAAAATAATTGATGGAGAATAGTATGGAAAAGATAGTCAAGAGATTACTATTTGTTTTATTCTTGTCTTTTGTATTTCTTTCGGTCGGTGCACAGTCTAAGCCTAAAAGAGATGTTACAAAAGATAGAAAGCCTGTGACTTCTGTACCTAAAGTGCAAAAGAGTATACCTAGGTTTGAAAATAAAGTGGCGATGAATAGTCCACGTAAAAATATAAGAAATTCATCTTCTAGACATAAAAAACGTTCTTCGAAAACATTGAGGAGAAGACATAGTCTAGCAACTTATCTTTATGTTGATGGTCGAAAAAGCGTTTCGTTAAATATAGGACATTTAAGTTCAAAATTAGAACTTCTAGTGAGTACTGACGGTCATGATTGGACGGTTACAAATTTGCCATCTTGGTGTTCTTATATAAAAACGTCTTCTAATAGCTTTATGCTATATTCCTTGGCAAATTCAGAATATGAAGATCGAAGTGGTTATTTTTATGTTGTGGCGGATGATCAATACCTACGTGTAGATATAATGCAAACTGCTGTTCCTTTTAATGTGAATAACATAAAGGCTACTATTAGTACAATGTATTTGAACCACAATTGTTCGTCTTCCTTATTGGTTTATGCGACGATATATGTTCAAAATGCAAAAGGCATAGAGTTGGTACCTGTAGTTTTCGTTAATGATGGTACAGGATCGCCTGTTAAAGCTTCAAATTCTTGGAATTCATATGCTATGGCAGGTTCTGGTGATGTTTATGTTGCTGGTAATACCATAAAGCCAACTGCAAATAGTAGTCAATCTTTTACTGTATCAATGTACTTGCCAAATAATGCTATGCAATTGCGTAAAAAGAAAGATGAATTGCGTTGTTTTCTTTGTCTTTATTGTCCGAGAACAAGGAGTTATGTTACCGGGTCGGCTTATGTTGATTTTAAAGCAAAGGTTAAAAGAGGTAATGTGATAACATCGTCATATTGATATGAAATATACTGATAATGAGGATAAACAATATCTGAGGCTGGATTGGAAAGAAAAATAGGGAAGATGGTGTTGAATGCCATCTTCGGAAAAAGAAAATGATTTGAAATGAGAAAGTTGAATCTTCTATCAATGTGTTTTGTGCTTATGGTTATGCTATCTTGTAACCATAAGCCTAAACCTTCTGTGATAGAGGTAAATGCTGACAGCCTATCTGAAACAATAATGAATACAGCGCCAAGTTCCAATGCTAGAACTTTTGTCAATCGGAAAGACACTGGGGTATTGATAGTCTTTACACCGATTTATAATACTGTAGATCTTGTTTGCGGTAAGCGACCAAGCAAAGACACGGATATGTCTGTGGGCTATTGTGCTGAGGCTGCGTTTACAGGGGAATGCTTGGATTCTTTTGCGCATCGCAATGTAGCAGGAAATCATGTGTCTAGTGGTATTTTTTATAGAGGCTACGTGGCTAAAACGAATACGGGGGCTTTTGTTTGGTATCAAGGCAAATGGAAGTTCCTGTATGATAGTTACGCTAGTGAACTTAGGAAAGCGGAAAAGCATAGAGGTATGGGCTTTGGACAGAATATGATAATTTACAATGGGCGAGTTATGCCTAGATTTAGAAAGGATAAGCCATTGAATATTTATCGGGCATTATGCGAGCTAGATGGTAAGCTGTGCATTGTTGAGGCTAAGCAAGCGTTGGCTTATAGCGAATTTGTGGAAAAGTTGGCAAACTTGAAGGTCAAATATGCTCTGTACTTGGATATGGGATCAGGATGGAATTATTCGTGGTATCGTGATTCTGTAGGAACTGTCCATGAAATACATCCAATAAAGCCATGGTCTAAATATCAAACGAATTGGATAGTATTTAAGAAGTAAACAATATAGTATGTGCCGTTTCATATAATTTAATAAAACGTTAAAACAAGGATGAATCTTTTAAAATTAGGTGTCACTTTTGTGAAGTCTTTGAGTGCTTTATTCGTTCCAGGTAAATGCCCCAAACGAATTGATCATGAGAAATTTGTCGCTGGTGAAAGCTTAGCGTTCGATTCTACACCTTCGGACATTATCGGATATCTAAAGGCTCAGCAGCCACACTATGATCTCTTGCGTTTTCTGGATGCACAGGAGGTTGCCTATACCCAGGCTTTAAGTGAACTGAAAGGAGGTAGAAAACAAAGCCATTGGATATGGTATATCTTCCCGCAACAGAAGGGACTCGGACATAGTTACAATTCAAAATACTATGGCTTGGATGGCGAGGGTGAAGCCAGAGCCTATGTTGAACATGAAATTCTGGGTGATAGACTCCGTGAATGCTGCAAGGCGCTCTTGCTCCACAAGGATAAGGATATCAAATATATCATGGGAAGCGGAATTGACGTGCTGAAACTCAAAACTTCTATGCGTCTCTTCAATAAAGTGAGTCCTAATGATGTGTTTGAGGAAGTATTGAATGTTTTCTTTTAAAAACGTTCAGAAAAGTCTTTATCAGGGAACAATAATGTAAAGTAATATATGCAACTATATTTTCCCCATCGACGATAAGGATTATGGTGGTGGTGAAATGGTAGAAGATAAAAATATAGCGAGCAAAAGAGAGTAATCCTTCAGCTCGCTAAGTTTTTATAGTTTCCTTTTGAATTGTCTCAATAATGCTTGTTGAGAACGTTTGGTGTACCAAATGTCAGCAATGACGATTTCGTCACGCTCTTTGTCGTAGCGATAAATGAGCTTGAAGTTGTCCATAAGCAGTGCGCTACGATAATCTCGATGAAAATCTTTCAGAATAGGCTCTGGAGAATATGACAAAGGGAACATAATGAGACGAGCGTATATGGCCTCAAGTTCCTTTTTCCATCTCAAAACGCATTTCCTTCCAAACTCATCCCTAGCATATTCGATACAATAGCGTATGTCTTCTTGGGTTGGTGGTAATACTCGTATGTTTACCATTCGAATTCGTTTTTGAAATCGGCCATCATTTCTAGAAAGTCAACGGCGTTGCCTGTTCTAGCACATTCTTCTTCACGAGCTAAGACATGATTCGCCAACTCGTCATTATTGCATGATGTCATAAAAGGATATTCTTCGGATTCGTTATGAGCCTCTGTTGCATAATCGTGACGATAGGCAACTGTTGGTTCTTGAACGGTACAGCTATCCTCGAAAAAGCGTTGGGCTTTATCGTTTAGTCGTTCTTTTGAGTTTGACATTATTTTAGTCATATAATAATCCTCCTTAATTTTTGATACTCTAATTTGTTGCAAAATTACGATTAATATTTGAAAGTACCAAAGTTTTAAAATGATATTTTGTGGGATGAATTGCAAAAACATGGCAAAAGTTTGGAAGATACCAGATATTTTCTTATATTTGCATTGTTTAAAGATAGGTGTTATGAGAACAGTTCAAGATTATATAGCAATAATTAGGCAAAATAGTTCCAAGATTACTAAAGATTTTGGAATCAAGACCTTGCGTATTTTTGGTTCCGTATCACGAAATGAGCAAACAGAGCAAAGCGATTTGGATATTTGTGTAGAAACAGAAACTCCTAATCCATTTTTATTGGCCGACTTGAAAGAATTCTTAGAGGACTTGTTTAAGTGCTCAGTTGATGTAGTGCGTATTCACAAAAACATGAATCCTTTCTTTAAATCTAGAATAGAACGTGATGGAATTTATGCAATATCATAGCTCATCATTATTTTGAGGTTGACGAGTGATAATTTTAAAGTAGCATATGATGGAAAAGATTATTGTTAATGTTGCGTGGTGCGACAAGAATTTTGGCGGTTCTCTTGGTAGTAATGTACCAGGTGCGGTAGTTTTTACTGCACCAACCTTTGAAGCTTTGCAAAAAGAAGCAAAGGAAAGTCTGAAGTTTCATGTTGAAGGTCTTGTGGAAAATGGAGAAGATGTTCCCGAATGGCTGAAGAATGGAGATTACGAGTTTGTGTATAATTATATAAGGTAAGATTAGAAGTGAAATCAGTATTGCGTGTCTGATTCAAATAAATTCATTATCTTTGTCCCCTGAAAACAACTAAAAAATAAAATGTAATGAAGAAAGGATTAAAATATACTTTGGTTTCCTTAGGCAGCCTGGTCGTATTGGCTGGTGTTGGTCTGGGAATCATGTATCTGGTTTCACCATATAAGGTGAAGCGATGGGTGGGCATCGCTTCATCTTATTCTGATGTGTTCGTTGATAGATTGAAAGGGCAACCTTATACGCATGGTGGATATGATGGCATTGATGTGTCGAAACACAATGGAGTTATCAAGTGGAAGGAAATAGCGAAGAATAAGCGAATCAAGTTCGTTTATATCAGAGCTACACATGGTAAGGGATATGTGGATCGACATTATCGCCGAAATATCAGACTGGCTCGTAAATATGGGTTGAAGATAGGATCTTATCATCTGATGTCTGCCGGCTCTTCAGTAACTGCTCAGTTCCGGGATTTCCAAAAGATGGTGAAGAAGAGTGAGCAGGACTTGATCCCTGTATTGGATGTGGAGGAGAAAGGCATTCAGGGAAGATGGAAGGGACGACAGCTGCAGGATAGTATACAGGTGTTTGCTGACTTGGTGAAGAAACACTATGGCAAGTATCCTATCATCTATAGCAACGAGAGCTTCTATAATAAGGAGATGGGGGCGAAGTTCAATCGTTATTATCTCTTCATCGCCAATTATAACTCCAGACAACCCTCTATTGACGGCAGAGGAAAGTGCAATATCTGGCAGTATTCAGAAACCGGACATTTGCATGGTATTAGAGAAAGGGTAGATTTAAGCAGATTCATGAATGGTACAACCATCAAGGATTTGATGCTATAGGCAATGATGATTTCATACACGTCACTACAGATCCTCCATTGGGTTATGTATAGGAAAAAGAAATTCCTTTTCAAACTTGTTTTTCTATCCAGGTCATAAGTACCGCCACTGCATATTGCTGTTCTTCTTCTGTCAACTGTCTTCCGGCAGGTATATGATGCCATTTGAAGAAACAACCACGGCAGCAGCAGCCAGTAGCATGCTGGGCAATGAATACAGGATGACCTCTCATCGGTGTCTGCTTGCCGTCATTGGGAATCACTGCAGGGGCAAGGCGTTTGGCGACGAAATCCTCCGCATGCTTACGGATGGTAGCCAAACCCTTTTCTGCAATATATTCCTTATCCTTCTTCGAGAGATGGAAACGGCTGCGGAAAGCTGATTGGGAAAGTCTTTCAAACAGATCTGTCAAATCATACTCTTTGTCTGAAGAAGTATGGTTTTCTTTACTGTCTGAGGAGATAGAGTCTTTCTGATGATCCTCTATCTCCTCAGGAAACAAATTGAGTTCTACATATTTTGCTTGGTTTACTTTTGAATCTTTTTTCATTTTTAAGAGTCTCCTATATCTATGAATCTCCTATATATTTAATGAATATCAGACTCTTCTGCTACAGATGCTTTGTTTTCCTTGGGTTGTGGATTGGCTACAAAGCCCAGAATGGCAACCAGACAACTCATCAAAGGACTGATGATGTTGAAGAAGCAGAAGGGGAGATAGACCAGAGTCGGGATGCCAAGAACTGTACTCTGCGTCATACCGCAGGCAGTCCATGGAACCAGCACGCTCGTCACGGTAGCACTATCCTCTGTACTTCGGCTCAAGAGTTCAGGTCGGTAACCACGTTCGGCATACTCATCCTTGTAGATAGATGCATTCATGATGATACTCAGGAACTGGTCACCCATTACGAGATTGAGCAAGACGCCTGATGTCACAGTACTGCAGACAAGCGAGATGGTACTGTGGATGCTTTTCAGGAGCATGTGGGTGATGGCGTGGAGCATGCCGCTGGCTACCATGCATGATCCGAAGCACATGGCACAGAGGATGAGCCAGATGGTATTGAGCATGCCAGCCATGCCTCGGGTGGCAACAAGATCATTGATGTCCGCCATACCGCAATCTACCTGGGTATGGGTATAGCAGGTGGTCATGATTCCTTGAAAGAGGCTTTTGGCAGAAATACAGTCTTCGCCTGCTATCCCTACAAGTACTTCCGGCTGGAGAATAAGGGCACAGATGCATGCTGAAAGGGCTGAAAGCAGAAGGGTAATGAGGGATGGCGTCTTTCGGTAGATGAGCCATCCGGTAAAAGCCGGAACGAGCATGGTAAACAGAGAGATATTGAATCCATGGCTCAGACCGGTAAGATACTGGCTGATATCCACTGGCTTGGAATCATAGCAGAGACCGATGATAAGATAGAGTACCAGTGAGAGCAGGATGCTTGGTATGGTGGTGTAGAGCATATAGCGGATATGTGAGAAGAGATCCGCTCCAGCTATACTCGAAGCCAGGACGGTGGTATCGCTCATTGGCGAGAGTTTATCACCAAAATAGGCACCGGAGATAATAGCTCCAGCCGTGTAAGGGGCTGGTATTCCCAGGGCATCTCCGATTCCCATCAGGGCAATGCCAATGGTGGCAATGGTGGTCCATGAGGTTCCCGTCATCACAGAAATGATACTGGAGATGATGCATGCGCAGGGAAGGAAAAAGGTTGGTGACATAATCTGTACGCCATAATATATCAATGTAGGTACTACGCCACTGATCATCCAGGTTGCTGACATCATTCCGATGAGCAGCAGGATCAGGATAGATACTCCGGCATCGCCCACCGTCTTTTTGATCATCTCTTCAAAGATATTCCATTTCATCCTATAGATGCCCATGCCGAGTGCCACACATACGGCAGTGGCTATCATAAGGGCCACCTGGGAGGCACCGGCCAGGGCATCGTCAGGGAAGAGTTTGACAACCAGGACGATGAGGGCGATAAGTACTGCCAGTGGTATGACAGAAATGAAAGGATTTGGTCCCACAGACTGCTGAGGTGAGCAGGATGCCTGATTCTCAGCAGCTTGAGTTTTCTGATTATTTTCTTTTTGTTCCATTCTTAATACTCTCTTATACAATTATTTAAAATCAACATTTTATGTTGTTTTTGTTCTGCTTCAATCTCTAATAACCTTCTCTTTGCATCCAATCCTCCGGCAAAACCTGTAAGGAGATGATTGCTTCCGATAACACGATGGCAGGGAATGAAAATGCTGATGCCATTAGCGCCGATGGCACTTGCCACGGCTCTTGTGCCATTGGGATTACCCAAACTTATGGCTATTTCCTTATAGCTCCTTGTTTCTCCGTAGGGGATGTTGAGCAATGCACCCCATACTTTTTTCTGAAAATCGGTTCCTATAGGGTGCAACGGAATATCGAATGTCCTGCGGCTGCCGGTGAAATATTCATTCAGCTGCTTCTTGGACAGTTCCAGGATAGGGGATGTTTCTATCTTGAACACTGCCTTCATATACCGCGAAAGCCGAAGCTTATTGCGCTCTGAACATGGCATTTCATTCCAATCACAAAGGCACAATTCATCGTCCACCGATGCCAGGATGATTTCTCCACAAGGCGAACTGTAATATTGGATACTTACTTGCTGCATTATATCAGACACGATTGAACAGATTCTTATTTTTCATACAGTTCTATCGGCAAACCATCTGGGTCACTGAAGAATACAAATCGCTTGCCTGTATATTCATCTGTACGGATGGGTTCATGAGCGATACCTTTATTGTCAAGTTCATCTATAGCCACCGAAAGCTCATCCACCTCAAAAGCAAGATGACGCAGTCCAGCTGCTTCCGGATAAGAAGGACGTGCAGGTGGGTTAGGGAAAGAGAACAGTTCTATGACATACGTGTCACCAAGAAAGCAGTCTGCTTTCCAGGAGTCGCGTCCTTCACGATAGTTTTCACTTACAATCTTCATTCCGAGCACATCTGTATAGAAATGCTTGGATTTCTCATAGTCGGAGCAAATCACGGCTACATGATGGATTTTGTTAAGTTTCATAGGATATTGTTTTATTGTTAATCAATGATTTATCAACTACAAATGCTTTATTTACCTCTCTGATATTTTGCTGAAAATTACTTCTCAGAATTTCTTCGTTCTCAGATGGCAATAAGGCTCACCATCTGTTTTTTCATAATAATGCTGGTGGTAGGCCTCGCCAATGTAGAATGTCTCCTCTGGCAGGAGCAAGGTATTGACCTCGTCACCCTTACTACGGAGAAGTTCCGTCACATGTTCGGCTGTCTGCTTCTGAGATTCATTACGATAGAAGATACAGCTGCGGTATTGTGGCCCCAAATCAGGACCAACACCATCGGTCTGTGCCGGGTCGTGAATCTCGAAGAAGAGTTTACATAAGCTCTCATATGAAACCTGTTGGGGATTGAACTCCACGATGACGGCCTCTACGTGATGCGTCTTGTGGTCTCGTACATCGGCATAGGAAGGAAAAGCCTCTTTGCCACCGGTATATCCTGCCAGGGTATTGAGTACGCCGGGCTGTTTCTGAAACTGATGTTGCGCGCCCCAGAAACATCCGCAGGCAAAGATGCCAACCTCTATACTGCAGTCTTCAGGCACATGATAGATGTCAACCTGAGAGCATTTTTCGATGGCTGCCTTAATCATTTCCAGTGCCTTGCCATGTTTCTTCTGAAGGTCTGAGTAGTCCTTACCTCTCTGAAAGTTATGTTGGAGGTCATTGTACTTCACTTGAAGTGCAATGGGATTTTGAGAATCGATAATACTCTGCACATAATCGAAATAATCAGTTCCCGGCTGATGTGTAAGGATGCGAAGGGCATTCACTACACCTGTGGGAATACCTTCATGAAGCAAATCCTCAAAGGAGTAGGAGGTATCTTCTACCACATCATGCAGAAAGCCTGCCATCTTTTCCTCGTCTGTATGGCCCATCAAGCCCACTGTGAGTGGATGAAGGATAACAGGATAGCCATCACGATCAAGTTGACCGGCATGGGCTGACGTTGCTATACGGAGTGCTATATCAATTGGATTCATTGTTAATTATGTCATTCTATGTTTATAATTTTGTCGTATCTCTTGCCTTGCTAGTCCTGGAATGATTACCACCCTTCATGGAGCAAGAATCATATATCTATCGATTCGCCCTCATGTGCTATCTTCCAAAACGGAATTTGCACAGCATCGGTAAACTCTTTCATACGCCAGGCGCTTTTGAAACCACTTGCCACAAAATGCATTGGAACAAACAGACCTGTCTGGAATTGCTCTATGAACTGTCTTGCACCACGGGTATAGCCATTACCTATGCGGCCATCTACAGGAAACAGCACAACATCAAAACTATCAGTCATTTTTCTGATGTCCTTGAGTTCACCCAAATATTGCTTCTCGTCTTTTTGAGGGTCTATCTCGCCAAACTCAAAGCTCCAGATGGTTCCACCCTGATAGTCGGAAGTCAAGAACCTGGCGTACCAATTATTCAGATCGCCTGCATGAAAGATACGCTTGCCTGCAACTTCTACTATCCAAGACACACCGCTATCATTACTACCGGCTGCAACTATCTTTATATTTTTGTCGCACCATGATTTTCCCTTTACCATCAAGAAGTCAGCTTCGTCCTTTTGGCATCTGTGATGTCTGAAGATATCCTTGGAGAGTATATAGGTAAAAGAGGTATGAGGGTAGCACTGGCGCCATGAAAAGATTTCCCGCGAGAAGTGATCTTCATGGAAATGACTTACAAGTACATACACAGGCTTACCCTTGGACAGAATCACCGGCATACAATCGGCGGGATCCATCCAATAATCGAAGACCAATACGCAGGATTGGGTCTCCACTGCAAAACCACTATGAAAGATATATGTCAGTTTCATGATTCTCATTCTGATTTACGATTGAATCTTTGAATTCTTTCTTGGACGATTTGAAATAGGTATGTTTCAACTTACCGTCCAAAACCGATAGCTTTTCTCATATCCTACTATATTAAAACGGTTTGACGAATCTCATATTTAACCTCCATGCCAAGGATATCCATGATTTTTTCAACCGTCGATAGGGAAGGGTTGCCTTTACCGCTCTCTATTTTCTTGATGGTAGAAATGGCTATCTCAGACATGTCAGCGAGGTCTTGCTGGGTTATCCCCAAGGCCTTACGCTGCAATTTCATTACTTCTTGAATTTTCATACCAAGTAGTGTATTATATTGTACTTTTCCTGCAAAGTTAACAAAAGAATCTAGATTACGCAAGAAAAGGTATAATATATTATTCTTTTTATAAAAAATTATAAGTTTCTGAGATTTTTCTTGGTTTTTTGCCTTTGAATATTGTTTTTTTCTTAACTTTGCATGCACAATTCATTATAGAAATCATGACTATAGAAGAAGCTATCAAACAAAGACATAGTGTACGAAAGTACATACACAAACCTCTTTCAACTGAGGTAGTTAGAGCACTTGAAGAAAAAATCTTGGAGTGCAACAAAGAGGGTGGCCTTCACATACAACTGGTTACCCAAGAAACCAAGGCATTCTCCGGCATTATGTCATATGGAAAATTCCATGGCGTGGAGAACTATCTTGTAATGGCTGGGCAAAAAGCTGACAATCTTGATGAGCGTATTGGCTATTATGGCGAACAGCTTGTGCTGCTTGCCCAAGCTCTAGGACTCAATACCTGCTGGGCAGGATTAAGCTATCGCAAGGTGAATGGAGCCTACAAGATTGAAAAAGGGGAGAAGTTGACATGCATGATTGCCTTGGGATACGGAGAGTCACAAGGGGTTAGTCACAAAATCAAGACCATGGAACAGGTGAGCAATGCAACCAGCAACTCTCCTTCATGGTTCCGAAAGGGCGTGGAAGCAGCTCTTCTTGCTCCCACTGCCATCAATCAGCAGAAGTTCTCATTCTTCCTGCAAGACCAGAAAGGTACAAAAGTTGGTTGTAAACCCAAAGTTATTGCCAAGAGAGGCTTCTCAATGGTAGGATATACCAAGATGGACCTCGGCATTGCCAAGCTTCACTTTGAAATAGGAGCAGGAAAGGAAAACTTTAAGTGGGTGGTAAAGAAAGGATGAGAGACTTCACGGAAATATGGCAACTTCAAGATACCATCATTACAGCAGTCAACGCATGCGGTTATGGTGTCTGGGATTTGCACGCTACCAGTTGGGGATTTCATCTGGAGTTAACAGAGCATTTGGATGATGCAGAAATCTGCAATATCTGCAATCAACTTCCGCTTTCTGGAGATTATGAAGGAGAAGGCATAAATGGTTCTATTCTAAGTTTGTACAACTACTGATTATTGATGTTCAAAAAATAAAAGATAGATTATTATGCAGATATTATAGGCAAATGCAAAAATCATGTTTGATAAGGCAGACAGGAAGCCTATCTCCGTGCCACTCTTCCAATCAGTTGCCAATGTCTTGGCCGAAGAAATGGCAAGGATGAATGTAGAGGAATTGGCTAGGCAACTGGATTGCAGCAGCAAGATTTTTTTCATCCTCTTTCGGGAACTTGCTTTCACCCCCACTTTCATTATAAGAGGTCTTATGGTAAATAGAATGTTTGCAGTACACCCTATTGAGAAGAATCACTATATCCTAATTTCCGCAACACTATAATTTAATATTTTTTATAAGCACCTGAGCAACAAAAAGTTGCTCAGGATTTTGCCATGTCAGAAATTTCACTTATCTTAGTGTTGCAAAATAAAAACAATCTTCGTGGTGGCAAGGAACGCATCTTCGATGACATGAACAATGGCTTTGGCTGGAATCGATTGCCAAAATCGTTCATGGCACAGAATATTGTATTCCTGCTTATGACAGCTCTCATCAGAAACTTCTACAAAGCTATTATGCAGAGATTGAAAACCCATGAATTTGGATTGCGTGCCACCAGCAGAATCAAGACCTTTGTTTTCAAGTTCATCTCTGTTCCTGCGAAATGGATTAAGACATCACGTAGGCATGTATTGAACATTTACTCAGACAACAATGCTTATGCCTTATTCCCATTGAAAAGAGTGGTATACAGGTTCATGCGCATCCAGTTCACCAATACACTTCCTACATCGAAGACGATATTCTTGTATCTACTCATTGCTATCTGATTCTTTAAACATTCACATAGAAAAATTCAGGCTGCTTAGGTTCCGAATACGCTTTCTCGAATTTCCAGCTGACAGCCTTATACAGCAGGCCACCGAAAAGTCGGGCTTGCTCAGGACAGACCACGACACAGCGTCCGCAAGAGATGCATTTCTTTTCGTTGGTCTTGTAGGGTTCCCCCATAGTGATGGCTCCGACAGGGCACATTTTCACACAGGCATGGCAGGATGTACATTTTCCCTTACTTCCTTCTGGATGCAGAGGAATAGGCTTGGTATCACGATAAGGGCGATTTCCATTTACCATCAGTCGGCTGACTGCTGACATCTTTGGTATCTGGAGTAGAAGTTCCCTACTCTTTGAAGCAAAATCATGGAGTTTCTCCATATCATCCGCATTAGGTCTTCCTTCTGCTATCTTGGGAAATATAGAATGCTGGGCTATGACGGCTGCTGCTGAGAGCAACTTGAAGCCGTGGGATTCCATCAGATCCTTCAGTTCTATGAGCGTATCATCATATGCTCTGTTTCCATAGACTGATACGATGATGGCTGGGGTATTGTTTCCAAGAAAACGTCTCAAAGAGCGAACTGCCATTTCCGGGACTCTACCAGCATAGGAAGGTACGCCCACTATCAGCAGATCGCCATCACTTCCCAGCGAGACATCATCCTTCAGCACGTCTGAGGTAATGTCATACTCAATGACAGGCTTCTGAAACTGGGATGCTATCTCACGAACGATACGTTTGGTGGAGAAAGTGGCACTAAAATAGGCCAAATGGATATTCTTTATGTTCATAATGTCTTTGGTTTCTTTTTGTTGGGTGCAAAGTTACTATTTTTAGGCGAAACCAGCGAGTGATTTCTAGAATTTTGTTATCTTTGCAGCCTGATTGTGTGTCCTGAGACAGAATGAAGTCTGATATTGGCTATATTTGATAAATTTCTGTCGTAACTTCTAAAGAGATGGTGGCAGACCCACCGCATTCGGCATGCAGGTGCTGATTGCAAACCACTTTGTGCTGCTCTGATGGAAACAGATGGGTAGTGAACGACAATTGAAAGCCTTCCGTAAGGTTGGTAAGTTATGTGTCAAGGAGATGAACGCAAGTGAACCATTGATGACGCATCGTTAGCAAAGTTAGCAAGTCACATCAGAACTAAGGTCTATTCTTCATCTTGGGATAATGGCAGAGGAAACCTGTTTACTGTCTGCTGGGTGTGCGGTGTAGAGATGGCATGAACTTGACATGGGCTCTTTGGAGGAACAGGAGAAATAGACATGGAATGCTAAGGGAAAATGCTGAGAGCCGTGACACGCAAGGCAGAAAGTACTGATGTCCATGTCTGTGGCGGACTACCTCGTAGTAGTGCTGAAGTTTCTGTAATGGGGATGGAGCGAAGGGGGTAGCGTGCTTAGCCAAATTTAAAGTCCAACTTAAGAAATTGAGGATGAAACAATGAACGAGGCAAAACCTTTTGTAATAGACAAGCGATTGGTGTGGGAAGCTTACCACAAGGTGAAGGAAAACAAGGGCAGTGCGGGTATCGATAAGGTTGACCAGAAGACATTTGACAAAGAAATGTCCAAGAACCTTTATAAGATATGGAATCGCATGAGTTCTGGATGCTACTTTCCCAAAGCGGTAAAGCTGGTAGAAATACCCAAATCCAATGGCGGTACTCGCCCTCTGGGCATACCGACGATTGAATATAGAATAGCGCAGCAGGTAGTAGTATCAGTACTGACTCCCATACTCGAACCTATCTTCAAGGAAGATTCCTACGGCTATCGTCCAGGCAAGGGAGCGCATCAAGCCATAGCCAAGGCTAAGGAGCGCTGTTATTGTGACTCCCTGGGTGCTTGATATGGACATAAGTAAGTTCTTTGACACAATCAATCATGAATTGTTGATGAAGGCTATCCGCAAGCATACAGAGGAGAAATGGGTACTTCTATACATTGAGCGGTGGCTCAAGGTTCCCAATCAGACATCGAAAGGTGAAGTGATAGAGCGAACGATGGGAGTTCCCCAAGGTTCTGTGATAGGTCCGGTTTTGGCAAACTTGTTCCTTCATTACGTCTTTGACGAATGGATGTTGCGTAACTATCCAACGATTCCGTTTGAGCGTTATGCAGATGACACCATCTGCCACTGCGTATCGGAGAAGCAAGCCCGGTTCTTGAAAGCTGTTCTAATGAAACGCTTTGAAGAATGTGGATTGAAACTGAATGAGGAGAAGACAAAGATAGTCTATTGTAAGGATAGCAATCGAAGAGGTGACTCGGAGCATACTTCCTTTGACTTTCTAGGCTTTACCTTCAGACCTAGAGGTGCAAGAAACAGAAAGACGGGTCAAAACTTTACTGCTTTTCTCCCTGCAATAAGCAATAAGTCGATGAAGAGGATTAAAGAAGCCGTAAGGGCTTGGAAACTGAATCGTAAGACTTTTGCTTGTCTGCTAGACATAAGCACTGAAGTTGATACGCAGATTAGTGGATGGATGAACTACTTTGTACCCTATCCACGTCTAGATTAATAAAGAATATAAACTAAGAAACAAAAGAGTTAAGTACGAAGAGCCGTGTGATGGGAGACTGTCAAGCACGGTTTCGAGAGAAGGGTGGGTGAAATTCCCTCCACTTACTCGACTGCTGCACTCGGCATCATATTGACGAGGATTTTTGAAATAACAAAGGAACATAAAATGATAGATACAAGACTGAAAGTTTTCAGAAGTGTGGCTACACTCCTGAGTTTCACTAAGGCTGCCAACGAACTGTTCATCAGTCAGCCTGCCATCAGCAAGCACATACAAGAGCTTGAAAAGGAATATGGGGTGCAACTGTTCGACAGAATCGGCAATCGCATCCAGCTCACCCGTGCCGGACAACTTATGCTTGACCATGCCTGCAAGATTATCGATGCCTATCAGAATCTCGATTTCGACATGAAGAAGCTCACAGAGAAATCAGGTGGCGAACTGCGCATCGGAGCCAGTACCACCATCTCACAATATGTTCTCCCCGAACTGATTGCTGAATTCAGGAAACTATACCCCGACATTCGTATTACCCTGCTCAGCGGAAATTCTCATGAGATAGAGGATGCGCTTGCTGCAGGAAGGATAGATCTGGGTATGGTGGAAGGCATCAAGCGGCAGCCCACCTTTAAATACACTCCTTTCATGAAAGATGAGCTGGTGGCGTTCGTACATTGTTCCAATCCCCTAGCCCAGCAAGATGAGATTTCTTTGAATCTTCTCAGGCAGACACCGATTGTACTGCGTGAATTAGGTTCCGGAACCTTGGATGTCATCCAAAAAGCCCTGCAGGAAAACGGCATTGCTCTTTCTGATCTGAACATTGAGATGAATCTGGGAACCACAGAGGGCATCAAGCATTTCGTGGAACATTCCTTAAGCATGGGTATCATCAGCATAAGAGCCATCTACAGGAGTATCTATGAACAAGTATTCAAGGTTCTGGAAATTGAGAATCTGAAGATGGAACGAGAATTTCTATTTGTTGAGAAGAGGGGCGAGACCGCTAAACTCCAGCAGACATTCAAGAGATTTATAACTAAAGATTATAACGTATAGTTATTATGTATATACAACATCTCATGATTTTTCGTACCTTTGCACCCGCTTTTCAAAAGCGAATAACCGACAAAAAAAGAAAAATATGAGATTATCAGAACAAAGGAGCAGTATGCTGCATGGCGTATTGCTCATCGCGCTCTTCGCATGCGCTGCTTTCTACATCGGTGGCATGGACTGTGTGAAAGCTCTTTCGTTTAGCCCCATGGTAGTGGGCATCATCATTGGTATGCTCTATGCCAATAGTTTACGTAACAACCTGCCTGACACCTGGGTACCGGGCATCAAGTTTTGCAGCAAGCGAATCCTCCGCACAGGCATCATCCTTTATGGTTTCAAGCTCACCTTCCAGGATGTGATGGCTGTGGGCTTCTCTGCCATCGTAATGGATGCCATCATCGTATGCGGCACCATCGGTTTGGGAATCCTGGTGGGAAGACTCCTGAAAATTGACCGCAGCATCGCACTGCTCACCGCTTGCGGAAGTGCCATCTGTGGAGCTGCTGCAGTATTGGGTATAGATGGGGCCATTCGTCCGAAGCCTTACAAGACGGCAGTAGCCGTAGCCACCGTAGTCATCTTTGGAACATTATCCATGTTCCTCTACCCTATTCTCTACAGGGCTGGCATCTTTGACCTATCACCAGATATGATGGGACTCTTTACGGGTTCCACCGTTCATGAAGTAGCCCATGTGGTAGGTGCAGCCAATGCCATGGGAGCCGAGGTGAGCAACAATGCCATCATTGTGAAGATGATAAGGGTGATGATGCTGGTACCGGTATTACTGGTGATTGCATGGACCGTTGCAAGGGATGTTGCCAAAAGAGATAATCTGGAAAATGCTGATACCAACAAGCCTAAAATCAGCATTCCATGGTTTGCCATTCTCTTCCTGGTAGTGATCGGATTCAATTCTCTTGATTTGCTTCCGGAAAGCATAGTGGATTGGATTAACCAACTGGACACCTTCCTCCTGACCATGTCCATGGCAGCATTGGGAGCCGAAACAAGCTTTGACAAATTCAAGAAAGCTGGCATTAAGCCTTTCCTCTTGGCTGCCATTCTTTATTGCTGGCTCATCGGAGGTGGATATTGTCTGGTGAAGTTTGCTATTCCTTACTTACAATAATAGTATCACATATATGATACTGTCAAAACTGAATATCCATGTGAAATATTGAACGATTCACATGGATATTTTTATTCGTTAACGTCTTTACTTTCTTCTTCTCCAAGGAATTTCAACCGTAGGCTCGTAAGCTTTCAAGCCTTCATCACCTGTAAAGCTTTCAACTTCATATCCTAAATCTGTATAATATTTTACCACCTCAACAATAGAAGCATCGCCTAAAGCTTGCCCTCCTATAACAGTGATCTTCCACTTTTCTGCCAACTTTTTTAAGTTTTCAGGATTCCACAAACTGCTTTGTTCAGTAAATGCAGCCCATGGTGATTTCTCATCAGCCGAATCAATCATGATTTGAGCAAATTCCTCACCTAATGACATTCTGTCTCCTGAAGAATGAGCTATATGATTTTCTGTCTCAATGATCGTTGCCAGTGGCAGGATAAAGGTTGTTCCTTTCTTCCTCTATTTTCTCAGAGACCTTCTCGTATGTAACCAAGGCATTGCTTGGACCACAAGTTTCCTTTCCTGATACTTTGAGCCAAACGTAAAGTACACTCGTATCAATCACCAATACCTTTCTCATTATATTTTATCGTTAACCATCATTCTACCAATTGTTCCTGAAGCCATCAATTTGGTTAGATTCTCTTTTTCTTCCAAGAGATTGACATGACTATCACCATTCTCATCACGGGTAACATAGCTGACAAACGGAATCATCTTGTTGCCTAACTCATCTAACAAAACTGGATTATGCGTCGTACAGAGCACATCAACCTGGCGCTGTCGTGACAAGTCCTTCAACATATCAACCAACTCCTTAGCACGAGAAGGATGCAAGCCATTATCCACCTCTTCGATAAGCAATAAACTATGAGGTGCAACCGCCAAAAGAGCTACAACAATCGCTATAAAACGAAGCGCACCATCACTCATACCTCTTGCATCAACAGGTTGTTCGGGATTCCAATCCTCATAATAATAAAGCATGGCATCCGACTTAATCAGGTTAATCAGGCCAACAGGCTCAGATATCACCTTGTTAATATCACGCTCAGAAAGTGGTCGAACATAGCTAGACACCAGTGCTTCCACCTTCTTCTTTTCCTCAGGTGCCAATGCACATAAAACGCCAGCTACATTACTACCATCAGACGTCAACTCTTTTGAAATCTTGCAGTAATCACGCATCTTAGCAGGAACAGGATCAAAAATGATGATGCTACTATACTTGCCCAAATTGCGGTGAGTTAATAGACCGTGACCTGAATGTAGCAAAAAATATACTTGATGAAGGTTTAAGAAATATATCGGCAGGAACTGTCGATTACACCGATGGAGAGGGCGTAAGACTTGCTTGCAAGCATTCCTTGATGAAGTCGGAATCCTACAAGTCTTTAGCTTGTGGGTAGTTCAATTAATGTTAGCGGATAATAGTATCCGTTTTCAGCCTGTAAAAGTACAAAAATAAGATACTACGTCACAAATTACTCAATAATTTGCCACAAAAGTACAAATTTTCAGTGCATCCTATCTGCACAGTACTAAAAAAGCCACCAGTTTTACTGATGGCTCACCGATTTAAGAAATAAACTAATCAATTTACTATCCGTTGTATTCCAAACATTATGATTGTTCTAAATACTACAACTCCATCCTGTACCATATAAATGCCTGTTATGAACCAGGTACTGATGAAGCTATCAGAACTTCCTTGCCAGTTTCTCTGCCTCTACCGGCTTATTGGTAGTAATGAAATCAACATTCATTTCAATGAGCTTCTTGATGATAACATCATCATCAGAAGTCCATCCATTTACCTTCAATCCCAATTCATGAGCTTCTTTAATCCACTCAGGATGCTTGAAAAGTATCTTATAACTATAATCAATACCTTGATAACCAAGTTTCTTCACTTCAGCTGGTGTATAATTGCCATTAACATAATAAATAACAGCATTAGAATCCAACTGACGAACCAATGCACAAGCTGCAGAACTGAAAGAGATATACTCCACCTGTTTGGTCAAGCCCATACGATTCACCATCTCCACCGTTTTGCGAGTAAGACGATCTTCGTCGCACTGTAAAGGTTGTCTTTTGATTTCAAGAATCAGTTTTATTGCAGGATGATTCTTCAACTCATTTAAATATTGCTCTAAGGTTGATACTTCTTCTCCATTTTTTAGAAGTTGTATTTTCAAATCAGCATACTTTGAATCAGCAATGATCAAATCATTGATTTTCGGGTCATGGTTGACAATGATAACACTGTCAGCAGTGATATGCACATCACATTCAGAACCGTACACCTTGGCTTCTGCAGCCTTACGCAAAGAAGCTATCGAGTTTTGGGCCGAACCTTTCGTATCCCAATACCCACGATGTGCTATTATCTGAGTCTTAACTTTTGGATTTGAAATCAGAACAGTTTGCTCATATTTCTCTCCAAAATGATTGGTGAATACCACCGTAATACTCTTGGCATCAGAAGAAGGCAAGGCTCTAAACAGATGCCCGGTAGCAGTAAGACCTTCCTTATGTCCTTTGCTCGCAGCATAGGCTTCATCTACATCAACAAACTTCTCCATCTCACCCATGGCTTGTCCGTCCTGCAGCCATTCAACCTTGCAGCTTGGATCCCAATCCCAAACATTTACCACTACATATTGAGGCTGACTCAACATATTACCTTTACCATAAACACGCATCTGATAATCAATGCTATGACCTGTGGATTTATAATGCCATTTCAGCTGATTCCCATCCACATCCATCACCAGATAACCATTAGGCGCTCCACAGCGATTAACCTGACTCTTCCACCAGGCACCACAGGCGGCACCAATATTGTGTTCCAAAAGTTGAACATCCATGACATTGTTCTGGAAATAATGAGTATGACCAGTCAAGACATGTACCTGATAATCCTTTAGGGCATCGGCCAACTCCTCTGCATTGCGAACATTGCCCTCACCCTCTGTGCTATTCCAAACAGCCGCATGCATATTGAGGAAGACCAAAGAGCCCTTCGGTACAAAACTCAAATCATGCTTCAGCCAGTCTAAATCAGCATCCGTAATAGCCTCTATATACTTCTTGTGACCCACGTAATTTATATTCTTCAACGTAACTACGTGTACTTTACCTATGTTGTAGGAATAATTGACAGGTCCGAAAAAACGGTGATAATATTGCTCTCCATATACAGGTGTACCAAGTGTCATATTATGCAAATCCTGATAACGCTTGTCGAAATCATGATTGCCTATACATTGGAAGGTAGTCATTTTGATGCCATCAAATGAGGCGGCATATTCACCATACAGGTTCATACTGTCAAATACTAAATCTCCCAAGGTATTGGCCACTACCTCTCTCTCTCGGCTCAGGGTATCCACATAGCCCTTCAAATCGCGGATAGATTCCTGCTTCCAACGCTTCATGTCATGCTCATTCTTTACCTGAGGATCAGAGATGGCAATATAATAAAACTTATCAGATAACTTTTTCCTCTTCTCCAAAATGAAATCATGTCGGCTGTGATCTTTTACAAGTTCATCCACGCGAACGTAAAAGCCTTTAGCAAGGCTCTTCTGGCAGGGAAGCACATAGGATGAAGGAGTGGATATACTGACGAACTTGCAGACATTGGTATCAGTAGGCAATGTCCATTCTCCAAGAGAATTGGTTTGCACAAAACTTCGGCCATTGTTTACAACCACCCCGGCAATCCCCTTACCCTTGATGTCTTTTACCTTACCGGAAAAAACAAAAGAAGAAGCTTGTTGGGCAGCCATACCCAATGGCATGGCCCCAATAGACGCTAACAACAGAATTTTACTCAGATTTTTATTCATCACGCTAAAAACTAAACATTTATCAATTTAATATGGTCAAAGAAAGCCAAAGCCTCTTCTGCAGTATTGGCATCACCGGCAGCCTCCTCCAAGGCTGCAGTATCACTCTCCAGGCAGATGATGTTGGCACAATCCAGTACATGACTCATGATTCGAATTGCCTCCTCTTTGGTCATATGCTGCGACTTATAGCTCTTCTTTACATATTTGTTAACACGCTCCACGGCCTTGAAGACAGCCGGCTTTCTAAATTCTGTTCCTGAAGAACTCAACCCCACCTCTACCTCATAGGTGTGGGTATAGTTACAGAGGAAAGTATTCCATTTCTTGGTAATCTCACCACCTAAGAAATGCTCTTCATCAAAAGCTGGCTTGACATTGGGAATCTCCCCACCATATACTTCGAGCGTAAACTCTTTCTTGTCCTGTGCAGCCATGTGGGCAACAGTACCCATCAGAAGCGCTGCAATCAAAAATAGTCTTACTTTCATTTTTTCAATCCTTTCATTAAACATCTAATCAATTATAATTCTGGTCTCTTCTGCCAGATCAGTCGGGTATTGAAATCATCACCACCCATCGATTTCACAGCCTCCAAATAATGTTCACGATTCATACGTTGCAAGATAGCTGGGTATTTGAAACGATATGGCATATGCAATGAAGCATCTACACCAGGACCTTTCGGTACATCAGGATAACCGGTACGATTATACTCAAACCATTGCTGGAAATCAATGAAGAAGAGTGCATAGAACTTCTGTTCCATGATGCGGCGAAGCGTTCCATCATACGCTGCCTTCCCGTTATCAAAATACCCGTCAGGAACCTCAACTCCCCATTGCGTAATAGCTGCAGCAACAGCTTTTTCATAGAGCAGCTTGGCATCATCAGAGATAAGACCGCGTTGTGCCAACTCTGCCTTGATGAAGAGTACCTCTGCATAGGTGAGACACTGTATATCCTGTGGCGCTGTGGCCAGATTTGCCGCATTTGGAGAAGAAGCAGTAAATGTAGGCTCCACATCATAACCACTAGGCAAACCGATAAAGGAAGTAACCTCTTGACCGGTTTGAGGATCCTTATTGGTAGCCTGAGTTGCAAACACTTCCAGACGAGGATCCTTCCAATCCTGAAGACGATCGATGAAAAATGCAGAAAGTGACTTGTAGGCAGAAAGGTCTGATGGACGTGTCATTGGAGCTTCATCAGGAGCAATTCCTGAGATACGTACCTTAGCATTGTCATCATTCGATTCAAAAACCGGATAAGTAGTAGGATCTGCCAACATCTTCTTCAACTCTGCCTTGGCCAAATCACCCAATTCCTTGGAATCTATGACACGCAGCAAAGCGCGCAAACGCAAGGAGTTGGTAAACTTCTTCCATTTCAGGATGCCCTGCAAGTCAGAACCGCTGCTGCAATACATCTTGTCACCATTGGTATTGAACTGCAAACCTTTTTTGAGATTATATATGCTGTTCGCCACATCCAAGCTGTCGATGATAAACCTGTAGACATCAGTCTGAGACTCAAACTTTGGATAGTAGAGCTGTTCCTCACCACGGCATGATTCCTGTACAGGAATATCACCGAAGGCATCTGTCGTGTTCTCAAATATCCAGCATCTGAGGGTCAATGCAATTGCCTGATAGTTCGGATCTCCCACTTTCACGGCTTCGTCATAGATGGCCTTGGCATTGGTATTCCATTTGTAATAATTGGTCCAGACGCCATCACCTGCCGTATCACTGATGTTGAACCAGCCCACACCGCTGGTGGAGTTTGTTGTTACAAGGCACTGCATCAACTGGAAGGTCCAGCTATTGTATCGGGTCCAGGTGTAAGTGCCCATACCATAAATGAGAGGATCCAAAAAACTTCCAGCATTAGCAGTATTCATACGGGTTGGATCCACATTGGTATCGTCCATTGATTCGCATGCCGAGGTCATCAGCATGAAAGGAACGGTCATCAGCGTCATTATATTTCTAAAAATCTTTTTCATCGATTCTTTCTTTTTTTGTTCATTACATTTTATTCTTAACTAGAAATCAACTTTGAGATTAACACCCCAGGAACGACTGGTAGGAAGAGTACCCACCTCTACACCTGGTACAAATGTATTGCCATCAAGTGAGGTTGTCTCCGGGTCATACATTGGATAACTGGTAATGCAAAGCAGATTGCGCCCATATATACCCACTGAAGCATTGTTGATGAAAGTATTCTTCAACCAAGATTTTGGCAACTGATAATCCAGACGAACCTCGCGAAGCTTGAGATAAGTGGTACTGAAAGTATTGGTTTCCACATTACCAATGCGGTAATACTCCTTATAATATGACTCCAGGGTGACAAGTTTCTGATTCGGACTATAAGTACCATCTCCGTTATCAACCACACCCGGTGCTATGCAATACACACCAGCTACAGGAGTAATCTTCTGCTTTTCAAAGAGCTTCAGAACATCAGGGTCCGCAATATCCAGGTAGAGACTGGTTCCAGGCTTTCTACCATTCAAGGTCTCAGCCAGGTGACCCTGTTCGCACATCTTGTGATGTGACTGAGAATAGGTCATACCTCCAACCTTTCCATCCCATTGCATGGAGAATGACCAGTTCTTGAATCGCAAAGAGGTATTGAACGCACCCTCCCAGTCTGGTAAGGCACATGCCACATATTCAATCTCAGAAGGACGAGCAGGCAAACCGGCAGAAGTGATAATCACCTCACCCTTAGCATTACGCTTGAGTTTGTAGCCCCAGATATCTCCCGTGGTTCCACCTTTAGTGCCGATGATACTTACATTGCCACTCACATAAGAACCGAGAATCTGACGCTCATCAGCAAATTCTGAAAGTGATTCTATCTTGTTCTTATTGGTTGACCAGGTAGCGGTCATATCCCACTGCCAATCTCTATTCCTGATAGGAGTACCACGGAGTACGATCTCCACACCTCTGTTGCTGACACATCCCGAATTGATGGTACCCTTGGTGTATCCAGTAGTAGGATCAAAGGGAGCATTGAGAATCTGATTCTTGGTGCGATTATAATAATAGGTCACATCCAATCCCAAACGGCTGCCAAAGGCTTTGAAATCCAATCCTCCTTCCCAGTTGGTAGACATCTCGGGCTTGAAGTCGGCATTATAAAGTGTACCTGGCTTAACCAAAGAACCCGAGAAATCACTAGTTGTATAGTAAGGTGATGTCTTGTAAGGCTGAGTATCATTACCCACCTGTGCCCAAGAAGCGCGCACTTTCAGCAGATTCACCCACTTTGGCATTTTCATCATGCTATTCAACACACCACTCAGACTCACAGAAGGATAGAAGAAAGAACGATTCTTGCGCGGCAAGGTAGATGACCAGTCATTGCGCCCTGTTATATCCAGGAACAACATCTCCTGATAAGCCAGATTAGCCATGAAATAAAGCGAGTTCACACGCTTTTTGCGAATAGTGGTACCAACCAATGGATTTGAAACTCCATTGGCCAAACTATATACACCAGGCGTATTCAACCCGGTAACAGAAGCTGACAACAAATCATAATACGACTGCATCATGTTACCACCCGCTGAAGCATTCACGTTGAGTCCGTTCTCGAAACTGTTATGGTAAGATAAAAGTACATCAGAGTTAACCTCATAGTCAAAGATGTTTTGCTTCTTGAAGAAACCGGTAGGGAAAGCCTTGTCATCCCATGGTCTGTGCTGCTCCTGCTGCTGAGCCGTAGCCTGTAAACCAGAACGCAACTGCAAATCAAGGAAACGATTGATGGTAAAATTGGCAGAAATATTACCATTGAAACTATGCTTCTTTGCAGGGTTGGTTGCCTCGTAAAGCAAAACATACGGATTAGGCAGATAACTGGAGAATGGACGTATCTGCTTGATATTCTCCTTACCCTTGTACCACATTGGCTTAAACCAATCGAGGTTGAAGTTAGGATTCATGAATATCAGGAAATAGCTTAAGGAGTTAGAGTTATAGGTAAGCTGAGGAGTATTCTCCACATCTCTGTAAGTATAACTCATACGTGCATTGATCTTCACACGCTTGGAAATCTGTTGTGATCCGGCGAAAGCTGCAGTCAAGCGCTGATAGCCAGAGTTAGGCAAAATCCATTCACTCTTACTATGAGTCAAAGAGATACGCATATTGCCTGTACCGTTATTACCAGTCAAGGCCAGGGAGTTGGTCATCGTATGCCCCGTTTGGAACAATCCGGAGTGATTGTCTTTATAGGCTCTCCAAGGAGTGGCCACATCAGCACGACCTTCTTTCTCCGGGTCATATTGATAGAACATCTGGCCATCAAACTTCGCACCAAAAGCTGAGCTTGTACCACTGGTGCTAGCCAAACCATCATCACCTGCACCATAGGAGTAATAAGGTTGTCCAGCCCACTCTGTCCCCTTAGAACCGATGTTCTTGGCTACACCCTGTCCGAATTCATACTGATAATCAGGAAAGTGAGCAGCCTGTTCCCAGGAATTATTGAAATTATAACTGATACCTAATCCCTTCTTGGCTTTCTTACCAGACTTGGTGGTAACCATAATGACACCATTAGCAGCTCTTGAACCATAGAGAGCAGAGGCAGACGCTCCCTTCAATACCTGAATGCTCTCAATGTCATCCGGATTTAAATCAGAGAATCCATTACCAAAGTCAATCGAACCTTCGGAGTTGCCACCGGCACCATAAGAGCCACCAGGATTATTCATAGGGCTGGAAAGTGGCACACCATCCACAACGATAAGTGCGCCATTTCCGTCCATATTCATGGAAACGTTGCCACGAAGATTAATCTGGGTTGATGACAGGGGACCACCGGCTGAAATGACATTCAAACCTGCCACCTGTCCCTGCAAAGCTTGAGACCAGTTGGCAGGCATCGTTGCCGTAATTTCAGAACCAGATACGGTTTGGGTAGCATATCCGAGACTTTTTTCCTCACGCTTGATTCCCAAAGCGGTAACCACTACATTATTCAGTTCTATAGGATCGTCGCTGAACTTCGACTTCTGTATTTTTTTACCATTTACAGAACTTTTCTTTTCAATAGTCTTGCTGCTATCCTGTGCAACTTGACCATACATGCTTCCTGCAGTACAGCATAATGTGAGCGCGAAGAAACAATGCTTCATACGTTGCTTTTTCATTTACTACCTTTTTATAGAGAATTCATAACTAACAATTTCTGGTGCAAAGGTAGGACTATGATATTACGTATTGAGGTCAATGAGGATACATTCTATTTACTTTCTTGTTGCCAAAGAATTACAAACAAAGCTAACTTCCACATATACAACTGATTGCAAAAAATTGGAGCAAACTAAAGACAACAGTTTTCAAAACTCAGCCAAAGGAAGAATGCTTTGATGCCTTTACTCCATTACCTGTTGCTGTCTTCCTCTAACCTGTGATACCGTTCATATACATCAAGAGCATACTCCTGCCTGAGCAGTTCACCCCGATGAAGCCCTTCAACCACCTCTGCCGTAAGTCCACAATCACTGAAATCAACAAAATAAGTACAAAGCAACTTGTTGATGATAGGAATGAGATCCTTTGCTCCTAAGCTGCAAGCTAAATCAATGGCCGCAGCCACCACGTAACCATCACAACAGTCAGCGGTTTCCAATCTGCCATCATAGAAGACGAGCATGTCCTTCACCCACGCTGTCGCCTGTTCCTTCAAGGCAGGATTCTTTTCAACATAAAACTCCACATATTCATAAACGTTCATGCGGCAGTAATGGTCAAGCTTTGGCGTTTTCAGGAATTTCGTGAATTCAGAGAAAGGATCCGGATTCAACTTGTAGAGGGTTGGGGCAAAGAGATAATTGGTCGCCAGCCAGCTCAACTGATCTAAGAAATCACTTTCAAACTTCAATACATCCATCAGAAGACGGAAAGATTCCATGTTACCCACCTCTGCAAGAAGGATGATGCTATGACGTATGGCAGCAAACAGTTCCCCTGTCGCTTTCAAATGCTGGTATTTGCCCAAGCCATACCTGATTATGTTCTCCAAGTCCTGACGCAACTCCTCATGATCTATAGTCAGCAAGAGATCGATGATGTGATCCGGCAGGATCCATTTATAGGCATGAAAAGTCAGATACGACATCACTTTGGGATGCAGCAGCTTGATATGAGTTGGATATGATGGCAATTCGTAGCCATACACTTCCTCATGGATTTCATATTCACAACCCTGAAATTCCTCTTCATGCCAATCCCATCCACCAATATATGCCGTACTATCTCCTATTCGGAACTTGAAGTTTCTGCCAAGATGTTCCTGCATGGTAGAAAGATAACAAGATACCTCCAACCTGTCTTCTGCAAGCAGATAATGCATACCATTCAAGCCCCATTGATATTCAATGAGAGGAACGTTTTCATCATCTTCTTCCAGGATATATTGAGTAATGTCCCATGCATCAACAGGTTCAATGCCGGCTTCCTCAGCAAATTCAATGGAACCATAGATCAGATTGTGAGCCACCTCATATGGTATCTCCACCATCCTGTCATTCTCTTTATCCGAGTAGTACTCAACAATTTCTGCCAACTTTCTGGGTGATACGTTGAAGAAATATCTGGTTCCTATCAGACCCCTGCACAACTTGTCGATGCAGAAATCCGCACATGTTACAGTTCCCTTTGGGTGAATACGTGTCACGATGACCATAATTTCATCGGCATCTTTCCAGTTGGCATAAGTATAGCATTTGCCAAGAGGAAGCATACGGGCTTTCTCCTTGATATATTTCTCCGGACTCATCGGCTGAGCACCAGATTTATTGTTCTTTTTCCCCATTCGTTTTAAATTTATCTTATCTATCAATTTTTCCAGTAAACAAAAGTATTGAACACCTGTCGGCGGGAAGCCTAAACTTCTCTCATTTGAACATAAAGGAAAAACATCTGATCAGGAATAGAACGTTAGTTTACCTTATGTCAAATCCTAGAGACTATTATCAATGAAAGAATCCAATTCTTTACACTGCTTATAGTACGTATACACTTCCTTTATAGAACAAATTTTTGACATCATATATTTATTACATAGCACTTCGAGAGAAGAAGATGTTGAGCCAATGCCATCAAATTACAGGAATTGTATCAGGCAGGAAAGAAATGGGGCGTGAAGGTAGATGGTAAAGTTATCGTGCCACCCCTCTACTGCAGTATAGCGCAACCTGTTGGTGCCTATTGCGCCTTTGAACAGATACCCAAACATTGGGGCATTATGACATTGAAAGGAAAAGTGATTGTTGATGCCAAATATGAGAAGGTGGAGATTCGTGACAATGGAATCGCCGTGGTAACAGGCATCACGGGAAAAACACAGACAAACTTTTAAAGGTAAAAGAGTAAAAAAAGTAAAAGGGTAAAAAGGATTTTTGCTTTTTGAAATGACAATGAAGAAGATCAATGCTGTAAGCATGCAATAAAGCAATAGACAAATAGCGCAATACCTATATAGATATAAAAGTTAAGGGCGCTCTATCCTTTAGGAAGGAGCGCCCTTTTCTTATCATCTGACAGGAATCCCTATCTTGTTACACACATATCAATGCGAGAAAAATGATATATATAAATTATTGCCACAAAAACAACATATCCGATAGCAAAATGTCATTTTTAAGGCTAAAAACAAGTGGTTGACGCATATCAAGAAAAACATATTGCAATGATATTTCTCGGCAAAAGATGCTGTTATTCGATAAAAAAGTGTTAACTTTGCACTCGCATTTAAGGAATAACAAATAATAAATTTTAAAAAGGTTAATAATTATGATGACTATTTTTACAATGGCTTTCGCCGCAGTTATGTTTTCAGGTATGGTTCTTTGCATGGGCATGTTCTTGAAACACGTAGTAGACTCAATTCCAGAAATGGCTAACATGAGCCATTCTGTTAGCTTGAGCAAGTAAGAATAGAACACTACGATATACATAATATATATATGAATCACTTTAGAAATAGAGAGAGATTTATATAACGATGAGGGTGTGTCATAAGTCTGGATAATAGTTGGTGTATAACAGTTGGCTACCGCATGCACAACAGGTGTTGTGCATGCGCATATCAGCTGTTATGCAAGCGCACAACAGCTGTTGTGCGACCGAAGATACTGACTGTCTCAACAACATATCCTATCTCTTCCAACAACATATCCTATCTCTTTCAGCGACATATCCTATCTCTTTCAGCGACATATCCTATCTCTTTCAACAAATAGAAGAGGGTGAATCATAAACTTATGACACATCCTCATCTTGCTTAATATTCCATCGAGAAGGTGATACCTCTTCGCAGACATTTTACTTAAATGCCTGAATATACTGCTTTAAAGCATCACGTAATATCTCTTCACAACTCTTTTTTGTCTTAATCTTAGTTCATAGTCTTCATCAGACAAATAAGTCTGAACACCATGCATAGTGGCTCTTTTCTCTGCAAGAGACATCTTCTGTTTCTTAACAACAGTATGCTGTAGCGGTACTGATGGCATGGATTGAAAAACAGGTTTAAAAAACATGAAGTTTTAGCAGTAAAGTTTAAATTAATTATCCATTGTTGTCAATTTTGCAGAATCTTTAGTCAAAATTGGCAAAAACTGTTTATTCCAAATCTACAAACCGGGTTGGCACGTAACTTGCTCCTACATAGAGTGAAAGCCGAAGCCGAAAGGGCAAGGGGAACGACAAGAACCCTAAGTAATGACAGTTGAGGGTTTCTAGAAATCCTTGAGCCTCGTAAGCCGAAGCAATCGTTATTAAAAAGGATAAATTAAAAACAATGAGAAATCCCGACTGAGCCGGAAGGCGAAGAGAGGACGAGAAAAATAGAATTTGGAGGTTTTACATTATGTTGTTAGCTCGTAGAAATAACAGTGTTTCAAATTGGTTGAACAGTTGGTTTAATGACAACTTCTTTGATACAAACTTGATGCCACGCATGAACGCAACAGCTCCTGCAGTCAACGTCAAGGAAAGTGCTACAGCTTATACGATGGAGGTTGCAGCTCCTGGTTTGAAGAAAGATATGGTCAAGATGAACATCGATGAGGATGGCTATCTGAATGTATCCATCGAGAACAAGGATGAGAAGAAGGAGGAGAAGGAAGAGCATTACTTGCGTCGTGAGTTCTCTTACAGCAGCTACTCTCAGAGTTATGCTTTGCCAGAGGATGCTGATCAGGAGAAGATTTCCGCTGAGGTCAGTGACGGTGTCTTGAAGATTGAGATTCCTAAGATAGCCAAGGAGGAGAAGAAAGACGATGTTAAGCACATTGAGGTTAAGTAATCTTTCTTGAAGTGCTATGCAGCTTTCAAGATACATTCATTGCATTGAGAAAATAATTAAAATTGGGGGCTAGTCCTGATTATGGGGCTAGCCCTTTTTTGAATATATGAATTTAATTTTGGAAAGGATCAAGGATGATTAGAATATTTATTTCACTTGTTTTCTGTCTGATGTCTGCCTTTGCCTGTGCGCAGTCAAACCAGTCAGATAATAGGTATCAATGGGGAAAAAACAAGGCCAGCGAGCAGTTGGTCAATGGTCTGAAGTCACGTCAGAAAACTCTCTGGAAAGAACAGCGCGATTTGCAAAACCGGATAGATAGTGTATATTGGGATGAAGCATTGGATGCAATTAAGGATACTACCTTTACCTTTGAAGCTGACAAGGTAGTTTTCCCGTATGGGCAGATTGCCTATGTTAATTCCAACACCAATTTCGTTTCCGTCAATAAGGACGATGCTGTTGTGCAGGTTGCCTTCAATGTACCCTTCTCCGGACCTAATGGCATTGGTGGAGTTACGGTTCAGGGAAGCGTAAGTGGATACAAAATTCAAACAGACAAGAAAGGGACTACACAAGTAAGTATGAGTGTTACTGGTATTGGTATCTCTGCCCAAATCTGGATTACCATGTATAAGGGAAGCCATGAAGCCAGTGTGGAAATTCTGCCTAACTTCAACTCTCGTAGGCTCACCCTTAATGGAGTCATACTACCTCTTCACAAGAGTACTGTATTTCAAGGGCGAACATTATAACAAAGAAGCCTGCTGACAATTATAGCCAGCAGGCTTTTTGCTTTCTTCGTCTTTCTGTCCCAAAAACTATGATTTCATGTCCAAAACTCTTCTTCGCCAGTGGGTTGCATCTTGCCCCCGCACTTTGGGCAAGTATGCATATCCCACCTGTGAATCCTGTCAGAACCACATCTTAGACATAGATTCCCAATGACGGCAAGCAGACGCCGATAATCATGTGCTTTATGATGTGTGTACGCAAACAGTTTGCATAAAGTGTGCAATCGTTTGCACAAAAAAATGTAACCTTTTGAAACTTTTTCTTGCTTCGTATTGGATTTTCTCTTAAATTTGCAGCCGAAAATAGATACCAACTAACAAACGAAGGCTAAGTTTAATATAAACGAAACCAAATATAAAAGTAAAGATATGATGAAGCAAACATTCATAAAATCAGCTATGTTGCTGCTGCTGATCCTTTCAATGGCAACGACGCGAGCGCAGGAGGTCGCTCTGAAGACCAACTTACTGGGATGGGCTTCCACATCTGCCAACGCCGGCATCGAAATCGGCACGGGCAAGAAAACAACCTTCCAACTCTTCGGCACCCTGAACCCCTGGAAGTTCTCGGGCGACAAGAAGATGAGATTCTGGAATGTTATGCCAGAATACAGATGGTACACCTGCCAGAAGTTTGGAGGTCATTTCTTCGGAATTCATGCCTTAGGCGGTGAATACAACATTAAAAACATTGACATGCCCTTCGGCATCCTGCCGAAAACTCTGGAGGGCAGGCACTATGAAGGCTGGTATGTTGGTGGAGGCCTCACCTACGGCTATCAGTGGTTGCTTAATAAGCACCTCAATTTCGAAGGCTCTATCGGTTTGGGATATGCCTACAGTCCTTACAAGCTTTACGGACGATGCGAAAAATGTCTCGACAAAGACCACCGCAACTATGTGGGCCCTACAAAAGCCGCACTATCTCTCATATACGTGTTCTAAGAATTTAACTTAACTGTGGTTTTAAACTGACAATATAAACACGTAATAACTAGACAGAATACAAAAAATTTTAGGGAAATCATAATATGGATAAGATGAAGCTTTATGCGGTCATTTCGCCCCTCTGCATGCTCTTCTCTCAGGGCATCATGCCTGCTCAGGCTCAACAGCTGGCAGGGGGTAAGGTTCAGGTAGAAAGTGTTTTAGCACGCAAGAACGGCAACCGGATGGACGTTGCCTTCCGTATGAATCTGAACGATTTGAAGATGAAATCAGAGCAGCAGATTGTTTTCACACCAGTAATGGTAGGAACTGATTCTATCGCTCTCAACCCTATCATCATCCAGGGTAGAAACCAGGCTGTAAGATACCGCCGACTTGCCGACAGCAAGAAGAATCCGCAGGCACAGGTTCTTACCCGCAAGAACAAGACCAGTCAACAGGTTTACTTCGCCCAGTCTGTTCCTTATCAAAAATGGATGAAGAAGTTCAAACTCTCGGTGAAAGAAGATCTCTGCGGATGCGGCAACCTGATAGAACAGGACAATACGCCGATTGCGGATATCGACCGTACACCGAAGATTACGAAGGATTTCTTTGTGCAGCCGAAGGCGGAAGCCAAGAAGGTGAGAGCCGAAAAGGGTGAAGCTTATCTCAGCTTTGTGGTTAACAAGAGTTATATTCTTGCCAACTTCCGTGAGAATGCTACTGAGCTGAAGAAGATTACTTCCACCATCGACCTGGTGAAGAACGACAAGAACGTTGAAATCACAGATATTGATATCCATGGTTTTGCTTCACCTGATGGTTCGTATGCCAACAACAAGCGCCTTGCCAACGAGCGTGCAGCTGCCCTCCGTAAATATGTGAGCAGCCTCTACACCTTAAACAGCAAGCTCTTTACCTATCAGGCTACACCGGAAGACTGGGAAGGATTCAAGAAGAAGATTCAGGCTAGTCATCTGGCTGATAAGGAAGCAATTCTCGAGATAGCTAACTCCTCGCTGGCTCCCGACGATAAGGACCTGAAGATCAGAAAGCTCCATCCGACTAGTTACCGCTATATCCTGGATCATATCTATCCTCGTCTCCGTCATAGCGACTATATGGTAACCTACACGGTTCGTCCGTTCAGCATCGAAGAGGCCAAAGAGATATTGAAGACCAAACCACAGCAGCTTTCTCTGCAGGAGATGTTCCTGGTGGCACAGACTTACGAGCCGGGTTCGCCAGAGTTTAACGAGGTATTCGACATTGCCGTCCGCCTCTTCCCAGATAATGAGACAGCGAATCTCAATGCCGCCTGCACCGATTTGCAGAAAGGTGATCTTACTTCTGCCGAAAAGCATCTTGCCAAGGCAGGCAACTCGAAAGAGGCAGAACGTGTAAGAGATGTCTTCAAGCAGATAAAGGAATTGGAATAACAGAAAATTAGAGAATAACGATTATAAACAAGCTTAACTTTCAAAGATTATGAAGATTAAACATTTATTTGGCTTGGCTATCATCGCAGCTATGACAGCAAGCTGTTCAAGCAATGAGGACCTGGGAACCGCAGGTCCAGGTACTGGTACTAATGAAGCAGGTGTTGGTTATGCAATTTTCACCATCAACTTGCCTTCGGTAAGTGGAACTCGTGCAGCAGATGCTGGTGGTGCTGAAATGAATGAAGGCACAGAAGAAGAGTATGCTGTAAAAAGCGCAACTGCCCTTATCTTCCAGAAGTATGGTTCAGATGAAGGCTCTTACAAGTTTGTTGAGAGCGTAACTTTACCTATAGATGGATGGAAAGACGATCCCACAGATGGTATCACAACTACTTCTAAAAAGCTGGTAGCAAAGCTTACTAATGTGGATACCAAGAATGATTATAGTGTTTTAATTTTGCTTAACAATAATAAAACTGGTGGTGGAGCAAAGGTTGAATTGCCTACTGCAGGTCAAAGTTATAATGATTGGAATAGCAAAATTTTGACTCCTTCAGTTACTGATTTGGCTGCTTCTGGTGACTTCTATATGGCTAATGCTCCGTTGAAAGGAAGTGCTGACTCACCTGCAACTTTGGTTAGTATTGACAAAAATAAAATATATGCCAGCGAGGCAGAAGCAAATAAACCTACTAACGATTGTGCTGCAACAGTTTTTGTAGAGCGTGGAGTAGCAAAGATGACTGTTGCTAACCCTGGAACAAAAACTGTTAAGGATAAGGCAACATCGAATGACACAAAGAGTAAAGTAACATTTAGCAAATGGGCTTTGGATATCACAAACAAGAAGACATACGCTGTTCATAATATTGATGGCTTGAGCAAAGATTTCCCTGCTATTTGGACTACAAAACGTTTCACTGGTACTAACAACCGAGTTTATTGGGGTACGGATCCTAACTACAATTTGGCTGGACTCAATATTGCAGATGATGTTAATGATACCAAAAGAAAAGAAGAATTCAATTTTATCACTGCTCCAAGTGAGATTAATAAAGACTTCACCAACACCACCAACACCAATCCGGTATATTGCTTAGAGAACACCTTTAACTTGGCAAACATGCATCAGGGTCAGACAACCCGCGTTATCTTCAAGGCAACATATGCTCCTAAAAATGCTACTGGTGATAGCCTTGCAGAGAAAGATGGAACTTTCTACACCATCGGTAATATGACAACTATCCTGAAAGAAGCAGACTTGAAGAAAGCTGTAGATGCAGCAGCAACTTCAGTTCTCTCAGGTTGTACAGTTGTCTATACAAATCTCAAGATGGAAGGCTCTCATGTGATTACCTTGGCAGATATCAAGGATGCTTCTGATGCACCTCTTGTTGCCGATAAAGATTATAGTGGCAAGACAGGTACACAAATCGTTAACGAGATTAATGAAAAACTCGGTTTGAAAGTTGGTCGTCCAGAAGAGATGGTTGGTATCAATACCTATCTTAGGGGTGTTACATATTATATCGCTCGTGTTAAGCACTTCGGCTCATTGACTCCATGGAACTCAGGTGAATCTTATGGAACAGATAACGGTAAGTATCTTGGTCGTTATGGTATGCTCCGTAACAACTGGTATGAATTGAACGTTGGCAACGTCTATGGCCCTGGCTACCCTGGTGTACCTCCAGTAGACCCAAATCAGCCAGATGATGAGAACGAGAAGTATCTTAGCGTCAGCGTAAAGATCCTTTCTTGGGCTAAGCGTTCACAGAACGTAGATTTGTAATCCATTACACATTATTATATATAGCTCAGCCGCTCTAGCGCTAAGGAGCGGCTGGCTATCTCGGAAAAATAAGAATTTATTTATACACTTTACTCTTTCATAAAACAGATAAGCATCATGGCAAACAAGAAGTTTAACAGTTGGATCAAGAATATATGCATGGGATGGGGCTTCATCATGGCCGGCAGCCTGCTAGCAAGCTGCAACGACTTGATGCACGACGACCTGCCTCCTTGTGACATGGGTGTTGACTTGCAGTTCAAGTACGACTACAACGTGCAGCGTGCCGACATGTTCAAAGATCATGTGGGCGGACTCTGCGTATTCGTATACGACGAGCAGGGCAACTTCATTGCTCGCCATGATGCCTATAACGATGCGACATCACAGCCGCTCAAGGACCCTAACTATGCCATGCGAATCAATCTGGAACCGGGCAAATACAGATTCGCAACCTTCGCCTTCCAAAAGAAATATGAAGATGCACTTGCGCAGCCAGGTGCCAAATTCCAGATAGCTCTGCCACAGCAGGGTGACAACATCACCGCCCTCCATGCACGACTCGACCGCGAACAGGGCAAGGTAAACAACCAGAGCCAACCGCTTGATACACTCTGGCAGGGACTCAGCAACGAACTGGTTGAAGTAAAAGACCTGCAGGTTACACGCCATACCATCGGTCTGGTTCGTGATACCAAGCAGCTCACCATCAGCCTGCATCAGACCGACGAGCCTGCCAACATCAATGCCGATGACTTCAGTTATCAGATAACCAATGCCAACGGCGATATCAGTTACGACAACTCTCTCCTCCCCGACGAGGAGTTGACATATACCCCATACTACACCTGGACCACTGAGTTTAAGGATACCGAGGGCAATGTAAAGGAGCGCACCGCTCATGCCGCCCTCATGTTCTCCCGACTCATCTGGCATCCGGCAGAAGAAAACGACAAGAACGCCATCCTCACCATCACGAACAAGACTACTGGCGAAGAGGTGGCACGCATCAATCTTGCAGACTTTCTGGCTCAAGGCCGTGGCGCCTTCGAAGCCCGCCATTATTCAGAGCAGGAATTCCTGGACCGAGAGTACGACTACAAGCTCGACTTCTTCCTCCAGGGCAACCAGTGGAAGTATGTGCAGCTCAGCATTTCCATCCTGGATTGGAGCAAGCGCATCCAGCGTGTCGATTTCTAACCGTTTCAGGTGTCAGAGCCCCTTCCGGGCATTTAGCTCATAAGAGTATTTGACTTTAAAAATTAGAAACAATGAAAATACGAGATTTCATTTTAAGTTTAGTTAGTTGGTTTATATTGTTGGTTACAGTAAGTTGCTCTGACGAACTTGGAGGCGAGCGCACTCCCATTTCGTCAGAAAGCAACTTGCATGTACTCGTGCCAACCGTGCTCAGCAGCCGCGGCACCAATCCCGACGATGCTTCCGGCCTTCCTACCTATAATGCCACGGTAGATGAATGCCAGATCAACGACCTGACCCTCTATGCTTTCCCTACAGGAAATGAAGGCAAGCTCCTGAAAAAAACGCTCCCTGCCCCACTAGCTTCGATGATGCTGGAGCAGCATGTAGCTAACTATCAGCTCAATATCGAGCCGGGCACTTACCATATCTATGTGGTTGCCAATATGAACAAGGTGTTGAGTGGTAAGACTATCCTAACAGAAGATGATCTCAAAAATATAGTACTGAACTATGTAGCTGGAACAGAATCGGGAATGCCGGTTTCTACAAACATCCCGATGATTTATGAGCCAAAGGATGTGAACGGTAATATCATCGATACAAAAATAGAAAAAAGTGGTGATAAATATACCGAGGTGGCAGCTAACCTGAAGTTTACATGCGTAAAGGTTAAGCTCAACCTGCTTTTCGACCCTACTGCTGAAGGTTCTGCATTCAAAGGCAAGAGCTATCGCATCAAGGATATTCTGGCTCAAAAGCTTTCTCCTAGCACCACGCTGAGTTGGAATGGAGCATTTAGCAATTCTAATGTTAGCACAGATTATGCCAAAGGTTTTGAAAATGAAGTTTATGCAACTCCTTCTGAGGCAAGCAATAAGGGTGGTTATTATAAGGCGGGAGACTGGACAGAGCAAGCAGACAATGCCAATGTGAATAATAAGGACATCATCACCCTTGTTCAGGGTGCTACTCCTACAGCTGCTCCACAGAGTGCCGCCGATAAGTGGCTTTTCCAAGGCACTTACTATCTGCCTGAGCGTTATATCGCCAATGCCTCTCAGCAGTCTACCCTCAAAGTTAATGGCTTTGTGAATGGTAGCTTTGAGAACAACTATACGATTAAGCTGGGACATCGCCCAACTTCCACCGAAGTTCCGACCTTCCCTCGTGGCACCTATTATGAGATTATCGGCAACATCAAGAGTCTGGGAAACATGACTCTCGACTGTAATGTGAGCGTAAAGGACTGGACTCCTGTAACGATAGATGCCGAATTCAACCATACTACTTTGTGGGTAAGCAAGACGAAGGCGAGCGTAACATCTACAACGACAGACTCCATCGACTATGAGTCGAACGTAATGCTGACAGAGGCAGATTTCGGTTGCGATGAAAAGGTAACAACATCCAGTGGTGAGAAAGATGTGATTGTGTTGAGCAAGCTAGATGCAGTGAAGAATCATAGAATCACATTCAAAATCAACGAGGACATTAAGTTCTCCGACTATAATGGAAAGTACACGGGTACGGCAAAGGTTTGGATTAAGGCTGGTAACATTAAGAAGTATCTCGATGTAACCTATGATGCCTCTCCTTATTTTGAGGTAAATCCACAGGAAGTAACCATCTATTGGGGTAGCGACAACAATACCAAAGTGGTACAGTTTAAGACCAACCTCGGCGGTTTGGCTTTCACCGGTAACACCTCTTCCACCGTAGGTAAGTCAACCATTCTGGCATCTTGCGATAAACCTGATACTCCAGAAGGAACCTTCAAGATTGTGGCAACCCGTGACCCTGTTACCACGACAGTACATTACCTCACTGTGCAGCCAAAGGAATCTGCAGAAGGCTTCAACTTTGTCAAGAAAATCAAGGTAACGGTAAAGCCTGCAATGGGTAAATATCGTATCAACTTCCGTGCCATCAACGACCGCGCACATTATGAAGGAGGTAATAGTAATAGAACTGATAATTATGAGGGTACACTTGAAGAAAAAAAGAAAGAGACTTATAATGGAACTGAAGGAAATACCAACTGGGCAGATGGATGGTATGATTTAAAGGATAAGAATGACCGAGTAGTTGACATACCTAACCCAGACTCTCATTATACCTATGTCTATACCCAGATTGGTGAGACAACCGGAACTGAAGCCAGCTCTAAAGTTTGGAAATTTACAGAACACTGGCCTGGTAATAAAATGGTTGCGGATTATACGAATGTGGGTTGGTATTACGTGGACTTCAAAGAGAATGCCGAGTCGATTCATACAGGTCCTGGTGCTACGGGAAAAAAGACCATCAAGCCTGGTGAAACATTGATTATATTCAGTAACAATACCAATAAGGAACTAGGTTATACGCTTCATCGTTGCACTCACCACTTGGAGCCGGGTATTCCTCTCTTCGACTATGAGGATCGAGAGGGTTGGATTGTCTATGATCCAACATCAGATCCTACTTGGAACATATATGATGCCATGCCAACTATTGAGAACATCAACTTTACCATTTACACCAAATTCCCGACTAACGGATGGTTCAAGGTATATGGTGTCGCCAATGGCAAATATGGTGATGACAATAATAAAGAGCGCGAGTCTTTTACCATCTATGATACAGCGGGTAAAAGTTGGTCATGCAATAATTTGAATAATGGTTGGTATAAGACTGTGATTACTCTCAAGGCTGTTAAGGGAGACCACGAGAAGGACATCAGAATCAAAAGCGAGGATGGAAAAAGCGTCCTGCTTTTCAATGGCAACAGCTATGAGAAGCATAATGACACAGGCTATTACGATGGCTCCTCTTGGCACGCTGGCAAGCCATTTTAAGATTAGAATCAGATTTGAACACTGTTATAAATCAGTTTAAGCAATGAAGAAGATCAAACATTTAATGATATGGATTGGATTGCTCCTAAGCCTTGTTTCCTGCAAGGATACGATGGAGGCTATCGGACTCGGCGGGGATGAAATCCCTGCCGAGGGACTTGTCTTGAACCTTCAATTGACTAACTTCACCAAGCAACAGATTGGTACAAGAGCGGGGGCCTCGGAGACAGTCAAATCGCTCTGGGCTGTGTTCTATGGAGACAATAACGAATACAAAGGCAAGACAGATTGCTATTCTACCTTATCACAGCAGCCTGATGGCAGCTACAAGGTAAAGATAACCAATGTACCTGCTGGTACCAAGAATGTACATCTTGTAGCCAATGCCAGCGACATGACGGATGCCGAGGCACAAGACTTGCAGTCTCTCACTGCTGCTAAGGAGAGAGCCCCTCAGCTTGATGCCCCTATCTGCTGGGGTAAAATTTCAATAGATAAACTTTTGGAAGCTAATCCTTCAGTGACGATGTTGCGCCAATGCGCCAAGATAAGTTTGGAGATAGACAATAGCATCCAGAGTAATTTCACTAATGCAGGCTTGTATGTCTATAACACGGCAACCAAGGCAGCCATAGCTCCTGCCAATTATATTGAGCCTACGACCGATGACTTGGCAGAATCTACCGTTCTCAGAACGGAAGACAACCCATTGGGCGGCGGTACCGCAACCACCGTGGCAGTAAATGAAACTTCTGCAGGCAAGGCAATGGTGATTATCAAGGCGAATTATAAGGATAGTGTAGGACATGCTAGAGAAGGATATTATAAGGTGGCACTCTACAAGGATGCCAACAAGACAACCCAATATGCCTTGCTCCGTAACCACCATTATACCATCAAGGTAACCAAGGTAAACGACTATGGCTTCTCTACGCTTGAAGAGGCTAAGAAGAGTCTGCCAGAGAATAGACTGGAAGTAGAGGTGCGGGACGATAATCCTGAAATCACCAGAATGATAGCTTGCAAAGACTATGAACTGGGAGTGAGCGATTATCAGGAGATAAATGCAAACACAACAGAGGCTACCGTAACCATTGTTACTACCTTGCCAAAGGCAACGAGTAGTGATAGTGCGCTATATAGTGTCACGAAAAATGATTCTTGGATAACCGCTTGTCAGCAAGAGACCGTGAATGATATACCAGAGACAAGCAGATCTTCTAAAGGCAAGAAATATACCTTGAAGCTTACGCTTGAAAAGAATGACCAATCAGAGGAACCACGTACAGGAACCATCACCGTTACTTCTGGCGACCTTTCTCTGGATATAACCATCAAGCAGGCTGGTTTTGATTTTAGAAGAGAGGATCCTGCTAGAATCGTAACCATGCAGTATAATAACTTCACCGTAGCTGCCAACTATTTCAAATGGTTGGACACTGTGCAAGGCATCACTCCTGAAGAAATGCAAGGGGCTGTGAGAAATGATGGTTTGCATTTCTGCGTGGGAATAGCCGATATCACGTATCTTATCCCTAAACTTAATGGTGATAAGATTACTAAAAAGGATGATAAAATCAAAGTGGAAGAAGATAAAGGTAAGTGGAAGGTAAGCCTTGCCAATACTACGGTAAATGAAGATTTGTGGAAGTCTTCATTTACCATCACCAACCAGGCTGGCATCGAGATCACTTATCCTGTTTATCATACTGGTATCTTCCATAAGATAGATGAGAAATCCAAGGTATATAAGGATTATCAGTTGGCAGAAAACGGAGATAACGAGAAGAAGGTGAAGGGCTGGTTCTATTATGGTGTGGTAAAGGTACAGGGAAAAAAGACCGATAAAACCACCACTACTTATTATATGTTAGACCGCAACCTAGGTGCATCCAACAATGGTTACTATGCCCCAGATGTGGTGGCACTGGAAAAGAACAAGAAAGCCATTGGTGGCTATTTCTGTATCTCTGAAAAAAAGAGCACCAGCGATGCCACTCAGGATCTCTCCAGCACCTTGGCACCAACAGGCTATACCATTCCAACTGATGCCGTGTTCGAAGAGTTAGTTAATGCTGGCAATCTGGAGGTGGTACCACAGTCCACATCGTTAGGAGAAACTTACAACTGCGTGCGTATCAAGACGGTGGATTCCGAGTTGCCATACATCTATCTGCCTATGGGTGGATTCTTGGAGGGCGAGAGCCATAAGAACCCTATCCATGTAAATCTCTGGACCAAGACTTTGTTGTCAGGTACGCAGGGCTTCGGTACCAACAGTCCTGAATATGGTTTCTGGTATAGATACTTTGATGTTTACAACAAGAGGAAAGGATTATCCAATATGAGATTCGTGAGTGGTAGCAACGGCATGAACAATGGCCGCTACAAGGCGATGCCAATACGCCTGATTCTGAAATAAACATCAGATAAGTGATAAATACAATAACATCTTTTACTTATATATAATTAAAGTATAAAAAACAGCTGTTTTACAAAGAAGAGGGTGTGTCATAAGCCACACCCTCTTCCTTGATTCTTAGCTTCACTCAAATCTGCAACTTCATTTCATCAATACGAACGCCAAAATCATCCATATAGCGCTTGTATATATAAGAGGCAACTTGTAATATTCCCATCATAGTCATTATTCATTTTATAGTTTATTGCCGCAGAGTTCCGCTTTTTTATTGAAACCGCCAAAGAAAATCAAAATAAATCTGCAAGTTATCTGCAAATTACAACACAAAGAAATTCACAATAAATCAACAAAATCCCCCGAATATAAGTTGTAAACAGTAAACTATTAACTGTAAACTATAAACAGCTGTTCCCTACCTCAGCAAGCTTTCCCCAGGCGGTCCCATCCCGCAAAATATGGCGAGAGCTTTGATGCCCCGCCAACCTTAGAGCGTAGCGGTTCCGAGCACCGAGTAGGGCGGTTTTCTCCCTCGCTCCTGAGGAGAGAGGGTCGGGGTGAGAGGTGGAGCCCTATTTAATGGTAAAGAGGGACGGGGTGATTTTAGAAGATTTATTATTCAAAAATACATTTTTTGAGAAATCATTGACTACAAGAAAATAGTCAATGATTTGCCTCATTCCAATCCCTTCATCAAAGAAATGGTGATACAGATGCGTCAGCTGATAAACAACATTAAATGCCGTCGTTGGTATAGCAATATCCCCTGCCCCATCGGGCAGCCCAACAACATTTGAGCATTGCAGATCCGCATTCCTTCGAAACCATTTCTGCAATCTGGCATGATAGATAGGATTATTCATGGAGCAAGGAAAAAAATGCAACTCTACAGGCACACCATCCAAGGAAGTCTCCAGATGCTGCAGTCTGATATCATCCCCCAGTTCAAACTTCTTTTGAGCATACTCCATAATCCTCTCCCTACTGGCATCAATCCAAACATCAATATCTCCAGGAGTACGTGAATAAGGATTCGGATACATCAAGGCATTCCCCTGACCTTTCAGAATGCAGCACCTCAACCCATCCTCCCTGAGCATAGAAAAGAGCTTACCTGCCACAGCATTCACCTTCATATTCTGTCTGCGAATCTGTTGCGCTTTACCCATCCAAGTCATCAGCAGTTCCCTCCCTATCGGGTTCCGCTTCAACTCCTCAGGATACTCCTCCCCCAGTCTCTCGATACCATCAAAGCAAAGCCCCAGCAACGCCTGCTTAGAAGCAAAAGAATACAGCTCATGCCAGTTCATACCAGCAATCACCCTACTCATATTCCTCTTTTTCCCCAGGCAATATCGTAATAAAGCAAAATATGGAGATGTACTATTCATATATGTTTTCACCTTCAACTTCACCACAGAAACTTTAGTTACTCATTTTATAAAGCGGGAACTTATCAGTGTCACGTAATCTTTTTTCTAATTGCCCAAAATCTGAAAGTTCATAGTTAGCAAATAATTCAAATTCTTTATCATCATACCCAGCTTTACCTAAATCTATGTCATAGCCACATTTCAACTTCTCTAATTCATTGCAGGTAGGATTCGTTATCGAGAAATTATCGACCAACTTAGGACAATAATTATTACCATTAGCCCCCAAAGCATCTATTGGGAACAATGCGATATTATCGAGTTTTGACTTTGGAAATTCAAATTCATCGGTCTTCAATGACGATGTATATCGTATACCATAAATCAAAACATTTTTTTTCTTAGTTTCCGGCTTATCATTATGAGTAATTACCCACTCTGTCACTAACTGCGGAATGATATACTCGGGCTTAAAGACGTCATCCCTATTGATTACTACTACCATACATGAAAGTAACAATGGGAAGAAATATAAGGTCCTTATTATATTCTTATCAAAATCATTTTTATTGGGTATTCGCATATCAAGTAGAAAAATATCTTTCTGATTCACTACACGTGATATCATACATAAATCGAAATCTACACGATGCATTTCTTCCCAACAGGCATAGACGCTTTCTCCAACATACAAACAAGGATAGCCCGGAAAACTATAGCGTTGAGTTTGAACTATTCCTCGTTTTGAGAAAGGTATATGAAACATATCCTTATAGGTAAACTTCTTAGTACCACTATGTACCCTAGCCCTATAGAAACTATTATTTGCTTCTAATTGCGAAACAAACAAGATATTACCAAAACCTTTATGTCCAGTTTTACCAGAAAACAAATTAGACAGTTTTCTAAAAGCTTGTGCATGCAAACCTTTATATTGCGCTTTAACGATAGCTTTTATCGCCTCACAGATATAGGCAACTTCCTTTTTGTCCTCATCTCCGATGCCTTCCGTCTTGTTTATATAAGATAGATAAGTCTTCAGACTATCAGATAAAAGTATACGAAATGGCTTACTATCCGTATTCTCTACAGGGAGCATTTCTGCTATCTTAGAATAGAGTTCATCTTTCGTCATATCACTTTTTATATTAGAAATCCACCAGAAAAAACATTTATGTTCTAAATGTCATTTTCCTATTTAATGCGCTCTAAATGAATGTCATTCAATCCAAGCCTTGATGCGTGTGAAGAGAATTTTTGAAGAACATCTGCAAAAAGACCAGGTTTAGCCTTAAACCACAACTTGTACTTATCCTCATTTTTAATCTCCGTATCAGTTAGAGTCCAAAGACATCGGAAGTCGAAGACGATGCATTTTACATTTTTATCACCAGGTACAAAAATAGGATATATTGGGTAACATTTATCTGATTTTTTACATTGATATATCTTAACTTTAGCTTTGCTACTAGTTTTAAACCCGCCTATTGGAATATCAAATACATACCCACCAACAAATCTTGAATAGATTTTCTTATTAGCATGGTCACAAGGGGGTGTTAATTCTATTGCTATATTTACTCTTGGATAAGTATTTTCAAACTCAAATATTCCATCTCCCACATCAACAGGAACATCTTCAACCTGTTCTTTAGGCAAAACAAGCGGACTTTTCGAATCAAGAATTCGATAAATATTACCAGGTAGAATTTCTTGTGTATTCAAGTTGTTACTTTCAATAAAGAAACAAGAATTCAGCTTGGCAGACAGCAGATGCAAAGTATTTATATCACCACCAAATGGATTTTCAGTAATTCCAGATAAATCAGGAAGTGACTCATTCTTAACAATCGAAAGTAATTCTGAATTTAACAATGAATCAAATACCTGGTAAGCCCCTGAAGTCAAATTTATATCTTCCTTTTCACCCGTTTCATTTCTAGATAACTCTCTAAGGATATATGATAAACACTCTTCGTGATTCTCAAAATTGGAAGATAATCCATATATGTCACTTAAAACATTCTCTATAGAATCATTTACTAATCTTCTCCAAGCCAATGAAAAATAAGCTATTCTACTCTTCTGAAGTTCTGTATTTATGTCATCCAACAATCTGTCAAAATTCCAAGAACCTTCTACTTGATAGTTCATTTTATCCATACACAAAATAAACAAAGGAGGAGCATTTAATATCACAGAAGTATCTATTTCTTCTTCCTCATCAGTAGATTCTTGACCTGCAATAGCATTCCTAACTGTCGCCTTTCCGATTCGTTTGAGAAATTCGTTAGAATACTCTTTATGCTTTGTCCATAACACGATACCATAATACTTAGTTCTTCCTGGTTGAATTCTTTGGATTATACCAATAAGTCGAGAAATATTTGGAACTAAATTTGAAATATTATCGTCCAGCATCAAGTCTGCAAAAATCAATTCACGAGGATGCTTAAATGCTGATATTTCACCTTCGGAACTACCTATGCGAATAAAATCTACAGGAACATCAACTTTCTGTAAAGCATCCACAATAGCTTCACCTTCTTCTTCGATGTTGTCAATAACAACCGCCCTATTTATAACTTCTTCAATTTTCATAGCTACATTACATAAAATACACATTATGCTTTAGGAAATGACAAAGCAACAATAGCCTTATCAATCCCTTTATCAACAATTTTCGATGGCAGTTCTATATCACAATTGGACAGAATGTCCATATGACCATTCAACTGTTTCATCGTTTCGTGAGTAATATAAAGTCCAAATCCCATACCTGCATTAAGAGGCTTTCCTGACACAAAAGCTCTAACCGCTAATTCAGGTGCGATTTTAAACCCTGGTCCATTGTCGCACACGGCTACTGTGACAAAACCTTCTCGAAAAGATTCTGTAACATACAAATATATCATTCTATCCTCTATTCTTGATCTACAAACCCAATATATGGAATTATCCACCAAATTAGTTAATGCAGAAATTGTTTCTGTCTTACTAAGTTTTGCCATAAAATCGACCTTCTTATAATTTGAGAACAATCTGATAGCATGATCTTGAAATCTAAATCTATTGTACTCAATAACTTTACCAACTATTTGGGAAACATTGAATTTTTGAATTTCAGACTTTAACATCATTGAGGAATAATTCGCAATGATCGTTTCCAAGACTGGAATGATTTCTTTTACCTTAAATATATTTCCTGCTTCTGCACAACTTTTAAGTGCAGCCATTTGCTTCTCCAGTTCATGGATTGCTCCTCCTAAATTGATGCCAATACTTGCACTATGAATTAAAGTGTCCCTTACCTCATTATATTGTGATTCAATCCGATACAAATAAGTAAGAATCTGATGTTGATCTTTCTCGTCTGGAACTTTTTCTTTAACGATAGAAATAACTTCAGACAAGTCACCAATTACCGGTTCAGTCACATTCTTACCAGTTTTGTAAATAGACATCAGATTCATTCTGTCTTGATTTCTCTGCTGAATGAAAAGATCCATCACATAAGATATCGCATCCACGAAAGCAAAATAAGCTTCATCTTCGATGAATCCTTCTCGATTTGTTTTTTCTCTTAAACCATAACTGGAAATACGGTCTAACATTACAGAACCAAGAAGTAGGCTGTTACTTATAGATCCTCCACTACGACTAAGCCTTCTTTTATCTATAGAAAGCCAATCATTGCCAGGTTCACCATAATCAAACACTCTCATATTATCACGGTAAACTCGAATACCAGAATTTTCCTTTAAATAATCATTTAGACCTTTTTTCTCAACATTTAACAAACTAAATACAGAAGAGTCCTTCTCGTACATGATGACATCAAATTGCACCCTACCTATATTATATTCATTAAGATCTAAACGCTTTTCCCGTTTTACCACTTTACCAGTTTCAGTCTCAACTTCAACATTATGTATTAAGACCTTTTCATATTCATCTAAAGCCATTAGTGACCTTGGCTTTATCTTATCCAAAACATTCCATGGCTTGAATTCATAAGAAAACTCAGTTATTATACTACCTTCCAAAGTACAATGTCCATAATATAAACCTGCATTTTTGATAGCTTCAAGATTTGGCAAGCCTGAGAAGACATTACTATTTGATGAGACAACGACCTCAAAAGAGTCACTTTTTTCTGAAAATGGACTATTCAACGTCGTTAAATCCCGAAATACAGAACGAAGTTTTCTTCTATTCCATTCCCCTTTCAGATTACGGACAATAATTTTCGTACCTGTTTGTTTGTCAAAGAAATGCGAATCAGAAGAATATCCATAATCAATCTTAAAGTCATCAATATCTTTAGATTCTGCTAATTTGGACCAATCGATACTTACATAAACTTCATTCTCATCCGAATGCTTAGAATACAACTTAATATCATTTCCTAACTTATGAACACCCAAGCGTCCAATACCTTTTTCACCTAGAGGTAAGCGTCCCTGACGATGACTTATCAATCTGTTTTTCTTGTTATCTGTACCAATAACAAGCCAAATATTCTCAATCGTATCTAAACTCATACCAGACCCATTATCTGAAATTGATATTTCTATTAATGAGCCAAAAATATCGAAATTGAAATCTACAACACATTTTGTTGCCCCTGCATCATAAGAGTTTTTTACTAACTCCAACAATGCAATGCTCTCATCTTTTATAAGATCTTCCCCTAAATGCGCCAAGACCCTAGCTGTCATTTTAAATGGTTTCTTCATATAATCTTTCTTTAGGTTATTTTTCATTAAACACAACGGTCATTCTATCCTCACTATATCTACTTATGAGCGCAGATAAAACTCTCTCATCACAATCTGGAGAGATACACCAATTATTGCTACAATGACATAAAATGTCATATAGTGTTCTAAAGTCTGTATCATGTACTAAAACTTTCTTCCATTTTTTTAGCAACATCATTAGCCTACGAGAAACATGCCGTTTATCGTATCCTAGCATTAAGTACGAATGCTCTCCTTTCGGTAGCAGGTGAACAAACAACATATCTAGGGGAGCAGAGCAAGTTTCATCAAAGCATAACTCTTCAAAATCACTATCATCAACTATAGCATCACAAATTGCTAGTTTTAAAGGAGCCAGTTCTATACAGCAAAATACATAAGAGTTAAAATCATTATTTTCAATTGCATCATAAAGCAAGACGATGCTTGAATCATATCGTCTTTGCATGAACTCCCACGCTTTCTTTTCTTCATCATATATTCCACCCTGATAAAGGGATTTTTCTCCCTCTTAGCTTCATTTTCTACCAATAACTTCAAATTATGATATCGTAAAGCACCTACAGCGCGTAGAGATTGAAGCACTTGAAATCTAATATCTGTTGGTATTATCCCATCTGCATTTTTCTCATACTCATCAAATAACCCATTATCGTGTTTCTTGCAAAAGATTGGCATAGATATAGCTTTCTCTATACCAAACGTTTGAAATTTTTCTAATGGAAGTTCACCAGAATCTATAAAACTCATAGGATGCACCTCATCTATCTGACATTGTATCAATTCATGCTTATCATTACAAATGTACTTTTTCAATACACATTGTGGCACAATATGAGAATGTTTCAAAGCTATCTCATTGCAACCAGGAATACAACATTTATACTTGTGCTTTTGTGAAATAATACGAGCCTTGCTCAACGTTGAAGCAAAGTCCTCATATGAAAAATCCGAAATATCCATAACCATTCCAATTAAAGAGTAATCATTGAATCAAGATTGGCGCTTCAGAATCTTAAAATACCCATTACATAGCAAGGCGGTCCCAGCCCGCATAACCATGGCGAAGACCTTTGATGGTCCGCCAACCTTAGAGCGAAGCGGTTCCGAGCACCGAGTAGGGCGGTTTCCCTCTTCTTCCCTGAGGGGAGAAGACCGAGATGAGAGGTGGAGCCTTCCTTAACGGTAAGGAAGGTCGGGTAGGTTTTCGAAAATAGACATTATCTGTCCTTATACATCTCCTCATAATACTTCTGATATTCCCCAGAAGTAACATGATCCATCCATTCCTGGTTATCGAGATACCATTTTACTGTTTCCTCGATACCCTCCTCAAACTGGAGAGATGGCTCCCAGCCGAGTTCCTTCTGTAGCTTTCTAGAGTCAATAGCGTAATGCATATCGTGACCCTTTCTGTCTGTTACATAAGTAATCAAATCCAAGTCTGCACCCTCAGGGCGACCGAGCAATCTATCAACAGTCTTGATTACCACCTTGATGATATCGATATTCTTCCACTCGTTGAAACCGCCGATGTTGTAAGTCTCGGCAATCTTACCCTTGTGGAAAATCATATCGATGGCACGGGCATGATCTACTACATACAACCAGTCGCGCACGTTCTCACCCTTACCATATACTGGCAATGGCTTGCGATGACGGATGTTGTTGATAAACAGCGGAATCAACTTCTCTGGGAACTGGTATGGACCGTAGTTGTTAGAGCAGTTGGTCACGATGGTAGGCATACCGTATGTATCGTGGAAAGCACGGACGAAGTGGTCTGAGCTTGCCTTGGATGCAGAATATGGAGAGTGAGGATTGTACTTGGTAGTCTCCAGGAAGAACTCCTCGCCATAATCCTCATGGTTCTTATCGCTGGATGCCTTGGTAGTGAATGGTGCAGGGATGCCCTCAGGATGAGTCATCTGCAAGGCACCGTAAACCTCATCAGTAGAGATGTGGTAGAAGCGCTTGCCCTCGTATCCCTCAGGAAGACTCTCCCAGTAAATCTTTGCCGCCTGGAGCAGAGACAAGGTTCCCATCACGTTGGTCTGAGCGAAAGTGAATGGATCCTTGATACTTCTATCTACATGGCTCTCGGCAGCGAGATGGATGATGCCATCCACCTTGTAGTCCTGCATCAGTTTCAACATCAGGTCGAAATCGCAGATGTCGCCCTTAACGAATGTATAATTAGGCTTGTCCTCGATGTCCTTGAGGTTAGCCAGGTTGCCAGCGTAAGTCAACTTGTCGAGGTTGATGATGTGATACTAGGATATTTGTTCACGAAAAGTCTTACTACGTGTGAGCCGATGAAACCAGCACCGCCTGTGATTAATATATTATGCATTCTAATCAATGTATATATTCGAACACAAATTACACGAATCATTCAGGAGAAACTATAACCTCTATATTCGTGCTATTCGTAAGATTCGTGTTCAAAAAAATTAATATTCTAAATTCTTCTTTAAAGTCGCATATTTCACCTTATAATTATGTTCCATAATATAAACATTATCCTTAAAAATAAATATAATCAAAAAGTAAATGGAGAATCAAATTCTTTTAGCAAAGGATGTTTCGTATCCTTTTCCGAAAGAAATGCAAACCACGCATCACACCATAAGAATTTATGCTCACATTGCCCTAGCAGAACTCCACCTTGTAGCCTACCAATGGCTCTACCTTCTCTTTAAACTCTCGCTCGCTAAAGCTTTCAAAGAAATAGCCACGAGCATCTCTAAAAAGGCGAGGCTCAATAATGAGCATGCCTTCAATATCAGTCTTTATTACGTTCATTATATCATTTTTAACCGATTTGTATAAAAACGGGCTACTAGGCTCCATCACCGAAAAGTAGCTTAAAAAATGGGAGAGGGATCCGTTCGCCCGTATATCTGTTATTTTATTCCATGTATCTTCTTCCATACAGCAAACCAAGTTCTGAACAATGGTTCGCTCAATGCCTCAGTAGGATAATGCTTCACGAAGCGTAAGTTGCGCAAACTCATTCTGAGATAGCGATGAAGTTTGCCTTCATTTTCCTTGCTTCCAAGTCGAGTGTCATATTGCCCAAAATTGCCTCCTTGCATGATTTCAGCCAACAAAAAACGGCCTTCATTCATATCAATAGGTGCAATCATTTTCGCCTCAGGTAACCCCAAAGCTTCATGCAGCACATACATCACAGCCCCAGCAAACTTCCATAAACCAAGATATTTCAGTTCACGTTGCAATGCCGTCAGATTCTTCACTCTTCGTTCTTCACTCTTCACTACAACAAAGTAGTAGTCTATTAATTGCCGTAAACCAATACCCTCAGTGAACACATGGCGATAGAGATGAGAGAGGATATATATAACATTAAAGCTCGTCATTGGCACTGTAATTTCCCCATACCCATCTGGTAATGTAACTACATTCGAACATTGCAAATCCATTACCTTCCCGAACCATTTCTGCATCCTGCTATTATGAATAGGGAAAAACATATATGAAGGAGTAAAATGCACCTCTATTGCCGTTTTCATCACAGGAAAGTCCACATGGTGATAACGCATCACCTGATTCGGACATACCTTATTTACATATTGCATCACTCGTTTTTTGCCACCAGCGAGATAGATATCGATGTCACCGGGCGTTCGCATATAAGGGTCAGGATAAAGCAACGCATTCCCCTGCCCCTTCAAGATACAGTTAGCAAAGCCCTTGTTCTCGAAGTTCTTGCAAACTTTTACGGAATCCTGAAACAGCCTGATATTCTGCTTCCGAATCATTTCCGCCATCACCATCCATTGCATCAGTAGCTTCTGCTCTGGTGCCAACTCCTTTGGCAACCGCTGGATACCATGAAACAGCACACCAAGCAAAGCCTGCTTCTGGGCGATAGCATATAGCTCCTTCCAATCCACCTCCTTCAAAGAACCAGGTATTTCCTTGGCAGAACCAATGCAGAATCGCAAGAAATCAAAGAAAATCTTTTGTTGTTTCAACATAAAGTAGTACTTTTGCACGCATGAAGCAAGCCATACGCATCATATTATCCTACATAGCAGCTATCATCCTTCTTCCGATAGCCTTACTATGTAAGTTCTTCCGAAGAAAGTAATTCTACTTTTTTCGGAAAGGATCCTTGTATATTCCCAAGAGCTGCTTACCAAAGTAATAGAAGAACTGCATGTCATCCACGAAGTAACGCTTGAAGAGGCGCTTTGGCTCCTTCATGCAACGATACAGCCACTCCATACCAATTTTCTGCCAAATCTTAGGCGCACGTTTCAAAGTTCCTGCCTCGAAGTCGATGGTAGCACCCAGAGCCATGAACACCTTTACTCCAGGCATCTTATCACGATACTTCATAATCCACTTCTCTTGCTTTGGAGCACCCACACCAACGAGCAGTACATTTGCACCACTCTCGTTCACGATGCGAACCAGTTCTTCACATTCATCCTCATGCTTCTCGAAGCCAAAGGAAGGAGAATGAGCGCCAACTACCATCTGGCGCCCTACCTTCTCATTGATGCGTTCCATTGCCTTGGCTGCAATACCCTCCTTGGCACCAAGCAAGAAAATCTTGCAGTCTGCATCATTCTTATGATACATATAATAAGAGGTGAAGAAGCTGGAACCAGGAATTGCTTCCTTGATTGGAGTCTTCAACAACTTACCGAACAGGTAGAGGATCTTACTGTCACACACCACCCATTCCGACTTCTGATACACGTCATAAAACCCCTTGTCCTTCTGAAGCTTAATTAGATGGTCAAGATTAGGAGTCACAAGAACACCCTCCTTCAAGTTCTCCAAGAGTTCCTGACGAGTAATATTCTGAATATCTATATTTAATACTTTTACAGTTTCCATTTTACGATTATTGTTTGTAACAAAGATGATATTTACGGCAATCAACTATTGTAAAATTTATCTAAGCTAAGAATTTCTATTTTCTCATTCTGCAAAATATCTTTAAGTCTATCTTTACAATAGTTCGTTAATAATTCAATAATGTGCTAAGCAGCTATACGCTGTAAGCACGAGAGATCTTTGAAAATCTTGCTAATTAAAGTTCGGTTCGGGGTGTACCCGCTTGCTTTAAAAATTCGTTTC
>SKED01000246.1_pt1 | contig 65995 bp, 51 predicted proteins | sample 4826651 | NCBI WGS metagenome assembly SKED01 (sample SAMN11008818, study PRJNA524170) | human gut metagenome | biome: Human fecal sample; material: Feces; isolation source: fecal sample from pouch patient p19 | host: Homo sapiens | place: Israel: Tel-Aviv | collected 2016-06-28 | reverse complement strand
GTCGAAATGAATTTGTATCGTCCAGTACGGTCAGGGATGTTAATAAGCTGCTCAGAAACTGTTTTGAACAGGCAGTGAAATGGGAACTGATGGAGAAGAATCCCTGTACTCATGCGACTGTACCAAAACATAAACCCCAAAAAAGAGACATCTGGACAGCGGATACATTAATGTATGCGCTCAGTGTCTGTGAAGATGAGCGGTTAAAGCTTGCAATAAATCTATCCTTTTCATGTTCCTTACGACTTGGTGAGCTGCTTGGTCTTACCTGGGATTGTGTAGATATTTCTCCTGAGGCAATTGAAGAAAACCGTGCATATGTCTTCATCAACAAAGAATCACAGCGTATAAGAAAAGAATCGTTGAATGCATTGGATGGAAAAGATGTGTTGTTGGTATTCCCGACAAATCATAAGAAGAATTCTACGGTCCGTATTCTGAAAACACCAAAGACAGAAAGCAGTGTGCGTAAGATATTCTTACCAAAGAGTGTCGCTAATATGTTGGTAGACTGGAAAGCGGAACAGGATGAAATGAAAGAAATCCTTGGTGATGAATATATGGACTATAACCTGGTTATGGCAAGTACCTTTGGTCTTCCTCTCGGAGATGGAGCAATCCGTGGTCCTTTAAAGAAACTGATCGAGGACTATAATCTCCCACCAGTTGTGTTTCACAGTTTCCGTCATAGCAGCGTTACTTATAAGCTGAAACTGAATGGTGGGGACATCAAAGCGGTACAGGGTGATTCCGGTCATGCTCAGGTCAATATGGTTACGGATGTGTACTCTCATATTCTGGATGATGATAGAAGGAAAAATGCAGAGCTTTTTGAAGAAGCATTTTATGAGAAAAAGAATCTGGATCCACAGATGCATGTACAGCAGGAAAATAATAATACTGTTGCCGATGAAGTTGATCCGGAACTTCTGGCAAAAGTCTTGGCAAATCCGGAGATGCGGGCATTGCTCAATTCACTGGCGAAGACGATGAAGTAATTGTCTATCTCCATCATATCTATTGGAATCTCCATCATTTGATGATGGAATGATGGAGATTCAGTTACAAAAAAGGTTACAGATATTTTTACTGAATAAAATTTGCCAGTCAAAAACGCATGGACAAACCGTCTCGTATGCGTTATATTATTTATAGACAAGAAAATATCTTGTGCTTTCGATAGGAAGTTTAATTGAATACTGTTTACCATGATCGAACGTACGAAGCATGGTGGTCATATAACAGATGTCGATGGTAATATCAAGGCATTCCCCAATTATTAGCTGGAGCAAACAATCAGCTAACTTTCAGAGCTTTACAGAGCTTGACAGAGGGGGTATTCAGAATAACTCAAATTGAATCGGAAACAGTTTTATATAGTGTCCCACTTGGGTTTACCTTACCTCAGATTGACAGAGAGTGACAATAGATTGGAGCTCTCTTAAGCGCTAGCTGTGGGTTCGATTCCCGCAGGGGACGCTGTAAGAAAGCGGTAGTGATTAGCGGAAAGTGCTATGTCATGAACCGCTTTTTTATTTTAAATGAGAAGGAAGAGTATGAGCAAAGGGAATTGTAATGTTGATCTGATTGATACCGTGCAGCAACCAAAGGAAGATCTGTCGGATTATGACAGGATTGGTTTTGCATCCGGTATATATTTTTCAAAATTTCATCAGACAACCTTAAAGTTTACTTCTGAAAATCTACTCAGATGGTGGGAAGCATTCATGAGCATAAAGGTAAGCAGGAATTGTTCCTTGCAGCCAATACAGACGAATCGAAAACTCTGCTGGAAGTTGCTTTGATTCAGAGTACAGGGGCTTCTAACAGGATTGAAGGTATTTATACTACTGACAAACGTTTGAAAGAATTAGTAAGGCAGAAAGCCGAACCACGTAACAGGTCTGAACAGGAAATATCCGGATACCGGGAAGTGCTTTCTACGATCCATGAAAGTTATGAGTATATTAATCCGAGACCAAATATTATTTTACAATTGCATCGGGATTTATACTCATATTCCGGAGGAAACGCCGGTGGAAATTATAAAAATTCGGATAATGTAATTGCAGAAACAGATGCAGAAGGTCATCAGAAGTATTTTACCTTCAAAGAAAACTATATTCCGGTTATGTTTATCTTTGCTGCATTTTTTCAGGAGACCGGATTGATGTGGGCACAGCCAGTAGCCGATGTTTTATCGTTGATTTTGGCAATTGTACTCTATAAAAGAAAATCAGAACAAATACTAAATAGGATGTAATGATAGCAATATGGATGAAGCTTTCATTCAGCGAGAAACATGTTCAGAAGAACATTTCGCATGGGAAGAGAAATACCGTGAAAGATTGACAAGTGAGTTATCAATGGTGGTTACGATTATGCATAGTAAGTAATTGTGGAAGCTTTGCATAAAGTCGGTGAATCATTGTCCTTGCTGATATTGTTCAGCTTATATTTGAGTAAAATCACTAAAAAATCGGAAAACTGTAAATTTGTAAACCAAGACCTTTAGAAGAACAAATTTTGGAGGTCTTTTTTTAGTATCGAAGAAATGAAAGCAGTTGATATCAGAACAGTGAATGCGGAGTGTCTGGTGGATGTTATCTGAATTTTCATCAGCGACGATATGCCAAAAGAGGAAAGAGTTTCCGTGAATATCTCAGGCGTGCCCTATGAAGTGGTGGTGGGAGACAGTCTTCGTACCCAGAAAGTTTTTGTAAACCTGCCGGCATGCAGTTTGAGAAATAAAAAGGACAGTTTGTGAAATGATCCGTTTTACGAATAAGGAAGTGATAAGATAGCAGTATCAAATAACTGGAAAAGTGAAAGAGGATAGGAAGATGTATAAGCACAAAGATTTACTGGATCAGATGACATTGTTGGAAAAAACAGCTATGTTAAGCGGAAAAACTGTCTGGCAGACCAGAGATATAGAAAGATTATCCATCCCGTCAGTTTTTTTGTCAGATGGACCTCACGGAATACGGAAACAGGCAGGGGCAGGGGATCATTTGGGATTAAATGCATCCATTCCGGCGACATGTTTTCCACCGGCGGGAACGATCGCAAACAGCTGGGACGAAGAACTGGGGGAGGAAATAGGAAGAGCCATAGGTGAGGAAGCCTCCGCACTGGATGTAGATATTGTGTTGGGTCCAGGGTTAAATATTAAAAGGAGTCCGCTTTGCGGAAGAAATTTTGAATACTTTTCAGAAGATCCGTATCTCTCAGGAAAGATGGCTGCAGCCTATGTCCGCGGCATTCAACAGGAAGGAGTATATGCCTGCCCCAAGCATTTTGCGGTGAACAGTCAGGAACTTCGAAGAATGGCAATGGATGCAGTGATTGATGAGCGTACACTAAGAGAGATTTATCTGACCGGATTTGAGATTGCTGTGAAAGAAGGCGGTGCGAAAGCCATCATGAGCAGCTACAATGAAGTAAACGGGATTTACGCAAATGAAAACAAACATCTTCTTCAGGAAATTCTGAGGAAAGAATGGGGCTTTGATGGCATTGTCATTACGGACTGGGGTGGATCACGGCCTACTTAAGCGAAGGAGATCTTGTGATTCTAAAGCCAATGGAAATCTATATGGTCAGAGTCGAAAACACAGAGACGATCCTGTATGGCGAAAAAAAGAAATACAGGTCCAGAAAGAGACTGTATGAGCTTGCTCTACAGCTTGGAAAAGGGTTTATGCAGATCTCAAAATCCACACTGGTCAATCTTTCCTATCTGGACAGCATTGAACCTGGTTTCAGCGGAACTGTGTTATTAAAGCTGAAAAACGGCAGTAAGGATTACGTCTCAAGAACGTATCTGCCGGCATTTAAACAATATCTGGGATTGTAGGAGGAAGAGACGATGAAGGAAGTATGGAAAGATCTGGCAAAGAGTTCTTTTATCAGTATTGGGATATCCTTGTCCATTTTCTGTCTGATCGGAATGATCAACGATATCGTCGCAGGCGGAAATTTCAGCCTGGATCAATACCGGTTTACCAAGATGGTGATCGGAAGCATGATCGTTGGACTTGGATTTGGGCTGCCTACTTATATCTACAGAATAGACCGCCTGCCAATGCCGGTCCGGGTGATCATTCACATGGGGACAGGCTGCATCATCTATACGATCGTAGGTTATGCGGTTGGCTGGATGGGCGGTTCAGGGAATATTGTGAAGGCTGTTGTCGGAGCGGCTGTTCAGTTCTCAGTGGCGTTTGTTATCTGGTATCTTTTCATGCGCCTTAATCGAGAGGAAGCCATGGAGATGAACAAGAAGATCCAGGAAATGAAATGACAATCATAAAAGGCTGTGAAATAGAGAACTGTCTGTCCTCATTTCACAGCCTTTTTACAGTTAAGAGCATATTACTGGCCGACAGGTTTAATAATATTAGTAGTCCCCAAAACCACACCATTGACTTCATTCCCAGCCTGGTAAACTTCATAACCTTCTATTGTAAGATAACCTTCGACACACAATATCTGCATGTAGCATTATCAACAGGAGATGCATCAGCACTCCCCAAACCATAGATTGACCGGCAGATCATAAAGACCTGCCGGTTTGTTTTTGTGTGCCGAGCATGGCACTAATCTTGCTGGTGCAAGTCCAGTCACGGGTATTTACCGCCAAGTGTAGCGAACCACAAGTCGGTATCAGTAACGGTATGGATGGAGGAAGTGGTGTAGCAAAGTTCTTGAGCCTACGAACAGAAACTTGATAAGGCGATTAGGTGGGTAAGATTGCAAAACAAATCGAAGCCCAAATGGTAAACGTAAACCGAAATTGTAAATCAAGAGGTTGTGGAACGAAAGATTAGTGTCTTACCTCGGGAGACCCTACTCACATATCGAAAGATATGGTCGAAAAAGGTTTGGAGAGGGAGTCAGATGATGTCATAGTAGGCGAGAGCCGAAGGACTGAAACGATTTATAGTACAAATCGTTATGTTTAAAATAATACATGAGCCAGAAATCGAATGGACAGGAAAAGTAGGAACGTAACCAAGGAATACTGTTTATATTCAGAGGGGTGCTATGTATGAATTTTAGGATAAGTCAGAGGAGTAACAACGATGGAATTAATCGAAGTGATTTTATCAAAAGAAAATCTGAACAGAGCCTATAAAAAGGTGGTAGCCAACAAAGGTGCAAGTGGAGTTGACGGAGTTACTGTTAAGGAACTGGGAGATTATATAAGGGAGAATAAGGATGTGATCGTCACATCCATTAGGAATAAAACTTATATGCCGAAGCCAGTAAGGAGAGTATACATTCCGAAAGACAATGGAAAACAACGTCCGTTGGGAATCCCTACAGCATTGGATAGAACTATCCAACAGGCAATTGCACAGCCAATATCTGATATTTATGAAGAAATATTTAGTGAGTACAGCTATGGATTCAGACCAGGAAGAAGCTGTCATGATGCAATCAGACAGGCACTCTGCTATCTGAACAGTGGCTATGAATGGGTAGTAGATATTGATATTGAACAGTTTTTCGACAGGGTAAATCACGATAAGTTAATTCAGATACTAAGAGAGCAAGTAAACGATAGTACCACATTAAATCTGATTCGGAAATATCTGAAAGCAGGAGTAATGGAAAAAGGACTGGAAAAAGCGACTATCACGGGTGTACCTCAGGGTGGCCCACTTTCGGTTGTATGTTCTAATGTCTATCTTGATAAGTTAGATAAAGAACTGGAGCAAAGAGGACTTCGTTTCACAAGGTATGCTGATGATGTGCTGATATTCACCAAAAGTGAGATGGCAGCCAATCGAGTAATGAAATCCATTTGTAGCTGGTTAGAAAGAAAGCTATTCCTGAAAGTAAATGCTACGAAAACGAAAGTGGTAAGACCGACAAGAAGTAAATATCTTGGATTCACATTTCTAAAGAATGGTTCGGAATGGAAAGTCAGACCGACCAATGAAAAGAAAAAGAAACTGAAAAAGAAGCTAAGCGAATATCTGAAAAGAGGAAAAGCGGTAGCGAGACCACTTGCAGTTACAATTAAAAGAGTAAACGAGATTGTACGAGGGTGGATAAATTATTTCAGAATTGGAATGATGAAGCTGTTTATGGAAGAACTTGGGGAATGGCTGAGACACAAAATGCGAGTGATTCTAATGAAACAGTGGAAAAGACCAAAAACCATCTATAGAAATTTAAGTTATCTAAACTGGAAAAATAAGACTGGATGTAATCAGGAAGAAATTTTTAAAGTTGCGAACTCAAGACTTGGATGGTACAGAAGATGTGGAATGAACGTAGTAAATTTCATTATTAGTAAAGATTTACTTGAAAATAGGATAAAAGACGGAGCTAATTTGCTCAATCCCTTATCCTATTACTTAGTTAAAGTTGGAATATAAGTTGTAGAGCCGTATACGAGACCCGTACGTACGGTTCAATGGGAGGGGCGAGAAAAAAATTTTTATTCTTCCTCTACCCTATTGAGATCAATCCATTCTCAACACGGCCTTAATGCATTTACCCGCATCACTTTCAGCCTGTGCCTCATTGATCTGTTCGAACGGATAGAACTTGATCAGTTTGTCGAACGGGAACTGTCCCTTTCTGTAATAGTCAAGCAGCGTCGGAAGGAAAATCTTGGGCACGGAATCGCCTTCGATCACACCGACCAGAGACTTTCCATCACCCATGAGCTCATTCTTCACATTAAAGGTAATATCTCCGGTGGCTCCCAGTACGACACAGGTTCCGTCAAAATCAAGGAACCCCAGTGCCTGCCGGACACAGTTCGCGATACCGGTCGTATCAATAGAATAGTTGACACCATCGCCCGACAGCGAGGTTTTCTTCACAGCTGCCACAAGGTCATCTACTTCCTTCCGGTTCACGGTATCCGTTGCACCCAGTTCCTTTGCCAGTTCCAGGCTTTTCGGATTTCCGCCTACAGCTATGATCTGCTGGCAGCCTGCAATTTTTGCCGCCATGATGGCACTCATGCCGACGGTTCCGCAGCCATAGACAGCAAGGGAAGAGCCAAATTCCGGACGAAGACGGTTCAGAACTGCCCCGGCGCCGGTCTGGATTCCGCAGCCCATCGGTGCTACCAGTCCAAGGTCAATGGTATCATCCGTGACTTTAAAGGCATGGTTCTGATTGACGACTGCGTACCTGGCAAAAGATGACTGCCCAAAGAATGTGCTCAGATCCCTGCCGTCCAGCGTATGAAGGCGGGTTGTTCCGTCGGGCTGAATCCCGCCGAAATTGATCTTGTTCAAACTCTTGCACATGAAAGGTCTTGCCTTCCGGCAGTTTACGCAACTGTTGCAGAATCCGAATGATATACCTACCCGGTCCCCCACTTCAAAGTCATATACCCCCGGTCCGACTTCTTCAACAATGCCTGCTCCCTCATGCCCTAAAACAGCCGGAAGAGGAGTTGGAATAAACTGATTCTGAACTGCCTCATCTGTGTGACATATACCGCACGCGACAATTCGAACCAGAATCTCTCCAAACTTAGGTGCATCCAGCTCCACCTCTTCAATCCTGAACGGTGCACCTTTTTCATAAGTAACAGCAGCTTCAATTCTCATGTCAAACCTCCTCTCATGTGAATGAACTGTTTTGCCTATACAAGTATACTACTTATTCACCCTTATTGCCAGATTTTCTTGGGGACACGGGGACGTTCCCCCTGTCCCAGTCCGTTAACAGGAAGGAGGAAGACGATACATTGGCGATTTTTGTCCGGCCGGAATTGGCTGTTTCTCTCCGACCCGGAGTGGCTGTTTCAACCCGGCGCTAACAAAAATGGGATTCCTGGGACGCAATGCGACAAGTTGGGATTTTTGGAACGGGATGCGACAGGTTGGGAATTCCTGGGAAAACCTGGGACGCAATGCGACAAATAACATGCTATAGTGTATCCATCAAAGACCAGGAGGGCAGGCGATAAAGGACCTGCCCTTCTGCCGTATACGACATAAATGACAGATATATCTTCGGGTATGTCTGTTTTTTTATGCCCGGAAGGAGGGATATGGATGCACTTTGTCAGGGACCAGCCGGAAAGAAACATGAAACCCGAAGCAATATGAACATGATCAGGAGGATGAAATGATAAAGAAAACAAACAGAGTACTTTCACTTGCCATGTCAGCGGCACTGATGCTGACGAACATGATAACGCCCATGACAGTCTACGCGGAGGATCTTACGGAGGCTGCGCTCGAAGAGTATGCGCATGATGAGCAGATGGAGACGGTTCCCGAGCCGGAAGCTGTTGTCCCGGAATATCTCATCACGCTGCCCTGGTATGAAGATATCACCTACATGGTGGATGAAGGAAGGATCTACCGTCCGGAAAACATGCTGCCTGAGGATAAGGATATCCTCTTAAAGTACAAAGCGGATGAGAAAGTTGATTTTGCCTTTACGCCTGCCGAGGGAATAACGGTTACCGAGCTTCACCTTCGGGATGATAAAAAGGATGAGACATTCTTTGAAGTTGATGAATACGGCCATGTAAGCTTTCTGATGCCGGATAAGGATCTTTTCTTTACGCTGGCATACGAAAAATACGTGCCGGAAGATCAGGCACAGGAGAATGTAAATACCGTGACAGATGCCCCTGAAAGTGAGGCGGCTTCAAACGAAGCTGAGCAGCTTCCTTCCTATGAGGAAACGCAGGCTCACGCGCAGGAAAATACAGATGATGCGGCAGATCCGGGCGATCCTTCCTGGGAAAGCCAGAGCCCTGAAGAGACGCAGACAGACGCAGGAAACTCCCCCGAGGAAAGTGAGCAGACGCAGCCCGACATTGAGCTTACCGCAGTCATCGAAGACGACGGCCTTCCCGCCCAGGGAAGCATCATGACGGTCGATACGCTCTCCATCCCCTACGGCTCTGTGTTTATCGCCGCAGCGGATTATACCAACATCACCTATGACAAAGACGCTGATCAGATCGAACTGGTAAGCGACGAGGTGGATGTCAATACACCCGGAACGTACAGCACGATCTACCGCATCAGCCATAACAGCGGCGAGAAGATGTGGTATGTCCTTCGCCCCGTGCTTGTAATGGAGATGGGAGAAACGCGTGAGAGCGAAACGAAAGGAAGCGGTGAAGCTTCGGATCAGGAAACTTCGGATGACGAAGAGGCATCTGATACGGAAACCGAGCCGCCCACTCAAGAGGTAAGCGAAGAAGAGACCGCTCCTACCAAAGAAGCCATGACGGAAACGCTTACCGAGGCCCCGGAAGAAATCAGCGGGGATGAGACGGAACAGGAAACGGCGCAGACGCTCACCGAGGAGCAGACCGAGGATCTTTCCGAGGCGCTCACAGAAGAGAGTGAGGACCTGTCCGAGGAAGAGACGGAAGATCTTTTCGAAGCAGAAACGGAAGAACCTGAGGGCAGATATAAGGTCAATATTGTAAAGGGTGAGGAACTTGGGATCGCTTTAGATCACGAGGACGGAACCTATGACGCTGGAGAGACGGTTACCTTTACAACCGACCTTCCATCAGGAAGCCTTACCGCTGTCGCTGCCCTGAAGGAAGAGTCCAATGAAAAGACCGATACGGCGGATATCCTTTATTCAGAGGTAACCAACAAAGGAAACAGCACGTTTACTTTTGAGATGCCACAGGAAGATGTGGCCCTTGAAGTTGCCCAGGATGCCGCGCTTGGAACGATGCTCTTTGCAGCGGCCCCGAGCGACGACTGGGATGACAACACGGAAGTGGAAGCCGGAAGTTACTATTACTACTCCGACGGAACGCTGCATCCATTTAGTTCCGTGATGGGAAGCGGCGGCAATGACTCTTATAAATACGTGCGCTATAAGGTGGACGGCAAGACCTACACCGTATACGCCTACTGCATGCAGCACTCCATGAGCTCTCCGCCTTCCGGAACGACCTATAAAAGCATGATCGAGCTTGATGAAGGCGGCGACGATAAGTACCTTCGGAAAGCCATGTTTTACGGCTATGGCGGACCCGGCTGGGGAGATACCTTCAACGGATACAACATCCAGAGCATCATGCAAAAGTACGGCTGCTCTTCCGAAACCAGGGCCATGCAGCACTATCTGGTGGACTTTTTGTATGACGGAGAGTCCGGCTTTGGAGGAAACCTCTCTTCAACAGCCAAAAATATGTTAAGGGAAATCAAAGCGGCTCTTGCCAAGATGCCGGATCCGACGGCAACGCAGCTGACCCCGTCTCTTTCCACAAAGGCATCCGGCACAGCTACGGAGACCTTCACCTGGAAAGCAAACGAAGCTTTTACGATCACCATTCATCTCGAAGACGGTGTAAAGCTGGTGAATGAGACCACGGGAAAAAGCGGAACCGGAAATGTGAAGGTCAAAGGCGGAGAGAATTTCCATCTGGAAGCTACCGGCGATATGAGCAAGCTTAAGGGTAACTATGAGATCACATCCAACTATCCCTTAGATTTCCATGCCATGCTCCTTAAGCTTCAAAGCTCCCAGGATATCGGCTTTGGATACCATACCGAAAGCAAAGGCCTTGCCCTTAGCGTTGAGTGGCCGGATGAAGGCTATGTGAGCGTCAAAAAGGTCGCTGCCGATGGAAAAAGCTATAACCTTTCAGGCTGCCATATCGGCATCTACTCCGATGCTGCTGCGACAAAGCTTGTTCATGAGTTCGTAACGAAAGCGGACGGCAGCGCGGATGCATTCAAAGTCACTCCCGGAACCTACTACGTAAAGGAGATCTCCGTGCCTGAGGGCTGGAACGTAAATACCGGGATTACAAAGGTTACGGTGACCGCGTCCAATTCGACTGCCGCGAAGACAGCGATCGCCTCCGTTTCAAACTCGAGGGCGACCAAACAGATCGAGGTCCAGAAAAAGGATGCGGCAACCGGGAAGACGCAGGCTTATAACGCCAGCTATTCCTTTGCCGGCATGAAGGTTGGGATCTATGCGGACGCAGCCCTTAGCTCCCTGGTGGAGACACTTTCCACCGATGCAAATGGCTATGCGATCAGCAGCCCGCTTCAGTACGGCACCTATTACCTTAAGGATATTGTTAGAAAAAGCAGGTAATACCGATTGAATATAGCGTGCTGCGTATAAAATGAAAAGCTAGATTATCTGGAGACGATAATGATAAATTTCCTCCGGGTTGGATATGTATTGATGGCGTTTGGTACCATTTACAAGAGAATTGGGGGGGCGCCATTTCAGAGCTGAACAATATTTCGGGATAAACAGATGCAATAAAGAAAGAGCGAAACGCCATGAAAACAAAAGAAGAACTGAATGCCCTCAAAGAGGAAGTCGAAACACTGAACGCAAAGCTCGCGGAGCTGACAGAGGACGAACTGGCGCAGGTTGCGGGCGGTGGAAGTCTGGAAACCTTTCGTAAGGGTGACTGGGTCTTGTCGTATAGTATTCCGGAAGATAATAACAGAGCATATCAGATATCAGAAGTGAACTGGAAGGAGGCTACGCTACAGGAATATATTCACAACCCGAATGAGGGCGGCTATTATCGCGGCAGCACATACACAGCATTTACGCTCAATTGCCGGCATGTCGCTAAGCCCGTATGGTTCTGATTTCAGGCTCCAAGGTGCCAAGTAGCCGCCAGGTTCCCTTGACAGTACACACCGTCGCGCTTCTCATCCGGCACAAAGCAGTCATACAGGGCGCGCCTTCGCACAGCGTGCCGCTGATGCCGTGAGGGTCGGTGTAGATCTTATACTCCTGCAGCTGGCGCGGTGCGATCACCGCGTCCTTGTGCACCAGCAGGAAGGCGGCGCCCGCAGGCAGGCTGTTGCCCGCCACCATCACGATCTCAATGCCGTCCGCGCGGCCGATCTGGCCGGTCTTGAGCATCTTCTGCGCCATGTCCCCGTAGCGTATGAAAGAAGAGTCACGCATCTCGGGAACGTCAATACACTCGGCTATCAGCTTCTGAAATGAGGGGCAAAGCTGGAGTACCGAAACACATGAGTAGCCTATTTCCCATTTTATTCGTGTAAACGTATGAAATAGGTAATTGCGAAACTCGTTTTACGAGTTCGCAATCTTAAACAAAACAAGGTTCAAATCCGGCTTTGCCTGATTTCCGTGATACGAAACAGGCAGATCGTGCCACATTGATGTGGGTAACCACGATGAACCTTGAAAAATGGCGTACTTTAATAAGCCTTCTTCATTATTAAGTTTCGATGGCTTATGCGATGAGACGCTTGAGTGAGCGGAAGTATTCAAGCTTGTGGATTCTGTCCGCTACGACCACCGTTATCAGCTGGGTTATACCGGCAAGCAGAAGGTCGGCATGAAGGGTTTTTGCATTCTGTGTCTTACGTTCTCAAAGGCAGAAACAGTCTTTGATGTGGTTTATGGAGCGCTCGACAGAGGTGCGGATTTTATAAGTTGACTCCCATTCCTCGGTTCCCCGGATAACGCCGGGACAGCGGCGGAGATTTTTTTCAGGGTAAAGATAAACCATGCGTCCGCAAGAGGAATTCGTGCAGGGGTCTTCACAATGACAGATACGGCGGTAATGACCATCCTCACATTTATCCCACGACATCTTTGGACAGATGAACTTGAATGTTTTCAGTCCAAAGCGGAGATATGAAGTATTCCCTTCCGGTTTCATTGGGAGGGAAGGGTCATGCGGACAGCAGGGAACACCATTTTCATTAATAGTATAATCCGGGTTGGTAAGTTTCAGACCTGCCCGCAGGGGGATATAGGCTTTTTCGAAAGTTCTTGCTGTACCGTCGGGATAATGCCCGAATGTATCTTCGAAAACAGCGCTTTATAAATCTCGATACTGTCGAAAGCGGCATCACCGAGGAAGGCTTTGGGGTTGATCATGGGATGTTTCCGGAAGAAATCTTTCAATAAAGGAAGCAGAAACCTCGCATCACCGACAGATTTATCTTCATCCGGGGCATCGGTCTTCTTGTATCGTTCGATTTCCGGCCGGGAGGCGAAATAATCCTTGTCATAGAATTCAATGGCCCGGATAATACCGAGCCCATTGGTAAGAACACCGACTTTGTAAGCATAGCAGAAATGCCCGTTGAGGTAGTGCTGTTTGATCTCCGGATCGGCAGAAGCATGAGTTGGCATAGATCCATAAGCTGCTTTATAAGGGTCATAGGATTTATCAAATCCCATGGTTTTAGCCCAGGCTTTCAGCTGGCGGATTTTCTGGTTGGCATACTTGGGATTGTTCTCTGTAACGTAAGCTTCCAGACCGGTCGTATCGAATACAGACATAGAAGCTTTTTCAGCATCGATTTCCTGCAGGATCGGCTCAGTCAGATCAACAAGGGAATCAAAAAATATCTGAAGATCGACAATGAATTCCTGCTTAAAGCGGGTGATCTTTGAAGCATCCGGCACTTTGGAAAAGCCGCAGAATTCACGCAGATCCTTTGAGTACACCAGAAAAGTCAGGAGCAGCGAGTCGGTAGGGATGGAGAAGATCCGCTGGATAATAAGAGACCAAAGTAAAGATGTCAATGAGTATTCACGGGGTCTTCCCGTGGAAGAGTAGAAATGGTTTCTGAAGGAAACCGGGATTAATTCACTGAGATCAATGGTAGATTCGAGCAACTTCAGGAACTCAGGTTTATCGGATTCAAAAATTTCTTGAGTTTCTGTAAAAATTTCAGCCAAAGTCATCTGATGATATGGTATCATATAGGTGGCAACTCCTTTCTTTGGGGTATGGTTGATTGTCTTCGCAACTCAATTTTACCATAAACCAGTGAGGAGTTGTCTTCCGAGGTAAAGGCTAAGCTGGCACAAAAAACGCTCAGGTTGTGGCGTTGCAGGCGCAAATAAATCCCCATTTTATGAGCAATTCTCTGAGATTATAATATGGCAGCGTATGCTTATTTACGGTGGTAAAAGTTTTCTAAATATTGGTAATGATCCAGTGCAAGTTTAATTATTTTAGAGCGGCCCTTCAAGGATAGTTTTGTGTAAATATTGCTTACATAGTTTTTTACGGTCTGATGCCCAAGAAAGAGTTCTTTCGCAATTTCAGCATTACTAAAGCCCTTTGCTAATAGATAAAGTATCTGTTTTTCATGAGAACTGAGAGATTCCAATTGAGGCGGCTCAATTTGGTTTGAAGAAGTAAGTTTGGCGTGTAGAAACGTGCGAAAAACAGCCGGATCGAAAAGGACACGGCCTGAGATTACAGCACGAATAGAAGCAATCAGTTCTTGAGGCGCTATATCTTTGAGCAAATAGCCGACAGAACCATGTAAAATTGCTTGGTTAACAAATTCATCATCGCCGTAAGTAGTAAGCATTATAATTTTAATTTCCGGCAGCCGTTGGTGAATTATTCTAACTGCTTCTACTCCATCCATGATGGGCATTCGGACATCCATTAGAATAAGGTCAGGTTTTAATTGGCCGGCTAAATCGACTGCTTCCTTGCCATTACCAGCAATCCCGATTACAGAAAGCTCTTTATCATCGTTTTCTAAAACAGACTTTAGGCTTGTTGCAAACAGCTTTTGATCGTCTGCGATAATAATCGTTTTCATGGTGTTCACTCCTCATATAATCAAGTAGTTTTTGTTGAAAATCCAAGGTTTTTCCCTTGGTATATCTCAGTAAGAAGAGTCCGTGTCATGGATATTTCAATGCATCAGGTGCTGAAATAGTGGTAGATGGGTGCACGGAATAGAACGTCATTGATTTCGCTCTATATGGCCTTTGTGCGAACCCCTTCCCTCTATGGCAGCGAACCTCCTGTGTCCAACGGGTTCTCCTCTGTCTCCAAAGGTCCCAACTTCCTTCGTCCCGCCTATCCATAACCAGGGCGTCAGCTTAGCTCCTTTGCAGGGTCATGCCCTATGAAACACACTCCTGCTGACTGCCGGCTCATTCTTTGTGTGTTTGATTACTGACTTGCTTCCTGCCCCAGCACCTTGCGGCGGACGTTACCTGTGACATTCTGCGTTGCTCAGTGACTGTTCAGGACACAGCCACCATCGTGTTACTGTCTCTGTTACGCTGCCTGCACATAGATCTCCGATCTTCTGATATCGCCGATCATCTTCTGTGGATCGTAGTCCACCTGCTTTGTCAACATGACATAGAAGATTCGGATCAGCTTGCAGGCGACCGCCATCAGTGACTGCATCTTCTTCAGCGGATTGATCCGCCTGGTCGTGTAATACTGATGCAGCTGGGAGAACTCTGTATTCTTACTCACAAGGGACATCGCAACCTCAAACAGTAAATACCTCAGCCTCTTCCGGCCACGTTTTGTTATCGTTGTCTCACCCTTGTGTTTCCCCGAACTGTTCTCCTTGATCGCCAGGCCTGCCAGCTTCTGAAGCTGCCTGGGATTATCGAACCGGCTGATATCCCCGACCTCCGCCAGAAATCCGGATACCGTCTTTATACCGACACCCTTGATCTCCATCAGTTTTTCAGCCATCGGAACCTGTTTTACCAGCGATTCGATCATCGTCATAATCTCCTGAAGCCTTGTCGCTCTGGATTCGTAATCCTCCAGCAGCATCCGGATCTCCAGCCTTGCGGCTGTTGCTCCTTCCCGGCTTCCGATACTGTGCTCAGCTGCTTCATACAGGGTCTTTGCCCTTTTAAGCCCTACGCCTTTGAGCTTTGCTTCCCGCCAGATCCTGTTCACCCCTTCGACACCTAACGTCACGATGTCTTCCGGAAGCGGGGCAACTTTCAGTATCATCATTCCGCTCTTTGCATCCGGATTCCCATAAACATCTTTATATTCAGGGAAGTAGATACTGAACCAGCGACTGATCCGGTTCTGTATTCTCGTAAGTTCCGACTGCGTCTGAAACCGAAGATTTGATGCTGTCCTCAGGTCCGCGTAGACTCCGTCCGGCAGGTAGGGGTACGAGTATCGTCCATCCTTGATCAATCCTGCAATGACTTTGGGATCCTTACGATCATTCTTCGTCGGATTATTGTCGTCAAGTTCCTTTGACTTCTTCACATGATGCGGATTAACCAGTACCGGCTTCATGCCGTTGTCCTGAAGGAATTTCCCCAGGTTAAACCAGTAATGACCTGTCGGCTCCATTCCCGGTACCACTGCGTCCTTGTCATGCTCTGTCTGTATGTGAAGGATCCACGCCTTAAACTCTGTAAAGCCCGGTTCTGTGTTGCTGAATTTCAAAGGCTTCCTGGAGTACTCGATCCCACGCCAGTCAAAAGCTCTGGCATAATGGAATTCGCTTCCGACATCGATACCTACAACCAATGTTTTCTCTGTTACTGCTTCAATTTTTGTGTTCTGCGTGTTAGACTTCATTTGGAATACCTCTCTGTTCGCATAAGATTTACCAACCCGTCAAGTCAGTAGTCTTATCGTACTCTGAGGTATTCTTTATTTTCAACGTCCACCACGATTTAAACTATACAGGAAGCTCCTTTATATAGGCGGTAAGGGCAACCGAGCAATAATAGCAAATCCGCCGAAGTCATGCGTGGTTTGCAAATTACCGCCTAGCTTTTCCAACCGCTCTCGAATTCCAGATAAACCAATACCCTCATGAACTACCGAGGTGCCTTGACCATTATCTTGTACGGAAATAGAAAGCAAGGAGTCTAAAACATAATAATGAATATCCACCTGGCTTGCGTGAGCATGCTTAAATGCGTTTAAAAGGGTTTCTTGAACGAATTTATAAATAAACTGGTCAATTTCTTCCGTATAGGATGAGGAAATATTGGTATAGGTCTGGGTGACCGTCATTCCCGTGATCTCTTCAAAAATACGAACCATCTGATTAATCGCCATTAGTCCCCGAATAGGGAGTTCTTCCTTGCGCAAACGATAGAGCACGTTTCTGGTCTCCCGAAGGCCCTCCTGCGCCTGATCTCTGGTAAGCACCAAAAGTTGGGCTAGTTCTTCGTTTTCAGCGCCGTTCTTTCGGATCGCGGATTCCATCAGCATTAGGATGTTAGTGAAAGAGTATCCTGTCAAGTCGTGCAGCTCTCGGGTGATACGCTTGCGCTCCTCATCAATAGCGCGTTTTTCAATGTTGCTGGCCTGGTACTGAATATATAAATTAGCACTGGTCAATCTTTGCAGGCTGATAGTGAGAGCATTGATATCCATCTGCAATCGGTTTCGAAAAATAACCTGCTTTTTTAAAAAATTCAACAGAACAGCCAGCAAAACAAGAACTGCTAATACGCAGATTCCCTCAAGCCAACCGCTTTGTGGAAGCTGAGGATCCAAACGTGGATGCGGGATGATCAGTAATCCGGTCATTGCGGCCAAAGCCAACGATAAATAGCGGTTAGTGGGCAGGCGGGAAAACAAAAAAATATCGATTAGCAGTGAAGTGCCGAAAATCAGAGGAATCAAAACATCATATGCGATGGGGTAGCATATTAGAAAGATAATAACAATTCTAGTAATAAAAATGAAAATGGAGAAAGTTTTGCCGCAAGGAAGTAAAGGGCTGAGCAAGGCGCAAAAATAATAGACGGTAAAGCATACAAAAAAGTAGATGTTGGCTGAAAATGTAAATTTGTTCGCAGCTAGTTGCTGCAAGATCAGAGAACAGGACAAAAGAGCCGCGCCAATATTAAAAGAATATGACCACAACAGATTTTTTACCCGTGTCATGTCCAAAATTCACACCCCCGTTGCACTTTTGAATAAAGGTTTCATAAATCCTATTACTATTGTACCAAATCGCTAGCGCGATGGCTAAGCTAGGTACACATAAACCACCACTTTTTCAAAAAAATAGCAGTTTTTAAATGTATGTAGTATTGTTGAATTACCCCTAACCCGACAAACACATAACACCAAAAACTGCTATGCTTACTTTATCATGGTTTCTTAAACACTACAATTACATATCTCATTTTTTATCCAGAGCGCCACCTTTATTGATCGAATTTTTTTTATTTCACATCATTAAAGGAGGTTCCATCATGGATTATTTAAATTCTTTCAGGGAGATGATCTCCCTTCGCGGTCTGACTGACCACACTGTTAAATCTTATTCCACTTATATCAAGGTTTATCTTGATTACCTTGCTACAATTCTGTTACTTTCACCGGAAGATGCTTCCTGGCAGCAGCTGCGTGACTTCATCAGATGGCTTAAAGATTCTCGGTCTCTGTCTGACCGGACAATCAACTGCGCTATATCCCAGCTTCGTTTCTTTACCATCTATGTTCTTCATAAACCCTGGGATCCTTCACAGCTTCCTATGAGAAAGTTTGATTCGTATCTTCCTTTTGTCCCCTCTCAGGAAGAAACCCGGAAGTTTATCTTCACCATTCCTGATTTTTCTGATTATTCCATTTCCTGGGAACAGCAGAAGACTTCTAATGCAATCATCAAATGCAAGACCGATGATCTTGGTTATAATCTTTCTGAATGTAGCGAATGCGGTTATAAAGTGATCCATGCGAATTCCTGCCGCAATCGAAACGGTCCCAACTGTCAGGCTGTCAAAAAAGAGCTCTGGGTAGATAAGCGTCGCTCTGAAGTGATCGACGCCCCTTACTTTCATGTCGTCTTTACCCTGCCGCATGAGTTAAACCCGCTTCTGTACTGTAATCAGAAACTTCTTTATGATCTCCTGCACAGGTGTTCTGCCGAAACAATCCTTGAATTATCAGCAGATAAAAAATACCTTGGTGCCACTCCGGGGATCATCCAGGTTCTCCATACATGGAACCAGGAGTTGGAATACCATGTTCATATGCACTGTATCGTGTCCGGAGGCGGTATTACTCAGGATTTTAAACTCCGCAGATCAAAAGGAAAGTTTTTCATCCCTGTTCATGTGCTCAGAGATAAGTTCAAAGGGAAATTTCCGTATGATATTGTCAATATTACTTTACACTTTTTTCTCAAGGATATTTGGATCTACGCTGCCTCTTGTAATGAAGCATAATACTGTTGTCGCTTAATTAATGTGGGTAAACCTCCGTTGGCAGAACAGATTCGCCTGTTGTTCCAGTAGCTGATGAAATATCTCCAGATCAGAGTTTTTAGCTGCTCCATAGTCATTGTAGTTGTATCGTAGCGTCCATACAGTAATTCTTCTTTAAACCTTGCCCACATGCTTTCGCATCTGGCATTATCATGACATCTGCCCCCCGCACTGTTCATGCTTTGGCGGATATCATATTTATTGATTGCTTTGCGATACAATTCACTGGTGTATTGTGAACCCCTGTCACTGTGCAGGATAGCACCACGAATCTTCGGATACGCTTTATATGCATTGTCTAAGGTCTGTTCACACAAAGTTGCTTTCATATTTGTATCCATAGCAAGACCTAATACGGCTAAATCATAGCAGTCAAAAATAGCTGAAACATAAAGTTTTCCGTCACATGCTTTTATTTCAGTCATATCCGTAACACATTTTTCAAGAGGTTTTTCTGCTGTGAAATCACGTTTGATCAAATCATCTGATTTTCGGGCTTCTTTATCAGCTTTTGTAATACCATTAGGCTTGCGTCTTGGTTTGTGATTAAGACCAATCTCTTCCATTATCCGGTAAACAGTTCTTTCACTGGGAATATGAACACCTTCGGGCTTTTTGAACTGTAATGCCTGATGCATGCGGATTCTTCCGTAGGTATCGTTACATTCATCTTCCTGACAGATTTCCAACATGGCGTCAACCAAAGACTGGTATTTCCATGGGCGATCTTTTGTTTTCAGGTAATTGTTAAATGCCTGTCTGGAAACATCAAGCATTCTGCAATAAAAAGAGATTTTTCCCTTGATCGTGCCGTCCTCTGTTTTAATTGCAATAAACATTAGTCTTTGTTTTTTGCTGACTTCCGACGGCTGGCTGCGAAAAAAGCGCTTGCCTCTTCAAGAAATTCGTTTTCTTCCTTTAAACGACGAATTTCTTTATCCTGCTCCCTGACACGTTTTCTAAGTTCGATGAGTTCTTCGTTAAGGGACAATGCATTATTGGGAGTATGCACAGCAGATTCCGCATTCAGGCGACCTTCCTTAAACGCCTTTATCCAGCAGTAAATAGTACCATCTGGTATTCCTAATTCAGTTGCTGCTTTATGTCCACCTATTTCCTGTGCAAGCTTCACAGCCTGCGCTTTGTACTCGTTGTCATATGATCTCTGATTTCGTGCCATATTGATTTTCTCCTATTCTCGTATTGATTATGATTATATCAAAATCCTTGAGAATTGGTTGTCAATTTTTATTGTACAGCATCCCTGGCTGAAAGTCAATCTTTTTGGCGAACTGAAAGAATACTATCTCCATAAACGTAGCGGCTACTCGACCGCGAGTTGGTACAATTGGAAAGAATCACTTACAGAGCAGTTCAAATTTTATCAAGAGCTGCTCTTTTTGACTGCTCTGTAACTGATACTTTCCTAACGAATTATAGCATAACATACTGAAAAAGTAATTAAAAGATTCTTGGATGGTACTTTTTGAGTACCGTAGGTATCTTGTCTGCAATTGGGATTAACCGTATAATGAAATCGTTAAATTCGACACTACAATTTGTGAGGAGGATATACAAATGGACTGGACTAAAGAAAAAGTAGATTATTATGCCGAGGAGTTTAAGAAGCTGAATACACCGCTGGTGTGGGATGCGCTGTACGTGGAATATGGCTATCGCAACCAAATCCTGCGACATCAGGTTAAGCCGATTCTTCGGAATATGCAGGTGGCAGGTCCTGCCGTAACAGTAAAAGGAACCGCTCGGGTCACCCCTATGGAGGATGAATTCCGCAAGCCGGGCCCCGGTCCTCTGGGTGGTATGTGGACCCGCGTGGCGGATATGATTACGCCCGGCTGTGTTGTTCTGGTAGACGCAGGTTACACAGAGGTTGCCGTTTTAGGGGATATCTTCGCGACTAGTTGGAAGTATGCTGGGATGCAAGGTTTGGTGTGCGATGGTCCAGTAAGGGATTCTTTCGGGTTTTTAGAGGAGGATATCCCGCTGTTCTGTACTCATACCATGCCGATCTGTGCGGAAGGGCATTGGCAGATGACAGAAGGAAATGTGCCGCTTTGGCTGCATGGCCAGCTTGGCGAGGTTAAAGTGGAGCCGGGTGATTACATATTCGGCGACGCTGACGGTGTTCTGGTGATTCCCCAGGATATGATCGACAAGGTTCTGGAGAACGCTAAACAGCGTGCGGAGAACGAGAAGAAAAACAAAGCGGACATCCGGGCGGGAAGGACAGCCCGGCAGATCTGGGAGGAAGACGGTCACAGCGGTATTTTAGAAGACTAATGCCGTTTAAATAGACAGAAAAGAAAGGAGTTAAGAAAACTATGAAAAGACAACTAGTACTAATCCTTACAGGTGCGCTGGCCTTATCTAGCACCGTTTGTCAGGCTTCCGTCGCCTCTGCTGAAGAAAGCGGAGAGATCCAGGAAATTGTGATCTGGAATCATGAAACTGACACTCCCCGAATGGCAGCTATGCAGAGCGTGTTGGATGCATTTAACGAATCCCATCCGGGGATCATCGTCCGGCAGGAGGCAGTAACCTGGGATGACGAACAAGCAAAAACACTGCTTGCCATCGCTACCAACAGCACACCTGATATCAGCCAGACGGTGGAAGCCAATTGGACACCTGCCTATTTAGCAGGAGGCCTCATTCCTGTGGATGAAATAATTGAAATGGTAGATGAAGAGCAGCAGTATCTAGAAGGCTGCAAGGACATCTATTTACAGGATGGACATTATTGGGCGGTACCATATGCCTCTACCTGCGGAAAGCTGATGTATCGTCCCAGTTTGCTGGAGGAAGCCGGATACGATGCGCCGCCTCAGACTTGGGACGAGTTGTTAGATATGGCGAAGACATTAAATAAGGATACTGACGGCGATGGGACTATCGACATTTATGGAGTAGGCATTACTGCCTCCCGCAGTAGCATTACTCAGGAGACTTTCTTTAACCTGCTTCATTCCGCCGGAGGAAACTTGTACGACGAGGATGGAAACGTGGACTTTGATAATGAAATCACGCTGAAAACTCTGGAATTCTATAAAGAATTATGTCAGTATACGGTGCCTTCTTACGCTGCCTGGGGCTGGGGAGAGTATGAGATGAACTGGGCCGCCGGCGAGTTTGCTATTAACCCCTGGCTGAGCCCCAACCTGGCGGACTTCTATGCAAGTGAAAACTATGACATCGCCTCCGCGCCTCTTCCTGCGCCGGAGGGAATAGAACCCGGTGGAAACTTTGCAGCTCACCATGGTTTTATGGTGTTCAAATCCGCTGCGGAAGACGAGGAGCACTGGGCGGCTGTTAAGGAATTCTTCTCCTTCCTGATGCAGCCAGAAAACAACTGGAACTGCACAGTCGCCTGTGCCCCCGGACATATCGGCCCGGTAACCCAGTCCTTAACTGATTTAATCGCCGAAGGCTATTACAATGAGGAATATTTCCCGCTGGAAAACTTTGACTATTCCGATGGCAGCGAACAGAGAGAAACCTTTGAGACCTTTATGGAGGTATTCCCCACTGCGGTGTCAAAAGGTTATTCTCCTGGCTATAAATATGGCTTGAACAATACCAGCCTTGGCGATATCTACAATTCTTACGTGGTTGCGGATATGATCCAAAAAGTGGTTTTGGATAACGCTGATCCCCAGGAGGCCTTGACTTGGGCTCAGAAAAAGATGGAGGATATCTCTGCAAGTAGTAATCAATAAATGTGTTTTGTGGGCGGAGGGCTTTTCGGCTTTCCACCCATTGCGGAAAGAAAGGTGAACAATGAAACAGAATCAAAAAATAGGGTATCTTTACCTGCTTCCGCTGGCAATCCTGGTAGCGGTATTTATGATTTACCCCTTCTTCAATGGGATATTTCTATCCCTGTTTTCTACCAAATATGGTTTCGGCGATTTAACTTTTGCGGGATTTGATAACTTTATCAAAATTTTTCAAGACGAATATTTTTGGATAGCGGCTAAGAATTCTCTTATATGGGTATTCTTCGGATTAATTCTAAGCAGTACCATCCCCATGACGATCGCGTTGTTTTTAAATAGGAAATTCCATGGGAAACAGGCGGTTTTAACTTCAATGATGGTTCCTTGGATTACTCCTGTGGTGGGCTTAGCCTTGATAGTACGTTGGTTTTTAGAGCCTAACTTGGGTTTAATAAATAACGCACTAAGAAGCTTGGGAATTCTGCACGGTCAAATTAATTTTTTTGGATCCACTGATCTGGCTATGCCTACTCTAGTGTTTCTTAATTTCTGGCAGTTTTGCCCTTTTGGAGTCCTTTTAATGCTGTCTGTTTTAAGTACGATAGATGATCAACAGAAAGAAGCCATGATGATAGACGGCGCTGGCCCTTGGAAAATATTCACTAACCTAATTATGCCTCACTCTGGCTCTATGTTGACCTTTATGCTTTTCTTTGGCATTGTGCTCACCTTTAACAATTATTCCATTGTTTACTTGACCACCAAAGGCGGCCCATCCATGAGTACATACACAATCCCAATGCTGATCTATGAAAAGGCTTTCAAAGAATTTAATTCCGGCGAAGCCATGGCGGTTGCCGCCGTTATGGGAATCACTTTGATTGCTGTGGGCTTTTTGTATTTTAAATTCTGTTATAAACCACAGGAAACTTGAGGAGGATTTTTATGAAACAGAATGATCTGGCCGCTGCCAAGCGGTTAAAAAGGCAGAAAGACATATTAAAAAAGGTCGCCGTAGCGCTTGGTTCTATTTTACTGCTGGTGGTATTTTTAGGACCTTTTATCTGCGTGATTTCCGCTTCCGTCCAGGAGGAGCAGACCATTAAACTTGGGGCATTTACCCTGATCCCCCACGACTTTACCTTACAGCATTATCAGGATATTCTCGCGGGAGGAAACGGCGTAGTGGGATTTTTGCAGTATATTTGGAACAGTGTTAAAGTTTCTGTTTGTGTGGGGCTTTTGAGTAGCGTGATCTCTATCATTGCAGCTTATGGACTGTCCCGTTACCAGTTTAAGGGGAAAGAAGTTATTGCTAAAAGCCTTTTATTCTCCTATGCGTTCCCAACCATCCTTTCCTTGCTGCCGGTCTACACATTAATGGCGAAAATCGGTTTGGCCGATACGCATTTGGGGTTGATTTTAGTACATACAGCGTTGGTGGCTCCCTTCTGCACCTGGCTGCTGCGATCTTTCTTCGATTCCATTCCTAAAGAGGTGGAAGAGGCAGCAATGATCGACGGCGCTGGACGGCTGCAAACCATCTTTTATGTGTTGGTCCCCTTGGTGGCGGCTGGTTTATTGGCTGCGGGAATGTACGCTATCATCTATTCCTGGGGCGAGTATATGTTTTCATCTGTTATCATTACTACTGGTGCCCTGAAGCCTATTCCATTAGGGCTTTCTACCTTTGTGGGTCTGACGGATATGCGCTGGGGACGTGTGCTGGCGGCTTGTACGTTGAATTTTATCCCGATTTTGATCTTGTTTTTACCGTTGAGCAAGACGTTCCTAAAAGGATTTATGGCTGGTGCGGTCAAGGCATAAGGAGGAGACGATATGGAAAAGAAAAGCCTTCGAGTAGGCGTGGTAGGCTTGGGACAGATCGCTCAAATGGAATGGCTGCCCTACCTTCACGAACTGGGTGAATATACCCTCTGCGCGCTATGCGATGTTTCCTCATCGCTGGTGAAGCAAATGGCCAAGCTCTGGAATGTGCCCGGCATGTATACCGATTGGCGGGAGATGCTGAAAAAAGAGAGACTTGACGCCCTTGTAGTGCTGACAATTAACCATACGGAAATATGTGTGGCAGCGGCCGAGGCGGGGTTGCATTTATTAATAGAAAAACCTCTTTGCGATAATTTAGAGCAGGCTGAATTGATTCGACAGGCGGTAGTAGAAAACCATGTGACCCTAATGATTGGAGAAATGAAGCGGTATGACCCGGGTTATCTTTTAGGGAGAGACCTGATCCGGAATATGAAAGGCTTAAAATTGATACGATTCCGGGATTATTGCGACGGCCTTCGGAGGTCCAAAGACGAAATTATGCCGGTTCACATAGCCAGCGATGTTCCAGAACTGTTACGCGAGAGAAACGCTAAGGAACATCGGGAAGCCATGATCCAGCTTACTGGAGGAAAGGCCCCCGATTTGGTGGAAACTCTATTGATGGGAGGCGTTCACGATGTGGACCTGTTGCGCGATATCTGTGGCGAGCCGGAAAAGGTAGACTACTGCGATATTTGGAACCATGGTGCCGATCTATTGGCGCATATGACTGTAAAAAACGGCGCCAGGGCGGTGCTTGAAGTTGGAAAAGCCCAACACAAATGGTTTGACGAGGAAATTACCGCTTATGGTGAGGAAGCAACGGTTTCTATCCGGTTTCCTAATCCTTATTTGAAAAACGCGCCTACCCGAGTTGTCATAAAAGAGCATTGCGGAACCGGATATCAGGAAAGGGAACTTGCCGTTTCCTATGACGAAGCTTTCCGCAGAGAACTTTTACATTTTTATGATTGCGTGGTAAGCAAGAGGCTTCCCGATACTTGCATTGAGGAAGGAACGGCAGATATCCGTTTGATTCAGAAAATTTTTTCAGCTTATTGCCAAGGAAGAAAGGAAGAAATAAAATGAAGGTTATAGACTGCCATGCGCATCCGCCTAGGAAGGGATATCCTGATATTGATCCCAGACCCTACATTTTTCCTCAGTCTGATGAGGATAGAGATGTTTTGTTGGAACGGGAGGCCCGAGAGCTCCTGGCTGATATGGATAACTATCAGGTAGATCAAAAAATTATGCTGGCGTTTCCCCCTGATATGGAACATGAATTTCATTATGGGGAATTCAATGCAAAAACTGGCGTTACCAGTTATACTTCCCATCAGTGGATTTCCCGTCTTGTCAAACGGTATCCAGGCCGATTTGCCGGCTTCGCCTGTTTAAACCCGTTGGAACCTGGCGCGCCGGCGCAGTTGGAACGCTTAGTGAAGGAAGACGGATTTTGTGGAGTGAAAATCCATCAAGCCCACTATGATTTTCCGGTAAACGATCAAAGGGCATTTCCGTTTTATCGAAAATGCGCCGAACTGGGGATTCCGGCGGCCTTTCACACCGGTTTTTCCTTGGGAAGAACCATTGACCGGCTGATTCCCACTATGCCCCTATTGCTGGATGAACTGGCTTACGAAATCCCAGAGTTGACCATTATTATGTGCCATGCCGGCGGTACTTGGTATCAGGAAGGCGTTTTGGTGGCGTTAAGAAATGAAAATATTGTCATCGATCTGTCCTCGGTACCTTGGATGTGCCGGTATATGGTCTATCCTGAGATTGACCCGGCCGGGGTGCTGAAAAGATTGGTGGAGATGGTTGGACCGGATAGGCTGATGTTTGGTACCGATAATGCGGATGAAGAAATGAATTTGGAATATATGAAGGCTCTTGGCTTGGATAAAGCTGCTTTGGAAAAAATTATGGGCGGCACGGCGGCAAGGCTTTTAAAAATATAGCGAAAGGGGAATTTAGTGTGAATTATAGCAATGATCATGAATTATTTGTTTTTATGAGAGAGCAGCTCTCGTCCTCACTCCTTTCAGATGCTCTGGATGAAATGGGATTACGGGCTCAGACCATGCGGGAAAACATCCGTCCTTGCTGGCGGGGTGCGGTAGTAGCGGGGAGAGCCCATACCGCCGCATACGCTGGCGTATACGACGTGACGACCAAACGGGATCCAGCCAATGCATTGACCTTAATGGATTCCCTGCAGCCTGATGAGGTGGCTGTGCTGACAGCGAACGGCTCTTCTAACGGTACCCTTTGGGCTGAGATGATGAGTATTGCGGCTCAAAAGTTAGAAGTTGCCGGTGTGGTTGTGGACGGTTTGCTGCGGGACGTAAAAGAAATAGAGGAATTACAGTTCCCGGTGTTTGGACGAGGCGCCCGTCCCTTGACAGTAAAAGGAAGAATGCGTTTGGTAGCCCATAATGTTCCCGTGGATTGCGGAGGAGTGCTGGTAAGGCCTGGAGATGTGGTTTTCGGCGATTTGGATGGAATAGTGGTGGTACCGAAAGAAAATCTGGACGACGTGGTTTCCTTGGCGGTCAGTTTGCGGGACAAGGAGAATGACACCCGGGAAAAGCTGTTATCCGGTATTTCTATGGGAAAACTGTAAAATATAACGAAGAAGAAAGGACATTCCAATGGTGGATTTAAAGAAATTCTCCGGCGAACACCTGACGATCGCGCTACACCGGGGAGAAATTGACGACCCGCCCATTCGTGATTGGGCGGAACGGTTTTACGAGGATACTGGAATTACTATTGACGTGATTGACGTGAAGCCCCAAGAATATCTGTGCCAGCTGATTGACGGAGGGCGGAATAGAAAATCGCCCTACAATTTGATCGCTTCTGCTCCAATTTGGCTAAATCAGCTTGTGGTTCCCGGCTACTATGAGGATTTGTCTTATCTGTATGCCAACCGGGAGCTGACAATGGAAGAAACGGTTTACGGGATGGAAAATGATTTCTTTAAAAATTACATGGAGTATGCAGCTTGGTATGATCCGAAAAGCCAGATGCCGAAAAGCGGGAAAGACAGTATGCTGATGGCCGTTCCCGGAACTCATACCGGTTGCCAGATAATGATATGCAGGACAGACATATTAGATCAATACGGCTTACAAATCCCGGAAACATGGGAAGAATTTAATGAAGTGGTGAAAAGGATCTCACAGCCGAAAAAAGGTTTCTACGGTACCAGTTTGTGTGGGGACCGACAGGGGGCTTTGCCAATTATAGACTGGTACCCCCGCCTGACCTCCCAGGGCGGCAGGCAATTCCGGGGAACAGTTGGAGAAAGAAATCTTCATTCCTGTGCTTTGAGCGAGGAGGGAATCCGCGCTTATGAATGGATTTTAGATATTCTGCCTTACACGCCTGATGATTATATTCATTATACGTTAAAAGATGGAGAACGGGATATGCTGCAAGGAAAAATCGGCATGCAGATCAATACCACCGCGTTTGTGTTTCCAGACGTTTACTGGGATTCTCAACGTTCTCAGGTAGCGGATCGTATCGAGGCTGTTCCGGTACCCGGAGTAGGAAAATACCGCGGCGTGGCTTACGGGGGAGGCTGGGCGTGGTCCATTATGGCGGCTGAGGAGAAAAAAGAGGCTGCCTGGCTGGCTGCCCAATATTTCAGTTCCCCGGAATTTGATCAATATCGGTGCATACGCTATGGCATCACGCCGATCCGCCGGAGCACTATTCGAAATGACACGGTCAGAAAGGCGCAACCATGGGTTGGTTGCCTGGAAGATATTATTGACCGTGCTGTAGAGCCGGAGTATTTTTATTTGCCCGAAATTTACCGGATTGCAGATATTATTAACCAGCACCTCACCCAAGGTATCGCGGCTCAGAGGCCGGCTGAGAAGGTGCTCGCGGAACTGGATCAAGAGGTTAATGAGCTTTTGCGGCTGAGTGGATGGCAATTATAGTGTAAATAAAGAGTAGAAATGAACCCTATAAACTCTTTTATTAGGAGGTGCCCTATGGAAGATGATATACTCCATAAACTTTTAGAATCTCGTCTTATTGCTATCGCACGCGGAATTCCTAATAGCCATATAGAAGCCGCAGTAGAGGCTCTTTTGCAGGGAGGAATCCGATGCGTGGAAGTACCGTTTTCCCGGCAAGGGGAAATAGACACATTAGAAGCCATTAAACTGTTAAAAAAACGGTTTGGCGATCAGCTGCTTCTTGGTGCAGGGACTGTTACAAATCCCAACCAAGTAGAGGTTGCCGCAGCCGCTGGCGCGACTTATATAATTTCTCCGGACTGCCAAAAAGAAGTAATTGAACGTACAAAGGAATTAGGCCTTGTCTCTATGCCGGGGGCGTTTTCCCCCACAGAGATCAGCGCCGCTTATCGATGGGGCGCTGATATTGTAAAAGTTTTTCCCGCAGATTCTGTTGGCCCTGCTTATTTTAAAGCTATAAAAGGGCCCTTGCCGTATATACCCCTTGCCGCCGTTGGAGGCGTCACGCCGGAAAACGTGGCGGATTTTATTAAGGCCGGGGCTGTGTCCATAGGAATCGGGAACCACCTTTTAAATAGGGAACGTGTGCTAGCCGGCGCATATGACGAAATTAGAGACACGGCTGTTGCTTTTTGTGCGCGCGTTCAACGTTAACAGCGGAGGGAATAAAATGAATGTGATTACCGTTGATTCGGGCACCACAAACACGAGGGCTACCTTGTGGAAAGATGATTGCCCAATGTATACAGCTTCAAGACCAGTTGGTGTGCGGATGACAGCAATAGAGGGAAATAATAACGCATTAAAGCAAGCGGTAAGCCAGGTGATTCAAGAAGCGCTCAGTTATGGAAATATAAAAGCCCCGGCAATAATACTTGCATCGGGAATGATTACTTCTGGGCTTGGACTTGTAGAAATCCCACACCTTTGCGCACCGATAACCTTTGACGGATTAGCTAAAGGAATCATTAAGAAAAAAATCGAAGGTTTGAATTACGACCAGCCTATTTATTTTATTCCTGGGATTAAAAATACCGATCAAAAAATTAGTCTAAGTTCTTGTAGCGCGATGGATGTTATGAGGGGCGAAGAAAGTGAAACCGTAGCAATGGCAGTATTGTCCAATAGCTTAAAATCATCAGTCTTTGTATTGCCAGGCTCTCATACTAAATTCGTGCTTTTGGGTGAGAACGAAGAAATTCAAGGTTGCTTTACCACATTGGCGGGAGAATTGTTATCAGTTTTGACCAGTGATACGATATTAGCCAGTTCTTTAGATAAAAAATATGCAGATGAACTAAACCGGGAGGCTCTATTACAAGGCGCATCGGATGCGCAAAAATGGGGTCTAACAAAAACAGTCTTTGGTGTACGTGTCTTAGACCTTTTTTCTGATGTGGATCGACAGGCCAGGGCCAATTATTTGCTGGGTGCGGTAATTGCTGAGGATTTGAAAGCATTGCGAGTCAGAGAACTTAGTTGTGAAGGCTCTGTAATCATTGGCGGAACATCCCTATTGGCCGATGCCTTTGAGATTGTTTTTTTGAATGCTTCGGATTTGGGCGGGCATGTAAAGCGTATCGAAGGAGAAGCCGCAAAACATCTGTCAGGGAAAGGTGCCATGATTTTAGCGAGACGAGCTGGTATATTTTGATACAGAGGCCGAAATTTAGAACTCAAAGGTGAGACAACTAAATTCCGGCCTCTTTTTCTATATTAACATCCAGTGTTCAATTCATTTTTCGGGGTTTATCTATTTTTATAGAAATGAGATATCAAGAAGCAAAAACTGAAAACTGGGTTGTAAAAACAATCAAATGTATCTATCCTAAACTGGGGATTCTCATTTTGTCGGGAGTTCCTTTTGATTATTATTTAATAAATTTATTCCAAACGGTATTAGATCAGAGGACAACAATTTTTTTCAGTATTCATGTGGGTTTACGGGCTTTTTAGAGCCGATTTTTCAAAATCGCCCCACCGTGGATGTCCAATTCTAAAAAGAGTAAAAAGGGGCTGTCGCAATAGTAAAAGTTTCAATAGACAGTTCTAAGAGAGGGAGGGGGCTGTCGGGAAATAGACAGCCCCTTTGCCTGCTATTTCAAAAAATCATCAGCCGGAACCAAAATACATGCGCAAAAATTCTCCACAGGCTGGAAGCACTTGAGAATAAGCTGTTTTTGAAGCCGGGTACTATATGTCTGAAGGTGATAGCTTTTACCGTTTACTGCAACATCGGTATAAGCGGCCAGAAGCTTTTTATCATTTTGGGGAAATACCTGATAGAGAGAATGCCCCAGCACTTCTTCCAGCATTTTCTTTTCCAGAAAGAGCAGTTCTTTGTTACAATACCGGAACACGAAATCAATTCCGGCTCCGTTTTCGTTGAAAATAAGCTCGATCACGCAAAAGGCAAGGGGCATGTTATCCAATACGGAGAAACGTGTACAGATATCGGTGGATGTAATTTTGGAAAGCTCATGACGTAAAGCCTTGTTTAGCTGTTTATGACTGGCGGCACCACGTTTACGACCTTCCAGACAGGTGCCGTCCAGCATGTGATAGGTACAGTTTTCAATATATTTAATCTGTTTTTTGGCAACTACAGTTCCTTTGTTGATACAAATATAGTCATAAGGTTTAAGCTCTTTGAACAGATCCTTTACTGTGATAAAAGTTTTTATTACACGTTCGTCAGTTGTATAGATACAAGTCTTATTATTCTGTCTAAGCAAATATTTGATATCATTAATATGGATATTATATTTCTTGAAAAACTTTAATACTTTCTCATCCATATAAATGCCCCTCCCGATTTTTGTTGTAAGTATACCATATCTGTAAAGATTTGTCAGTATAAATTGAAGATATCCAGGTCAAAATATCAGGAATCTAATATAGGAAGGGGAAAATGTCTTTAGATTCCGGGATTATTTGAAAAATAAGGCATTATACCGAAAATCGTTTAACCAGATTTGCAGAAACCTCGATTTTGCAGGTGTGATGTCTTGGCTCTTCAATTTGGGAGAGCAATTCTCTGGCAGCAACCTGTCCCATATAATGCCTGGGGACGCTGATGGTAGTAAGGGCAGGATCAATAATGCGTCCTTCGGAAACATTGTCAAAGCCAACTACTGCAATTTGTTCCGGAATCTTGTAGCCCCGCAGGCGCAGAGCCTTGATGGTGCCGATTGCAATCAGGTCATTATCTGCGAAATAGCAGTCTGCTAGGGCATCGCCGCGGTCGATCACAGCCAGCATGTCTGCCATTGCACCATCAATAGACGGGGAAAGCTGGTGGATAATGCAGCGGGAACGAGACATTCCATTGGCATGGACTGCATGATAAAAGCCCTCAAGTCTTTCAGAAAAGTTACGAAGAGGATATGCAGACTGCAGATATCCAGGCTGTTTCATTCTGCGGCTGATCAGGTAATCTGTGGCCAGGTACGCTCCCTGGCGGTTGTTTGGGACTACATAATTGCAGTTCAGATTTTCAAAGTAAGCATCCAGAATTACTACCGGGAAAGGAAGCTTTAAAAACGGCCGAACCATTTCTTCACGCATTTCTGTACCAAATAAAATGATCCCCACACAATCTGTAGTTCGAAGATCTTCCAGATAATGCTCCAGGTTGTCCCTTTTCTCATAGAAGGTGATGACCTTCAGCTTGTAGTTGCCTTTTTGCACCATGGACTCCATGCCCTCAACCATTGCGTCAAAAATAGGGGAATAGGACATGATGGCATTATGGGAACGGTAGCTGACTGCATAGATGCTTCCGACTTTATTTTTCTTTAAAGAAAGCCTGGTAAAGTCATAGCCGTATTTCTCTGCGGCTTCTACTACCATGCGGCGGGTTTCGGTGCTGACGCCAGGCTTATTGTTCAGTGCCATGGAGACAGCAGTCTGTGAAAGCTTCAGCTTTTTGGCCAGTTCTTTTGCAGTAATGGGCATTTTCGTCACCTCCCGGATAAAGTTTCTTATGTTGTATATATTGTACTTCTTAATTGAAAAATAAACAATATATTTGCCGGAAATAAAGTAAAAATAAAGTTGAAAAAACTTTATTTTTTATTGGAATAAAGTTGAAGGAGACATATACTAGAGCCATAAGGAAAAGCAAATACGATATAAAAAAATAACGAAAGTTGTGAGATAATTTGAAGCTTTCCTGAAATCGGACAAAACAAAATCAGTAAAAAGTATATGTAAAAAATTAAAATTATAAGGAGGAATGCAAAAAATGGCAAAGATTAAAATCGGCTACGCGCCAACCAGAAGAAGCATTTTCAGTGCACCGGACGCAGTTAAGTATCGTGGACTTACTGCAGACAGATTAAGAGAGTTAGGAATTGATTTTGTAGATATCACAGATGTAAATGAAGAAGGTCTTCTTTATGACGAAGCGGGCCGCATCAAAATTGCAGAGAAATTCAAAAAAGAAAAAATCGACGGACTTTTCCTTCCTCATTGCAACTTCGGAACTGAGTTCGAGTGTGCAAGACTTGCAAAGGAATTAAACGTACCGGTTCTTCTGTGGGGACCTCTTGATGAGAGACCAGATGAGAACGGCGTTCGTCTTCGTGACACCCAGTGCGGACTTTTTGCAACAGGTAAAGTACTTAGAAGATTCCGTGTTCCATTTACTTATATGACAAACTGCAGACTGAACGATCCTGTATTCGAGAGAGGCCTTCGCGATTTCATGGCTGTCTGTAACGTAGTAAAAACCTTCCGCAACATGAGAATTCTTCAGATTTCCACAAGACCATATGAGTTTTGGTCAACCATGTGCAATGAGGGTGAGCTTCTTGAAAAATTCAACATTCAGTTGACTCCTATCCCAATGCCTGAGCTTACAGATGAGATGAAGAAAGCGAAAGCAGAGGGAACTGAGGTTGCAAAGGTTGTTGAGTATTGCCGTGCAAACATGGAAATCTGCGTAAAAGACAATGAGCTTGAGAACGTAGCTGCTCTTAAGGTTGCGATGGGAAATCTCATTAAGAAATATGGCTGCCAGGCAGCTGCAATCCAGTGCTGGAACCAGCTGCAGAGTGAAATCGGAATTATGCCATGTGCAGCAAATGCTCTTTTGAACGAAGAGGGAATTCCGGTTGTATGTGAGACTGACATTCACGGAGCAATTACAGCTCTTCTTGTTGAGGCAGCAGCACTTGACGATACCAGAAGCTTCTTTGCAGACTGGACTATCCGTCATCCTGATATTGAGAACGGCGAGCTTCTTCAGCATTGCGGACCATGGCCGATTTCTGTTGCAAGAGAAACACCGAAGCTTACTTATCCGTTGGCATTCAGCCATCCGGGAAGCATTACAGCAGAAGCAAAACATGGAGAAGTTACTCTGGCACGTTTTGATGGTGATAACGGAGAATACTCCATGCTTCTTGGAAAAGCCAAAGGCGTTGACGGACCGAAAGGAATGGGTACTTACCTGTGGGTTGAAGTGGAGAATATCAAACGTCTGGAAGCTAAGATCGTAGAGGGACCATATATCCATCACTGCGTAGGTATCCATAAGGATGTAGTTCCGGTACTTTACGAGGCATGCAAATATATGGGCATCACTCCTGATTTATATGATCCTATTGAAGAAGATGTGAAAGCATATTTAAGAGGTGAATGAGAATGGAAAATTTAAAGGCAAAATCTTTTGACTTAAGAAAAGATACTGTAGACATTATCGTTGCCGGAAAGGGCGGTCATATCGGTGGTGATATGAGCGTGATCGATACTCTGATCAGCCTGTATTTCTGTCAGATGAATGTTTCTCCGGAAAGACTTGATGACCCGGATCGCGACCGCTTTGTACTCAGCAAGGGTCATTCTGTAGAAGCGTATTATGCAGTGCTTGCAGCAAGAGGATTTCTGGATCTGGATGATATCAAAGCAAACTTCTCTAAGTTTGGTTCTAAATATATCGGACATCCGAACAATAAGCTTCCCGGAATCGAAATGAATTCCGGATCTCTCGGACATGGACTTCCGGTTTGTGTGGGCATGGCTCTCGCAGGCAAAAAGGACAACAGAGATTACCGTGTTTATACAGTAATGGGTGACGGTGAGTTAGCTGAAGGCTCTGTATGGGAAGGCTTCATGGCAGGACATCAGTACAAGCTGGACAACCTTTGCGCAGTAATCGACCGTAACCGTCTTCAGATTTCCGGAAATACAGAGGATGTTATGGGACATGACGATCTTCATGAACGTATCCGTTCCTTTGGATGGCATGTAATTGATGTAAAAGACGGAAATGATATTGACCAGTTAAATGCGGCTTTTGAGGAAGCAAAAACAGTAAAAGGAAAACCAACGGCAGTGATCGCCAATACTGTAAAGGGCTGTGGATCTTCTGTAATGGAAAACAAAGCAAACTGGCATCACAAAGTTCCGACCCAGGAAGAATATGATCAGATCATTGCGGATTTTGCAGCAAGAAAGGAGGCAGCTCTTCATGAATAAGATTCCAAACAGACAGGCAATTTGTGAAGTATTGATGGATAAGGCGAAAGACGATAAGGATATTATGGTGCTTTGCAGTGATTCCAGAGGCTCTGCATCTATGACACCATTTGCAGATAATTTCCCGGAACAGTTTGTTGAGACAGGTATTGCGGAGCAGAACCTGGTAAGTATTTCAGCAGGTCTTGCAAAATGCGGCAAGAAACCTTTCGCATGCTCCCCGGCTTGCTTTTTATCAACAAGAAGCTATGAGCAGGCTAAGATTGATGTTGCATACTCCAACACCAATGTTACCCTGATCGGTATCAGTGGCGGTGTAAGCTATGGTGCGCTTGGAATGAGCCATCATTCTGCACAGGACATTGCTGCCATGGCTGCAATTCCAAACATGCGAGTATATCTTCCAAGTGACCGTCATCAGACAAAACATCTGATTGAGGCTCTGTTAAAGGATGAGAAGCCAGCTTACATCCGTGTTGGCAGAAACCCGGTTGAGGATATTTATACAGAAGATAACTGCCCATTTGAAATGGACAAGGCTACTGTTCTGAAAGAGGGAACAGATGTTGCGATCATCGCATGCGGCGAGATGGTTCGCCCGGCTTTCGAGGCTGCCAAATTACTGGAGACTCAGGGAATTTCCGCAACTGTACTGGATATGTACTGCGTGAAGCCTCTGGATGCTGAGGGCGTTGTGAAGGCTGCCAAGAATGTAAAGACTGTTATCACAGTTGAGGAGCATGCACCGTTTGGCGGACTTGGCTCTATGGTTGCACAGGTTGTTGGTGCAGAGTGCCCGAGAAAAGTGCTGAACATGGCTCTTCCGGATGCTCCGGTTATCACAGGAACCTCACAGGAAGTATTTGATTATTATGGATTAAATGCTGAGGGAATTGCCAAGAAGGCAGTTGAAGCTCTGAAATAAGAGCCGGGATTTTTCCTGAAAGATTTTACAGATAAATAATGAACAGGCTCAGGCGTGACTGACAGACTGCAGAAATGCAGATCCAGGGTATCCAAAGGCTGTGCATGCATCGTAAGGTGCGAGGACAGCAGGGGTACCTGGTCAGGCACGCCTGTCGTTGTATTTTAGAAAAAAGAGGATAGCAAAATGGCAAAATATATCATAAGTATTGATCAGAGTACGCAGGGTACCAAGGCTCTTCTCTTTGATGAGACTGGCAGTATTATGCGCCGCACAGACCGTCCGCATAAGCAGATCATCAATGAGAAGGGATGGGTTTCCCATGATCCGGAGGAGATTTACAGCAATGTACTTGAGGTTGTACGGGAACTGCTTGAGGGTGTTGAAAAAGAATGTGTGGTTGGTCTTGGCATCAGCAACCAGCGTGAAACTTCCCTTGCATGGAACCGTATTACAGGTAAGCCTTATGGAAATGCAGTTGTATGGCAGTGTGCCCGTGCAGTAGATGTATGTGCCCGTGTGGAGGCTGCCGGTGCGGCCGAGGTGATCCGCCAGAAAACAGGAATGAATCTTTCTCCATATTTCCCGGCTTCTAAAATTGCATGGCTTCTGGAAAATGAAGAAGGTGCAAAGGAGGCAGCAGAACGCCACGAAATCTGTCATGGTACTATTGACAGCTGGCTGGTGTTTAAGCTGACAGAGGGTAAGGAGTACAGAACAGATTATTCCAATGCTTCCAGGACCCAGCTGTTTAATATTTTTGATCTGAAGTGGGATGCTGAGATCTGTAAGCTGTTTGGCATTGATCCGGCGAATATGGCCGAGGTGACAGATTCTGACGCTTGTTTTGGAGAAACTGATTTTGAGGGATTGCTTCCTCACAAAATTCCGATTCACGGTGTACTGGGTGATTCTCATGGATCTTTATTTGGACAGGGATGTTTGCAGCCTGGCATGATCAAGTCTACCTATGGTACCGGTTCTTCTATCATGATGAACATCGGTGAGAAGCCGATTCTGAGTACACACGGGGTTGTTACTTCTCTGGCATGGAAAATCGGCGGCAAGGTGAACTATGTGCTTGAGGGCAACCTGAATTATACAGGTGCTGTTATTACCTGGCTGAAGGATGATCTGCAGATTATTGCTTCACCTGGGGAGACTGGTCCATTGGCGAAGGCTGCAATTCAGGAGGATAGCCTGTATCTGATTCCGGCATTTAGTGGTCTTGGTGCGCCCTACTGGGATAGCGAGGCAAGAGCATCTGTTGTAGGAATGAGCCGTACCACCCGTAAGGCTGAGTTTGTGAGAGCTGCACTTGAGTGTATTGCTTATCAGATTACAGATGTTGTACAGGCAATGGCCGAGGACGCAGGTGTTCCGGTGAAGGAGCTTCGCGTAGATGGCGGTCCTACCAGAAATGATTACTTAATGCAGTTTCAGAGTAATATCGCAGATGCCGGGGTACTGGTTCCGGATTCAGAGGAGCTTTCTGCAATTGGACCGGCATATGCGGCAGGATTGCAGCTTGGTGTCTGGGATGACAGTATCTTCGGAAAATTGAACCGGGTTTCTTATAAGCCGGATATGGATGCAAAGAAACGGGCACAGAAGTATGCCGGATGGAAGAAGGCTGTGGCTTCCGTGATTACAAACAAATAACAATTTGTATTTAAGATGGTTTAGTCCGTCTCCTATATGCAAGCCCCATGAACAAGCTGGCCTATAAAAGGTCAGGACAGTGTTCATGAGGCTTGTCCTATATTCATAAAATCCTGGTTCCAGACTACTTGTAAGAGGTGCAGGCAGTTTCATATATCTGAAAAATTTACATAATGGTCTGAAAAATGAATATACCAATGAATTTGAAAAGACTTTATAATGAAAAACAAGACGAAAGAGCAAGCTCCTTCTGATAAACTGCGAAGCAGTTATTCAGTTATGAGCAAGTAGCGAAGCGGACCTGGAATATCCGCTTGACATAGATTATGTAGCTGGAAAGAGAGGTTGAATTAAAATGCATGGAATTACGTTGACGAAGGCTCCTACAGATTGGGAAATTTTGCAGCAGGAGAATGGTAAGGCATCTGTGGCTTTAAAGGGAAACTTTCAGGTTCATCCGGCAGCAATTGAAGTGGGTGTTGAAAGGGTTACTCCGGTTGTGAGAGTTATGCGTGAGGATGACAATATGACGGTGATTCCCTGGACAAATGCAGATCATTTTACATGTAATGAGAAATTTCAGGGGGAATTTGAGGTGACACTGGAGATTCCGGCCGGGGGACCTTACAGGATTGACACCAGCCTGGAAACAAAGAGCACTGTTCCGGATCTTACATGGCTCTATCGTGGAGATTGTGTGCTCCATCTGGGAGTAGGAAACCTGTTTATTATTGCAGGTCAATCTAATTCAGCGGGATACAGCAGGGATTTTTGCATTGACCCACCTAGCATGGATGTGCATTTGTATCGTAACAGAAGCAAGTGGGATATTGCAAGCCACCCTATGAATGAAAGCACTTTTGCCGGATCTCTGGCCAATGAAGAGATGGGTGTGCCGGGAGTATCTCCTTATCTTGCGTTTGGAAAAACTTATGGGAAAATGACGGGAATGCCTGTGGGATTGATTCAGACCTCTCTTGGCGGTTCTCCTATGGAAAGATGGAATCCAAAGGACGGAGATTTGTACTTAAATATGGTGGACAAGATTCATCAGACCGGGGGAAGATATGCAGGAGTGCTCTGGTATCAGGGCTGCTCAGACACCAATCCGGGACCGGCAGAAAAATATCTGGAGCATTTTAGGGAGTACGTGGAAGCAACCAGAAAAGAACTGGGATATGAGATCCCGTTTTTTACCATGCAGCTGAACAGACAGATCAATGGAATCAATGACGAGTGCTGGGGAATGGTGCGTGATGCTCAGGCAAGAGCAGCGAAGGAGATACCGGGAGTTTCTGTTTTGACAACTTCCAATTTAAGCCTTTGCGATGGAATCCACAATACAGCACAGGCTAATGTAGCGCTTGGAGAAAAGCTGGCGAAGCAATGTGCCCATGTGTTAAATGGAAAGGAAGAGTATCAGCCGCCTGAGCTTGTAAAGGTTGAAAGAGCAGACGAAGCGGAAAGAAAAAGCTTCCAGCTGGAGGGAAGCGGAATCTGGCTGAAGCTTACCTGCGATCATGTTAAGAATTGCTTCCTGGTTTACTCGGCAGTGGGAAAAGACAGCGGCTTTACGTTGACAGACAGTGAGGGTGAGGTGGAGATCCTTCATATTCGCGGAAACAGAGAGAACAAAAATCATCTTTATCTGGAATTGGCACGAGAAGTGGAGGATGAAGCAGAGCTTTCCTTTGTATGGCAGGCAGATCCGATTAAACAGCCACCAGTGGACGAAGTGACCTTTTTGCCGCTTCTGTCTTTCTATAAGAAATCAATAAAATTATAATAAATTCAGCCTGCCCACGGCAGTGCAACGAAAATCGCCTGCGGGCAGAATGGAGTATTGGAAAACATGAGAGAAGTCAATTGGAACAATGTAAAAAGAGAAGCACCAAAGTGGTTTCGAGATGCAAAGTTTGGATTATTTTTTCACTGGGGACCATATAGCGTTCCGGCATATCAAAACGAGTGGTATTCCAGAAATATGTACTGCAAAGGCTTAGAGCAGAACCAGTACCATGAGAAAACCTATGGAAGTCTTCATGACTTTGGCTATAAGGACTTTTATGATATGCTCAAAGGAGAAAAATTTGATCCGGATCAGTGGGCTTCTCTTGTAAAACGTTCCGGTGCAAAATATGCCGGTGCAGTTAGTGAGCATGCAGATAATTTTTCCATGTGGGACAGCGCGGTTAATCCAATTAATAGTATGAATTATGGTCCTCACCGTGATATTGTGGGAGAATGCACAGAGGCCTTTCGCAAGCAGGGAATTCGTACAGTGGCAACTTTTCACCATCAGTGGTTGTGGGGATGGTTTATGTCAACAGATAATGAGGCGGATGTGTATATTCCGGAAAATGAAAAATATTACGGTCCTGCACTGCCCCTTGAGACAAATCGCTATATTCCTTATCGCTATCCGGACGAAGCATTTTGCAAAACCTGGCGGGATAAGGTGTTGGAGGTTATCGACAAGTATGAGCCGGATGAGGTGTATTTTGACAGCCGAACTTGCATTATCCAGGAAGATTATCGTTATGATGTAGCTGAATATTATTACAACACCAGAGGAATTAAGGACGGAATCATTACATACAAGCAGGAAGATTATCCTAAGGATATCGGCGTTTATGATATTGAGTGCGGAAGATTTTCTTCCCCGAAGGATTTTCCCTGGCAGTCCGATGACAGGCTGGAGGATAATATTACCTGGTGCATGGTACAAAATCCCAAATATAAATCAGCAGAGCGGATTATCCATCAGCTTTGCGATATTGTTTCCAAGAATGGAAACCTTCTATTAAATGTAGGCCCATATGCGGATGGCTCTTTCCACCCAGATGCAGTGCGTATTTTGGAAGAGATCGGAGACTGGCTGGCTTTAAACGGTGAGGCAATTTATGAGACAAGGCCATTTAAGGTGGCAGCAGAAGGTCCTACTACAGTAGATGATGCCAATTATGATGTGGAAAAAATCCAGGAGCAGCTTGATAAGGGGGATGCTGTTGACGTGCATAGTGATACTCTTACTGCTCAGGACTTCCGCTTTACCACACATGGCGATGCTCTTTATGCTATTGCATTTGGCTGGCCCGAGGATGGAGAGTTTCGTATCCGTACACTTCGTAAGGGTGGCGCTCTTGACGGTGAAATTAAGAAGGTAACTATGCTGGGTAATGAAGGTGAGCTTGTTTTTTACAGAAAAGAAGACGGGCTTTATGTAAAAGCACCGGAAAAGAAACCTTGTGACTGTGCCTATGTTTTGAAAATTAATTAATTTCTTCCATACGAAATCCCCACTGAAATTATTGCTGTATAAGCAAAGCTTCAGGTGGGGATTTTTAAATTAATTTTGTGATTCTGCGAAATTTTCATTTTGCCTTTGAATATATTCGTCCAGTCCGTCAGATCGCATTTGCTTTAACACATTTTCCCACATGTCTACGGCATCGTCATTTCCGATAATACAGCTTATGAATTGTTTAAATGCACTGGAGGTGCTAAATTCCTCTGTTGGTTCTTTTGGATAGCTCATAAATGCATAAGGGCGGCTGACCTGCGTGGTGTGCTCCTTGCAGTAATTGGCGGATTCAGAAGCAAGAATAGTTGCAAATTTTCCATAACGGAGCGTATTCATATCATTGACTTCAAAATCTTTCCAGCTTCCGCCCCAGGTTGCAATACCGGAAAACAAAATAGAAGATGGATATTTTCTGGCAAGAGCTGTGGTAAGGCTTTCTCCTTTTGTATCCAGAAGACAGGAATAATTTCCATCTTCATCTTTTTCATAATCAATTCCCTCTAATCCATAATGACAGAAATCCTGTCCTTCATCAGAAAGAAGAAATTCAAATAGAGCAAGAATGCGCTCTGCTTTTGTATCGTCTACATCCGAGGAAATATAGGATTCCGACCAGAAGCTGCTGGAGGAATTACTGTATCGAATTCCGTCTGGTGCGGGAAAAACAGGAAGTACATCCACACAGTCCTCGAAGGACTTATCATTCAAGGCATCCCATCTGTTTTTTAATTCCATAAGTGAAGAAGGGGAGGATTTATATTCCAGGGCACCGAGCCGTCCTGCTGCGAAGTCGTCCATAACAGCAGAGGGGGATTTGGTGTAAAAATCAGGGTCCAGACCGCCCTCTTCGTACAGCAGGCGATAATCCTTTACTACTTGCTTGAATGCGTCTGTGGACCAGGAAGGAACATAAAAACCGTTATTTTCCGTCCAGGAATAAACATTGCATTCAGGAGCGATGCCAAGAATCACCCATTTTCCAAGTGCATTTATGGAATTAACATTGTAACCAAGCGTATCATCAATGTCATTTCCGTCCGGATCATTTTTGGCAAAAGCAATCGTCATGTCTGCAAAATCCTGAAAGCTTTCTGGATCGGAGATTCCAAGGTTATCCATCCAGTCCCGGCGGACCAGCATGGCAGCATCTGTAGCACCAAGAACGGGATCCAGGAAGGAAACACGGGGAATAGCATAATATTTGCCGTCTGTATATTTTGTGTAGGATACAGAATCCAAAACCTCATTCAGATGCGGATAATTTGTCAGATCCTCCGGCAGAGCACGGATGGCACCGGTATTGATAAAATCGGAAAAGGTTGCGGAGTCATTATTGTCGTTGGAAGAAAGTGTTAATGTGGCAAAAACATCAGGAAGGCTTCCGGTAGCACTTAAAATCTGATAACGCTCTTTGTAATTTGACCAGGTTACTGCTATCGGTTTCAGCGTAATATTAAATAAATCTTCAATATATTGAGTCATAGCATCTGGTTCGGCTGCTTTTTCCATCTCTTCAATATTCCAGTAGCCAACACTGATATTTAAATGCTCATCAAAGGACAGATTCTGAATGGATTCGGGAAGTGCCTGACGGCTGGTTTTTGTAGTAGTTGAAGAGGAACCACAGCCGGTGGCTGTGAAAATCAAAGTGGCTGCAATGGAAATCCCCAATAACTGTTTAGAAATAAGCTCACACATGTTCTTCAGAATCCTTTCGATAAGCGGTAGGTGTACATCCTTTTACTTTTTTGAACACCTTTGCAAAATAAAAATAGTCACTGTAGCCAACCTGAGTGGCAATGGCAAATACGGTCTGGTCACTGTGTGCAAGAAGCCATGCAGCATGTTCAATCCTCAGACTGGTCAGATAGCTGACAAAGGTTCCTCCTGTTTCCTGACGAAAAATCTGACTGGCATAATTAGGATTGATGCTGCAGTATTCTGCAAGATTTTGTATGGAAATATCTTCCTGATAATGCTTTTCTGTATAATCAATCATCATCTGCACAGACTTGTGAGAAGAAACAAGATGCTGAGGATGAAAAATGTTTGGCTGTTCTTCTAAAGAAACTTCTTGATTTTCTGTTTTTTGCTCCTGCTCCTGAAGAAGCTGATAGGCCTTTTGCATGGAATCCATAAGCTCACTTCGGGAAAATGGCTTCAGACAGTATCCGATCGCATTGTGAAACATTGCTTTCTGAGCATATGCAAATTCAGCATGTCCACTTATCATAATGAAAAGAGTTGACAAGCCTTCTGCGTGAGCTGCCTGCAGAATTTCCAGTCCACCCATGCCGGGAAGCCTTACATCCACAAATGCAAGTGCAGGCTGGTGAATACGGATATATTCAAGACCGGACAGGCCGTCATAAAATTCAGTAGTGATTTCAAAATAGTCCTGATTTTTGATGGTAGCAATCAGACTTTTTACAACCCATTTTTCATCGTCAATTACAATTGCCTGATACATATAAATATTCTCCTTTAGATGCCCTGGTGAAGGGGTGAACGGTTATGATGTTTGTGAAAAATCATTTGTCTGATAAGGAACCCGCAGCTGAATATTAGTTCCCACACCTTCTTCAGAGTCAATGATAAGAGTGTAGTCAGCTCCATAATAAAGCACCATACGGCTATTGACATTTAGAATTCCGATGCTGTCGTGATTCTGCGCATCCATTTTTGCCAGATCAGCAGAAGCATCTCCGGTTTTGTCATGAACGGAAGCCGCAATGGAATGGCGCAGCTCCTGTAATTTTTCCGGAGGCATTCCCACACCGGTATCAAAAATCCAGATGGCCAGATAACCGTGCTGGGGATTTCGTCCGGCACCGATCAGAATAGAGCCAGGCTTCAGACTTTTTTCCAGTCCATGGACAATTGCATTTTCTACCAGTGGCTGGATGACCATTTTGGGTATCAGGCAGTCATAGGCATCATCAGAAAAATTATATTCAATTGTGAAGCGGTCTGCAAAGCGTTCCTTTTGGATCATCAGATAAGATTTTACGATTTCCAGCTCTTCCCGCAGAGGAACCATGTCATTCCCTTTAATGCTGTATCGAAAAATCTGGGAAAGTGCACCTGTAACCAGAATTATCTTATCAGTCATGCCTTCTGCAGCCATACCGCAGATCATGGTAAGCGTATTGTAAAGAAAGTGCGGATTGATCTGGCTTCGCAGAAATGCAATTTCTGTTTTGCGGTTGTTGGCTTCCAATTCATACATTCTGGTATAGGAATCAAAAATGGTATGGTTCAGTTCTTCGGTTTTAATCAGCATTTCATTAAATGCGTTAAATATATCGTTGATTTCAGTAGATCCAATCAGACCCTGATGAATCTGGGCACCTTTTCTGATTGCTTTTCTGTTTCCAGCAGAAATACTTTTCATAAAATCAATCAGCTGCTTCAGCGAATCCAAAAATGGCTTGTAAAGGAAGGTTACAAAGAGGAAAACCAGCAGAAGTATTGCGCCTGTAGCGAGAAACTGACGCAGGGAAATAGTCTGGATCTGGCTGGTTAGCTGACTTTTGTCTACAAGTACATAAAGGGAAAGTCCAAGCTTGCGAAAGGAATAGCATTTTGCGATATAGGTTACCGGGGAGCTGGTTGCTTTTACTTCGTAGGTGTCTGTTTCAGACTGAGGCGCGGGGGTGTTAAGAACGGTACGGTAAAGGCTTTTTGTTCCATAAATCAGTTCTTGCTGTGCATTTGCAAACAGGATTTCCGGTTCATAAAGCTTCTGGCTATTCATATTGGTCATAGAGTTGCTAAGCAGATGATTAATGTCAATGGCCAGAAAAAGGATGCCAAGGCGCTGGCTCTGTCCGGTACCTAAGGTACAGATTGGCATGGCAAGGATGTGGCAGTTGGTTCCGTTTATTAAGGTGGTGCCAACGGTGCAGTAGGGAAACGAGGTTTCCTCAAGCTTATCGGCAAAGGGCTTGTAGCTGAATGCAGATCCTCCAAGGGAGGCAAAGGTTCCGTCCTGTCCGTAAACTGCAATATCAGAAATATATGGATTCAGAAGGAAGGTATTTTCCAGCTGTGTTCGCAGTTCCTGATAAGCTTCATAGGAACTCTGCCTGTTCTTACTGCTGAGAAAATCCTGAACTACAGAGCTGTATGCCGCGCTATAGCATATATTTTCGTAGCTATCGTAGGCTTCCTGGGTATTTTTGGCAAGCTGCGAGGAGTAAGAGTCCAGACTGTTGCTAAGAAAGTCAGTCTGTACCCGAACGTAATCCTGAGTGTTGTATAGTGTAATGCCTGCCGTGCAGACAATAAATAATACTAAGATAATAGAAAACTGCCGTCCAAGGGGAAGCAGGATTGTTTTGTGCTTTTTCATATATAATGCCTGTCCTTTCTTAATCCTATTTTACAATAAATCCTTTACAGGGTGTCATGGAAAATTATTGGACAAACCTGAGAATATTCCATATTTAGCGGGAAAACTCTGAAAAAAATGTAAAATATACATGAAAAAATTATGAATCTTCCATTCAAACACTGCGATTTATACAATACAATAATTACATCAGAAAAACAAGACCGGAAGGAGAGAGAAATATGGCGAAAAGGTCAAATACCACGTCTATTCCATATGCGGCAAAGAAAAAAACATTCTGGCAACTGCTATGGAAACAGAAAGCCCTTTGCATTATGGCACTGGCACCGCTGATCATGCTGATCATTTTCAAATATGTTCCAATGTACGGAATTCTGATCGCATTTAAGAATTATAAAGCATCAAAAGGTGTCTGGGGCAGCAACTGGCTGGAGCCTGTGCTGAAAAATTTTATTAAATTTTTTAAAAATGTAAACAGTGGACAGATTATATGGAACACACTGAAAATCGGAGTTCTGAATCTGCTATTTACGTTCCCGGCGGCAATTATTTTTGCCATTCTGCTGAATGAGTTAAGAGGAAAGGTATTCAAAAGTGCGGTACAGACAATTTCTTATATTCCTCATTTCCTTTCTGTAGTAGTTATCTGTTCCATGCTAAATGGATTTGGCTCTACTACCGGACTTTTCAACGATGTGAGAGACTTTTTGGGAATGGCGAGAGTGGACATGAATAATGGAAGCCAGTATTTCCTTCCTTTATATCTCGGTTCACAGGTATGGCAGACAGTAGGATGGAGTTCCATCATGTATTTGTCTGCACTATCCAATGTAGACGTAACCTTATATGATGTAGCAAATATTGACGGTGCAAACCGCTGGCAGAAGATCAAAAATATTATCTGGCCGACTATTAAGCCAACCACTACGATTCTTCTGATCATGAATCTTGGAAACGTGCTGAACAGTGATTATACCAAGATCCTTCTGATGCAGAACGACACAAACAGAAGTCAGCTGGAAGTAATCGGAACCTTTGTTTACCAGAAAGGTATCGTGGAAGGTAAATTCTCGTATGCAACAGCCGTAAACCTGTTTATTTCAGTCATTGGTTTTGCTCTTGTATTTGGAGCAAACATGATTACCAGGAAAATCAACCCGGAAAACAGTTTGTGGTAGGAGGAAAAATTCATGTCATTTGGAAAAGCAAAAAAACAGAATAACAAAATACATATTGGCAGCAGAGCATTTGACGTGTTCCTCATTGCATTCATGATCATTGTATCGATTATATTTCTGTATCCGTTCCTGAATGTAATTGCCACTTCACTGTCTAGCAACCGCATGATCACAACCGGTCAGGTTACTTTCTTTCCAAAGGAATTTCATTTGGACGGATACAAAGCTTTATTCAAGGATGAGAATATCCTGGGAGCTTACTGGAACACGATTGTAATCGCCGTGGGAACTATGATCGTCAGCCTGGTGCTGAATTCCCTTATGGCTTACGTTATGATGGCACCGGAATTCGTACTGAGAAAACCATTGTCCATTATCCTGCTGATCACTATGTTTTTCAGTGGTGGTACAGTTCCTACTTACCTGCTGATCCAGAATCTGGGTCTGTATGACAGCTGGTGGTCACTGATTTTGCCAAATGCGGTAAGTGCTTACAATATTTTCATTTATCGTTCGTTCTATCAGGGAATTTCCCCGGAAATAAGGGAAGCCGCCCGAATTGACGGAGCCAGTGAGTTCCAGATTCTTACAAAGATTTATGTGCCCCTTTCAAAAGCATTGTACGCAACCTTCGGTCTGTTTTCCGTTGTTGGCGTATGGAACAGCTACTATGAAGCACTTCTTTACATTAAGGATCCTGCAAAACAGCCGATTCAGATGCTTCTTAGAAAAATTGTATTTACATCTGGTACTGCAAACATGAGTGATGCACAGCAGATGATCAGTAACGGTAACCTAAACAGTCTGAATGTACAGTATGCCTGCGTAATCGCAACCATAGGACCAATCCTTCTGGTATATCCGTTCATCCAGAAATACTTTGCACAGGGCGTACAGGTAGGAGCTGTTAAGGGCTGATATTCAGATTATACGGAAGCTGGGGGACAGCTTTCCTTATAAATAAAAGACACACGTTTACTATTCAACAATGTCTAAAAAAGAAAATGGAGGAAATTATGAAGAGAGAAACCACCAAAAGACTTACCGCTATGGGAATGTCAGTAGCAATGGCTGCAGGACTTTTCACAACCATGGGAACAACTGCTGTATGGGCAGAGGATTCAGCACCAAAAGCAACAGCTGCAGATAATGGCATTGAGCTTCCGGAGCTTGAGGACGGAACCTTACATCTGGAAGTAAGCATCGCAGATTATCAGCAGTCTTCTGATGGAACACTGGTTCAGGAAAAATGGCAGGAGGCTATGGAGAATTACCTTGGCTGCAAGCTTGATATCACATGGACAAGAACACCTGCAACGGACTATCAGGCAAATGAGCTGGTTGTACTTCAGTCCGGTTCAGTTCCGGATATTGCTACTGTAACAAAGGGATCAGCTGTCAATGAGTACGGTGAGGACGGAACCTTATTAAATCTTGCTGATTATTCCGATTATATGGTTTACTATCCGGAATATATGAAAGAGACAAACGGTGGCGAGAATTTTGCAAAGAATGAGGACGGATCCATGTATTACTTTATGGATGGCTTCTACAACCCGGATGATATCCAGGGAGCACAGTCCTTCACAGCATTTGCATATCGTTTTGATCTTCTCAAAGAAAACGGCTGGCAGCCGGCTGCCACACTGGATGAGTTTACACAGCTTTGCTCTGACATGCAGGCAAAGATTGACGATGGATCACTTGATCTTGATTATGTTATTATCAACAACACAAAAGATTATTCCCTGTACCGTGGATTTGTTGGAATTTTCCATACATGGGACTGCCTGTACTACAATGGTGAGGAATGGGTATTTGGACCGATCGAGGATAACTTCCGTGAGTGCCTGAAATATCTGAACAGCTTATATGAGGCTGGATATATTGATCCTGAGTTTGCAACAGCAGACTTCAATCAGGGCCAGACAAAGGCTACCACAAATGTTGGCGGTATTTGCCCGACACTTTGGTCTGGATCTGTAGCGAGCTGGAATGCTGCTAAGACAGATGACAACATGGAATGGGGTCTTGCATATCTTCCAGAGAATACAGAGTATGGTACTGCCTGGAAATGGGGTTCCAGACAGGCAGCAAAATCTCTGAATGCAAATATGGGTATTTATATCAGCGCAGAAACCGAGCATCCGGAATATGCAGTAGCAATGATTGACTATCAGTATTCTGATGAGATGGTAAACCTTATGAACTGGGGTGTTGAAGGCGAAACCTATACAGAAGCTGATGGAACTAAGACTTTCGTAGATGATATTCTGAACGATGCAACACCTGCAACAAAATCCGCTGAGTATGGACTTACCTCTTCTAGCGTTTGCAGAACCGGTATTCCATTTAACCCGATTGATTTCAACGCAATGCTTGAGGTTGCTTCTAATCCGGAGCCATGGTGGAATGCTGAAAAAGGTTACTATGAAGGAAAATACTGGGTTGAGTCTGATGCCAACGGCGGAGAGGATTCTGTTTCCCCATACGACAGAGCACCGGTTACCTATCTGACTGCCGAAGAGTCTTCTGCAAAAGCAGAGCTTGGATATGGCGGAACCTGCGAGACACGAGTAAAAGAGCTTGCGCTTCAGTTTATCACAGGTGAGAACGACATTAATGATGACGATGCATGGGAAGATTACATTGATGACATCAAGAGCCAGACAGATGAAGACTTTGATGAAATCATTGAAACTCTGAATGAGAAAACTGTTAAATAAGATAAACAATAAGGCTTTAAAAATTCTGCTTTCATAAAGAGAAGCCCTCTCCAGCGGAAAGGCACAGGTTATGTGCTTTCGCTGGGGAGGGCTTTTTAATGTGGGGGATATGAAAAATCTACATAGGAGATATACGTTTTTTCCATTCAAAATATATCAGGTAAATTTTATAATAAATTATCCATAAAGAGGGAGGAATATGCAATGAAACTGTACGATCTGATGACAGATAATCGCCGGGAAAATATCCTGGTAGGAAGTAAAAAACCTGTATTTGGCTGGAGAGTTGAGACAGAAAAAAGGAATGTGCGCCAGGAAAGCTATCGGGTGCAGGTCTGGGATGAGCAGGGAAATTCTGTTTGGGACAGCGGAACTGTAGAATCTTCCCGGATGGCTGGAATTCAGTATGAAGGAAAGGAGCTTCAGTCAGGAAAAAGAATGACCTGGCATGTAAGCTGTATATTTTCCAGCGATGAGGGTGTGATAACTGCAGAGGAAGAGAGCTCCTTTGAGACCGCCTATTATAATCGCGAGGACTGGAAAGGGAAGTTCATTGGTGAGACAAAGGACCATGAATATCACCTGTACCGGAAGAAATTTGGCTGTAAAAAGGCGGTGAAGCTGGCCAAGCTTTATGTGTGTGGAATGGGGGCTTTTGAGTGTTGGATTAATGGAAAAAGAGTGTCTGATCATGTAATGGAACCGGGCTGGACAGATTTTCGAAGGACCTGTTTTTATACGGCATATGATGTGACGGAATATTTTGCAGAAGGGGAAAATACAGAGAACGTAATTCTGGTAAAGCTGGGGGATTGTATGTTCAATGTTCCAGGAGGACGTTATGTGTATTTCCAGCGTTCCTATGGAAAAGCCAAGCTTCTGTGCCAGCTGGAGCTGGTTTATGAGGATGGCAGCAGGGAATATGTGGTGACAGATGAATCCTGGAAAAGAGCCAAAAGTCCGATTGAATTCTGCTGCATTTACGGTGGAGAGGATTTCGATGGAAGACGGTGGACAAGGGAATATTTAACATCAGAAGCGTCGGAAACCTGGGAAGCTGCAGTGTGTGTGGAACCACCTTTAGGGGAACTGAAACCGGCACCAATGGAACCTTTAAGGGTAAAGGAAATCTATCAACCGGTTGGTGTGAGAGAAGTGGAAACAGGGGTATGGCAGTATGATCTGGGAAAAAATTTTTCCGGATGGGCAAGGATTTTCCTGAAAACAGATGGCAGCAGAGCAGGACAGAAGGTGGTGCTGAAAACTGCAGAAAAGTTAGATGAAAACGGACGGATTGATCAGTCTGTAACAGGAAAAGATTATGCCTGGACATACGTTTTAAATGACAAAAAAGAACAGGAATTTGCACCGGATTTTACGTATACAGGGTTCCGTTATGTGGAGATGACAGGTGCTGTTCCAGAAAAAGAAATCACTTTACAGGGGGAATTTATTTACCCGGATATCGACCAAGCGGGAGATTTTTCCTGCTCGAATACTCTGTTTAATCAGATACATGAGATTGTTTTACAGGCAATTAAAAGCAATACAAAAAGCTATTTTACAGATTGCCCGCACAGGGAAAAGCTGGGCTGGCTGGAGCAGACACATCTGATCGGACCTTCCATTATGTATAATCTGGATGTGCATAATTTGTATGCAAAAATTGAAGGAGATATGGCAGATTCCCAACGGGAAAATGGTCTGATACCGGATATTTGTCCGGAATATGTGACTGGATTTGATAAATGGCATAAGGGGTTTCTGGATTCACCTGAGTGGGGAAGTGCCTGTGTGCTGGCTCCCTGGTATGCATACAAACGCTACGGAGATCTTGCATTACTGGAAAAATATTTCCCGGTAATGAAGAAATATGTGGAGTACCTTTCTTCCAAAACGCACCATGAAGTGCTTCATCACGGACTTGGAGACTGGCTGGATATCGGTCCTTGTACCCCCCACTCTCAGAATACACCGGTTCCGGTTGTGGCAACCTGTATTTACTATTATGATCTTCAGGTAATGTCAGAAATTGCCGGACTCCTTGGGAAAAATGAAGATGCAGAGGAATATAGGAAGAAGATGAAATCTGTCTTTGAGGAATATAATCAGCAGTTTCTGGATGACCAGACTGGACGTTATGCAAACGGAAGTCAGGCGGCACAGGCCATGAGCCTGATCGTGGGACTGGTGCCGGAGGAGTATCAGGATAAAGTGGTTTCGCAGCTGAAGGATGATGTGGTAAAAAGAGGCTATGCCATCACAGCTGGCGATGTGGGACATCCGTTTTTGATTGCTGCACTGATGAAATATGGCATGTCAGATGTGCTCAATGAGATGACGAATATTACAGATAAACCAGGATACGGCTATCAGGTCGTAAATGGAGCAACAACCCTTACTGAGGAATGGGACGGACCAGAGCCTGGAAACATTCACGGTTCCCAGAATCACCTGATGCTGGGAAGTATTGAAGAGTGGTTTTATGGATCTCTTGGAGGGATGGAACTGGTTCGCGACGGGCTTTCATTTGAAGAAATCCGAATTCAGCCGCATCCGGAAAAAGGCGTGGACTGGGTAAATGCCTGGACCATGCATCCTTATGGAAAAATCAGTGTAAAGTGGAAACGGGAAAATGAGAAAACCAGGTTTTTTTGCCAGATTCCGCCGGGGCTTACAGCGCATTTGGAATCATCGGATGGGAAGGAAATCATGACTGTGGGAAGCGGATACTATGAGTATGAGATATAAATAAGAAAACAGTAAGGATAGACTGTCGGGGGAATAATCAATGAGAAAACAGGAGCTGATATGGCTGGATACGGTGGAAAATCCAGAGGGACAGATGGAATTAATCATAAAATACAGAGGGAGCACAAATGAAGAAAATGCTGCAGTCCTTCTGGAAATCAGAGATAAAAATAATGTCCTTTTGAAAGAAAAAGGTGAGCTCAGACAAGACACTGCCAGGGTAAAAACAGCTGTATTTAAATGCCAGGGAGTACTGTGCTGGACACCTGAAGATCCGGCTTTGTACCAGGTGAATATAGTGCTTGAGTTACCAGATAAGAATAATGAGAAGACCTATATAAGGCATGGACAAAAGCTTGGATTTCGTTCTTTGAAGCGGCAAAATCAGCAGGTTTTTTGGAATCATAAGCCTGTAAAGCTGCTGGGAATCTGTTACCGTGAACCAGATTTTAAGATGGAAAATTGGGAGACGGTTTTGCGTCGTGATCTGGAATTATTTAAGGCAGCACACGTTAATTTTATCCGTAGTATTTACTATCCATTCAGTGAAAAAATGTTGGAGCTGTGTGATGAAATGGGCTTCTGGGTGGAAAATACAGCTCCTTTCTATGAACTGGGACAGACCAAAAAAAACATCAGTGAGCTGCCACATATGCAAAAAGAATTTGAAACAGCAGCAGAAGAATTGCTTGCAAATGGAAGCCATACCAGTGTGCTTCTCTGGTCACTGGGACATGATTGCGCATGGGGAGTAAATTTTGGAATCATTCGTGACCGCATCAGGGAACTGGATGATATTCGCCTGATGACCTTCCATTTGCCAATGTCCATTCCAGAAGAAGAACCACAGATGGATGTATGGCCGGTTCATGATATTGACTGGCGACTTCCTTTTGACAAGACATATGATCAGATGGTGATTTTTCACACACCCGGGGCAGAAAATGAGATTGGATATATGATTGCAGATGCAGACTATCCAGTGCCTGTACTTCACGAGGTCTGGTCACCGGTAGTATGCCATAACCGGGATGAAATTCAAAGAGATCCTGGAATCCGTGATTTCTGGGGGAAAAGTATTCATACTTTTGTGGAAAAATCAGCTCGGACTCCAGGGTGCCTTGGTGGTGCAGTTCTGGCTGGCGTGGATGAGGACGGCAGCTTTGAAGGGCTGATGGATTATGAATGGGGGATTCTGGATGTGAATCATAATCCAAAGCCAGAATATTATCATTTGAAAAATGCATATGGAGCAGCTTCAAAAGAAGCATACGCGGAGTGGGAAAATGAGAACTCTGCTGTGGAAACAAAGATAAATTGTTTCAGAAGGCAGAATGAAATCTGTAATACAAACTGGAAAATTCAGTGGACGGAAGATGCCCTTCACATAGAAAATGACAATATTTTTTATATTTTTTCCAGAAAAAAATGTCTGCTAAAGGAAGCAGGGCTTATACAAAAACAAGGAAAAAAAGTACTGATAAAAGGCGGCCCGTTTTTGAATACAGCAGGATTCTTACTTGGAAAATGGATAGGGAGAAGCCTTGAAATTTGTTCTGTGGATGGGGCAGAAAATGTACAGATAAAGATAAGCGGAACCTATGAAAATACCCTTGATATTTGTTTTTATCTTACTCTTTTTCAGAATGGAATACTAGAAACTGCATATGAAGTTCAGAAGCTATTCCGCCATATGCCACACCGTGTGAAAGCAGAAATCGGCATTTCAAGTGGTGGCTTAGGAGAGAAGGGTGGAGCTTATTATGTAACAGAACCGGATAGAGTACGAATGGTTTCTCAGGGGTGTAAGGTTCGGTTAGAACCAGCACCTGAATTAACAGAAGGAGCTATTGTAAATAATTTGGATCCGCGAATAAACTATGTGGGTAATTGGATGAAAATGGAAGATTACTGTGGAAATCTTAACGGATCTGAGACATTAAGCAATACAGCAGGAGATTACGCGGAACTGAGTTTTACAGGGACAGGAATCACTGTTTATGGACCATGGGATATTTTATATGGGATGTGTAACGTATATTTAGACGGAGAACTCTGGAAGAAAGATGTGAGTCAGTACCCACCGAAAGTAGATTTTCCGGGAATGAGCAGAGGCTATGAAAAACGCTACAGACAGATACTGGCAGAAGTACATGGACTGGAAGAAAAAAAACATACACTTCGCATAGAGGTAACCGGAACAAAAGAAGCAAAAGCGCAGAATACATACACTTCAATTGATTATGCAGTATTGGAAGGAAGCAGTTATACAGGTGGATTCAAAATGAATATCGCAGTAGATTTCAATTATCCCAGAATGGTACGAGGCTGCGTTCGAAGACCTGATGTAAATCTGATTCCAGGCGTGCGGGAGTCTTTCAGAATACAAATGCTGTTGGAGGAAGACAAATGAATATGACTATAGATGAATTAAAAAATTATCCTATGCCAAGAGTGATTCCCCTTCCAAAATGGAGTAAAGCGGCAGAAAATTCAGTAATCTGCCTGGATGGGAGCTGGAAAGTAACAGACAAAAAAGACGGTGCAGTACAACAGGTTCAGGTGCCCTTTGACATGGGAATTCTTCACAAAAAGGGATTATCACAGCACTACAGCTATGAGAGGAAGATACAGCTTCCAAAGAGAGAGGAAAATAGCCGTATTGTGCTGAAATTCCAGGGGATTAATGGTTTTGCCACAGTCTATGTGGATGGAAAACAGGTGGCATATCATGAAAACGGATTTATTACATGGAATGTGGACATTACGGAGGAAGTATGTGGAAAACAGACGTTTTCTCTTGCTATTGATGTGGATGAAGAAGCAGATATTGTCAGTGCCTATAGCCATGGAGGAATGCTTCACAGCAGTTGGCTGTATGTATTGCCGGAAGCTTATGTGAACGCACTTTATCTGTCACCGTTGTTTGACGAGGATATGGAAACCTGCAGCCTGCGGGTGGATATGGATCTGGCAGATATGCCTGGAAGCATAGATAAGAAGGGGAAAATACAGTCTGCAAAAATGGCTGCCGGGAAGGAAAAAGGTCGGCTTGCTGGTAATGTTGTATATAAAGCTGAGTTTGCTTTATATGATCCAAACGGTATAAAAACAAAGGAGAAATCCCTGGTTTTAGACAATAAAATAAAAGGCTATTACACCGATCAGCTGTACGTAGCCAATCCGGTTCTCTGGGATGCAGAGCACCCAAGGCTATACAGATTTGAACTTACATTATATAAATTAGATTCTATCTCTGGTACCTGGGAACTACTGGAAAAAGCAGAAAAAAAGGTGGGTCTCAGAAAGCTGGAACGCAAGAGTAATCGTCTATTTGTAAACCATAATGAGGTGAAATTACGCGGTGTGTGCCGCCATGAAATCAGTCCAAGAAACGGACGTGCATTGACAAATGAGCTGATTGAACAGGATGTAGCATTGTTTAAAGAAGCAAACTGCAACTATATCCGAACCTCCCATTATCCGCCAAGCGAATATTTTCTTGACCAGTGTGATGAGCATGGAATTTATGTGGAGGACGAGCTGGCATTAGCATTTATTGCAAGATCCCTGCCCTATACACAGCGTGATCCTAAGGAAACAAACCGTTATCTCAGTCATTTTGCAGAAACAATGGCAAGGGATTACAATCATCCTTGTGTAATTATCTGGTCTCTTTGTAATGAGTCCTTTGGAGGCCATAACTTTGATCTTCTTAATCGCTTTGCGCATTTGAAGGATCCTACCAGAATGACAAAATTCAGCTATCCAATGACTATTCGGGAAGAGCATGAAATGCCAGATATCTGGAGCATTCATTACTCTGAATATAATGCTGACCTGGCAGGAAAAAAGGACAATTTAAGTGTGGGAGGCGCACCTGGAAAAGATATGCCTGTGCTTCATGACGAATATGTACATGTGGCCTGCTACAACCGTGAGGAGATGCGAAGAGATCCAAACATCAGAAGCTACTGGGGCGAAAGCATCCGTATTTTCTGGGATAATATCTGGAATACCCAGGGTGCTCTTGGCGGTGCAATCTGGGCTGGAATCGATGAAACGGATCTTTATGATGGTGGAAACGGACAGATGGAATGGGGAATCATTGATGTCTGGAGAAGAAAGAAACCGGAGTTTTACATGACCAGAAAAGCCTATTCTCCAATTAAAGTTATTCATAGCGAAGTAAAGGCTCAGGAGAAAAAGGTTCTGTTGATTATAGAAAATCGTTTCTGTCACACCAATTTAAATGAAGTCAAAGTGCAGTGGAAATGCGGTGACGAAAACGGTATCTGGAAGCTTCCGGAATGTGCGCCGGGAAAGGTGATTAAGGTTTTACTGCCGCTGGAAAATGCAGAGGATCAGTCTCCGGTTACACTGGAATTCCTGGATGGAAATGACTGCCAGATAGATGAAATAAAGGTGTTTTCCCGAGATTATGTGGAAGCTCCGCTGTTTGAGTTAAGTGCAGATGAAACAGAAAATATAAAAGCTTTAAAGATTCATAAAGAAAACCAGGAAGTTTTCATAACGGGAAATGATTTTAAGTTTTCTTTCAATGTTAAGACCGGCCTTTTGACCGGCGGCTGGGCAAAGCAGAATAATAAAATTCTGGTTGGCGGTCCAATATTAAATGTCCCATACCTGAAGCTAGGAGCCTGGTATATGACCTCTTTTGCAGTGAAAGAAAACCAGAATTTTGTAGAAGTTCGAATTCAAGGCGGATATGAAAAAACGCTATCTATAGAGTGGATAATAGAGATTCAAAATGACGGAACCTTCTACACAACATATCAGATCCTTCACCTGGAAAAACATCTTCCCAAGCAGATAAAGCTTCGTGTAGGTGTAGATTGCGGCGGGCTGGATGAGCTTGGAATAGCATACATTCTGGATCCATCTGTGGACACCTTATCCTGGAGAAGAAATATGGATCCGGATCAGGAGGGACGAATTTCTCTCTATCCAAAGGACCATATTTCCCGAAATCAGGGAACTGCAAAGCGCTTTACCAGATCCAATATCTGGGGTGAAATGCCAGTGACTTCCTGGGGGGAAGACATGCGTGACGATATTCTTTTTGGGCGTTATGATGGAGAATATCATGGAAGTAATGATTTCAAAAGTACCAAAGAGGATGTTGCAGAAGCGTATGTTTATAATGAGGACCGAACTAAAATACAGAATGCATTTAATGGCGAAAAAGATGCTGGTAAAATCGGAATGCTGAAAATATTCGGTGCCCAAAAGGAGTCCGATCAGAACAGAAGGCGGGAAGTCTCCAAAGCTAATATCCGTTTGGAAGTGCTTGATCCGAAAGAAGAAAAAATTCTGGAATCTGACTCACAAATTGCCTATACCGGAACCTGGTATCAGGTAATGGATAAGAAGGAAAGCGACCACGGAACGGAGATGTGGAGCAGGGAAAAAGGTGCTGCACTTACTTGTAAATTTCAGGGTACCGGAATCCTATGGTACGGTCCTCAGGATCCTGCGTTTGGAATGGCAGACGTATATGTAGACGGGGAAAAGAAAGCCTCCCATATCAGCCAGAGAAGTGCCGGAGTTGATTTCTCCTGCTGTTCTGCAGGTTACGATAAGTGTTATCATTTGTCGATTTTTTCTATTAAAGACCTGCCTTATGGAGAGCATACGATTCGTATTGAGGTGTGTGGGGAAAAAGCGGAAGACGCCACAGATTGTTATATAGTTCTTGACTATCTGCGAGTACTTGGAACGAATCATACAGAGCCTGTTAAGCTGATGATAAACCAGGATTTTTCCTACCCGCATATATCCTGGGGAAATGTGAGAAAGCCTCCGCTTATTATGAGAGACGGCACCTGCGGCACTGTTAAGATGAAGCTGTGCACAGTCACTAAAACATGCCAGGTTGATAAATAATAGATTATAAAACAGGAGAATACATAAAATGATCGAATTAACAGACCCGAAAATACAGAAGTATCTGACTCCTTACCGTTATGAAAAACCAGTACTTCATGGATCCGGAATTCTTGGTGCATTTGATGAAAAAGCAGTAGATATTCCATTTGTTTTCTGGCATCAGAACAAGTATTATATGTTGTATACAGGCTTCGACGGCAAAGGATATCAGTCAGCCTTAGCAACCAGTGATGATCTTCTTCACTGGGAGCATAAAGGCGTAATTCTCAAACGAAATCTGGATTCCGACCGTTGGGATCGCATTGGCGGTGCAGCCACCTGGATGATTAAAGAAAGTGATGATTTTAATCAGATTCCAAAGCTTGGAAAAGTAGATGGAAAATATTGGCTGGTTTATCATTCTTATCCTTCCACAGGCTATGAAAATGGCCCCGCTGAAATTGGTCTGGCGTGGACAGAAGACGAAGAGCTGCTAGACTGGCATTTTCCTGATAAGCCTTGCTTCTCCTGGAAAGACGGTGCCGACTGGGAAGCAGGCGGACTCTATAAAGCCTGCATTATCCGCAATAATGACATTTGGTACATGTTTTATAATGCAAAAGACAAAGAAGAACGCTGGACGGAACAGACAGGTGTTGCAACCTCAAAGGATCTTCTTCACTGGGAAAGATATGAAGGAAATCCAGTGATGAAGGTAAACCGGGAATCCTGGGATGAGCGCTTTGTATCTGATCCATATATTGTGAAGGATGGGGATATTTGGGTAAATTTTTACTTTGGCTATGGCAAGATTTATGAGGATGGACACAGTCACGCCCAGGAAGGACTGGCCCTATCTGCTGATCTCCTTCACTGGGAAAAAGTAAGGGAACCAATCCTCTCTTTTGGCCCGGAGGGAACTTATTACAGCGGTCATGTTCATAAGGCATCTATTGTAAAAAAAGATGACACATTGTATCACTTTTACTGTGCAACCTGCCCTTGGAAAGAGGGAGATCCAACTAGTGCATACGGTGAATACAGAACCATATGCATAGCAGCAAATAAGAAATTTTGACCTGATTCTGACAAAAATAAACGCACATAAACAGAACAATATTATGATACAAAAGAAACAGGAGAGTGTATGAAACAGTTACAAGCTTTGCTTCAGGGAAAGTGTACCAGCCACATTTTGCCATTCCTTTGGATGAAAGGGGAAGATAATGAAACTATCAAAAAAGAGCTGGATAAAATAGAGGCATGCGGTATCCGTGAGGTTTGTCTGGAATCCAGACCACATCCGGATTTCTGTGGCCCTAAGTGGTGGGAAAATCTGGATTTTATTTGTGAAGAAGCTGAAAAAAGAGGCCTTCGTCTCTGGATTCTGGATGATAAAAAGTTTCCAACGGGATATGCTAACGGAGGATTTGAAAAGCACCCGGAAAAGTCAAAGCTGTACCTTGGAGAGCGACATATGGACATTATGGGTCCCTGCCGCAACAGTGCAGTTCTGGTGGAAAATTTTATTCCTTCAGATGGAAGACTACTGGGAATTCTGGCAGTACCAAAGCCAGATGGACAGACTTTGGCAATAAAAGGAAGCGGCATTTTGAATCTTACAGATACCATGGAAAACGGTTTTGTGTACTTTGATCTTCCAGAAGGAGCTTATCGCCTTTTTATCTTATTTACCACCAGAACCGGGGGCGGAAGAGATCATTATATGAATCTGATCGATTCCTCATCTGTCAAGGTATTGTTGGATGAAGTTTATGAAAAGCATTACGCTCGCTACAGTAAATATTTCGGAAATGTGATTGCTGGCTTCTTCTCTGATGAGCCAGAGCTTGGCAACGTAAAAGGCTATCCCTTTGACAACATGTTAGGCCAGAAAGATATCAGATTGCCTTGGAGCGATGAGCTGGAAAGAAAACTAACAGAGACCTGGAAAGAGGAATTTCTCACCAATCTTCCTGCATTGTGGTACGATTCCGAAGAAAAAACCGCAAAGGTTCGTACAGAATATATGGATGCAATGACCCATTTGGTACATACCTGTTTCAGCAATCAGATTGGAAGCTGGTGTCAGGTACATGGTGTAGAATATATCGGACATATTATTGAAGATGACAATGCACATGCGCGGATGGGCTGCAGCATCGGACATTATTTCAGAGAAATGGAAGGACAGCATATGGCTGGCATTGATGTTGTTCATCATCAGATCGTACCGGGATTTACCCAACCGGTTCATCAATGGATTGCAGGAGATCGCGACGGCGAATTTTTCCATTTCGGACTGGCCAAATTAGGAAGCTCTGCAGCGCATATTCAGAAAAACAAAAAGGATCGTGCGTTGTGTGAAATTTTCGGAAACTATGGCTGGGCAGAAGGTAATTCCTTTATGAAATGGCTGACTAACCATATGCTTGTAAGAGGAATTAATGAGTTCACACCACATGCTTTTTCCATGAAATATCCGGATCCTGATTGTCCACCACATTTTTATGCAGGCGGCAATAATCCGGGATTTGAGTGCTTCACCTGGCTCATGCAGTACATGAACAGGAGTGCCCATTTTCTCAGCAGTGGAACCCATCTGGCAGATGCAGCAATCCTTTATCACGGAGAAAGCGAGTGGTGTGGCGAAGCAATGTACTTCCAGAAACCAGGCCGCGTCCTTATGGAAAAACAGCTGGATTATGATGTGATTCCGGCAGATATTTTGGCAGAAGCTATCGTAGAAAATGGAGTGTTGAAGATTCTGGACAAGACCTACGCAAGTCTGATTCTTCCATATGCGCAGTGCTTGGATGAGCGTGTAGTGCAGTTTATAGAAGCCAATCAGAAAAATAAATTAAAGGTTTACATAATTGATAAATTGCCTGAAAAAACTACCAAAGGAACAGAATTGCCGGAAGCATTTTCCAAGTGGGTAGAGATTGTAACATTAGATAATCTGGCAAAAAAAGCTGCGGCAGAAAGTGAAAAGCACAGGATGCGTAAACTTGCAGTTACAGATAACGGTAAGGGAACAATTTCCGAAAACCTTCAGGACCTTCGCATGATCGTGAACCAGACAGAGGAAGGGCTTTGCGCAATGCTGTTTAACGAAAGCGTGTCCAGAAGAGCTGATTTTTCTTTGCTTGTACAGGACGATAAACTGGATGGACTGACCTTTTATGATCCCTGGTTTAATCGCGCCCAAAGCTTTGATTTGAAGCCTTATCCGGCACAGACAGAAGGCTATGCACATCAGATCCTGGGAAGTCTGGAGCCTGGAGAGAGCTGCTTTTTGTGTCTGGAAATAATAGAGCATATTAAAGAAGAAGGACTAAAAATTGAGTCCGATATACACTTTCCTGAGAAACAGACTACCCTCTATATTCCGTGGAAGGTAACTATCAAAGAGGGAAAAACTCTGCAGCTAAAAGCAGATAAAGAGCTTCCAAACATGAACGGAAGGGGCTATTTTCCAGCTTATACGGGAAGCTATCTATATACAGGAAGCTTCAACTGGAAGAAGAACGAAGGAGAGCATTATAGCTTGAAATTCCCGGAAGCGGCGGATTGCCTGAAGGTGAAATTAAACGGAGAAGACGTGGGTTATCTGGCTGGTTTCCCTGCAAAAGTGGAGATTACAGATGCACTTCTGGACGGTGAAAACCATCTTGAAATCAAGGTGGATACTACTCTGGTTTGGAAGTTGAAAGATGGTGCATCCACTCATTTGCAGGTACCTGCAACCGGAATTACAGAAGCACCGGTGATAGAGACGTATATTTGAGAATGAAAGGAAATATAAATTATGGAAAAGCAAATTTTATTCTCCAAATTAAATGGTTTTGTCCATGGTGGAGACTATAATCCGGAACAGTGGCTGGATCGTCCTGACATTCTGGAAGAAGATATCAGAATGATGAAAAAAGCAGGTGTGAACTGTGTTACACTTGGCGTTTTTTCTTGGTCCGTATATGAGCCTAGGGAAGGCGAATTTCACTTCGAGTGGCTGAAAAAAATTATGGACAGTTTATATGAAAACGGCATTTATACGATCCTTGCCACACCATCCGGCGCAAGACCTGCATGGTTGGATAAAAAGTATCCGGAAGCAATGCGAGTTGGAAAAAACGGCCAGCGAAATCATCATGGGGTGCGTCACAATCACTGCATGTCCTCACCGGAATATCGCAAAAAAACAGCACTTATGGACAAACTGCTGGCTGAAAAATTCGGACAGCATCCTGGTCTTATTATGTGGCATGTTTCCAATGAGTTAGGCGGAGAGTGCTATTGTCCTCTGTGCGTAGAGCGTTTTCAGAAGTACCTGAGCGAGCAGTTTGATCATGAAATCGACAAATTAAATCAGGCATGGTGGACAACCTTCTGGAGTCATCGTTACAATGATTTTGATCAGATTGAGCCGCCATTTGCAAATGGTGAAGGCAGTATTATGGGGCTGAACCTGGAGTGGAAACGATTTACTACCTGGAATATGAATGATTTTATGAATTCTGAAATTCAAGTACTCAAAGAGATTACCCCGGATATCCCTGTGACAGCAAATTTTATGATGCTTTACAATGGTCTTGATTACCGAAAAATGGCACCGTTTCTGGATGTGATCTCCTGGGACAGCTATCCACAATACAACAATGATTATGAAAGCTTGTATGAAACCATGACAGAAAATGGGTTTCATCACGCAGTGATGCGCGGGTTGAAAAAGGACAAGCCCTTTATGCTGATGGAAAGTGCACCTGGGCTGGTAAACTGGCATCCGTATAATAAAGTAAAAAGACCTGGCGTTCACAAGCTTGCGTGTATGCAGGCAATTGCCTGTGGTTCCGATACTGCTCAGTATTTTCAGTGGAGAAAAGGCCGCGGCTCCTTTGAGCAGTATCATGGAGCTGTTGTAGATCACCTTGGAAAGGATGATACCAGAATTTTCAGGGAGGTGGCAGAGGTTGGTGCTTTGCTCAAAAAAATTGCCCCTGCAGCAGGAACACTGGTAAAAGCAAAAACAGCTTTGTTATTTGACTGGGACAACCGTTGGGCAATCCAGGATGTAAAAGCATTAAGTGAAAACACAAAAAACTATGAAAAAACCTGCATTGGAATCTGGAAAGAATTTCAGAAGCTTGGAGTAGAAATGGATGTGGTTGGTTCCAATGATGATCTTAGTGATTATAAAGTAGTCGTAGCGCCTATGCTTTATCTTCTCCAGCCAGAAACTGCTGAAAATCTGCAGAAATTTGTGAAAAACGGTGGTCAGCTTTTAGCCACTTATTTTACCGGATATGTGGATAAAGATACCCTGTGCTATCTTGGCGGTTTTCCGGGAGACGAACTGGCAGAGCTGTTCGGAGTAATTAGTGAGGAAATTGACACCTTATACCCCTCCGATAGAAACAGCCTGTGTTTTCCTGATGGAAAAAAATGGACTGTATATGACTACGCAGAAATCCTACGGGTTCAGGATGCACAGATTCTGGCTTCCTATGGAACTGATTTCTATGAAGGAAGCGCCGGATTAACAGTAAAAGAATGGGAAAGGGATACTCATCCCGGAGAAAATGGTCGAGCCTACTACATAGCAGCAAGAGTTGCGCCTGAAGAAATGAGAAATCTGTTTGAAACAATGCTTACCGATGCCGGAATTGCAGTTAAGGATCTTCCAAGAGAAGTGGAATACCACCAACGTCAGGGAGAAGACACTATCTATGAATTCTATCTGAATCATGGTAAAGAAAAATCTGTGATAAAGAATGTAACAGGTAGGAATTTGCTCACAGGAGAAGATATTAACGGAACCTTATCGCTAGCTGCTTATGATGTGGCTGTGATTGGTAAACAGTCATAACAATAATAAATGTGACACTAAATAAAGAAATTGGACTTGACGATAAATATAAAATAATCGTACAATTTTTATAGTTTTAGAAGCGTAAAAATTTTATAGAAGGAGATTGGTAAAATGAAATTAGGAATTGTTTATACCAGCACAACACCGGAACTTATTGAGTGTGTAAACGAAGAAATCAGAAAAAATCTTGGAGATACACCGGAAATTCTCAACTATCAGGATCCGTCTATTCTTGCTGAGGTAAGAGAGCATGGATATGTAACTGCAGGTGCAGCAGCCCGCCTTGTTGGAATGTACATGCAGGCTGTTTCTGACGGGGCAGATGCAATTTTAAACTGCTGCTCTTCTGTTGGAGAAGTTGCAGATGCAGCACAGAGCATGGGACGATACACAGGCATCCCGATTGTTCGTATTGATGAGGAAATGTGCCGTGAAGCAGCTCGCCTTGGTAAGAGAGTAGGTGTACTTGCAACTCTTCCTACTACACTGGAGCCTACCAAGAATACAGTCTCCCGTGTTGCAAGAGAAATGAACAGCCATGTAGAATTAGTTGACGGACTTGTAGATGCGTTCGGTGCAGACCAGGATAAATTTAAAGCACTTCTTTGTGCAAAAGCAGAAGAAATCGCAGATCAGGTAGACGTAATTCTTCTTGCGCAGGGATCTATGGCTTATGCAGAAGAGGCAATTCATGAGAAAATCGGCAAGCCGGTACTTTCCAGCCCTCGATTTGGAGCACAGGCGCTGGCAGCAGCATTGAAAGCAAAAGGACTATAAAAGTTTAAATTCTTACGGATTTTTTTGGTAAAGATATTAGCTAAAGTTCATAAAAACAAGAACTTAAAATCAGCTATTATTCAGTATTTACAAACTCTGTCGAAAATGGTAGTATAATTTCAACAAGTTAAACATCCTACGTTATACGTAACAGAAAGGGTATGGTGAAGAAATGAGAAAGAAAGTATCTCGTGTAGCAATTAGTATGTGCGCAGCTGCAAGTATGGTCTTGAGTGTAGTTGCACCGGCAATGACAGTAGCAGCTGAGACAACAGATGAGCCAGTTGAACTGACTGTATGGTCATGGGATAAGACTATGAACGGTACAACATTTGAGGTTGCCGATAGTCTGGATGATGATGTAACTGTAAATTTCGTAGAAATGTCCAAAGCAGACTGCCTTCAGAAAATTCATACTGTACTGGCGTCTGGTGTAACAGATGATTTACCGGATATTGTTTCTATCAGTGATTTAAATGCACAGGGATATCTGATGTCTTATCCGGATGCATTTCTTCCAATGGATGATTATATTAACTATGATGATTTTGCATCATACAAAAAAGACATGGTATCTTATGATGGTGTAGGATATGGCGTTCCATATGATACTGGTGTTGCAGCACTGTTTTATCGCACTGATTATATGGAAGAAATCGGCGTAACTGATGAGGATATGCAGGATCTCACATGGGACGAGTACCTTGCACTTGGCGAGAAGCTGAAAGAAAAAGGACATATGCTTCAGACCTACAACCCGAATGATATTGCAGAGTTCCAGATTATGCTTCAGTCTACTGGAAAATGGTTCACAGATAATGACGGAAATGCTGATTTTGTAAACAATGATGCATTAAAAGAATGCTATGATGTATTCAAAAAACTTAATGAATCCGATTTCTGCCAGGTAGTAAGTGACTGGACAGGATTTGCAGGAGCAATCAACAATGGTGATGTAGCATGTGTTATGAGAGGCAGCTGGATTACATCTACAATTATGGCTGGCGAAGATCAGAGCGGAAAATGGAAAATGGCACCTATTCCGAAGATGAGCACAGAAGGTGCTACTCACTATTCCAACCAGGGTGGTTCAAGCTGGTTCGTTCTGAAGAATTCTAAAAACGCAGAAGCAGCTGCCAAATTCCTTGGTAAAACCTTCGGTGGAAGCGTCGAGATGTATGATTCTCTTATGAAGAGCAATAACATTATCGGAACTTACCTTCCTGCATCTGATTGTGAAGCTGTAGAAGCTGCATCTGATTTCTTCAGCGGACAGCAGATTAATAAAACACTGGTAGAGTGGGAAGCTCAGATCCCATCTGTAAACACCGGCGCATTCAGCGCAGAAGCCCAGAGCGCATTACTTGCAGTGACTCCGAACATCCTTAATGGCAGCGATCTGGATACTGAATTAGCAGCGGCAGAAGAGCAGTTTAACCAGACTATTCAGTAAATAAACGTAAAGAAGATAATTAACTATAAATGAGCAAGTTCGTGATTTTGCATAAAAGAAAGGCACCTTAAATTC